>Ga0214473_10008026_pt1 | contig 12506 bp, 8 predicted proteins | sample RVTome_7_FD_203509 | JGI IMG/M metagenome (GOLD analysis project Ga0214473, IMG submission 203509) | Soil microbial communities from uranium-contaminated site in the Upper Colorado River Basin, Wyoming, United States - RVT98D197 | ecosystem: Environmental > Terrestrial > Soil > Contaminated >... | reverse complement strand
GTAACCGTCCAGGATCCTGAACGGCTCCGTTTTGGACAGCTGGATGGTGCCGAGAGCGCCGGCTTCGACCAGCAATTGGGTGAGCGGGGGGATCAGTTTCGCGTCGGCGTACTCCGGAGTGCCGCGGCGGCCATCGCGGGCAAATCCGGTGTTTTCCCCCGGGATCAGGACCCAGGCGCCCTTGAAGGCGCTCTTGTTCGCAATCACCTCCGCGATCGCCGCTTCGACGGCGGCGCGCTTTTTCTCGATATTTTCCGGGGTGGCGTTGCGGCCCGGGATGGAGAAGGGATCGGTCTTCAGGATGACGACCGGTCCGCGCTGGACGCCCTTCGTCCCCGCGGTGTAGCTCGGCGTCCCGAAAAAGAGCGCTTTTTCGGCCGGTTTGATCATCTTGCCGAACCAGGGGCCGCGGTTGAAGCCGACGGGAACTTCGCCGGCCTCGTCGAGCTCGGCTTCGAGGCCCCATTGCTTGAACTGCCAAACCGCCCATTCGGCCGCGTCGGTGTAAGCGTTTGTGCCCGTCTCCCGGCCGCCGAAGCGGTTGCTGGCATAGTCGTTCCAGGTCATGACCTGGTTATTGGCCGTGCCGAGCTCGATGATCTTCTTGACGACCGGGTCATTCGGCGTCGGGGCGGGTTTCTGGAAGCTGACGACGACGGCCGCCAGCACGAACAAGCCGGCAACGAACAATAGCGCGCGTTTTCTCATCCGTCCTCCGATTCCATGAATATTTGGTTAGCGGAATGATATTCCCTGCCCCGAATCCTTGTCAAGGAAAGTGGAGGGCGAGAAACGGCTTGCCGTCAGGCCTGAACTTCGGGTGGGACGGTCTTCTTGCCGGCGAACGTCTTGACGACCAGGATGATCACGCCGACGGCCAGGACAAATAACAGGATGTCGGCCGCAACCAAAAGGTAGTTTTTTTGGCGCAGATATTGACGGAACAGAATTGCCAGCGAGGCGAGTGTCGTGGCCATCATGAATCCCGCAGGAATGAGGGTGAAGTTCGCCTTTTTGCGTCTGAGCAAGAGCCAGGCTGAAATCGCGAGCAGGCTCAGGGCGGCGAGCATCTGGTTGGCCGTACCGAAAATCGGCCAAAGAAGGCTGAACGCGTTCGACTTCGCCAGAATCCACATCAGGATCACGGATAAACCCGAATTGAACCAAAAGTGCCGGATGAGCTTCGGCACGTTCTTGAACAGGATGCGCCACAACTCCTCGAAGAGATACCGGTTCAAGCGGACCGCGGCGTCCAACGTGGTGATGACAAACCCTTCGACGAGAAGGATGCCAAAAACCGTTCCGAGGGCGACGGGAATCCCGAGCCCCCGATGGAAAAGCGCGCCGGCCGCCAGCGAGAATCCCAAAATCGGATTGGAATTGACGCCGGGATCAGTCGGCCAGACGATCGATTTATAATCCGCGAAGTTCAAGGCTCCCCCGATCGCAAGAAGGACGCAAACCGCGAGCAAGGATTCGAGGAGCATCGCGTTGAATCCGACTTTGCGCGAATCGGTCTCACAGCCCAACTGTTTGCCGGTCGTCCCGCCCGCGACCAGTGCATGGAAGCCGGAGATGGCCCCGCAAGCGATCGTACAGAACATCATCGGCCAAAGGAACCCGAGATGCGAGACGCCTTCCCGGACATTGAATCCAGGGAACGCGACCGTCATCCCGCCGAAGCCCGCGCTGAAAAGCGACAAGACCATCAGGGCCACTCCCCCATAAAGAATCTGGACATTGATGAAATCCCGGGGCTGGAGGATCATCCAGACCGGGGCGCCGGAGGCGAACAGGACATAGATCGAAATGAGGATCATCCAGGTCGACGGGGAGAGGCTGATCGGATAGGCGATCCCGAGGACGACCGAAACGAGGCAGATCGCCGAAGCGAGAAGGTAGGCATAGACCGTTTTCAGGCCTTTTTTATAGATGAGCCAGCCGAGCAGCGGCGAGCAGAGGGTGATGATCACCACGGACATCGAGGCGATGCCGCCGATACGGCCCAGGACGACGCCATCCTGGACCACGGTCTTCAGGAAGGTTTCGCCTTCCTTGACGCCGATTTTTGCCAGCGGCCAGAGGGAGGTGAGCGAAATCGACGTCGCGCTCAGGAACGACGACGTGACGAGGACGATCATCACGATCGTGAAGGCAATGAACAGATTGAAGCCGAGCGGTCCGAGCGTTTTGCGAGCCACCTCGGCCATGGATTTCCCGCCTTCGCGCATGCTGACAAAAAGGCTCGTGAAATCGTGGACGGCGCCGATGAAAATGCCGCCGAAGACGACCCACAGCCAGGCCGGCACGAATCCGTAGAGGATGGCCATGGTCGGGCCGAGAATCGGGCCCGCTCCGGCGATGGCCGAGAAGTGATGGGCGAAGACGACGTATGTTTTCGTCGGGACGTAATCGCGGCCGTCGCAGTACTTGACGGCCGGCGTCAAGACCGTCTTGTCTTCACCGAGCCAGCGGGCGATCGACCGCCCGTAGAAACGCGAGGCCAGCAGAAACGCGACGGCGGCCAGGCCAAGAATGATCAGGACGTTCATGGCGATCCTCCGTTCGAGCCTCTAAATATAGTCCGGCTGATTTCAAAATTCAACAAGCGACGGTCTAATCCGGAATCGACAGCCTTTCCCATTGAACGGGAGCGGGCTTTGAATCCATGAAACCCATACCCACAAAGTCCACGTATTGAAAACATTAGGAGATGCTCGGCCCGGCAACGCGGACAGCGGATCCAGGCGAACCCGCAACAACGCAATTCATATTGGAAAAATCGGGGATTTCGGGCGGGGACTGCGGCACGAACGGGCAGGGCGGAGAAAGACGGATATCGCGTCCGCAAAGCAAGCGCGGGCGGGAGTCGGCTTACGCCGGAACCGGGGAAACGAGAAGATAACCGAGGTATTTATTCTCATTATACCTGGATCGATTTAAGGGGGGCAGGTCACTGTGTCAGAACTATGACGCATCAATGGCCGGCTTCCGCATCATGCTCGACGATATTTTGAACTTCAGGGCTTGACATTCTACATATGGTAGAATAATATCGTCGCATGAAATTACTATTCCTATCAAAAAAGAAGGGTATAAGCTCCCTGTCGGACGAACTCGGGCTTCCCCTCATGAATATTCTTTGGACGAGAGGAGCCATGAAAGGCCGCGATCTTTACGAGGAGATCCGCCTGACGAAGAACATCGCTTACACGACGGCCCTGACGGTCTTGGATCGTCTCTCCAAGAAAGGTTTCATAAAGAAAGACAGGAGATCGGGGGTCATTCTCTTTTCGGCCCGCATCTCCAAGGAAACCTATACCAGTACGATCACCGGGAATCTCGTCCAGCAGGCCTTCGAGATGTCGCCGGACTTGGCCGTTTCGGCTTTCGCCGACCACTTTTCCAAAATGTCCGAAAGCGACATGGCCAAGCTCGAAGAGCTCCTCCATGAGAAAAAAAATGGGCGCCGCGGCTAGAACAAAGACACGGATCGGCTTCATCTCAGCCGCGTTCTCCCTGATGTTCCTATTCGTTTTTTTCCAGCTGGCCAGGCATCCAGAAACCTTGGCCCTTCTTACGGCTCTGCCGAATCCCAATGTCCTCGTCTGCAATATCCGCTGCCTAGGCTTGACGCCGTTCCTCCAAGTTCTTGGAGAAACAGGCCGCGGCTTCATCCTGATCGTCATGTCTTTTTCCTTGCTCTATGCCTCGGCCAGGACGGGTTTGCGGATCGCCCGGACATGGAACTTCTTGGAACGTATCGATCGGAGAAGCGTTCTCGAGAAGGATGTTCCCCGGCCTTCTTTTTTGGACAACGCGACCATTTTCGAGGACCCCCGATCCTTGGCTTTCACCGGCGGGCTCTTGAGGCCGCGGGTCTTCCTTTCGACGAAGCTCTTGGAAACCTTGGATGAGGAAGAGCTCCGCATCGTCGTCCTCCACGAGTCCCATCATCAAAGATCGAAAGATCCCTTGAAAAGTCTGGCCGTTTCATTCGTCTCGGACTTTTTGTTCTTTCTCCCGGTCAGCAAATTTCTAAAGAAAGCCTACTTTCTTGAATCGGAGACGGCGGCCGACGCGCGATCCGTCGAGCTCCGGGGGGACCGCCTGGCCATCGTCGGATTACTTTTAAAAGTAAGAAAGCTCGATAGCGTGCAGGCCTCTTGGTTCTTCGATCCGACCACGGAAAGGATCAAGCGTCTCCTCGGGGAGCGGACGAGGATCGTACCGTCTATCAAGAAAATCGTCTTGGCGATCGTCCTTCTGGCCATCACAGCTTTCATCGCCCTGGTTCCGCTCAAAAAGAACCTTATTTCGATGTTCATCAGTCATGACCAGACATGCGTTCTGCGTCCGGGTCATAAATGAGGTCGGCCCCTGGAGGTAACCATGAAAAAATCGGCTCTTCTATGCTTTCTTTTACTCCTTCCCGCGAGCCTTCCCGCCCAAGAAAATCCCCTGCGCCTCGATGACCTCCTCAACCGGGCGCTGGAAAGAAATCCCAAGATCAAGTCCGTAGGATTGGAGGCCAAGGCTTCTTCCTTCAGGATCCCCCAAGAAAAAAGCTTGCCCGATCCGATGGTCGGCTTCAGTCTGAAGAACATGGGCTTCCCCAAATTTACGATTGGCCAGGAAGTCATGAGCGGGGTTGGCTTCTCTTTCAGCCAGGCTATCCCCTTCCCCGGCAAGCTCCGGCTCAAAGGCGAGATCGCCGAGAAGAGCTTCGAGAGGAAGAATGAGGTCCGAAACTCGGTCGTTTTGGGCGTCCTTAAGCACGTAAAAACAGCCTATTTCGAGCTTTACGCCCTGCACAAGTCCATCGCCATCCTCCAGGAACAGAAATCCGTCCTCCGGAAAGCGTCGGAACTGACCGAGACGAAATACGCCCTCGGAAACGGAGTTCAATCAGATGTTCTGAAGGCCCGGGTGGAGATCTCGAGAATGGACGAAATGATCACGCCGATGGCGGAGATGATCAAGTCGCTTAGCGCCCGGCTCAACTTGCTTCTGGACTCTCCTCCCGAGACACCTCTGGGAATGCCCCAAGACCAGAATGTAAGACATCTCCCCGTTTCGCTCGAGGAGATCAAGACCGCCGCGCGAGAAAACTCTCCGATGCTCAAGGAGGCTTCGCTCATGGTCGAGGAAGGCGGCAAAATGGTCGATCTCGCCAAAAAAGAGCTCTCCCCCAATTTCTTGATCGAGGGCGGCTGGGAATATAAAGGAAGGCTTCCCAGCATGTATGAAATCATGATCGGGGTCGAGATCCCGCTCTACAAAAAGACAAAACAATACAAGATGCTCGAGGAATCCCTGGCGCTCTATCAAGGTTCGAAGAGCGGATTGGCCTCCGCCAGAAACGATGTCGCTTCCATGGTCATCGAGGAATATCTTAAGGCCAAGTCGGCCGAAACCCTGATTAAGCTCTATAAGGAAAAAATCATTCCCCAGTCATCGCTCACAGTGGAATCATCCCTGGCCAATTATCAGGTGAACAAGACCGATTTTCTAGCTCTGCTGGCCGATATCAATATGTATTTCTCCTCCCAACTGGCCTACTACAAGGAACTCGCCGGGCTCTGGAGCTCGATCGCCATGTTGGAGGAATATTCCGCCACGGAAATCGTGAAATGGGGAGGACCTCATGAAGAAAAAAATTAGGATCGCGATCCTTTTCGTGACAGCGCTCGCCGTCATTCTGTCGGCGGTCTGCAAAAAAAGCGGAGATCTGGCCGCGGCGGCCGGGACCGAAAAGCCGGGAAAAGCCGAAGAACCGCAAGTCCCGAAGAAAAAGGTCATGTATCGCTCCACGATGATGCCGAATGAGGTCTCCGAAAAACCAGGCAAGGATTCGATGGGCATGGATATGGTCCCCTTCGAAGTCGAGGAGGGCGGAGCCGTTACAGAAGTCGGGGGGCGAATCCAGGTGAAAATCAGCTCCGAAAGGCAGCAGCTCATCGGGATCAAGACGGCGGCCGTGAAATCCCAATCCATCCACAAGCTTATCATGGCCGTCGGCCGGGTTGACTTTGCCGAACCGAATATATCGATCGTCAACCTCAAATTCGACGGCTGGGTGGAACAGCTCTACGTGAATTCTACCGGCCGAGCTGTCCGGAGGGACGAGCCCCTTTTCGACATCTACAGCCCCGACCTTCTCGCGGCCCAGCAGGAGTACCTCATCGCTCTCAAGGCCGGCGCGACGCTCGGCGATGCCTCGTCTATCCTCAAGTCCGCCCGGGAGAAGTTAAGGCTGTGGGGTGTCACGGACGGGCAGGTCGAAGATCTCGGCCGCACCGGGCAATTCAAGAAAACCGTAACGGTCTATTCTCCGGGATCCGGGATCGTGATCGAAAAGAACGTCGTTCAAGGGCAAAAGATCATGGCCGGGGAGAGCCTATTCAAAATAGCCGACCTCTCCAGAGTTTGGATCCTCGGCGAGATCTACGAGTATGAACTGCCCTTCATCAAGACGGGACAGGAGGCGAAAGTCTCCCTCTCCTATTATCCCGGGGAATCTTTCACCGGGAAAATCATCTACATTTATCCTTATCTCAAACCGGAGACGCGAACGAACCAGGTCCGGATCGAAGTTGACAATCCCGGCCTCAAGCTCAAGCCCGAGATGTTCGCCAATCTTGAAATTCATGTTGACTACGGCACGAGGCTGACTGTCCCCGCCGACGCTGTTCTTGACGCCGGCGCGACGAAGATCGTTTTTATCGCCAAGGGCGATGGGTACTTCGAGCCCCGGGAGGTCAAGCTCGGCGTCAGGGGCCAGGACATGTACGAGGTCCTCGGCGGGGTCAGCGACGGAGAGAATGTGGTCACGTCCGCCACCTTCCTCATCGACTCGGAGTCGAGCCTCAAGGCCGTCCTCAGCCGGATGACCAAGGCCGCAGGGGGAGAACACAAGCATGATTGAAAAAATCATCGAGTTCTCGGCGAAGAATAAGTATATCGTCATCATCTTCGTCGCCGCGGCCATCGTCGGCGCGGTCTACGCCCTCAGGAATATCCCCCTTGACGCCATCCCGGACCTCTCGGACACCCAGGTCATCATCTATTCGAGGTGGGACCGGAGCCCCGATATCATCGAGGACCAGGTCACGTATCCCATTGTGACGTCCATGCTCGGAGCGCCCAAGGTCAAGGCCATCCGCGGCTACTCCGACTTCGGATTTTCCTATGTCTATGTCATTTTCAAGGACGGGACGGACATCTACTGGGCTCGCAGCCGCACCCTGGAATATTTGAGCAAGATCACGCCCAGGCTGCCGCAGGGCGTCCAGACCGAAATGGGGCCCGATGCGACGAGCGTGGGTTGGGTCTATCAGTACGCCCTCGTCGATAAGTCGGGGAAGAACGACTTAGCCCAGCTTCGCGGCTTCCAGGATTGGTACATGCGCTACTGGCTCCAGGGCGTCCCCGGGGTCGCCGAAGTCGCTTCTGTCGGCGGCTTCCAGAAACAGTATCAGGTCAATGTCAACCCCAACGCCCTCCTGTCTTATAACATCCCCCTGATGAAGGTCATCGAGGCCATCCGGGACGGGAATAACGACGTCGGCGGCCGGCTGGTGGAGTTCTCGGGAAAAGAATACATGGTCCGGGGCCGCGGTTACGCCAAGTCGATCAAGGATATCGAAGACATCGTCGTCAAAAACGATATGTCCGGGACTCCGGTCCTCGTCAGGAATGTCGCCCAGGTCGTCCTGGGTCCCGAGATCCGGCGCGGAGTCGCGGACCTCGACGGCGAGGGCGACACCGTCGGCGGCATCGTCATCATGCGCTCCGGAGAGAACGCCCTGAACGTCATTAACCGGGTCAAGGACAAGCTCGAGGAAATCCAGCCCTCCCTGCCTGCCGGAGTCGAGGTCGTGACGACCTACGACCGTTCGGAGCTGATTAAGCGATCGATTGAAACCCTCAGAAGCCAGCTCATCGAGGAAATGATCATCGTCAGCATTGTCATCCTGCTCTTCCTCTGGCACTTTCCCTCGGCCATTATTCCCATCGTCACCATCCCGATCTCGGTCCTCCTGGCGTTCATCCCCTTATACGGAATGAAGCTAACTTCCAACATCATGTCCCTTTCCGGCATTGCCATCTCCATCGGCGTGCTCGTCGACGGGGCTATCGTCGAAGTGGAGAACGCCTACAAGAAGCTTCAGCTCTGGCAGGCTGGAGGCCGGAAGGGCGACTATCATCTGGTCCGGCTCAACGCCCTCAAAGAGGTCGGACCTTCGGTTTTTTTCTCCCTTTTGGTCATCGCCGTCGCTTTCCTGCCCGTGTTCACCCTCATAGACCAGGAAGGGCGGCTGTTCAAGCCGCTGGCCTACAGCAAGAATCTAACCATGGCCATCGCCGCCATCCTGGCCATCACTCTCGACCCCGCGATGCGGATGCTGTTCACGAGAATGGACTACAAGCGTTTCCGCCCGAAGTGGCTGTCGGGGATCGTGAACACGATCACGGTCGGCCGCTATTACCCAGAAGAAAAACACCCGGTCAGCAAGATCCTGTTCCGGATTTATGAACCGGTCTGCGAGTTCGTCCTCAAGTATCGCAAGGCGACCATCGCCGGGGCCTGCGTCCTGATGGCCGCGACGGTCCCGGTCTTTTTCAAACTGGGTTCGGAGTTCATGCCCCCCCTCAACGAAGGGACGATCCTCTACATGCCGACGACACTGCCCGGAATCTCGGTGACCGAGACCCAGAATCTCCTCCAGACTATGGACAAGGTCCTCAAGGACACTCCCGAGGTCGAACGCGTCTTCGGCAAGGCGGGCCGGGCCGAGACGTCAACCGATCCAGCACCGTTCAGCATGATGGAGACGACGGTCGTTCTGAAGCCGGAAAGTGAGTGGCGGCCGGCGAAGCGCTGGTATTCCGGGCTCCCCCGCTGGATGCAAGGGCCGTTCCGGCATATCTGGAACGACCGGATCACCTGGGAACAGCTGGTCAATGAACTCGATCAAAAAATGCAGTTTCCCGGCGTATCTAACGCCTGGACAATGCCCATCAAGGCCCGGATCGATATGCTGACGACGGGCGTGCGCACGCCCATCGGCATTAAGGTCTACGGAGCGGACCTGAAGGAAATCGAAAGGATCGGGACCACTCTTGAAACGATCCTGAGAGACGTCAAGGGGACGCGGAGCATCTTCGCCGAGCGGGTGACGGGAGGCTATTTCGTCGACTTCGACATCCGCCGCGAGGATATCGCCCGGTACGGGCTGACGATCAAAGAAGTTGAAATGATCATCATGTCGGCGATCGGCGGGGAACCGGTTACGACGACCGTCGAAGGTCGAGAGCGATACACGGTGAACGTCCGGTATGCCCGGGAACTTCGAGACGACCTCGACAAACTCCGCCGCGTGCTCGTCCCCACGATGTCCGGCGCCCAGATCCCGTTGGAGCAGCTGGCCGACATCCACTTGACGCTCGGACCTTCCATGCTCCGGGACGAGAACGCCATGCTCGCCGGGTATGTCTATGTCGATATCACCGGCCGCGATGTGGGAAGTTACGTGACCGAGGCCAAGAAGATTGTCAGGGAAAAGCTAGCCATACCGGCAGGCTATTCCCTTCAGTGGAGCGGGCAATACGAAAACATGCTGCGGGTTAAAGAGCGGCTCAAGGTGGTCATCCCCTTGACGATTTTTATCATCTTTATTTTGCTCTACATGAACACCAAATCCCCGGTCAAAGCGGGCATCGTCATGCTGGCCGTGCCGTTCTCCCTGATTGGAGCCGTCTGGTTCCTATTCATCTTGAAGTTTAACGTTTCAATCGCCGTCTGGGTCGGCATGATCGCCCTCATGGGATTGGACGCGGAGACGGGGGTCTTCATGCTCCTGTTCCTGGACCTTTCCTATTACGACATGGTCCGGCAGGGGCGCATGAAGACATACCAGGACCTCAAGGAGGCGATTATCCACGGAGCCGTGAAGCGGATCCGGCCCAAGATGATGACCGTTACGGCGATGTTCATGGGCCTCATCCCTATCATGTGGTCCCTGGGGACCGGCTCGGACATGATGAAGCGCATCGCCGCCCCGATGATCGGCGGTGTCTTTACGAGTTTCATCCTGGAGCTGCTGGTTTATCCGCCGATCTATGCGATCTGGAAATGGCGCTATGAAATGAAGCGCGGGACCGTGGATGTCAGCCAATTGCCGGTCCCTCACTTGCGAGGGCATTGACATGAGCGCGAATCACGGCGATCGATCCGAACATGAGGCCTCCATGGACCACAAGGGTCACTCCATGGGTCATTCCATGCCTATGAGCAAGGGGCATGAACATCCACATGTTGATCACCATGCTCGCATGGTCGCCGATTTCAGAAAAAGATTCTGGATTTCGCTGATCGCCACCCTCCCCATCCTCGGCCTTTCGCCGATGATCCAGGGATTCCTGGGTTTCAAGGGAACTCTCAGGTTCACCGGGGACAGCTATATCCTCTTTGTTCTTTCGTCCTTCGTGTTCTTCTACGGCGGATACCCGTTCCTGAAGGGAATGGTTATCGAACTTAAAGTCCTGAGGCCTGGTATGATGACGCTCATCGCCCTGGCCATCACGACGGCTTTCGTTTACAGCAGCGCAGTCGTCTTCGGACTTGAAGGGGAAATATTTTTCTGGGAGCTAGCGACCCTGATCGATATCATGCTCCTCGGCCATTGGATCGAAATGAAATCCGTCATGGGGGCTTCAAGAGCCCTCGAGGGACTGGCAAGGCTCATGCCGTCGGAGGCCCATAGGCTGCAACCGAACGGATCGGTGACGGATGTGCCGCTGGCCGAACTCAAAGCAGGAGACAAAATTCTCGTCAAACCGGGAGAGAAAATCTCCGCCGACGGACAAGTGATCGAGGGTGAGACCTCCGTCAACGAAGCGATGCTGACGGGGGAATCCAAGCCCGTGGCCAAAAAAGCAGGAGGCAAGGTCATTGGAGGTTCCATCAACGGTGAGGGCTCCATGACGGTGGAGGTCCAAAAAACCGGACGAGACTCGTATCTCTCCCAAGTGATAAACCTCGTCAGACAGGCCCAGGAGAGCAAATCGCGGACCCAGGACCTGGCAAACCGCGCCGCGCTGTGGCTGACCCTGATCGCTCTTGGAGCGGGCTCCCTGACGCTTTTCCTTTGGCTTGTCGTCGCGGGAAAGGACTTTGCCTTCAGCCTAGAAAGAATGGTCACGGTCATGGTCATCGCCTGCCCGCATGCTTTGGGACTGGCCGTGCCTTTGGTCGTGGCGGTCTCCACCGCGCTTTCCGCCAAGAACGGCCTTCTCATCAGAAACCGGGAGGCTTTCGAGAGAGCGAGGAAAATCCAGGCCATTATTTTCGACAAAACGGGGACGCTCACGGAAGGACGATTCGGCGTGACGGACACTTTGGTTTTTGAAAACGGAGGTGATGAGCGAGAGCTTCTTCAATTTGCGGCGTCGGTTGAAGCCCATTCGGAACACCCCATCGCCAAAGGCATCGCCGCCTCTGGATCCGGCGCGATTTTTCCGGTCAAAGAATTCAAGGCCCTCCCCGGACGGGGCGCCGAGGGACGGATCAACGGCAGGGAGGTCAAAGTGGTGAGCCCAGGATATTTGAGAGAGCTGAAGATGGAAATAAAAGACACGCGAATCGAACAGCTCTCCTCTCAAGGCAAAACCGTTGTCTTCGTCCTCGTGGACGGGAAGATCGCTGGAGCCTTGGCCCTGGCCGATATCATCAGGCCGGAATCAAGGAAAGCCATAAACCTGCTCAAGAAGATGGGAATCCAGTGCATGATGCTGACCGGAGACAACCGTCTCGTGGCGAAATGGGTGGCTGACGAGCTTGGGCTTGATGACTATTTTGCCGAAGTCCTTCCCCAGGAAAAATCCGAAAAGGTGAAAGAGGTGCAATCCCGAGGGCTCGTCGTCGCCATGACGGGGGATGGGGTCAATGACGCGCCCGCTCTTGCCCAGGCCGATGTCGGCATCGCAATTGGCGCGGGCACCGATGTTGCCGTGGAGACCGCCGATATTATCCTCGTCAAGAGCAACCCTCTCGACGCCGTGGCAATTTTGGGACTGGCCCGGGCCACGTACAAAAAAATGGCTCAAAATCTCGCTTGGGCCACGGGCTACAATGCCTTCGCCATCCCGCTCGCGGCGGGGGTGCTCTATAAATACGGGATCATTCTGAGCCCCGCGATGGGGGCCGTCCTCATGTCCTTGAGTACGGTGATTGTCGCGGTCAACGCTCGTTTCTTAAAAGTCAAACAGGACTGAAAGAAATCCTTCCCCGAGCATAGGAAATAGCAGAAATAGTGAGCTAACTTATTGAATATAAATACCCTTGGACGGGAATGGCCTGGAACTGTAGCGCCTGGATTTGACAAGACAGCGGGGCAGGATTAGAATCCGCCCCATTGATCGAGGCATTTAGCGAGTGAGGACATGACCACCAAGAATCTCTGAGCGGTACGGCAAGGATCGGGACGATCCTTTTTGCGGGA
>Ga0214473_10008025_pt1 | contig 12506 bp, 8 predicted proteins | sample RVTome_7_FD_203509 | JGI IMG/M metagenome (GOLD analysis project Ga0214473, IMG submission 203509) | Soil microbial communities from uranium-contaminated site in the Upper Colorado River Basin, Wyoming, United States - RVT98D197 | ecosystem: Environmental > Terrestrial > Soil > Contaminated >... | reverse complement strand
CGCCCATTTCCGAGAAAGGGACCTGCCTGCTGCAGATCGACTGCGTCACGGACCGCGGCGGTATGAAGATCAACGAGAACTTCCTGGTCGACTTCGGCAAAGAACCACTGGGTCCAGCCCGAGCCCACGAGATGAGATTTCCGGGCGGCGATTGTCCGTCAGACATTTGGACGTGACCAGCGCAGCGTCGGGTGACGGCAGTCGGCGGCAAGAGGAAAGGTAACTGTTTACCGCCATTCCTTGTGATTTCCTGAGCTGGTTCTTGCCGATATTCGTTTCCGACGGCGGAGCCGTCGGAAACAGCACGATGTCCGCGTTGCGCGGTGTTGGAACGTCGCGTTGCGGAGCTTGAGGCGCGGAACGCCTGGCTCGAGGCCCAGGTGGCGCGGCTTGAGTCCCGCCTCGGGGAACGGGAGAAGCTCCTCGAACCACGCGCCCGTGACGCCAGGCGGCAGGCGGCGCCGTTCTCCAAAGGAAGCGCCCAAGGCGCATCCCGATAAGCCCGGCCGCAAACTGGGAAAAGACTACGGCTCCCAGGCCTTCCGCCGGCTTCCGAGAGTGCGCCCCGACGAGATCATCGACGTGCCTCTGGCCTGGCGTTGTCCGCATTGCGGCGCTCGGACGAAAGAGGACTACGTCGCTTCGCAGTTTCAGACCGAGATTCCTCGCCGCTCCCTCCTGCGGCGGTTCGATCTGCACATCGGCGAATTCATGTCTTGCGGGAAGCGCGTGCAACCCCGGCACGAACTCCGGACCTCCGATACCCTGGGCGCGGCCGCGGTGCAGATCGGCCCCGACGCCCAGGCGCTGATCGCCTTGCTGAAGGCCTAGCTCGGCCTGTCCTACGGGGACATCACCACGTTGCGGAAAGACGCATGGGGCATCGCGTTGACCCGCGGCGCAGCGGTCTTTCCGAACATGCCGCCCGTTTAGCACGTGGCACCCATGCTTAAAGCTGGCCTGGAGGCAGCCGGCCTAGCTTATGAGACCGACTCAGGACGGGTGGATTTTCACGCCCTCCGGGGGACCTGCCTGTCATGGCTCGCTGACGCGGGGGCCCCGCTCAAAGTGCTCCAGGACTTCGCCCGACACTCGACGCCGACGCTGACGATGAACGTTTACGCAAAGCGGCTGAAAGGGTCACTGAGTGCTGCCGCTGCGAGGTTGCCCGATCTAAGCAGCTCGGCACGGCAAGCTGCCAGGGCGACCGGCGCAGACAACGCCAGCGCCGCCGAGCCTTCCCGGAAAAGCGCACCAAACGCTGCTCGTTGGAATGCATCGGCCTGCAATTCTGTGCGCGGCTCAGGGGGTCGAGAACAGGCGATGGAGATGCGAGGAAACCCTACAAAAATAGGGGTAAACTCGCGCCGAAGCGCATGAGAGCGCGTCGAGTACAATGAGGGTGCTGGGGCTCGAACCCAGGACCTACGGCTTAAAAGGCCGTTGCTCTTCCGCTGAGCTACACCCCCACGCGGGCGGAACCGCGGCACGGCAGGGCTGGCCACGATCTGCCTGCCCTAGCGTCCCTCGGCGGGCCGGCAGCAACCTTGTACCTGCCGGGCAGCCACCGCTCAAGGGCCGTCGCTGCTGCCTGGCGGGCCGAAGGTCCTATGCCGGACGCTCGCCCGCAGGCCTGCATGGATCGCTCCGGCGACCCTGGTTCTGGCGCGGCAGACTTCATTCTCGGTCCCACGCCGCCGATGTGACAGGGGATGCGCGCCGATTCGACGAGTCGGCCGGGACCGGACAGGATGATCGTGGGGCCATCGGCACCAGTGAATCGTACGCCTGTCAGGGTCCACGGTGCCAGACCGAATAGCCGCTTCGTTTGCATCCTCCGGACCGGCAATCCTCGCATCGGAAGCAGTCGTTGTGACACTGCAGATACGAAGCTTTGATTGCCCCGGGCCAGATTGAACGCTAAGGTCGGACACATGGAAGGGCAGCGAATCACGGCCGTGTTTCTGGCGGTCTGGGCGCTTGTCGCCGTGCCCTGCCTTTGCGCCGCGGGTTTGATCGGCCACGACTGCGACTGCGCCGACTCCGCCGGATGCCACCACGAAGCTGACTGCTCCAACGACCCCTGCCCCACCGTGACTGCGAGCCGGGGGCAAGAGGAACTGGACGGGCCGGTCCTGCTCGCAGTGGTTCAGTCGTGTCCCGCTGCGGCGAACGCCGTTGCTTGTTCGCCCGCACCGCTTTTCCCGCTTGATTCGCCGGGGCGATTCTGCCCAATAAACCTCCCGTACGCCCTCAGCGACATTCCCTTGCTCATCTGACTGCTCCTTGCGATTGGTTCCTCGTTTCGATCCGTATGATGCCGTATGCCCAGCCGTGACCGGGGCGGTGGACCCTCCGGTCGAGTTCACGCGACCCCGGACCTTCGGCCGTCGCCGGCGGTGCCGTCGGACGCTCAGCGCGTGATCAAGATCAGCCGTTCCAGGCCGTTGCAGAAAGGAGGCGTGGACCACCATGAGCGCCAAGAGACGATTCTGGCTCGGCGCGGCCGCGTCGGAGCAGCGCCTGAGCGTCGGCGGTGATGACCTGCACAAGCTCGAATCCGTCGCGGATATAGCCCGGCCGCTCCGGTCCGCGGGGGAGCCAAAGGCCATCCACAGGCGTGTGCTGCCCATCGAGCCAGCCCGCCAAGGAGCGAATGTTCCGGCACTCAGGCGCAAACTGGGGCAGAATCGGCGGACCCTTCTTTCCAAGATGGACCTCGCCCCAAAAGTACTGATCGCCGTCGAGCCCGAGGTCGTCGTTCCATCGGTTTCGGTCGGACCTGACAGGCGCCATACTCGCCTGCTGGCGCGCCATACGCCGATCAAAGCGGTGGACGAGGATTACGAACCGACAGGATTCCTGGAATGATCAGACGAAGATTCGCATCGCTGGCGCCCGTCCTCGCCCTCGTCGGAGTGGCCGGGTGTGCGACCGTCAACCCGAAACCAGATTACGACCGTGTCTCCCGGCAGATCGAGGCGGCGGCTGGTTACCGCGTCACCGTCGACCCAGAGGGCGACGCCGCGGCGCGGCAACGCGTCTCGGAAATACTCGCCGATGGCCTTACCGCCCAAGAGGCCGTGCAGCTTGCCTTACTCAACAACCCGAGGTTGCAGGCGGGGTTTCTTCGCATCGGCATCGGCCGCGCCGCGGTCGTTCAGTCGGAGCTTTTCTCCAACCCGAGTTTGGCCCTGTCCTTACGATTCCCCGACGAGGGCGGCCTGGCCAATGTCGGGGTGTCGCTCGCCCAGAACATTGCCGAGTTGTGGCAGATTCGCCCGCGTGTTCGGGCGGCGGAGCGAGACCTCGATCAGACGATCCTGACCCTTGCGCGGGAGGCAAGCATCGCAGCCCTCGACGCGCACAGCGCCTACGTTCGCGCGGTTCAGACGGACCGGCAGCTCGAGATCGCCCAAGAAAACCTCGCCATCGCCCAGCAACTCGTCGAGCTGGCCGTTGCCCGCCGGGAGGCCGGGTCCGGCACGGAAGTGGATGTCAACCTCGCTCGGGCGGAACGTGTCGCGTTGAACGTGACGAGCCGATTGTCGTTGGTATCGGCCGTCGAGGCGAAAACGAACCTCGCCAAGGTCTTAGGGCTGACGACGCCACCCGACGAATGGCAGCCTATCGACGCCTTGCCTGACGCCGTCGATCTGACTTTCACGCCGCAACGATTGGTCGAAGTGGCCCGGGCCAATCGTCTCGATTTGAAGGCCGCCGACGCCGTAACCCAGGCCGCCGAGGCGCGCCTCGCCTTTGAACGCTCCCGGATACTGCGGACGGTTGAGCTCGGCGTGGATATGGAGCGTGCCGATCGGCGTTCGCGGTCTGGACCCAACTGGCTCGCGGACGCGGCGTGGGCTTCCGCCCAAAGCGGTGCGTTCACCCTCCCGTCGCTTCAGCCGCGTGAGCCACAAACGACCGATTATGTCACCGGTCCGACGCTCTCCATGGAGTTGCCTCTCTTCGATCAGAACCAGGCGCAAGTCGCTCGGGCGGAGTTCGAGCTGCTTCAAGCCGGTCATTTGAGAGACGCCATTGACCGCGACATCGTTCAAGAATCCTGGGCGGTCCACACCCGCGCCCGAACGGCGTTCGAGACCGCCGGGTTCATGCGCGATGAACTGCTTCCGCTGCGGGAAAACGGGTTGACCCTGGCCCGCGAGGCCTACCGCGTCGGAAGCACCACGCTGCTCACCGTCCTCGACGCCCAGCGCCGACTCTTGGAGGCTCGGGCGGGGTACGTGGATGTGCAGGCCGCCGCCGGCGTAGCCCGGATCGATCTGGAGAGGATCGCCGGCCGGCCCTTTGCAGCCCTTTCGGCGCCGCCCGAACAACCTCAATCGCAGATCCCGGGGAACAAACCATGAACCTGTCACGGCATGTACTGAGTCTTGCACTGCTCGGGTTGCCGGCTTGCGCCCGACACGCAGAACACCAGGCGCCCGCCGAGCATGACGCCGCCCACGCCGGCGAAGCCGTCCCCTCGACGAACCGGATTGACGCTCCAGAGAGCGTTCGTCGCAACCTCGGCATCACCTTCGCCAAGGTCGAGTCGCGATCCGTGGCCCAGACCATCCGCGTCCCCGGCCAGTTCGAGCTTCAGCCGGAGGCCCGCCGCGAATACCGCACCATGCTCGCCGGCCGCATCGAATTGCTGGTCAAGCAGTATGATCGCCTGGAAGAAGGCGCCGCCCTGTACAAGCTGTCTTCACCCGACTGGCGCGAGTTGCAGAACAGGCTCAGCGAGGCGGAGTCCGTCATCCGACAGACCGAAGCTCGGGTCAGCGCCATCCCTACTCTCATTGCCGCGCATCACCATCACGAAGAGATCCTCGTCGAGAACATCGCCTTATGGCAAAAGCGCGTGGAGCAACTCCAGCAGACCCAGAGTTCCGGCGTCGTGTCCGCCGACGACTACACCAACGCCCAGAATACGCTGGCCATCCAGCGCGCGGAGCTGGCCGAGATCCTCGAGAAGGAAGCCGATCTGGAAGGACAGATCGTGGCGGCCCAGGCGGAGCACGACGCCGCTCATGCCCGATTTCGCCTGCTCATCGCTACCGCGTCGACTTTGCTCGGGATTGATGAGACCGCCTTGGCCGCTCCATACGACCTCGATGAGCATCTTCATACGGGTGTGCACCGCCACGAAGAACCGCCGACACGACCGGTTGCGGCTTGGCGAGGAATCGACGAGGTCGAGGTCCGAGCTTCCCTTGCGGGCGTGATCGAATCCGTGCCCCTAACCAACGGCGCCTGGGCGCCGACCGGCACGCTTGTCCTGACCTGCGTCGATCCCGACCGTTTGCGCTTCCGCGCCATGGCAATGCAAAGCGACTTGGGCCGGTTGAAGAGCGGACTGCCGGCGCGAATCGTCCCACCCAAGGGCGGTTCCATCGGTCTTCAGGACACGATGGAGGCGACGCTCACGCTTGGGCTTAGCGCCGATGCCCAGGAGCGCACCGTCGAACTGATCGCGGTCCCCTCGCGCTTGGCTTCCTGGGCCAGACCCGGCGTCTCCGCGCACCTCGAAGTCATCACCGCCGGCGGGCAAACCGAGCTCGCCATCCCGCTGTCCAGCGCAATTCAGGACGGATTGTCCAAAGTGATCTTCCGTCGCGATCCCAAAGACCCCGACAAGGTCATTCGCATGGAAGCCGACCTTGGCGTCAATGACGGTCGATGGGTCGCGGTGGAGAGCGGTGTTCGCGAAGGCGACGAGGTCGTGCTGGACGGCGTGTACCAACTCATGATTGCCACGTCAGGAACCGTGGAAAAGGGCGGTCACTTCCATTCCGATGGGACCTTCCACGAAGGGGAGGACAAGTGATGCTCCAGAAGCTCATTGGGTTTTCCCTCAAATATTCCGGCTTCATTCTCATGCTGGCGGTGCTGTTGCTGGCGTTCTCCGCGTACCAGGTTCCGAAAATGCCGGTGGACGTCTTTCCGGAGTTGAATGCGCCTACGGTGGTGCTGCTGACCGAAGCCGGCGGGTTTGCCGCCGATGAGGTCGAACAATATGTCACCTTCCCCATCGAAACGTCGGTCAACGGGCTGCCCGGCGTGCGCCGCGTGCGCAGCTCCAGCGCCATCGGCTTGTCCATCGTTTGGGTGGAATTCGATTGGGGGCAGGATATCTACCGAGCGCGTCAGCTCGTGTCGGAGCGGTTGTCCGCCGTCCGGGAAGCCCTGCCGCCGAACGCGCACGCCGAGATCACGCCGGTCACGTCCATCACCGGCGAGATCATGCTCGTCGCCCTCTCGTCGCCGGATGGCCATCTCAGCCCCCTCGAATTGCGCTCATTCGCGGAGTACGAGCTGCGCAATCGCCTTTTGGCCGTTCCCGGCATCGCCCAGGTCGTCGCCATCGGCGGCGAACTGCCCGAGTATCAGGTGAACGTACACCAGGACCGTCTGGCGCTTTACGGCCTCACGATCCGGGAAGTTGTAGAGGCCGCACGAGCCGCGCACAGCACGGCCACCGCGGGATATCTGCCCAGCGTCGATCGCCTGGAATTACCGCTCCGCCAGACCGCCCGCGTCCAAAGCGTCGATGACATCAAGAACACGCTCATCAAGTACCACAACGGCGCGCCGGTGCTCATCGGGCAGGTGGCGGATGTCGCCCTCGGTCCGGCGCCGAAACGCGGAACGGCTGCCGATGGCGCTACCCCGGCGGTGGTCATGAGCGTCCAGAAGTCGCCGGGGACGAACACGCTTGCGCTTACAACCGAAGTCGACAAGGTCCTCGACGACGTGGAAAAAACTCTCCCGACGGGAGTCATCCTCAACCGCAAAGTATTTCGCCAGGCGAACTTCATCCAGCGGTCGGTGGACAACGTGGTGCAGGTGCTCCAGGAGGCCACCATCATCGTGGCCGTAATCCTGATTCTCTTTCTGCTCAACGTTCGCACGACGGTCATCACCCTGACCGCTCTGCCCGTCTCGCTGGCCGCAGCTCTATTGGGATTGTGGTGGTTCGGACTCACCCTCAACGTCATGACCTTGGGCGGATTGGCCGTGGCCATCGGCGTGCTGGTCGACGACGCCATCATCGACGTGGAGAACGTCTTCCGCCGGTTGCGTGAAAACGGGGCAAGGCCCGAGAGCGAGCGACGCGGCTTTGTCGATGTGATTTTCAAGGCAAGCAACGAGATTCGGCCGGCCATGGTCCTGGCCACGATCATCATCGTCGTCGTGTTCGTGCCTTTGCTCTTCTTACAGGGATTGGAAGGCCGGTTCTTCCGTCCGCTCGGCATCACCTATATCGTTTCAATCCTGGCGTCGTTGATCGTCGCCCTCACCCTGACCCCGGCGCTCTGCAAGCTCCTGCTTCGCGGGAAGCTCGGCAGCTACGAACATCAGGACGGTTTCTTCGTTCGTTGGCTCAAACGCCGATACGAGCCGTCGCTCCGCTGGTCGATGCGACACCGCGGAACGGTTCTCGGCTCGGCGTTCGCCGCCACGGTGCTGGCTCTCTGGCTGGGGAGTACGTTCGGAACGAGCTTCCTGCCCTCGTTCAACGAAGGGACCTTCACGGTGTTCCTCTTCGCTCCGGCGGGCACCTCGCTCGCGGAGAGCGATCGCGTCGCCCGCGGTATCGAAGGACGTCTCACCGAGGTCGACGGTGTCGAAAGCGTCACCCGACGAACCGGGCGGGCCGAGCGCGATGAACATGCCGAGCCTCCCAGCAGCTCGGAGATCGAGGTTACCGTCGTGCCCGGCGCCTCGAAGGAGCGCGTTCGAGAGCAGATCGACGCGGTGCTGGCGAATGTCCCCGGGGTTACCACCATGATCGACCAGCCGATCGAGCACCGTATTTCGCACATTCTCTCGGGCACACCCGCGGCCATTGCCATTAACGTCTATGGCGGCGACCTGGGGAAGCTTCGCCAGATGGCCAAGGAGATCGAAGTCGCGTTGAAAGGCCTGCCCGGGGCGCGCGACGTGGCCGCCAACCGTGAAGTGACGGTCACGTCCCTTCCCATCCGGTACCGGCATCAGGACCTGGCCGCGGCTGGACTCGCCCCGGCGTCGGCGGCGGAGCAGGTCCAGGAGGCCGTTTACGGTGAGATCGTCGCGGAAATCAACCAGGGCGTGCGCCGCTATGACCTCGTCGTTCGGCTGGCCCCCGAGGAACGGGAGAGCGTCGAGCAGCTTCGTAGCCTGCGGCTTCGCGGGGTGGGCGGCGCTACGGTCCGGCTGGAGGAAGTCGCCGACATCGGCCCGGAGCGGACGCCAAACCTGATCGCCCGCGAGAACGCCCAACGGAAAGCGGTCCTCTCATGCAATGTCGCCGAGGGGTACAACCTGGGTGACCTCGTCGCTCAGGTCCAGGCTCGGGTCGATCCGATCGTGCATCGCGCCGGGTACACCGTCCACTACGGCGGGCAATTCGAGGCCCAGCAGTCGGCCTCGCGCACGATCCTGGTCGCGGGAGTCGGCGTCGCGGTGGTCATGTTGATGCTGCTTCAACTATCGACGGGCTCCTTGCGAGCCGCGCTCCTGGTGATGGTCAATCTGCCGTTGGCGATCATCGGGGGCATCGTGGCGATTTATCTCACGGAAGCCGCGAATCCCTGGACCAATACGCTTTCCCTGTTTGGCCTGCGAAGCGCTCCCTATCAAGCACCCGTCATCTCCATCGCCAGCCTGGTCGGATTCATCACGCTTTTCGGCATCGCCGTCCGAAACGGACTGTTGCTGGTTAACCACTATCAACACGTCTTGCAGGTCGAGAGCAGACCACTCGCCGACGCCATCATTCAGGGTTCCATGGAGCGGCTGGTACCCATCCTCATGACCGCGCTCTGCGCCGCTCTGGGCCTCATTCCGCTCGCCCTCGCGGCGGGCGAGCCCGGCAGCGAACTGCTGTCTCCGCTGGCGGTCGTCGTGCTCGGCGGGTTGATTACGTCGACGCTCCTGAACGTGATTGTCGTACCCGCCGGCTACTCCCTCGTGTTCGGACTGAAGGTTCTTGAAGGAAAAACAGAATCTCACGGCGTGCTGGGCCGCCTTGTCGCCGCGGTTCAACGCCGCCGCGTGGCCGTGAACGACAAAGGAGTTTGAAGTATGCGTTACTCGATTGTGACGGTCGCGATTTGTTTCGGGATCGGCCTGGCAGCCTGTGATCGGTCGGAGAAACCCGGCAGCGCCGCGAAGTCACCAACCCCCGTATCAGCCAGGTCCGGGGACGATCACGAGCATGAGACCGGCGACGGCCACAACCACAGCGCCGACCGTGAACGTGCCCGCAAGGATGAGGCTGCAGGCCAGGCCGGTCACGGTGCCGAGGCCATCGAGTTGGGTACGACCAAGCTCGGCGAGCTTTCCGTTCGCGCTTCGCGCGACAAAGGCGAGATCAAAGCCGGCGGCGACGCACCGATCGACGCTTGGATCGATGGCGGCGTTGGGAAGGGCGTAACCGCCGTGCGCTTCTGGATCGGCACCCAGGACGCGAAAGGGTCCATTAAGGCCAAAGCTGAGATCGAGGACGGCAAATGGCACACCCACGTGGAAGTGCCCGATCCGCTGCCCGCAGAAGGCAAACTGTGGGTTGAGGTGGAATCGACCGGAGGCACAAAACAGGCGCTCGGATTCGATTTGAGGCCGTAGCCTCGGCCCGCACGCGTCTGGAAAGCCGGTCCACCGGGAGATCCCGCTTCGTGGCGAATTGGACAAAGTGCGGCAGCCGCCGATATACTCAGAGAAATGCTCAAGGCTTGGTGTCCGCCCGGCCCGTAACGTCGAATGGCCGTGGGCGGCTGCCGGTTGAGCTGAGGCAGTCTCATCAAAAACCCGATGCGTAGAACGGTCTCATCCCTGCTGGTCGCTTGGATCGCGGTGGCGTGCCCGCTGCTGTGCGGAGTCCGCGCCGGCGCGAGCCAACCCGCCGGTCTCCCCCGGGACTGCTGCCATCACGAAGGTGAATCACGCACTCCGACCGGGCCTTCCGTCCCGTCGGAGCTGCCATGCGACCCCTGCTTCTGCTTCGGACATGGCGTCACCGTCGACAAGGTCGAGGCGCCTAAAGTCCTTTTGGTGGTTGTGTTGCTTAAGCCCACGACACTCCCCCAGTCTGGGCAGCGCCCCCGCACGGTGTTGTGTCCGTTCGGCGATCGCCATCGCCTCATCCCGCCCGATGCGGAACGCGTCCTCCCGCTGCTGATCTGATTCCACGCGCTCAACGTCTGTTCCTTGCGTGCCTGCCGTTATGCGCCGGGAAGCGCTTGGCCGCGGGCCGTGCAGTCGACACCGCGTCGACCGTCCACGGATGACCCAGTGACGGAGATTCATCCGTCAATCCCGATTGCGGAGACTCTTGCAGTGAAAACGACGGTACCCAAGATCATGGCCGTCGCCACGGTCGCAATCCTGCTTGTGCAGTTGCAAAGCTGCACGAAGCGCGAGAATGGCCAGGGCGGGACACCCGCACCTGCCGCGGCGGCGGCCGCCTTCGGTCCGGACACGAGCCCCATACCGCCGGATCTTTCCAAAGGCTGGTGCTCGGGACACGGTGTTCCCGAGTCGGTCTGTTCGCGTTGCGACAACTCGCTCATCGAGAGGTTCAAGGCCGCGGGCGACTGGTGTGCCGAGCACGGCCTGCCGGAATCCCAGTGCACGGTGTGCCACCCCGAGGTTGAGGCCCTATGGGCGAAGCTCAATCCGGCCGGGCCTGTCAAGAATGAGCAAGGCGCTACCCCGGGCGTCGTTCCGGAGGCTACGTTGAATGAGCGAGAGGCGGGTTCCGAGGGCAAATGGTGCGCCGAACACGGAGTTCCCGAGTCGGTCTGTACGCGTTGCAACCCCGCCCTGATCGCACGCTTCAAGCAAGACCACGACTGGTGTGCGGAACATGGTCTTCCGGAATCACAGTGCACCATCTGTAATCCGGAGGTCCGTGCCCGATGGGCCGCCCTGCGTCCGGCATCCACGAGGCCGGCGGCGGAGTCGGCCGCGGCTATGGGCGTGGAGCGTCGTCCGCGGCTGCTGACCGGGGCCCACGACCCTTTGTGTCCGGTGGAGACGCTCCGCGTGCGGTTCATTGACCCGAGCATCGTTCGCAAGGCGGGCATCGAGATCGTACCCGTGCGGCGGCGAGCCATGTCCGCGACGCTCGACGTGCCGGCTGAAGTCGAATTCGACGCCACCCGCGTGGCCCGTGCCACCGCCCGGGTGGCGGGGATGGTCCGGGAAGTGTCGGTCAACGCGGGTGACTCGATTGAGACGGGCGAACTTGTCGCCGTGTTGGACAGCCCGGCTCTTGGGGAGGCCAAGAGCCGCTACCTCGAGAGGGCCCAGGATCTGAAGCTGGCGGAAGCCGACCTCCAGCGGGTGAGCACGATCCTGGACGGCAGCCGGCACATGCTGGGCGTGTGCACCCCTGACGCTGCGGCCACAGCGATCCGGGAGGCATTGTCCGAGTCGCCGGTGGGCGACGCCAAGGCCAAACTGCTCCGCGCCCACGCGGCGCTTCAGCTCGCCAGGTCGGACGCCGCACGCCAGACCACACTCTTGCAGAAGAGCCTGAGCAGCGAGCGAGACCAACAGGCCGCCCAAAGCGACCTGGCCGCCGCGGAAGCCGACTTCGTGGCGCTTCGTGAAGAGATTGCCTTCGACATCGAGCAGCAGCGGTTCGCCGCCGGGCGCGCCCTGGAGATTGCCAGAATCTCCCTGGAGGCCGCCGAGCGCCAGTTGCACATTCTCGGCCTGACCGATGCCCAGGTCGCAGCCATCGGGAACGAACCGGACGAACTCCTGACCCGCTACGAGTTGAAAAGCCCCGCGGCCGGAACGGTGATCGACCGGGCGGTGACCGCGGGTGAAGCGGTCGAAGCCACCGACGTGCTCTTTGTCGTCGCGGACTCGTCGATGATGTGGCTCAAGGCCGACCTGTACGAACGGGATCTTCTTCAGACGCGTGTCGGACTCCCCGTGCTCTTTACGGTGGACGGGCTGTCCGGAGTCAGCTTCGATGGCACGGTGCGGTGGATCAGCAGCCAGGTAGACGAACGGACCCGCACCGTTGAACTGCGGGCCGACGTACCCAATCCCGAGGGGCTGCTTCGCGACGGGATGTTCGGCAGGGCGCGGATCGTTTTGCACGACAACGAGGACGTCGTGACCGTTCCCGCCCAATCGGTGCAAACGGACGGCTGTTGTCAGCTTGTCTTCGTCCAGGAGTCTGACACGGTGTTCCAGCCACGCAAGGTGCTTCTGGGTGCCGGGGCCAACGGCTTCGTCGAGGTGCTGGCGGGGGTGGAGGAGGGCGATGCCGTCGCCAGCGCCGGCAGCTTCCTGATGAAGACCGAGATCCTCAAAAGCAACATCGGTGCCGGATGTTGCGAGGTTGATCCGGGGAGGTAGGCGACCATGCTGAACGCCGTCATCACCTGGTCCCTGAGTCACCGCTTTCTGGTCATCGCCTTGACGCTGCTCCTGGCGATCACCGGCGCTTACGCGGCCACGCGTCTGCCGGTGGACGCCTTCCCGGACACGAC
>Ga0214473_10008024_pt1 | contig 12506 bp, 12 predicted proteins | sample RVTome_7_FD_203509 | JGI IMG/M metagenome (GOLD analysis project Ga0214473, IMG submission 203509) | Soil microbial communities from uranium-contaminated site in the Upper Colorado River Basin, Wyoming, United States - RVT98D197 | ecosystem: Environmental > Terrestrial > Soil > Contaminated >... | reverse complement strand
ACTTTGCCGTCTTTGTCACAGCCGTAAAGCTTTTTCTTCCGAATTTCTCGAACCCCATACCTTACCTCCCTTGAAAATAATCAGTACAAAATGGGCAATAACAATCAACAATTATCAATGGTCAATGGTCAATGATCAATTATCAATGGGAAAAGAAAGACACTTTCTTTATGGTTTTTATTGAAAATTGCTAATTGAGTCCCGCCGCCGCGGGACTAATTTCGCATTGATCTTTTCTCAGTTTCTGCCAAAAATTGTGACATTGCCATATAGTCCAACGCCGCCAATGTTATGCACAAGACCGATATCCGGCTCCCCGGCTACCTGCATGGGTCCTGCCTGACCGCGAAGCTGCAGAACGATGGTCCGGATCTGGGACCCACCCGTTGCACCTATGGGATGGCCTTTTGAGAGGAGTCCCCCGTCGACATTCACAGGGATCTTTCCCTCTTTATACGTTGCTTTCTCACGAATGAGCTGTTTCCCTTCACCCATCGGCGCGAAACCCAGACCCTCATAGGCCATAATCTCTGCGATGGTGAAGCAGTCGTGAACTTCGGCCACCTTGACATCTTTAGCGGTGATGCCGGCCATCTTATAGGCTTGGGCGGCTGCTGCGTAGCCAACGCTCAGACCCTTGGTAAAATCGGGTCTCGCTGCCATGTTGACTGCCTCTGAGGCTGCTCCGATACCTAAAACCCAGACAGGTTTCTTGGAGAGGGACTTTGTTTTTTCGGCGTTTGCAAGGATGATACAGGAGCTTCCATCCGCGTTCGCACAACAGTCACCTACCCGGAGCGGCCATGCGACGGGGCCTGCCATTTTTGCCTCCGGGTCGCCCTGCTTAAAGTCTTCCGGTTTTATCGGTTTCCTGTAGACAGCCCTCTCATTGATCACGCCATAGGTGGATGCTTTGATCCTGACACTCATCAGATCATCGTGGGTCAAACCATGCTTCGCCATATAGGCCTGTGCGTAAAGGGCGTAATACGCAGGCATCATGGTTCCAAAGGGTGCCTCCCACTGGATGTCAGCGCCCCGGCCCATTCTCTCCTGAGATTCCGCAGACGTGATTTCGGACATCTTCTGGAACCCGAGGACAACGACGACATCATGAAGGCCGGATTTAATCATGCTGTATGCCACTTTTACACCGGTGCTGCTCGAAGAGCAAACGGACTCCACGTAAAACGTCGGCTGAGGATTAAGACCCAGGTATTCTGCGAGGACGCCCGCAGGAGAGCGTTGTTTGTCATATTCAGGGGCCGAACAGAAAATGGAAGCTCCAACATCTTTCTGGGTGATGCCCGCATCTTGCATGGCTTCCCTGAAGGCCTCGAAGGCCAGTTCCCGAATAGAGCCCTCATAGCCTCGTACAAAAGCAGTCTGACCTACACCTATAATCGCTACCTCTTTCATCAATAACCTCCCCTTCTATCATCAGCAGTTCTTAAAGATAAATGAGAGCTGATTTTTTTGTCAAGTTATTTTTTTGGAGATTCCCGGAAAAGTCCGGAAATCCCTGATTACATAGATTATGAAACGATTACACAGATAAAAAACACATTGAAAATGGAGAAAATCTGTTTAATCATTTTTTGAAATCCGTGTAATCAGAGGTCTCTCATCTCATTTCAGCCCCTCTCTCGGAGATCTCTTTTTTTGATATTTCCAAACCGCCCGATTATGTTCTTCGATTTCAGAAGAAAAATAGTGGGACCCGTCGTTTTTGGAGACGAAATAGAGGTAAGGAACGGGAGCCGGGTGAACGGCCGCCAGAAGGGATTCTTTGCCAGGGTTACAGATGGGGGTGGGAGGAAGTCCAACCATGAGGTAGGTGTTGTAAGGAGTGGGTCTCATCAGATCTTCCTTCGTCAGATTTCCATTAAAATTTTTAATTCCATAGATCACCGTGGGATCGCTTTGGAGGGGGATCTTCTTTTTTAAGCGATTGTGGAAAACGGCAGAGATGAGAGGTTTCTCTTCAGGGAGGGGGGTTTCCTTTTCGATGATGGAGGCTAAGATGACCGCTTCCCTTTCAGAAAATCCCAATTCAGATGCCCGATGAACCAGGTCTGGTCCGAAGACTTTTTTAAACTGATAGACCATTGTCTGAATGACTTCCTCCGGGTCCATCTCCCTGAACAGGTGATAGGTGTCAGGGAAGAGAAAGCCTTCCAGGGTTGGTCCTGCTAATTGGGAAAGGCCAAGAGCATTGATAAATGCTGGAGAGGAGGCCTTTTGAAGCAACCCTTTTTTCTCCACAAGATTTAAACCTTCCAGTAACCGGGCGACCTGGGAAAGGGTATACCCTTCAGGAATGGTCACCAGATGACGTTTCACCTGTCCCTTGACCAGGGCATCCAATACCTCGAGGGGAGGCATTGGAGTATGGAATTCATATTCCCCTGCTTTGACTTTGGTTTTTTTACCCAGAATCGTGGTGAGGAAAACGAAAATCTGCCTATGTTTGATGATTCCTTCCTGTTCAAGCACCTCCGAAACTTTTTTGAGATGGGATCCCTTTTTAATGAAGATGACCTTGGTGGGTGCTGTTTGAGAGGGGGGGGTGAAGAGAAGCCAGTAGAAAGCAAAAATAAAAAAGAGGAGGAGAAACCCCAACGAGAGGAGGAAGAATTTACTCCTGGGAAAAGATCCCATGATCTGTTCTCCTGATTTGATCTAAGTATCCTTGGAGAATGAGAACGGCAGCCAGCTTGTCAATCACCTTCTTCCTTTTTTTTCTCGAGAGGTCTGCTTCCAATAAAACCTTGGTAGCTCCAACGGTTGAAAGCCTTTCATCCCAAGTTTCGACAGGAACAGAAATTTTATCTGTTAGGATTTTAATCCACTTGAGGACGATCTCTGCCTGTGTCCCTAAAGTCCCATTCATGTTTTTAGGAAGTCCGACTACAATTTTTTCAATTTCAAATTGACCCATGATCGTAGCGATTTCTTTTAAATCGTCTTCCATCGATTTTCTTCTGAGGGTTTTGAGACCCTGAGCCGTTATCCCCAGCTCATCACTGATCGCTACGCCGATGGTATGAGTGCCAATATCTAAACCCATTGTTCTCATCAACCTCTTATTGCCCATTTGGTTGGGAATGTCAAGGTTCGTATTTCTTGAGTTTTTTATGGATATTTATAAACTCAATAAAAACAATAGGTTGAGATTGTGTTATATAAAGAAAAATATCTTGACAAAAGGATGGTCCTTTGTTATAAATTGCACAATCTAATCGGGAGGAGGAGATTTTATGGATTTTAAATTGACTGAAGAGCAAGAAGCAATGCGAGAGATGGCTAAAAATTTTGCTGAGAAGAAAATCGCTCCCACCATGGAAGAAGATGAGAAGGAGCATCGTTTTCGCAAGGAAATTGTTAAAGAGATGGCCAGGCTAGGTTTTTTCGGATGTATTGCACCTGAGAAATACGGTGGAAATGAGAGTGGTTATCTTGCGGCCTCAGTGATGACGGAGGAGATCGCAAGGATTTCTCCGTCCTGGGGGCTTCCCTTCAACCTTCAGATGAATTCGATCCAATCTGTTCTTCTCAATTTCGGGACAGAGGAGCAGCGGGAGCGGTGGATTCCCAAGTTGATCAATGCAGATTTACTCGGTTGTTTTGCCATCACCGAGCCCAACACCGGCTCTGACGTGGCCTCGATGAAGTCAACGGCAGTAGAGACGGAGGGAGGATTTGTTCTGAATGGGACAAAGATGTGGATTTCAGGGGTGCCCGTAGCCGACCTTGCTATCGTTTATGTCTACACGGATAAAGCAGCAAAGCATCGCGGTATGTCAGCCTTTATTGTAGATATGCATCTCCCAGGTGTCACACAAAAGTCCATTGATTCGAAATTAGGTCTCTTCTGCGCTCCGACGGGGGAAATCGTTTTCGAAGATGTCAAGGTGCCGAAGATCTGTCTGGTGGGTCAAAAAGGAGACGGGTTTAAAATCTGCATGGCCATGTTGGATAACACCCGACTCTCCTCTGCGTCAAGAGCTGTTGGAGTGGCCAGGGCCTGTCTCGAGCATTCTGTTCGATATGCCAATGAACGTGAGCAGTTTGGACAACCCATTGCCAACTTTCAAATGATCCAAGAGCAGATCGCGGAGATGTATGTTGAAGAACAGGCTGCCCGGCTGCTGGTCTATCGGGCCGCTTGCAATAGAGACCTGGGGCAGCGGAACACCATCGAGGTTTCCTGTGCAAAATATTATGCTGCAGAAGTGGCCGTCAGAGCTGCGAATCAAGCGGTGAAGATTTTCGGATCTTACGGTTTTTCAACGGAGTATCCGGTGGAGAGGTTTTATCGGGATGCTAAATCGTACCAGATTGTGGAGGGGACATCCAACATTCAAAAGATGATCATTGCAAGAAATGCATTAGGCCTTAAATAAAAATTTATTTTCTGGAAGGAGGAGAATGTCATGGGAACACCAGTGACTGTACCAATGGTAGGCAAAATTGTATCAGTTTCAGTAAAGGTAGGAGACAAAATAAAAGAGGATGATCAGGTGGCCGTATTAGAGGCCATGAAAATGGAGATGCCTGTCGTGGCTCCGATTACCGGAACAGTGAAGGAGATTTGTGTGGCTCCAGGCCAGGAGGTCGAGGCAGAGGCAGTGATCGCCGTGATTGAGTAGTGGCACAAGAAAAGGAGGAAGGGAGCCGATGGAAGAGGAATTTTTAGCCAAACTGAATATACGACCCCTGACCATTGGAGATTTGGACGCGATTGTTGAAATTGATCGTAAGGTCTTAGGTAAAGTCAGAAGAGATTTTTGGAGAAAGAAGATCGAGCTCCCTAACCCCCGATATCCCCAATCGGGTTTGGTCGCTGAACTCGAAGAGAGGGTCATCGGGTTTATTGTAGGGGAAGTGAGTGGTTGGGAGTTTGGCATTCCAGATACCGTGGGTTGGATCAGCACGATCGGGGTGGACCCGGATTACCAACATAAAGGTGTTGCCAGAAAATTGAGCGAAGAATTTGTTAAAAATCTCAAGGCGATTGGTGTAAGCGTTGTCTACACCTTAGTGAACTGGAGCGATTGGGACCTCCTTAAGTTCTTCCGTGCGATGGGATTTACGAGAGGAGGTGAGATGATTAATTTAGAACTGAAAATCGAATAGTTCGTCTTTCCATCATTCAAACCCTTACCTTTTAAATCCTTTTGTTAAAGAACTTTACCCATAGAGAAAGAACCTATGGATTTTAGTTTTACTTCCAGACAACGTTTAATCAGAGATGCAGTCCATGAATTCATGGTCGGTGAATGTGACCCTGCAAAGACTTTCGAGTTGGCGAAGAAGAAAGAGTTTCCTTGGGAGGTTTATAAGAAGGCAGGGGAAAACGGCTATCTTGCTTCTTACTACCCCAAAGACTTCGGGGGACAAAAATTGCCTTTTCTTGATCATTGCCTGATCATGGAGGAGATGATTCGATACGATAACCGGATCGGAATTGCCTTGAGCCTTGGGTCCATCCCTGCCAAACCTATCTTGAGATTCGGTACTGAAGAACAGAAGAAAAAATATCTACCCGGAATTCCAAAAGGGAAAGCAGTGGCTTCGATTGCAGTGACAGAGCCAAATCACGGGAGCGATATTTGTAGTCTCGATACCCGCGCCGTGAGAAAAGGGGATGAATATATACTCAATGGCAATAAAATTTTCATCACCAATGCCAACATTGCCGATTTTTATACAGTCTTTGCCCAGACAGATACTGATGCAGGGCCCTATAGAGGGATCAGTGGTTTCATCGTTGAGAGAGATATGAAAGGGATTACAGCAATCGATCTGGGAGATAAGATTGGTCTGAAAACCACCTCTTCGTGCAGTATCGAATTCAGAGATGTAAAAGTTCCTAAGGAAAATCTTTTAGGCAAAGAGAATCATGGCTTCATTTATATTATGGACGTATTAAACGAAGGAAGAGCAGAGATCGCTAATCAAGCGATTGGTCTTGCGAGAGGAGCCTATGACAGGGCGGTTGTCCATGCAAAAAGCCGTGAACAGTTTGGACAAAAAATTGGAAAGTTTCAGAACATCTCCCATCTGATCGTAGAAATGTCAGAAAACATTGAATCGGCTGCGATGTTAGCCTATAAGGCAGTATGGTCTTATGACCAGGGGAAAATTGATCTCTCCACAGTCTTACAGGCAAAAGTCAAATGCCCTCTTGTCGCTATCGATGTTTGTCTAAAGGCAATGCAGATTCTTGCTGGATATGGTCTGTTTGACGAACAATTTCTCCCAGGTTATCTCGGAGATGCTTTGGCCACTTGGGTTCTCGAGGGAACGGGTCAGATTCAAAGAAATACCGCAGCAAGCCAAATTCTGGGGCAATTATGACTGGGAAATTGACTCACTTATGTAAAAGAAAAAAAATATGATTTAAAGTTTTAATGAATTGTCTGTTTTAGAAATCAAATGATGAGGGTCTGAAGGAATTTTACATGCGTTTAAGTGAAGCAGGAAAGAAAGAAGTTGTCGATTGGTAAAACATTATAGAAAGAGGGAAAGTTGGTTATAATTCATTGTAACAACAGGGGATTTAAAGTGATCAAGAATTCTCTTGTTTTTATAAAAAAAATGTAGTATTTTTTGCTTGGCCATGAGAATATATTCACAAATTATTTTGTTTTGGTTTAAATAAATAGTTTATAAGGAGGATCTGATGGGGAGGCTGGAAGGTAAAGCTGCAGTTGTAACAGGTGGGGGAAGAGGGATAGGCAGAGCGATCTGTCTCGCTTTTGCAAAAGAAGGTGCAGACGTTGTCGTTAATTATGCGAGCAAAAATCTACCAGCGCAAGAAGTTGTTGAAATGATTAAAAAAATGGGAAGGAAAGCAGTGGCTGTCAAAGGAAATGTAGCCATAAAGGCTGATGTAGAAAGAATTATCCAAACAGCTATTGATAACTTCGGAAAGATTGACATCCTGGTGAACAATGCAGGGGTATCGAAACCAAATATGCTTTATAAAATGACGGAGGAGCAGTGGAATGAAGTGATCGACATTCACCTCAAAGGACCCTTTCTGTGCATCCAAGCGGCGTCGAAATTTATGATGGAGAAAAAATACGGGAAGATCATCAATGTCACATCGGCCGCAGGAGTTGGGGGCACAAAGGGTCAGATCAATTATAGTTCAGCAAAAGGAGGGATCATCGCTCTGACCAAGTCGGCTGCACGAGAATTGGCTGGTTATGGGATTACGGTAAATGTGATCTCACCGGGATATGTCAGTACTGAGATGACCGAGAAGATTCGGACAGACCCGAAGCTGAAGGATATTTATACGGCCAGGATTCTGCTGGGTCGATTTTCGGAACCAGAAGAGGTAGCTCCGACCTTCGTCTTCCTGGCATCGGACGAGGCGAACTATATTACAGGCCAACTTATCTGTGTGGATGGAGGACTCGGAATGACCTAAACTTGATACGTTCGACGGCGCCAAACCCCGATTTTTAAATCGGGGTAAAAAGCGCCGCTCAGTATCAACCCTGAGCATACCCCGGGCTTCAGACCAGGGAGTCGAATGGGTTGATTTCAAATTTCAAATTGCGAATTTTAAATCTTCAATCTGAAATCTGAAATCTACAATCTGAAATTTAATTAGAAAGGGGGGATGAATGTAAATACGAAATCCGAATATCGAAATCCGAAACAAATCCTAAATTCAAATCTCAAAATTCTAAACTTTTTTCCGTTTGAAACATTTGAATTTGGAACATTCAATATTGTTTCGTATTTCGGATTTAGTGCTTCGAATTTATTAATTTAAGAAAGGGGTGAAGTAAATGGCAACAATACCTGATAAAATTGAAACTTGGCAAATGGTCCAGCCGACAGCTAAAAATAAGGACACAGGGGAGGTCATCCCTGGCAAGTTGGCAAAGGCTTCAATCCCAGTCCCAACCTTAGTTCCCGGAGAGGTGCTGGTCAAGGTGGCGGGATGCGGTGTTTGTCATACCGATTTGGGATACTTTTATGATGGTGTTCCAACTGTATCCAAACCGCCTTTAACTCTCGGACATGAAATTAGTGGAACAGTCGTTGCAGGAGATGAGAAGTGGATGGGTAAGGAAGTGATCATCCCTGCTGTCATGCCCTGTCGTCAATGTCTCCTCTGTAAAACCGGCCGTGGGAATCGTTGTTTAGCCCAAAAAATGCCAGGAAATAGCCTGGGAATATATGGCGGAAATTCAAGTTATATCCCAGTGCCTTCCATTGACGTCTGTGAAGTGAGGAACCGTGGCAGTATCCCTTTAGAACATTTGGCGGTTGTGGCCGATGCCGTGACAACTCCATACCAGGCCGCTAAAAGAGCAGACCTCCAGCCGGGGGATAATGTCATCATCGTCGGAGTGACTGGAGGAGTGGGTGTTTATATGGCTCAGACGGCAAAGGCCCTGGGTGCGAAGGCAGTGATCGGCCTTGCAAGAAATCCCGAAAAATTACAGAGGGCGCTAAAATATGGTGCTGATTTTGTGATCAGCACACAGGATAAGCAGATTAAAGATATCCGGAACGAATTTCGAGACATTTGCAAGAAAAATGGTCTGGAGGCTGGTTTTGGCTGGAAGATTTTTGAAGTAACAGGGACGAAGGCAGGACAGGACATGGCATTGGAACTTCTTTCCTTCACCGGAAAGCTCATTGTGGTTGGATTCGGGATGGCGAAAAGTGAATATATGCTATCCCGGCTCATGGCCTTTGATGCAGAGATGATCGGGACATGGGGATGCCTGCCCGAGTATTATCCCATTGTACTGGGTATGGTTCTCTCAAAGAAAATTGATATCGCCCCCTTTGTCGAGACGAGACCCATGAGTCAAATTGCATCGGTCTATGATGAAGTTCACAAAGCTGGATCTCCGGCGAAGAGAATCGTCCTTACACCTGATTTCTAAGATGGAAATTCTAAATTCGAAGCACGAATTTCGAAACAATATCGAATGACCAAAATTCAAAAAAGAGAATAAGAAAGGTTTAGATCATTTGAAATTTGAGATTTCGGATTTGTTTCGAGTTTCGATATTCGGATTTCGAATTTGAGAGTAGAAACTGGGAATTAAGTTTTTTGATTTTAGAGAGGACTCAAAAAAACTATTCAAGGAGAAGGGAGGAATTTGTATGGCGTTAGAGTGGATGCCGAGAGAAAGTGAAGAAAAAAATCATGACAGATATGGTTCAGAGCATTGGGGGACGCAAGCGCCTTGCACCATCTATGAAAAAAGACCTTTGAAGGATCCTAAGGGGAACGTTATCAAAGGCCTTTATGTTGCTTGGGTTACGCTGAATAACCCCACTCAGTATAACTCCTATACGACAGAAATGGTAAAAGGAGTCATCGCTGGCATGGAGAACTCTTCCACAGACCGTTCTGTGATTTGCACCATCTTTACAGGAACAGGTCCCAATGCCTTCTGTACGGGTGGCAACACCAAAGAATATTCAGAATATTACAGCCGGCGCCCGGAAGAGTATGGGGCTTATATGGAGCTCTTCAATAACATGGTGGACTCCATCCTCATGTGTAAAAAACCTGTGATCTGCCGTGTGAATGGCATGAGAGTGGCAGGCGGACAGGAAATCGGGATGGCCTGTGACCTTGCCATTGCCTCAGACTTAGCCATATTCGGGCAGGCGGGTCCGCGCCACGGCTCTGCTCCGGATGGTGGATCCTCCGATTTTCTCCCATGGTTTTTGAGTATGGAAGATGCCATGTGGAATTGCGTCAGCTGTGAGATGTGGAGCGCTTACAAAATGAAGATGAAAACCCTTATCTCCAAATGTGTCCCGGTGCTCAAAGATGAGAAAGGGAATTGGGTCCGCAATCCCCAGATCATCACGGATAAGTACGTCGATAACGGTGAGATTGTTTATGGCGAGTTTAAGACGGGCGACGCATTTAAACAGGCCAGGGAATGGGTTAATAACAAACTGAAGAATAATGATTATGATTTTTCTTTGCTCGATGGTGAAGTGGACAAAATCGTCTGGACCTTTACCAACTTATTCCCGGGATGTTTGATTAAATCAATTGACTCGGTGAGGGCAAAAAAGAAATTCTTCTGGGATCAGACCAAGAACTACAACAGGCACTGGTTAGCCGCCAACATGATGGGTGAGGCCTTCCTGGGATTCGGCGCGTTCAATACGAAGAAGATTACTGGCATGGATGTCATCGACTTCATTAAATATCGCCAGAATATTGCAGAAGGCAAGCTCCTGGACGATACATTCTTTGAGGAAGTGCTGGGAAAACCCCAGAAGAAGTAATATCCCTCCTACATCTCCTCCCCCTTCGATGGGGGAGGGTTGGGGTGGGGGTGATTTGGAGGTTCATACTAAAGGTTAGATACCCTTTGGGCATAAAAATATTTTCCTGCTCAAAGGGTGTCTCCTTTTTAGCATTTTAATTTAATCAAATTTACGAATTACGGTTAACGATTCACGTATCATGATGACCCTGAACCACATAGGGTTCAGGGCTTAGGGAGGTGAAAACAATGGCGTTTAAACATGTTCAAACTGAATTCAAAGATGGAGTCGCGACCCTCACATTGAATCGGGCCCCACTCAATGTCCTCAATATCGAGATGATGGAGGAGATCAACACCTATCTTGAAGGATTAATGAAAGAGAAATCATTGAAACTCCTCATCATCCAGGCCGCAGGAAAGGCATTCTCTGCAGGGGTGGATGTCGGAGAGCATCTCGGTGATTTGGTTTATAAGATGATCGAAGTCTTTCATAAGATATTCCGGTTGATGGATGCACTGAAGGTTCCTTCCATTGCTGTGGTGAATGGCTCAGCCCTTGGGGGGGGGTGTGAATTAGCCCTCTATTGCGATATGGTCATTGCCACAGAGAAGGCAAAATTTGGACAGCCTGAGATCCAGGTTGGAGTTTTTCCACCCATTGCTGCTCTAGTTTTTCCAAGGATGATCGGGAGAAAGAAGGCCCTGGAATTGATTCTCTCCGGAGATGTGATTGGTGCACAGGAAGCCTTAGCATTGGGAATGGTCAATAAGATCGTTCCTGAGGCTTCCCTTGTTGAAGAGGTGAATGGATTTATCGAGAAGTTTAAGAAATTAAGTGGGATCGTTTTAAAGTTGACCAAAGAGGCTGCACTCGCAGGTCTGAATGACGATATGGACCAGGGACTCAAAGCTATTGAGAAAATCTATTTGGATCGATTGATGAAGACCCATGATGCGATCGAGGGACTCAAGGCTTTCTTAGAGAAGCGAAAACCCACCTGGAAAGACCAGTAATCGATACGGGAGGCCTCCTTGGCCTCCCAAACCCATCTTTTCTTCTTCCAACTGTCTTCTTATTAATAACAAACAGATTGACGACCCTTGGCCCATCTGTTAGAATTTTGGAAATTTTTAAAAAACGAAGGATGATTTTAATCTCATAAGGTGAAGAGATGAGACTGAAGGACAAAAACGCCATTGTTACTGGAGCAGGGCAAGGGATCGGCCGGAGTATTGCATTAAAGCTAGCCCAAGAAGGAGCGGATGTGGTCATTGCCGAGGTGAATGCTGATACCGGAGCTCAGACCGCCAAAGAGGTAGAGGCTATGGGGGGAAGGGCTCTTTTTATTTCTGTCGATGTCGCCAATCAAAAACAGGTTCGGGCCATGGTGGAGCAGGTATTAAAGGCTTGGAAGAGGATCGATATTCTGGTGAATAATGCTGGTTTTGATCGACCGGGTAATCTCTTGAAAGTGAAAGAAGAGGATTGGGATGCGGTCTTGGGAGTTCATCTGAAAGGGACCCTGAACTGCATCCAGGCGATTGCTCCCCACATGATCGAGAACGGTTATGGAAAGATTGTCAATATCTCCTCTGTCTGGGGAAAAAGCGGAGCAGTGTCAGAAATCTGTTACAGTTCTGCCAAAGCAGGGATCATTGGCCTGACGAAGAGTCTTGCCAGGGAACTGGGCCGTTATCAGATCAATGTCAATGTGGTTTTACCGGGTTTTATATTGACCTCCACTGTTTCTAAGATGGTCGAAAAATATAGAAATATGATTATTGAAAATACCCCTTTGAAACGGGGAGGACAGCCGGAAGAAGTCGCCAATGTCGTGGCTTTTTTGGCATCCGACGAGGCGAGCTTTATGACCGGGGCCATGGTGGAGGTCTCCGGTGGGTGGAACATGTAGATCCTCCCAAGGGGAGGAAATTCTAAATCCGAAGCACCAAATCCGAAACAAGCACCAATTTTCGAAATCCAAATGACCGAAACGAAAAGTTTAGAATTTGGAGAATTTGGATTTTGAAATTGCCTGCCCTGTTAAGTGCCGGACGACTTGGTTCTAGTTTGATTTTCACGACTTTTCTGGAAAAGTGGGGCATCAATTTCTAACAGAATTGCTTAACAGGGTGAAAATTTCGATATTCGAATTTCGGGTTTTTTGTTCTCCGTGAGAACGATTCAAAGGATAAGGAGTTTGAAACCATGGAGGATGTCGAACA
>Ga0214473_10008023_pt1 | contig 12507 bp, 20 predicted proteins | sample RVTome_7_FD_203509 | JGI IMG/M metagenome (GOLD analysis project Ga0214473, IMG submission 203509) | Soil microbial communities from uranium-contaminated site in the Upper Colorado River Basin, Wyoming, United States - RVT98D197 | ecosystem: Environmental > Terrestrial > Soil > Contaminated >... | reverse complement strand
TGGTGGCACGACGGGCACTCCCAGCCGATCATAATACCGTGCTCCAGTCCTCGGCCAGCAGATCGGTCTGACTCGCTAGCCAGGGCACCAGGTAGTCCTGCGCGTCCTTCATCTCGACGTACGGTCTACACGGGTACGTCGGCTGCCCCCCGCGGTCTCCCGGCACGAGCCGAATCCACAGGTTCTTGCCGTTCCAGCCGGCACGGGCGACCTTCTTGCCATCCTTGAGTGCTGCGAGTGCTTCGCCAAAGTTCATGTCGTCCTCTTCCTTGCGTGCGCCGCTAGCGAGCGCATCGTCGCCGGATTCGCATCGCCCTTCCGGTCGAGCCGCGCGTAGAGCTGCTTCGCCAGCTCCGGCGTGCTCAGGCGCTTGACCGGATTGCGCTGCACGCGCTTCTTCTTGTTGAGCATCGAGCTGAGCAGCATCAAGAGCAGCAGCGCTCCAACGAGCACGATGACGATGAGGAGCAGCTTCTTACCCCAGCCGCTCGACGTCGGCACCGCTGCCAGCTGAGCACCGGGGATCGGAGTGAGAGCCATGCCCCGTGACGGCACGGTCCAATCCTCTAACATCTTGACTTCCCGGTAGCTCACGACGGTTTGCTCTCCGGCGCGTCTGGCAGCACCGGGATGCTCTCGCCATCGGGACTGCCACGCCCCACGAGCTGCGGACGTCCATGGATGATGACTTGCGTGACGCCGGTCATGTCGGTCGTCGCGATGCCCTCGGTCACCTTCACGCACCACTCGCGGCAGTAGTCACACGCCCAACGCTCGGGCGAGGAGACAACGGCAATCTTGTCTTCCTCGCGCGGCATGCGACCGAGCACGTTCTTGCAGTGGTAGGCCCAGTTCACCTTGATGTGCTTCGGCGCCTTGCGATACGGCGCGTACTCGACGGCCATGCCCTTGTTGTCCTCGCGCACGATGAAGCTCTCGCCGCACTTGGGGCAGAGACCATGGAGCATGCCGACGCCCTCGGTACGGTCTATGTGACGGCCGGCGACGTAGAGTTCGCACTCGACGGTGGAGATCTCCTCGCCCTTGTTGTTCACCCACATGACCCAGGTCTTCGGCGCCATCGACTCGGCGTCGAGAGAGCTGCTCGCGAGTCGGCCCTTCTGGCCCGTGCGCTGCCACATCTGTCGGCCGGCAAGCGTCTGCTGCTGCGTCATGCGGAAGAGGTCTGTTTTGTGGATCGTCACTCGTACCCCGCCACGCCCAGCAGTTCACCGGCAGCGGCAACCGCGTCCGCGCGCGTCGCGGCACCGGACACCATCCCGCCGCCCAAAGCTTGCCCGCCCAAAATCCCGCCTAGTACCGACGGCGACACGCTCTCCAGCGTAGCAAGAGCCGTGTTCGTCACCTCTCGCGACACGGCGGCGTGCGCCAGTGACGCAAGGATATTTGCGTGAGTGCGGGCGACAACGTTGCGCACGAACGCGCGATCGTTGGCCGGAAGCTCAGCCCATCGCGACGTCTCTCCGCAAAGCAGGCGTCTTGCCTGCGTGAGCGCTTCGGTGAGCCGAATGAGAGTGGCAGCTCTCGGCATGCGAAAGACCTCCAGTGCCTTGCCGACTGACGCAAGCTCACCAGGGCTCATCGTATCCGCATACTCGACGATCTTCGCGCTAAGGCCATCGATCCCGTCGCTGCTGTCGATGATATCGGCACGGCCCTCCCTCGCCAGGTGAGCAGCCTCCTCGGCCAGCACAGCGTCCACGTACTGCCGCAGCGGCATGGTCAACTCCGCCCACGATAGGGGCTCGGAATGGTCGCCACCACAATCGCAGCCTTCCTCTTCGTGCTCCGCGTCCTGCACGCTACTTCCTTCTGCGACGCCGTCGCTTGTTCGCTGTGACAGAGCCGCCGCTCTTGCGCGTGTACGCCGCATGCGCGTAGTAGGCCGAAAGCCCCGCGAGCAGATACAGAATCGCAATGGGCGGAGCGATGTACTTGAGCACGTACGGAAGTGACTTCTTCGCCACAGCACCGACGAGCGGGCCGACGACGAACGTGTCGAGCGACGTCACGAGCGCCGGACCATGCGCCCGAAGGTACGAGTTCGGGTCACGGAGCAGTGCGGCCGCGACGTCGATCGCTCCACCGACGTCGACGCCGAGCCCACCGATCCCATCGCAGCCCATGAGCCCGTCGCAGCCGCGCAACGGCACGGGGCCGCTACCGTAGCGCTGACGCCGAGCCGAGCCGTGGAGGTTCAGCTCCTGTTCACCCCACACGAGCTGCCGGTTCCGGTAGCCGGCTCCCGGGATGGGTGTGCGCGTCACCCGCGGGTAGCCGTAAGACCGGTAGCGACCGATGCTGTCGGGCTGGTAGAGCGACGGCGTGTAGGGCGCGAGTTGCATGGCCGAAGGATACCCCAGAAAGCGCCAGAAGCGCTACCGACGGGACCTCCGGCGTTGTGGTGGTCGGCTTGTCCGCCGAGCCCGTGGCTGCTTCGTCGGTAGCCCCGGCACCTCAGTGAGCAGCCGCCTCGTCCGCATCGCTACCGAGCGTGGCACCGCACGTCCGCTTCCGCCAGCGAGCACGCCGATGCACCGACCTCCGGGATCGATGACGGCCATCACGGCTTCCTCGTGCGGCAGCTTGCGGGCCTCGTACTTCGCGAGCTTCAGCACCGTCGGGCGGCTGTACACGCTGCGCGTCAGGAAGTTGGTGACTTTGCCGACGACACGACCATCAGTGTCGAGATGGACGGTGACGAGTCGATAGCCGGCTTCGCCTGACGTGCCGACTGGGGCTGATGCTGTTGGTTCGGCGTGCTCGACGGACTCTTCACCAGATGGCTCGTCGCCTCCGAGGGCCTTGTTCCAGTCGTAGGGCGGCCGGCGTTCGACTGGCTCTGGGTCACCGACGGGTTCGATGAGAACCGGCTTAGCTGCGGGCTGTTCCATCGGTTTCGACTAGTACCACTGTCTGACACCGGCAACAAGTACACTCGCTGACGGTCAGTCCATACCGGATACGCGGTCTTGAGCGATGCGTCGATGAACCACCTGTGGCTAGGGTTCAGCCACGCGTGTGGAGCCCACCAGGGCGGCACAACGACGAACACCCGGTCCGCGACGCGACGCCACTCGGCCAGCGCCACGTCGGGCCGTTCGAGATGCTCAAGCACGTGCGATGCGATGATGGCGCCGAAGTGACGGTCAGGCCAGCGACGCAGGTCGTACGGATTGCCGAACGCCACGACGCGCGGACCCGGAGCAATACGTGGAGCGCCGGGGTCGAGATTCACATCACCCCAGAGCGTCGGGCCGAAGATGGCGGCGCGCAGCGACGTCTGCCGTGTGCCGGCGCCGACGTTGAGCAGCGGCTTGTGGACGCGGGTGCAGTAGTCACGCGCAAGCCTGGCGACCTGCTTCGGCCGGACGATCACGTCCTTGACGTAGGCGGCGGCGAGATAGCCAAGAGCGGTGTTCAGGAAGCTCACGGCTTCATGGTACACTCGGCACCGTGTCGACGCACTGCGTACCGAAGCCGCTGCACGTTTGGTCGGGATGGCCCGGCGCAGTGCGCAAGCTATGCCTCATCGAGGACCCGTGCGAGCGTTGCGTCGCGACGGACCCCGACTGCCACTGCCTCGACGGCTGGGGCGATACGAACCACGTGCAGACGCGGCCCTGTAAGGTTGTCGTGCCGCCGTGCACCGGAGGAGAATCCCCATGAGCTACACCGCCGTCACCAAGATGCGTTCGCACCGCTACCCCCTGATGGGGCTAGGGTGCGGCTGTACGACGGGCATGGGCGCACTGGAGCCACCGAGCTGGCCCGTTCTCGTCGGGGGCCTGGCGGTGCTCGGCGTGCTCGCGTTCGGGGTCCGGGCCGCGATGCGCAAGAACCGCCGTCGGAGCCGCCGGTGAGCGCGAAGTACGTCACCTTCCACGATCACGCAGGCTGGGTCGTGCGTGACGGACCAGCGTTCACAGCGCCGCTCGATTCCCGCTTCCATGCCCATCGAGCTGCGTGGCTGACGTCTCAGCTCGAAGCGTCGGCGTTCGGCACGGTGCAGAGCTACGACGGTGCGGGCATGAGCGCGGGACCGATGCACTGGATCTCGGTGTACCCAAGGGACATGACCCAGGGCCCGCTCTGGAAGGTCCTCGCACGCATCATCTCCTCGGTACCGGCGGCCGTCGCGGCTCCTCTCGTCTCTCGTTTCGAGATGAAGAGGTGGCGACTTGCTGAAGACGGCGTGCTGCGCTGGCTCGCTCCAGGAACAGCAGTCTCCGGTGAGGACATCCGCATCGAGTTCACGGGCCCACACGGCAAAACGCCGCCGTCAGGTCCGCAGTACGAGAACGCCAAGCAGTGGGCACTCGCGTACAACGCAGTGTTCAGGAACTCGGCGACATTTCAGGTGCAGATCGACAACGCTATCCGCTATCTCATCCAGGGGCACGGTGACGTCGAGCTGCAGGTCTACCGCAAGTACGCGAACCTCCCGTCGCTCGACGCGGTGACCGCAGTACCGGCGCACCAGCTCCCTCCGGCGATCGAGCTGGCGATGTGCGTCTACCACGCGTTCACGCCAAACGCGCCGAGCGAAGCGCTGCGCATCCTCCGCAGCGTTCCACTGACGCTCTCGGCCGAGGCTTTCAGCAAGCGCCTCATCCGCGGTCTCGGGACGAGCCACTACGGACGCTGGCACGACGATCCGCAAGACAAGGGCAGTCGCTACGACGCGACTCGCAGGGTCGTCTGGAACCATCCAGGGCTCTGGGATCGTGCGCTCGCTCGCTCGTTGATGCCCAAGGATCTGTAAGCCATGCCGGGCCACGGCTACGCGTTTGCGATGTACCAGGCGACGGTCGACGAGCTTCGTGAGCTACGACGTCGCGCTGGCCGCACGCCGGAACAAGACCGAGCGTGCCTAGAACGACTCGAAGACCTCTACGAGCAGCTGACCGAGACAGAGCAGCAGCTCGTCAACGGACAGGGGTGGCGCTCGTGGCCGGACGTCTACGACCGCAGAGAACGGCCGCGAGCGCCCGACGCATGAGCGACGCCGAAGACACGGCGGAGCGGCGGCGGCGTATCCGTGCCATCGCGGAGACGGGACACGTCGAGGCTACCGCGTATCGCGATGAATGCGGCTCGCTGCACGTCTACTTCAAGGAGCACACAGCAGAGGGCGAGTTCGAGCTGTTCGCGTGTGTGTTCACGAGCCACCGCGACTTTGACCCTGACCCGGAAGTCCAGTTTGTCGATGGCGTCGCTGCGCTGAACGAAGGCACGCTCGCCGAGGCCATTGGGCTCTGGCTCCGCCAGGACGGCCTGTGCGCCGCCGTCAACGTCAAGATCTACACGGGACCCTGAGCAACCAACCCGGACCAAAACCGCAAGCGCAACGAGGAACGCCAATAGAGCCAGCAGGCGTATCAAGTCCTCGTCGCTCACGGGCCAGAGCGTACGCCGTTATCTGTCGGACGTTCACGTAGCTGCGCGACAAGGACTCGCGAGCAGAGCCCTCGCGCTGGCGTTGCGAACGACCGTACGGCCTCGTGTCGCGACCATCACGCCGTCGCGCTGGCGTTGCATCGATCACCTCGTCGCGGCATGGCGCCGCGCTGCCGTTGTTGTAGATAGGAGGAAGCAAGCGCCGGGTCGCGACCCTAACGCCGTCGCGCTGGCAGTGAACGTGACACCGTCGCGCCTTCTACGGCGTCGCGCAGCCATAACCGTTGGGAAGCGACCACGCGTTCTTCACGAACGCCATGACGCGCCGATACTTCTCTGCGGTGTCGTGCCCGTCCCACTCACTGTCGTACGTCGGGAAGTCCTCGAACCACGGCCGCTCGCTGTCGTGGATATGCCAGCTCACCTGCCCCGTGGGCAGATCCACGAACACGATGGTTCGCCAATCCTGCTCCCATGCGATGTCCAGTGGATTGTGCTGCCCGAGCCCGACCCGATAGCCCAGCGCTGCTGCACCGCGCGCGATGAGCGCGACGCACATGTCCCGCTCACGGTACGCGTTGTCCTTCGCAGCGACAGCCTCGTGCCGTTCGCTCGTCAAGCGGGCCACGCTCTCTCGCATAGCGGCCTCCCTGTTCAGCCGCTGGTTGTCGACCTCCTGCTCGTCCGGCACCTTGTAGCCCAGGTTCCGCAGTCTGCCGAGGATGCCCAGCTCCGCGGCCACCGACAGCGGGATCGTGAGCGTGTCCTTGTCCGTCATCCGTCGAAAGTACGAGCCAGTACGCAGGTTGTCAACCGCCATCGTCAGCGCTAACTTCAAGCCGGTGGACGACGACGACGACGATGACAGTTGCGAATCGCCGCCGATGATCGTCGACGGCATGATTGCAGTGCTCCAGTGCGCCCGCCTCGAACTCATGGCGTCGGCACGGCAGGCCAGCAAGTTCATGTCCGCAAGCGAGTGGATCGACGTGGCACGTGAGACTCCGGCCGGCAAGATCGTCGGCCCACGCGAACTGCGCGCGATCATCAACATCGCGTGGGACTTCTAGGCTACGGCCACCCGTAAGCGCGCCACGTCGACTCCAGCAGTTCGTACTGCTCGCGGTACATCAGCCGCCGCGTCCGGGCCTGCCAGAGGCGCTTAGCCTTCCAGATCTCGAACTTCGTGTACCTATCCCAGCTGCGATGGTGCGGCCGATGCTTCGACTTGGACATACGGAGTCTCCTTGCTGGTTGGACCAGCTAAGAAGACCGCCTGCCGACTACGCGTACGCATGTCGCTGCCTACGACGACGATTCGCTTTCACAGCCGCGGGCGTTGCTGCCGCCGCCGCTCGACGATGACGCCCCTTGACGACGCGGATGACGACAGCGCCGCCGAGCAGGGCCGTGGCTCCGATAGCAAGCCATCCCCAGAGCGGCAGCCCGGCGAAGTTGCGACGCAGGGCCGACACGTTGAGGTCGCGCTCGATGGCATCGATCTGCGTCAGTGCATCTTGCAGCTGCGTGATGACAGCGGGCATCTCTGCCTGCCGACCGACATTCGCCGCAAAGTAGGCGATCGAGCCCCGCGCCCCAGAGATCGCCGACATGGCCGCCGGTTCAGCAGCCTTCTGCGCTTGGCACTGGGCATACCGTCGGAGCGTATCGGAAGCTGAACGCAGTTGCGCGTTCGACGACAGGAGAGCGTTTTGCACCGAGGTGCGCATCGCGGCGATGGCCGCGTCAAGCCCCGAGGCGGGAGGCATCGTCACGGTCGCACCGTTCTGCAGTGCAGTGATGTCGTTGCTGAGCCGCTGTCGCTGCTCGGTCAGCACCGACGTGGCCCATCCCACGATCTGACCGATGTCAGGGTCCGGCACGGCGCCAATCTGCGCGTTGGCGGTGGCCACCGCTTGTCGCGCCGCCTCCACCGCGGACACCGCGTCAGCCGGTCCGCGGCTCAGCATCTCGATGCCAGCACCGAGAACGCCGCCGGGCGTCGTGAAGACGCGCAGCGGCTCTGCGGCTCTCGCCGGCAGGCCGATGACGGTGAACATGATGTTGAACGCCGCGCCAAACGCCTCGATCGAACCGAGCGCGTTGAACACAGCCATCGCCAAGTCGGCCTCGCTGGCGCCGGATGCTCTCGCGTAACCGGGCACCGCGTTGAACCGCCAGCCCTGACCCCTCGCGAAGTTCTGGAGAAGCTGCAGCATGGGCTGGGTCACCTGCACGGCACGGGCGTCCAGCTGCACCTTGGTTCGCATGGCCGCCCAGAGCGTCGTCCCCGCGTAGCCTCCGCCAGCGACAACGGTGCTGCCTGCGCCGATGAAGTCCGCGCGAGACATCAGTGCGGGCTGCGTTGAGTTCCCGACGCCGAACAGCGGCCCCAGTCCATGCCAGGCAGCAATGATCCTGTCCACGTCCGCTTTTGGCGCCGAGACCTGCGAGAGCAGGACGACAAGCACCGTACCACTCGGAACCGACGTCGGGATGATGCCGACCTCGGCGTAGTGATAGTCCACGCAGCCCGGCTCGACGAAGCTCCACGGATTGACCGTGGCCACAGGCGCCACCACGGGCGCAGACGTGACCGTCGGTGCCGCGGTCGGGATCGTCGCGGCTATCCGAGCCATGTACGGAGCAAGCACCGCCGCCTTGCCGGTCGGAGGCGGTGGAACGGCGGCGAGTCCGCGGCTGTAGCTCATGCCCAGCAGCGTACACCTGCGGCCGATTTTGTGCCAGAATGCGGCCCATGGCCAGCCATCGCCGCAACCGCCCGCGACTCCGTTCCAACATGGGCCGTGGAGCCAAAGTTGCCACGGCGATCGGTATCGGCGGCGTCGTCATGTTCGTCGTGTTCCTGGCAGTGCGCAGCGCGAAAGCGCAGGACACGCTTGTCCGAACCACCGATTACACGCCGCCCACTACGCCACCGCCAGACAGCGCCATCGTCGCCCGTCCAGGCGGACAGCCCGTCGGTGCCAATTTCTTCCGCGAGGGCCACGTCGGAGAAGGTCCCGACCCGACGATGGATCCTGCAACGGGAAGAGGCGACGGCGGCGGCTTCACGCAACCGGCCGGTAGGACGCTCACGCCAGAAGCAGAACGCCTTCGACAACAGGCGATTGCACGACGAGAGCAGCAGTTGCGCGAGGAACGCTACGCCAGAGAACGCGAAGCCGAGCAGGCGGACTGGGCAGCTCGTATCGCCCCCACCGGATGGACACGCGATGAGCGTGGTCCGGGCTGGGTCGTAACGCTCAACCCGTTCGGAGGGCACGACTGGTACGAAGGTGCCGTCGCATGGGCCGACGGCACGCCGCCGACGGCTGGACACGCGGTCTACCCGACCATCGCTCCAGGCGCGCCCAACGGCATCACAGGCGGCCTGCCGCTCGTCCCGTACAGCGACGGCTCCGGTACCACCGCACGCGTGAGCCGCGCGATCACGACAACCTTCCAGGGCGGTTACACCGGAGCCGGCACGGCGGCCGTGCGACGCCCTGTTGCCTCGGTGCTCACGTCGACGCCGATCGTTGCGATTCTCGCGAGACCGGTGCTCAAGGGCCTGCTCGGTCTGCTCACGTAGACCGTCGTCGTACCAGAGAGGCTCGCGCGCGACGAACCCGACGGTTATCCGGAACGAGAGCCGGTTTCGCCCAGTCCCCCGAGTCCAACGTTTCGTGCTTGGCTGGATGCTCGATCGTTCCGGTCGGATACCGCTCTGCCGGCACCGGGCCGTACGGCCAGCGTGGAACAAGCGGGTCCCCTGGCACGCTCTCGTCCTTGTACCTCTGGTACGCGGCGTGCTCGTCCGGCGGAGGTCCCAGTCGCCGCGGTCGTGCCAGAGCTGGGCGAGGTTCACCGTGTCCTCCAGGCGGACAGGGCGGGGAGGAAGCCTGCGCTTCCGCCTGCACTTCGGCGATGCGCCCCGCCTGCTCGATAGCCTCCCACTGTTGACGACGTTCGCGGAAGTACTTCGCCCGAGCCGCTTCAGCAGATGGCCACGTGTCAGGCCAGCGACTCATAGCGTACGACTGTGTCTCCGCAAGAAACTCGTCGCGTCGCTTCTTGACATCCATGGTGCCAGAGCGTACTACTTTCGACGCACGATGCAAGCCGTAACACCACGCGACTACCACTGTGTCCGCTCCCCCGATGGTCTCTGGCACCTCGCACAGAACCAGTCGGTGACGTATCCGGCATGGCATCCAGGCTGCAACACGAGCTGCGGCTTCTGGGCTTCGCTCAAGCAGGGTTACGAGCGACGTCGTCCCACGTGTATCGCGTGCATACGCGAGATGGACCTGTACGAGCTGACCCATGGCTACTAACAACAGTCCGGTCGTGGTCCTCATCAACCGCTGCGACGAGTGCCCGCACGTGTGCGAGAGCCGAGGCTTCGGCACCTCAACCGGGACGTTCTGGGGGTGCCAGCATCCCCGTCGACCCGCAAACCACTACGCGCTATCGGAGAGCAGTGCGCCGGCTGAGGGGCGACAGTTTTTCTGGATCGAGAACATCCCGCGCGGTGAGTTACCCGAGCATCCGCCGGACTGGTGCCCGTGGCGTGCGAAGGAGGGGACCGGTGGCTGACCCGACCCGCAAGCTCATCATCAAAGTCACCGTCAACAAGGATACTGGCGGCTTTACAGCGTGCATCGTCGGCGTGCCGGCAGCGCTCGTGCACGTCAACTCGGACGTCGCGAAGTACAAGAAGCTCATGCTCACGCCCGGAACAGCGCTCCGTCAGCTCGGGGACATGCTGGACGAAGCTCTCGTGGCCGACGGCTGGACGAATGCCGTGGAGGTGCGCTCGTGAAACACAACTGGGACAGATGGAGTGCTGACGAGATTGCGTGGCTCAGCGCGGCGGCGCTAACGCACTGGCACGCGCTTCGCAATGGTGCGGTGCTACTCGCACCGGCGCGGCGGCCCACGCTCCCTATTCTCATGACACCAGGTACCAGTATCCTGATTCGCATGCCCGGACAGCCAACGAGAGGCTTGCTCGCCACCGGATGCGGTTCCGAAATCGTCAGCTTCAACACTGCGCTGCGTCTTCAGGACACGTGGTCAGAGACCCAGTTTTGCATCCACTGGGACATGTACTTCGGGCGTTCGCGCCAGGCGTGGCTCTCCGGGCGCGTACCGCAGGTCCGCGCAATCAAGCTCACGGACATCGCTCGCAACATCAACGCCGCCGACCCTTACGGCTTCATGCTCGGTCTCCTTGGTCCTTACGGTGGACCATGAGTCGCATCGCCATCATCGGTTCGCGCGATGCGTCGCCGGCGCTGCTTGCGAAGGTGCGCGAATACGTGATGCAGCTCAACCCGGGCACAGTGATCGTTACCGGAGCGTGGTGGATGAACGGCGCTACGACCATGCCAATCTGCATGTCCATGATGAAAGCGACGCGTGGCGTCGATGCGTGCGCCGCCGAGGCCGCGGACCACTCTGGTAAGAACGTTGTACTCGTGGCTGGGGCACGATGGGCCGGAAAGATGGCCGGCTACCAGCGCAACTCCACCATCCTCGACATCGCCGACCGCGTCGTGGCGTTTTGGGACGGCACGTCGCACGGCACGAAGCAGGGCATCGACTATTGCCGGCTGCACGACAAAGAACTACTGATCATTCGCGAGTAGCGAGGAGGACGACATGTTCGAGAAAAGCACGTTCGGGAGTCGCGACAACGGCACGGCAGACAAGGAGATCGACAAGCTCATCGACGCGGCGGAAGGCGCTGTGAATACAACGCGAGCTGGCTACGACCCGTTCGCAGCGCTCGCAGCTGTCCACCAGTGCACCATCCACGCACTCGTTGAGGCGATGCGTATCGGTGCCGACACGATGCGCGACAGCGCGGAGACACCGCCGACAGCGCCGTGGGCACGTCGAGCCGATGACCCGGTGGAGATCGTTGACCGCACTGTGCGAGGAGTGGAAGCTGAGTACGACAGCAGTGGGGCGCTCCAAAACCAACTGAACCGACTGACGAATGCGCTCGCAGAAGCCAACCTGACGATTCATGGGCTCTACCGCGTCATGCGCACGAAGCTCGGAGTCAGCGCCGCGGACATCGCCACGGCGGTCGAGGAGCAACGGACTGGACGACCGTTCCGAGATCAGCCTGGCGTCCCGTCAGACGACGAGATTGCTGCGATGGAAGAGGCCGCCAACGCTGCTGGTACCACCAGCACCCTTCGCGGTCACAGCGTCACCTTCCATATCGAGGGGCACGACATCCCCGTCGTGGTCGAGTACGGCGACGACGAAATGGTTGTCGACCTCCTCGGCGACGCGCTGGCCGCCGCGGGCATCGACAACTTGCCCGAGGAATACGACGTCCGTGTCGGCTTCGCCAATGGCGCGCTGCTCGACCTCGCATGGAAGACGCGCGAACTCAGCCTGAAACGCGCCCTATACGCCTCGCTGAAGCCGCTCACCAACGACATCTAGATCGGCTGGTCCCACGAGTCGCGCGGAACGACGTTGCTCGTCGCCGGGTTCTCCTGCAGGTCGCCCGGCTCTCCGCGTGGCTCGTCCTCGGACTCCGGCTCCTCGATCTCGTTGTCGACGAACGCCAGCTCCGACTCTTCGAGCAGCTCGCCGAGCGACTCGATGAAGCCGTCCTTCACGTCGAACATCTCGCCCATCACGAGCTGGCTCGCAGCATCACGACTCAGGTCGATGCCGTCGATGACACCGTACGCAGTGGTCGCCTTGTCCATGAGCAGCATGGCGAGCTTGCGGTCGATCGTGCCCTCTGCGTCGAGGTAGGTGACCTGGACGGCGTTCAGCTGCCCGATCCTATGAAGGCGGTCCTCACTTTGAACCTGGTCAGCAGGGCGCCACAAACGCTCCAGGAAGGTCACTTCCTGGGCCCGCGTGAGCGTCGTACCGGTCGCCATCGGGATTGAATAGATGAGCAGGTCGAGCGTGCCCTTCTCCTGGAAGTCGTCGATGGCCTTCTGCGCCTGCTTCTTCGTCACGCCGCCGTAGACAGCCGCGTACCGAATCGGCTTGCTCGTGTCCGGCGTCCCGCCACGCGCCATTGTCTCGTGCCATTGCGCG
>Ga0214473_10008022_pt1 | contig 12507 bp, 17 predicted proteins | sample RVTome_7_FD_203509 | JGI IMG/M metagenome (GOLD analysis project Ga0214473, IMG submission 203509) | Soil microbial communities from uranium-contaminated site in the Upper Colorado River Basin, Wyoming, United States - RVT98D197 | ecosystem: Environmental > Terrestrial > Soil > Contaminated >... | reverse complement strand
CGGGCCTTGTTGACCAAGAGGAAGGCGATATCCGATGCTTTTGACAGAAAGGTTTCAGGAGTTGCGGCAAAGAAAGAGGAAATCAAGCAATCAATCATCGAAATGAAACAGGAAGTGATTGCCTCCCTCGACGAACTTGAGAGGAAGCTTGCCAGTGATATGCCGGATATTTTGAAACCCGCGCTAATCAAGGGCATTGAGAAGCTCTACGACCACCAGACCGAGATGGAAGATGCCGTAATGATCAATATCGACAAGTTCGTGCCGGACACCTCTGCCATTGATCATTTAATCGAGACTTTTCCTGACATCAAGGCGAACCCCCAGCCAAACATCAAGGATTCCCGCTGTTTCGAGGTTCAGGACATCTACCGGATCCTCTGCAACAACTGTTCACGTACCGAGCGCATTGCCTTGATTGTCCATCTTGCTGGGCAGGACTTGGATATCGGGCTTTCTGAAATGTATTCAATCACCCAGCAATAGAAAGGAGCGACAAATGGAGGAGGAAACAACTTTGAACAATGACCCCGAAAGCATCGAGCCTGAAGTGCTTGAAAAGCTCTTTGAAGGTCTAGCCTGTTAAGCCATGGCCACAAGAAACAGGGTAGGGGTAAACGATGATTTGAACACCGTGATAACAAAGCTTCACGGGCAGAAACTGGCAAAGCTTCGCTGGGGCTACAAGAGCGATGCACTGACCCTGAACCTAACTCTGCACCTGCTTTCCATTGCACGGGAGATTCAGGTGAACACCGTGCAGTACACCTTTGACCAATTACTAACCTTATCTCAGGAGGCAATAGACGAAAACAACCCGCACCAAACGTTTCAACCAATTTTATTAACCCTAGACCCAAATATCATGCCATTACGATCAGAAGACACCATCGAAATATCAGGAGTAAGAACCACAGGAACGGGAAACGTTCCAGCAATCTCGGAAGCATCATTTACTGGGGCATCCGTTGCCTATAGTGCGGTAGCGGTAACAGAGACGGTAACAAACGAAACATTAAACCGTGGTTCTGGAAGCGTGGCAGTTGCCACCAATGTGGCACTGGAAAAGATTACCGCATACCTTAACGGGTTGACTGCCTCCCTGAGTGCCGGAATTAATGAGCGTTTCAGTCAGGTCACCAGCAACGTTAACACCGCCATTACGGAGATGGGGAACGCGGTAAACATGAACCTCCAGAGCCTTCGGGAACAAATCAACCGGAACACCGGAATCAGCAACGAGAACATCGGCTTCCTGCAATCCCAGATTAACAGTCTCCAGAACCAGATCAACTCTCTCAACAGCACCTATTCAACCGACAGTGACATGGCTTCTGTTGTTGCGAATGTCAACTCCCTGTTTGAGGGACTGAGGGCGGCAGACGTGAGCTTCCTTAATCAGTGGACGGTTGTCATGGCAAGCCTGAACGAAATGGAGATGACATTCAGGGCGCAGGTTACCGTGGACAGTGCTTCCGGCAGGGCTTACTATTCACTGGTTGACTCTAAGATCGGCGGCTATCCGAGCGGAGAGGCTTACGAGGTCTTTGCAACTCCTGAAAGCAGCGTAAACGTCTCCATCGAGAACCAGACAGGAGACGGCTTCGACATCGTGCTGAAGGACTTAACGACCTACAGCCCGATTCCCTACGATGCGGTGGCAAAAGGAAAGGTCAACGTGAACCTTCTTGTAACAGGAGGTCGAAGAACAAGCTTGGCAAACGTTGTTGATCTGCATAACGGCTTGATTGCCGACGTTACCCCAGTTCAATAAGAACCAACCGATGGAGGGGGATGCTTTTCCCCCTTCATCCAGCTTTTGAAAGAATCAGGAAATAACCCTCTTTTCAACCTTTTATCTTTTTGCCATGCTGAACGACACTTTCAAAAAAGGGGACACCGTTCCCCATCAATGGCTCAACGAGATTGCTGGCAAGCTCAACAAGCTAGACGGCGAACTCATGACTATAACCGTCATGACAGACGGCGCAATACATCCCTTGAATAAGATGGGAACTACGGGCGTAATACGTTTTTTCAGCATGACGGAATGCCGCTCCACCCTTGTTGAGTCAGATGGTGCGACACGTCTGAATATCCGCATTCAGGGCAACGGTCTGACACCTGAAGCACCATCATTCCCAGCGGTGGTGGCCGGAATGTTGCGGCTAAGGATCGTCAAGTCCACGGGGCTTGTGGTGGACATAAACCCAACGGAGCCAGTCTATCCCCTTGCCGACTTCCTTGAGATGAACCGCGACCCAGCGAAACTTCCTGCGGATTTCGTGGAGACGGCGAAACGAGGGAAATACATTCTCAAGGGGATTCAGTTTGTGCAGAATCCTGATTACGGCATTCCTGCTGATACAACTGAACCTTTGCCATAAGGAGGAACCATGAGAGCTATATTAATAAGGGATATCACGCTTGTTGAGAAAGGAAGTAGGTATGAGATTCTCAAGAGAGCGGGGAGGTTTGAGTCCACCCGTGGCGAAAAGGTACAGGAAGGCACTGCAATTCAAGTATATGGCCCATTCACCGGCAATGTCTGCCAACTAGTTGTAAAGAACAAAACCTACTGGTGCAATGCCTCGGACTTGATGAACATAATTACCAAAAGGACATGAAAGCGGACGAACTGAAGCGGACAATCACCATTGAGGATTACTTTACGAGGGTTCTCAATGTCACGCCTGTAAAGAAGGGGGACGGCGTTCTTGATGTCTCCCCCTGCCCCTTTTGCAAGCATTCGGACTGCTTTCGGATTTCACCCTCCGACCAGCTTTTCAACTGCTTTTCCTGCAACATGTCCGGCGATGTAATAAGCCTTCACCAGAAGCTCAAAGGGCTGGATTTCAAGGATGCACTGAAAGACCTCCACGAGATCTACGGCTTGAAATACGAGGAAGGCAAAGTTTCACCGGTCTGGAAAAACACCCTGCTTGCGGATGCTTGGAGCTACTACGTCGGCAAAGGCTCAAACAGTGCCATCCTGAAGAAATACCTCGAGGGAAGGGCGGTCAGCGAAAAGCAGCTGAAGCATTACGGGCTGGGCGTGTCGGACGGAAAAATTACGAGCTTCCTGCAAGAAAAAAAATACAAGAAGCAAGCCCTCCTTGATTCAGGGTTAATTAGAGAGAAGGACGGCAAGCAATACGACCTCTTCGGTAGGAACCTCGTGATTTTTCCCTATTGCGATGAGGCGGGGAATGTTCAGCACTTCAAAGCGCGGGGGATTGAATCAAAGAACATCTTCCAGCTTTCGGCAAAGGACAGCACCCCGCTATTCTTCAACATGAACAGCAAGCCAGTCGATGACCTTTACATCACTGAGGGGGAATTCGATGCGATTGCCTTGGAGAAAACCGGACTCACTGCATGGGCAACCGGAGGGCAGTTAACAGGCAAGAAGCTGGCAAAGCTTGAGAAGGTCATTCAAAGCGGGGTTAATGTCGTTTTTGCCTTCGACAACGATGAGGCGGGAAGCAAGTATCTTGAGAAGGCTCTGGATGCTCTGAAACATTTCCTTTTGCCTCCGTCCCTGAGGAAAATGCAGGGCAATACCGGAGGCGTGTTCCGGCTTTCCTTTCCCGCCGAGTACAAGGACGTTGATGAGGCTTTGCGGAAAATGCCCGGTCAGACCTTCATCAAGGAGGCGCAGTTTAGCCCGTTGATTCACTGCATCATGCTCTATCGGGAAACAGTCGAGAAGGAAAGCCACAACGCCCTCGGAAGGCTGATTTATGACTACTTTGCTGGGGTCGGTCGGTTCTTTGTTGTGGATGAAGCATGTTACCTGCTTTACAAGGCTTACCAGTATCAGGTTGACAACAATCTTCCCTTCAAGTCGCTGATCTACAAGGAAACCTCCATCAACTATGCTGACAAGTCGTCAAAGGTTATCTGGGAGGTTCTACAGGCAAGCATCTACAACAACTCCCCGCATGTAGAGAACAGCGCATGGCTTTACACCAACCACCTGAAACAGGCGATTTACTTCAACCTCTGCAACGAGGCAAACGAGATCATCAAGATAGAGCCGGACAATATTTCCATAATGGAGAACGGCTCCAACGTTGACAACGTTCTGCTGCTGAAATCACCAAAGACCAAGCCCATAACTTTTAAAAAAGAGATTGAGCTGGGAAAAAACCTGAGGGATGTTTTCTGCTTTTTCTCCGAGTATCTGGCATGCTCCGAGGAATCAGCCCTCTATGTCATTTGCCTGACCATCAACACCTTTTTCCTGCAATACTCCAAAGCCCACGGAATAAACCGCTTTTCCGGCACTCAGGGAAGCGGAAAGACGGAAGGCGCGGGACTGGTTACCACCCTGCTTTACGGCCAGAACTTCGTCACTATCGGATCCACGGCTTCGGATTACACCGATGCGGCATTAAACCCCGTGACCGTCTGCGACAACCTCGAGATTCACAACATCACCGACGACCGGAGAGATTTCCTGCTTTGTGTCGCGACGGGAATCACCCGCCAGAAAAGAAAGGCGGGAACCGATTCCAAGAACATCTATGAACATGCCCTGACTCAGGTCATTACCACCAGTATCGAAAGCTTTGAGCTGCCGGAGTTGATCGAACGCGCCATAGAAGTTCCCTTCTCGAAAGATTATTTTTGTTCAAAACACCCCGGGCCGGCATTTGTCGAGGAAACCCTGAAAGAACGACGGGACGATTTCCTCTCCGCATTCATCCTGCTGGTTTCCAAGATGCCGAACTTTCAGGACAGGAAGAACAAGTTCCTCGCCCACATTCAGGAGGTTTTCCCCCGCCACTCTAAGAAGCGGCTTAACGAGCATTTCGCATGTTTGGCGGCAATCCTTGAAGCCCTTCTTGAACACGACATCCTGCCGAGTCCCCAAGTCAACGCTTATAAAGTCCTTGATTCTTGGATCGCCACGCAGGAATCCTCAACTCACGAAATCAACGAAGAGACGAACCCCATCGTTAGGTTTCTCAACATGATCGAGATCGAACACCAAAAGGGAGTGCTTAAAGCGGAATACCACCTTGAAACCGTGGATGGTTGCCCAGCCGACGAGTTTGCCGTGGAAGTCACAACCGACATGCTATTACTGATCTTCAACCAAATTGCCAAGAAGTACGGCATCAAGAATCCCTTTAAGTCTGTCCGGCATTTGGGGATTCGGATTGCAAACGAAAAGGACGTGATAGAAAAAGCCGGATGGTCTATCACCAAGTCAAGAACCGTCAAGGGGAAGCGGTATTACATCCTTGACTTTTTAGGAAAGGTCGAATGATGGAACCGAGCTTGATTTTGGAAATCATCGTGTTTTGCGGTGCCTCCCTGCTGGGTGCCTTGGGCGGGGTTGTTATGTACGTTCTGGAACACCTAGACCCGCCAAAGCCAATGGCAAAAGGGGAAACCTTGACCCGTGGCATTGTCGCCCTCTTTGCTTCAGTCCTGACAGGCTTCCTGCTGAAGTCAAGCCTTGCCGATGCCGTGGTGAACGCGCTGGGGGCAAAGATGGATACATTCCTATTTATCTCCCTTGTCGGCTTGTCGGGGCATACGTCAATCAAGACCCTTTCTTTCATCAGGAAGAAATGGGAGAACTCAATTAAATAGGAGGAAGCATGACGACCGAAGAGGAACAAAAAACGAAGCCCATAGCCATCGTGGAAAGACGGCATTACGCGCCACAAACCGGACTACTGGCAAACATCCAGAGCAACGCCATTGCCTATATGCTTATTGCCCTGTGTTGCTTATGCTTTTACCTCTTCAAGCAGATCGAGCATAAGAACGAACAACTCCTTTCCATAACAGGGCAATGGAATCAGGTTGTTACCGTCCTTTCCCAAGTGAAGTCCAGCATTGCGGAAGACAGGCACGGAAAGAAAAGCTGGAAGACAACCCCCTGCTACAGTTGCCACCAACCCGGGAGCGCAAGCGGTGCGCCAGAAGTCGGAATGCTGAAAGAGGTATTGCGCTACAACAAGAACGGACATACCGGAAAAGACTTGATCTTCTACAAGGTCAGGAATCAGGAATACCCTGAATGGTTTCTCAAGGACTTCCCCGACAAGGACGTATCAGGCTTAATGCCAGCATTCTCGGAAAGCGACCTGTCAAACGATGAGCTTGAGGAAATCGTCAACCTTATCAAAAACCATTGACCAAGGAGGAACCATGGCATCACGCGACATCAACCTGCTGGAACCAGTATTCAAGGAAAGGCTTCTTTACACCACTATGGAGTGCCAGAAAAAAGGTCTGGATATCCTTGTTTATTGCACGGTCAGAAGCCTTGAAGAACAGGCAAAGCTTTACCGGCAATCAAGAACCACGGCACAGATCGAGGCGAAGAAAAGGGAGTTCTACCAAAAGAACCTCCTCGACCTTGCCAGAGCCATTGATTTTGTCGGAACACAATCAGGGCCACACGTCACAAACGCCGCGCCAGGAGAAAGCTGGCACAATTTCGGGGAGGCGGCTGATTGCGTTCCTCTTATCAACGGGAAACCCGCATGGAACGCCAAACAATATCCCAAGGAATGGAAGCTTTTCGGGGATATAGCCGTAAGCAACGGACTTGAATGGGCTGGCCACTGGAAACGCTTCAAGGAGTTTCCCCACGTTCAGACAAACTTTGGTGGAGAGTCTCCTACAAAAATCCTTACGCCGGACTTGATAAATGATACTTTCTACTGGCATTCATAAACTGGAACCAAGAACGACGGAAAGGAGGTGAGTTTTTCTTTTACGCAGCGAACTCTTTTTAAACCTTTAACGACAAACCAATGAACAAACAAACCATCATCGATTCCCTAAAGTCAGGGTGCAACATGAGTAACGATGAAGCGGAAAAGGCGGTAAACACCATGCTTTCGGAAATCACCGCCGCCCTCCAAAAAGGTGACCGCGTTATCTTCTCTGAGGTAGGAATCCTCAAGCCTGTCCCTCGGAAGGCACGGCAAGGCAGGAACCCTTCAACGGGCGGGCCTCTATCGCTTCCGGCTCATATGAGTGTCAAGTTCACACTCAGCAAGTCTCTGAAACAAACCCTTAACCCATAAACCATGAACTCTTCATTTTTACTGTCACTTGCCGGAAACGTTCTGAGGGGAGTCTTCGCGCCAAATACTCTTATCGCGGAAGGTGTGAAGCTCGGCAATGACATGATTCACGACGAAAAGACAGTAACCCCAGCAACCAAGGAAGAGCTGATCCTACAATCCGTTTCCACCGTGGCGGGCTTGGTTCAGGGTTACACAAAGCTTGAGAACACCAAGCCTCAGGAGAAAGACTTGGAAGACATTGAAGAGGCACTTGCAGATGACCTTGTAGCCGTACTTCAGAAACACCTCTCGAGGTTCTGATATGCAGGGGGTGAAGCTAACACATCTCGACCTTTGCGCCGGATACGGAGGCTTCACCCTCGCCGCCCAACAGTTGGGAATTGAAACTGTGGGATACGCGGAAATCGACAAATGGGCGGCGGGCGTTTATCAATTTCATTATCCGGATAAATTTTAGCCGGACAAACTTTATCAAGGAGAATCATGGGAAACCTAAGAAAAGGGGCAATTTTGATTACTGTCCATTGCAACAATGGCGGCGGTGAAGCTGAAGCACCAATGAAAATAATGGTGCAGGATCTTAAAACAACAAAACGATGAACCAAGGAAGCAAGAACGGAAGCGGCGTTTACCAAAAGATCATTTCAATAATGCCGCCTCACAAGGTTTATGCTGAATTGTATTGCAGAACCGCCGCAATCTACCAGAACAAGCGCAAAACAGAGAGGAATATCCTGAATGATATTGATGTGAAAGTCTATGAACACTGGCAGGAAAAACCTGAGGCTTTCACTGAATTTGAAATCTACAATCAGGATGCCCTTGTTTTCATCGACTGCAACGAACCGCTATTCAACAGAGAAGACACCCTTCTATACCTCGACCCACCATATCCGTTTTCTTCCCGAAGGTGCAAAACAGACATATACCGCCACGAAATGACCGATGATCAACACAGGGCTTTACTGGGAAGAATCCAGCAACTGAAATGCAAGGTTGTTATATCCAGCTATCAAAACCCTCTGTATCTGGAAGCTTTGGAAGACTGGTCTTACTTCGAGTTCACTACAACTACCCACAGGGGAGCCTCTATTGAGTCCGTTTGGTTCAATTATCCTTTTCCTGCTGAATTGCATGATTACCGCTACATCGGCAAGGACTATCGGGAACGGGAAAGAATCATGAACGTCCAGAAAAGAACACTCAGTAAAATGCAAAGGCTTCCACTTCTGGAGCGGAAAGCTCTGCTTCAATACCTCAGCGACAACCTCGTTTAAGCTGCTTCCACCTGCATATTAGATGGTACTCGAGCACCATCATTCCTACTGGTACTCAATAACCCTCATAAATGACGGTATCCCGGGGTGAGAACCTTGAGGCTATTCTTTTGGACATACCATGCAGAATGCAGGTGCGGTACCTAACCTCCTGAAAGTTTTTCCTAACTAATTTTTTTTTCAAGATGCACCCCAGATGGCAAAAAACGCCGGAACTGCCCATCCCTACTGAGGGGAAACGGGGTGCATCTTGAAATTCATAATGCACCCTGTGCACCCCAGCCATTTCCAGCCCCTTGGTAAATATAAAAAAAATCAATTAATTAGAATAAATAAAGAAAGCTGTATATGGGGTGCATTACTTTTTCTGCGGGGTGCACAGGGTGCAACCTGTTTTTTTTGTGTTGGACAAATGCACCCTCTGAGAGGTCAATAGGGATGGGCAATGCGGGTGAAAAACGGTGCGGGGGTGCGGGGTGCATTCCAGAAATATCACTTTCTCTTTTTTAACTGAAAGCCTCAAGGGTTTGCTACGTTTCTGCTACAAGAGAAACATGGATTGCTTGTGATGCCAATAAATACTGGTGCGCCCGTCAGGATTCGAACCTGAGGCCTATTGATTAGAAGTCTTTTCATATTTATTGAAAATCAAGTATTTTCAACGGGTTGCTTCCCATATGTTCCCGTGGTTTCCCGTACTTTCCCAAAAATTTGCTACATTCCTGCTACAATTCCGGCATTTTGTCGGCTTGTGACTGGATGTATCCCGACAACAAATGCACGTAATGTTTTACCGTCACGTCAACGCTACTATGACCCAGAATCTTCTGGACGGTCACAAGATCGGCACCTTTCATAATGAGCCACGCTCCGCAGGTTCTCCGCAGATCATGGAATGTGCAATCCAGCGACACAGCACGGGCGTAACGGATAAATTTCCTTGAAACCCAGTTTACTTGCCACTGAGTCCCTGAAGGTGTTTTCAGTAAATATCCCTCGTTGTCTTTCGTCAGGTCGGTAAAGAATGGAATAGCCGCTAGAGGAAGGGGAATAACCCTGAATTGCCTCGCCTTAGTTGGATTCTCGGATGTGCTGTCTACCGTTATCTGCCTTCGCTCCAAGTCAACATCTTTTGTCATTAATCGGCACAATTCCCCCAGTCTGCAACCAGTGTAAATCGCCGTCTTTATGAGTCTCTGCCATTCAACGGTTACGCTCTCTAGTAGCATCGATACTTCAGCTTCCGATAGTGTCCGAGGAAACGGATTATTTTCCTTCACTGTGGAAACGTTGGATACAGGATTCTTTTCGATGTAGTTGAGTTTCAAGGCAAGCGAGAAGTAACCCTTCAAGTGTCGTAGGAAACAGTTTGCCCCTGCCGTTGTGTGAGTCTCAAGGTGGTTTGTGTACCATGCCTCAATGTCGGAGGTTGAAACCTTGTTAATGGCTTTATCTTTGGCAATGTTCAGGAAGCTATTCAAGGCGTATTTGTAAAGCTTTAGGGTTGAGTTTGCTATTCGGTTTTTCTTGTTTGCTTGGAATATCAGGAAGAATTCGCTGACCTTCAGCGGCTTTTCAAGCGGGGTGCCTTTCAATGCCGCCTTTTTTTCCTCGACCTCATAAATCTTCTTGAGGTTCTTGGCGACTGACTTGTCGGACTGTTTCGTGGAGATCGCAACCCGCGCCCCAGTTGCATCCTTATAGGCTATCCACCAGTATTTCCCCCGCTTATAAATCGTTGCCACGCTTATTCTCCGGCTCTTCTAGCCATTTGGTTGGCAGCAAAACTTTAACGATAAAAACCAAGACCAACAAACCTAATGCAATGTATAAAAAGGTTTCCCATGTCCAGCCAAAATAGAAAGCACAATACAGAGAAACTACAACTTGAACAACAAACCATATTCCCTTTGCAAAAGCTGAAAACAGTTCCTTAAAAAAAACTATTGCCCGCTCCTTCATAGCAAACCCCTCCTTTTAACTTTTCCATTTACCCCGCCTTCACCTTTTCCTGCATCATTTCTGACAGGAATTTCTCCTTTTCAATATGCCTCAGTGAATCACGCTTTCCCGTTTCTGACATTTCTTCCATCAGAATTACCGCCTTTTGAGTTAGAGGATCAATACCACCCAAATTACATGAAAGGTTGCTGGAGGTAGTGAACATTGAACCCTCTCCATTAAGTAGCCAGTTTAGGTTAACCATGTAGCACTTGCCGATTTTGGCAAGGACATCAAAGGATGGGTTGAATTCACCCCGCTCATACTTGCTTACCGTTGTGGATGGTATCTCCAAGGCTTTTGCAAATTCCTTTTGAGACAGTTTTAGTGTCTCACGTATCTCTTTCACCCGATTTTCCATGTCATTCCCAAAATAAAATAAAAAAAGTTGCATAAATCGGCATATTTCTCTTTGTCAGCTTGCCGGTATAGGATATACTGTCGCCGTTATTGGTTACATTACAAATTATAACCCCGTTGCCATGAAAAAGGAACAAATCAGGACACTATTAAAAAAGAAGACCAACCTGAATATTTCGGAAATCGCTAAGAGTTTAGACACAAAAAGAGAACTTCTTTACCAATCGATTGATGGAAAAGGGTCAAGAGCTTTGAGGGTTGCAATTGCTCTAAAAATCGGAAGGAAGCCAAGCGATATATGGTCAAAAAATTCGCAAAACGTAAAGGTTCTTGATGACCATGAATACAACAAGTCCATGGCTAACGCTTGAAGAGGCCGCCGCATACGTGAAGCTAACCAAGAAGACCCTTCAGAACTACGTAAGCAAGCGGGTTGTCCCTTTTGGCAGATCACCAGCCGGAACGCTTCGCTTCAACGTTTTGGAGCTTGATTCTTGGCTTCGTGGCGAGTGGAAAAAGTAGCGTTTCTCGCATGAGCTGGCACGCGCAAGCGGGCGCATGCGTACGCACACACGAGCATAACCCAAAAACCCCAAAGTTTAGGGGTTTTGCGCGGTTTTATGAACCTTTTCAGCCTTAAAAAATGGGTTACTGGAATTTCGTTTTTCTTACGTTGAAGTCGTTGTTTATTACGAGAAATAAATCTCAAAAAAGGAGAGGGTAAAAATGCCATTACCAATCGCGGTCGGAGTTGCCTTAGGTGCTTTCTTTCGATGGGTTGCAACCCAGATAGCAAGAATGGGAGTGCAGCAAATAATAGCGTACATGATCGGAACGGGAATTGCCTTTTTGCTGAAGGATTTAATCGATGTGATTCTTGAGAAGTTCAAGGATACGAACGGGTTCTTCAATCAGAAGCTTTCAATAATGGAAAACTTCACTTTTGAGAAGTTGAATGATGTTTACACGTTTTACGAGGATTTAATCACGTGGTTCCGCGACACCGTGGACAGCATGCTTTCAACCTTCGTGCCGGATGATGCAGAGGAAATCTTCAGACTCATAAATTTCGGCGCATGGATTGACTCTCTCTTTCTGGCAATAACAAAGACAGCGGGGGAGTTTGTCGAAGGTGCCGTATCCATTGCCATAACGCCGCTTCGGGCAAGCATCAACAGTATAAAGGGAAAGATTGATGCAGTTCAGAGGGAGATCAAGGACGTTGAGAACCGAATCAATCAGGGGATCATCGATTTAATCAATTCAGTCACTAACCAGCTGGCAAGCATTGGAAAGGCGGTTGATGACTACAATCGGAAGGTTCTTGCCGGAGGCATCAAACGAACAAAAATCTATGCTGAAACCCTCATTCCTGTTGATCGAGCAATAACGGCAAGTGAACATACGGCCATAATCTCCCAGCTTCACGCAAGGATGAAGGATGAGTTCACCTTTCTGGAGCTTGCTGATCTTCTCACCCCGCCAAGTGCAGAAGACAACCTCATTAGGATTGAACTCAAAACGCTCGACGGGCTTGTCGAGGAAATAACTGCCATGGCGACGAGGATAGAGGAGCTTCCTGCAAGTGTTCGGGAAAGTTTTGAGGCAGGTTTGCCCGGGATTCTGAAAACAGGCTTTGAGGCTCATATTCGTAATTTATTCATTGTGGCAATGGCTCGGGTCTTGTTGACCAAGAGGAAGGCGATATCCGATGCTTTTGACAGAAAGGTTTCAGGAGTTGCGGCAAAGAAAGAGGAAATCAAGCAATCAATCATCGAAATGAAACAGGAAGTGATTGCCTCCCTCGA
>Ga0214473_10008020_pt1 | contig 12509 bp, 13 predicted proteins | sample RVTome_7_FD_203509 | JGI IMG/M metagenome (GOLD analysis project Ga0214473, IMG submission 203509) | Soil microbial communities from uranium-contaminated site in the Upper Colorado River Basin, Wyoming, United States - RVT98D197 | ecosystem: Environmental > Terrestrial > Soil > Contaminated >... | reverse complement strand
GGGCAACGGCAGCTACGTGCACCTGTCGATGGCACTCCTGGCGTCCCTGATGAACCTCGATATGGTACACGTGCCCTACAAGGGCGGTGGCCCCGGCGGCATCGCCATAGTGGCAGGCGAAACTCAAGCCATGCTGGCCACGATCGGATCGCTCTTCACGCATATCAAGTCGGGCAAAGTCAGGCCGCTTGGGGTGAGCTCAGACAAGCGCACGGCCCAGTTCCCGGACGTGCCGGCAATCGCCGAGTTCGCCCCGGGCTACGAGTTCACCGCTTGGGTGGGTTGTTTCGCACCTAAAGGCACGCCCAAGGCGATCGTGGACCAGCTCAATGCCGAGCTGAAGAAGGTGCTTGCCGATCCCGGCGTCGCGTCGAAACTGACCGCGCAGACCCTCGACCCGATGCACATGACGCCCGAGCAGTTCGCTGCGCGCATAAAATCGGATTACGACAAGTACGAGAAAGTGGTGAAGATTTCCGGCGCCAGGATCGATTGAACCGCCTCAAAAGGCGTGACGTGGTACTGCGTGACGTGATGAAGCGTGACCTGGTGGGGCGTGACATGATGAATCGCATTCCACCCGTTGAGAGACGAGGGATCATGATGAAGCTGGCTTTGCCCTTAGCGGCGCTCGCGGCGGTTGCATCCGTTTACCTTCCGGTGTGTGCCGTTGCGCAGGTGTACCCGGCTAAAACGGTGCGGGTGGTGATTCCCTGGCCGCCGGGCGGCTCCAACGACGTCGTCGGCCGCATCGTCATGCAGAAGCTGGGGGAGGCGCTGGGACAGCAGTTCGTGATCGATAACCGTCCGGGCGCGGCGGGCTCGATCGGCTCGGATGTCGTCGCGAAGGCGCCGCCCGACGGCTACACGCTGATGGTTCACTCGACGACGCACGTCGGCAACGCACACCTCTACAAGAAGCTGCCGTACGACACGCTCAAGGACTTTACCGGCGTGGCCATGCTCGTGACGCAGCCGGGTGCGCTGACGGTGCACCCTTCGCTCCCGGTGAAATCGGTGAGGGAGTTCATCGCGCTCGCCAGGAAGCGCCCGGGAGAGATCCTCTACTCCTCCTCCGGCAACGGCAGCGCGCCGCACCTGTCAATGGCGCTGTTCATCTCAATGGCCGGCATCGATCTGGTGCACGTTCCGTACAAGGGCGGCGCCCCGCAAGTCACGGCGCTGGTCGCGGGTGAGGCGCAGGCCTCGCTTGCGACGATTTCCACGGTCATCGCGCATATCCGGGCGGGGCGGCTGCGGCCACTTGGCGTGAATTCCACTGAGCCGGTGAGCGCGTTGCCCGGCATTCCGCCCATCGCAAAGACGGTTCCCGGATACGAGATGAGCCCGTGGATCGGCGTATTCGCGCCGGCTGCGACGCCCAAGGCGATCGTCGAGCGGCTGCACGCGGAAATCGGCAGGATCCTCAAGATGCCGGACGTGGCCCAGAACCTCTCCAACCAGGCCCTGGAGCCGTCGGCCGCCTCGATCGAGCGGTTCAACACGGTGATCAGGGCGGACTACGAGAAATACGGCAAGCTGATACGGCTCGCCGGCGCCAAACTTGAGTGAATCGGGCGGGAGGCGCCAGTGCTCGACAAACTTATCCGAGCTTGCTCCGTATTCCTTCGACCATCTCGTTGAGTGACACAAAAAGCCTGACGCCCGCCGCTTCGAGCGCTGCGCGTTTGGCGGCGTAGGTGCCGTGGCTGTCGTACAGCAGTGCGCCGGCATGGCCCATGGTGACGCCTTCGGGCGCGCTCCGGCCCGCGATCAGCGCGAACACCGGCTTGGTGAAGCGCTGCGCGCTCAGCGCTTGGGCGAATTCTTCTTCGTCGTCACCGCCGATCTCGCCGATGATGAGCAGCGCCGTGGTTTGCGGGTCCTCCGCGTAGAAGGGCACGAGGTCGGCAAACCGCGTGCCCTTCACCGGGTCGCCGCCGACACCGACCCACACCGACGTCCCGACGCCGCGCTGCGCGAGCCGGTAGCCGGCTTCGTACGAGAGCGTTCCCGACTTGGACATCAATCCCAGCGGGCCGGGCTTGAGCGAGTCATCGGGCAGGAAGCCGAGCTTGGCCTCGCCCGGCACGGCCATGCCGGGCGTGGACGCGCCGACCCAGACGGTACCGGTGTCGCGGGTGAGCTTCCAGGCCTTCAGGGCGTCGTGTACCGGCATGCCCTCGGTAGGCGTGACGAGATAGCGGATTCCGGCAGTCACGGCGTCCTGCATTGCCTCGAGCAGTTGCATCGCGCCCACGAGCAGCACGCTTGCCCGTGCGCCGGTTTTCGCCACGGCCCTGGCGCAGTCCGCGAACACCGGCACGCCGTTGACCTCACGCGATCCGGCGCCGGGAGAGACGCCGCCGACGATGTTGGTGCCGTATTGCTTCATCAGGCGGCTGTGAAGCTGTCCCGCGCGCCCGGTGATGCCTTGTACTACGACCGGTGTGGTCCGATCGATGCGGGGATTGATCATCATTCGACGCGTGACTCGTGACTCGTGATTCGTGGTTCGTGATTCGACTCCCACCACCCCGCCCGCTGCGCGGGCACCCCGCCCATCCCGCCGCGCTGCATCGCGGCGGGCGCTCGCCGGCTCGAAGACATGCTTCTCGAAACCCCGACTCGCCCTCGGGCAGGAGGGGATTTTCTGAAGTACTCCCCTCCTTCGATAAGGAGGGGTGGCGTGAAGCGCCGGGGTGGTTGATACCAGTCACGAGTCACGAGTCACGCTTTCAGATGCCGCCGCACCTCGTCAAGGGCGGCATCGAGGTCTGTATAGAGTGGGATACCCGCTGCCGTGAGCACCTCGCGCGCCTCCGGCAGGCCGTTGCCGACGTGGCGCGCGACGACCGGCACCTTGAGCTGTGGCGCCGCGGCGACTGCCTCGACCAGCAGCCGCGAGAATTCTCCGAGATCGGTGATGCCGGCGAAAATGTTGACCAGCAATACCCTGACCTTTTGTCCCTCGCCGATCCACTCGAGCACTTGCGTGAGCCGCCTGGTCTCGCCGCGGAACCCTCCGGTCCGTATGTCGAGAAAGTTGTAGGGTTTCAGGCCGGCGGCGCGCAGCTCGTCGATCAGCATCATCGACAGCCCGGCGCCGGTCGTGAGCAGCCCGATTTCCCCCTCGGGGTCCACCACCACGTAATCGAAACCGTGCTCGTGCTTGCGCGCAACGTCGGGATAGGCAGCGGCGCGGGATTCGACCAGGGATTCCAATGCCTTCTGACGGGGCAGGGCATTGTCGTCCGTGACGATCTTGGCGTCGCCGGCGACCCACCACCTAGCGGGGTAAACGAACAGCGGGTTGATCTCGATCAGCAGCGCTTCCAGCTCCATGAAAGCATGCGCCAGCCGTTCCCCGGCATCCCGCACCGATGGCGCGATTTCAGATGGCAGGTTCCGCGCGAGCTGGCGCACGCAGTTCGCGAGTGATTGCGCATCGGGTCGGGCCAGCTCGCTGTGGATGTGTTTGCGCGGAACGAGCTCGATGTCCATGCCCCCGCTCGCCGAGAGAATGACGCGCACGCCGCCACTCGCCGCGTCGAGCAGGAAGCCGACGTACGCCTCGCGGGCGCCGCTCACCTGCTGCTCGACGCGTGCCGTGGCGACGCGCTGACCTTTGACCTTCGCGCCGATGATGTGCCGCGCCTGCGCCTCGAGTTCAGCGATGCTGGCGGCGTGGCGGATGATGCCTGCCTTGCCGCGCCCACCGGCGGCGATCTGCCCCTTCACGACCCACGGCCCGGCGGGCAGCGGGGCGGCGCGCGCGGCCTCGGCGCTCTCGATCAGGCAACCCGCCGGCACGGCGATGCCGCGCGCGGCGAGGAGTTCTTTGGCGTCGTGCTCTAGCAGATACATGGAGGGGCGTGACGTGGTACTACGTGACGTGAAACGGCGTGACGTGATGCTGCGTCCTCAGTGGGTAGAGCAAGCCACGCATTACCATGTCACGCCCGATCATGTCACGCACCACCATGTCACGCTTCATCATGTCACGCTCAGTTGCGCGTATGGACACCGAGCCGGTGCGCTTTCGCCCGCGACTTTCTCATGCGCGCCATTTTGCGCTGCGGCCGGACGATCTTCAACGGCAGTGCTGCGGCGCGCGACGTTGCCAGGGCGAGCTGCGCCCCATTAGAATCCCGAACAGGATCGGCGCACCTGGTGGAACGAGACGCGCCAAGCGAAGGAGCGAGCAATGAGAACGATCACCCTGGTGGCTGCGTTGGTGGTGGCATTCGCCGTGCCGGCATGGGCGCAGGCGCCGTTTCCGGCGAAACCGGTGCGCATCGTGGTGCCGTTCCCGCCGGGCGGGCCGACCGATGTGCTCGCCCGCGTGCTTGCGCAGCGGCTCGGCGACAGCCTCGGACAGCAGTTCATCGTGGACAACCGCCCGGGTGCCACGGGAACGATCGCAACCGCGCAGGTCGCCAAGGCCGCGGCGGACGGCTATACGCTGCTCATGCACGCGACCAGTAGTCACGTGAGCGGCTACCTCTACCGGAAGGTGGGCTATGACCCGATGAAGGATTTCGCGCCCGTCGCCAACGCCGGATCGCTGCACTTCTATCTCGTGACGCACCCCTCGCTGCCGGTGAAGACGGTGAAGGACATCGTCGCGCTCGCAAAGCGGCGCCCCGGCGAGCTTGCCTTCTCTTCGCCCGGCAGCGGCAGCGGCGGGCACCTGGTCATGGAGATGTTCATGGCGGCGACCGGCATCAAGCTCCTCCACGTGCCGTACAAGGGCGCGGCGCCTTCCATTGCCGATCTCATTGCCGGCCAGGTGTCGCTGACCTTCGACACCATTTCCACATCTCACCCCCATGTGAAGAACGGCCGGCTGCGCGGCATCGCGGTTTCGGGTGCGAAGCGCGCCGCCGCCGCGCCCGAGATCCCCACGGTAATGGAGTCGGGTGTCCCGGGGTTCGAGACCTACATCTGGTTCGGACTGTTCGCGCCGGCTGGCACGCCGGGAGCGGCGGTCAGCCGCCTGAATGGGGAGGTCAACAAGGTGATTGCCGCGCCCGACTACCAGCAACGCGTCACCGGAACGCTTGGCGGCGAGGCCGCGCCCAATACGCCGGAGCAGTTCGCGGAGTTCCTCAGGGCCGATACGCCCAAGTGGATCAAGGTGATCCAGGACACGGGCGCGCGGGTGGAGTGAATGGCGCACCGCGGCGCGATTGGCGTGGGCGAGCCGGCGTCACGCGTCAGTACCCACGCGTCGGATCGACGCGACTCTTCAGCGGTTTCCCATGCAGAAACCGCGCGAGATTCTGGAACCAGAGATCGAGCGAGATCTCCACGTAATGCTCGCTGTCGTCGCACGAGATGTGAGGCGTGAGGATGAGGTTGGGCGTGTCCCACAGCGGCGACTCCGGGGGCAGGGGCTCCGGCTCCGTCACGTCCAGCACCGCTCCCGCCAGCTCCCCGCGCACGAGCTTGTCGCGCAGCGCCTCATAGTCCGCGACCGGGGCGCGAGCGATGTTGATGACTCCCGCCGTGGGCTTCATGCGGTCCATCCGCTGGCGGCCGAGGAGGTGCCGCGTTTCGGGCGTGAGCGGTAGCGCCATCACCACGAAGTCCGCCTGGGGCAGCAGCCGATCCAACGCCGCGATACGATGGACCGAGTCGGCAAGCGGCACTTTCTTCCCGGTCCGGCTGACGCCGATCACCTTCATTCCGAGATTGCTGGCGGCGCGCACGGCCGCCTGCCCCAGATCGCCCAGCCCGACGACGAGCGCGGTCCTGCCGGCGATGCTCGGCGAAAATACCGGCCGCCAGCAACGCGCAGCGCGATCGGCGATGATCTCTGCCATGCGCGTGTTGAGCATGGTGTAGGCCATGTGCATGTATTCCCCGGCCTTGACGCCGTGGGCGCCGCGGTTGCTGGTGAACGCGACACCGCGTGGGATCCAGTCGAGCGGGAGGTAGGCGTCCACGCCGGCGGAGGTGGCGTGCAGCCAGCGCAGGCGCGGGGCGCGCCCGGCGAGCCCCTCGCGCCGCGCCGGCACGCCGATCACGATTTCGGATTGCGCGAGCGCCTTATCAAGGATGTCGCCGTCCCAGCCGATGCTTGCCTCGAGCCTGCGCGCAAGCGCGCGGTGCCGCGTGCAGGCCGCGTCCCAGCGCTTCCGGTTGATGTGAAACAGCTCGTGTTTCTTGCCCGTGTTCTCGATGTGAACACGGATCTTTCGCATTGGCATGCGAAAACTTAATCCGGCTTTGCCGGAGGCTTTGCGGCAAAGACGGATCCGCGCAAGCACATGCGGCCGCGCGCATCCTGCCACAGCTTCTCGTCGGCGTGGAGCTTGCCGAGCGCCCGCGCGACCAATTGGAACTCACAATCGCCGAAGTGTTGCGCGATCTCCTGATAGTACTTCGGTTCAGTTTCGATCAGCTTGGTGATCTCCTGCGCAAGCTGGACCACCGAGCTCTCGTCATGGCCGGCCGTTTTCGGCCGGCCATCGGCCTTGCCCTTGACGTAGTCGGCGATCTTCGCGCGGTCGGCGTAGGCGTAGGCGATGCGCTCGAAGCGCTCGCGCGGGATGCCCTCGCCGATCGTGGCGTCAATGCCGACCTTGGCGCCGGTCGGCACCACGCCCGGCGGCATCACTGCGAGGCTGGGATCGAGCGGCTTTGCGCGCGCGCCGGGAATAATGATCACGTCCTTGTCGCCCTGCACGCGGGTGGCGATCGCCCACTCGACGTCGGTGGGGTCGAAAACGTCGATGTCGTCATCCACCACCACCACGTGCTTGATGTCCTGGGCGGTAAGCGCCGCGAGCAGCGCGTTCTTGCCTTCGCCCGCCTGCTTCTTGATCGATACGATGGCATGCCAGAAGCCGCAGCCGCCGAGCGTGACGTTGATATCCTTGACCTGCACACCGGCGTTCTTCAGTGCGCGCCGGATCGCCGTGTAGCGGGTGGGCGCGGCGAGCCAGGTGTTTTCCCACGGCATGTGCAGCGCGTAATAGATCGCATCCTTGCGCCGGGTGATTGCCTTCACTCTGACCAGTGGATTCCAGTGCAGTCCGCCCATCAGGCGGGTGAATTCCCCGAAACGCCCCTCGGGATGAGTCCAGCCGGTGGGCAGGATCTCGGCCTCGAGCACGATCTCGGCGTCAGCGAGGCACGGCAGGTCCACGGTCTCGCACATCGCGAGCTCCACCGGCGCTCCGCGGATACCCCCGGCAATCGCCATCTCATCCACGCCGAGCGGCGCGCGGAAACCCGAGCCCATGATCTCGAACGGATGGGTGCCGATGGAGATCGAGATCGGGCAGGGGCGTCCCGCCTCATAGGCGCGTTGCGCGAAGAGCCGCATGTTGTTCGGCGTCACGATGTCAATGCCGGTGAGATTCTTCTCCTTCACCATGAAGCGGTACATGCCGGAGTTGAAGCCATATTCCGGGTCCTTCGCGATCACCACGCCGGCGGTGATCATCGGTCCGCCGTCGTAGATCGAGGACATCGGGATCGGGAGGCGGTAGAGGTCCACCTTGTCGCCGGTCACGACAACCTCCCTGCAGCGTGCGGTCTCCACGAACTTCGGCGCGATCGGGTGATCGATGCCCTGCTGTAGGCGATGTTCGATCTCCGGGTAATCGCTGCAGCCCATCGAAAGGACCGTGCGTTTGCGGGAGCGGATGATGCCGGAGACGACCGGCATGTCGTAGCCGATGACGTTGTGGAAAAGGAGCGCGGTTTCCGCCTGGTCCACCAGCGTGGCGATATGCCGGATGTCCACCGGTTGCCGGAGGTCCACCAGCTCCTTCTCGGCGCGCAGCCGGTCGAGAAACCGGCGGAAGCTCTCGTGCTTCACGTCGAGTTTCTCCATCTTCATCCGCGCTGCTCCGGCTCGCTATTCCCGGCGGGGCCGCCATTGATCCCCTGCCAGCGCTTGATGCGGTTATGTTCCACGCCGAAAAGGTCCAGCACGCGGCCCACCGTGTGATTGACGATGCCGTCCACGCCGCGAGCGTGGCTGTAGAAGGCGGGAACCGGCGGGTAAACAATGCCGCCCATCTCGGTCACCTGCACCATGTTGCGCAGGTGCGCGAGGTTGAGCGGGGTTTCCCGCGCGATCAGCACCAGCCGCCGCCGCTCCTTCAAAATCACGTCCGCCGCGCGCGCGATCAGGTTGTCCGAGTATGCAAGCGCCACTGCTGCGAGCGTCTTCATCGAGCACGGCGCGATCACCATGCCGTGGGTGACGAACGAGCCGCTCGCGATTGTCGCCCCGACGTCACGCACGTTGTGCACCACGTCGGCGAGCTTCGCCAGGTCCTTGCGCGTCATCTTGTGGTCGTACCACGCGTTCAGCGCGCCGGCGTCGGATACGATGAGGTGCGTCTCCCAGCCGCCGACCGCGCGCAGCGTCTCGAGGATGCGCACGCCGTAGATCGAGCCGGTCGCGCCGGTGATGGCGACGATCAGCCGCTTCTTCTGCGCGCCGGACGCTTTTCGAGGGGTTTTCATAATGGAATCAGGCCATATCCTACACTGTGCGGACGATGAACGGCGGCTCCTCCGTCCGTTCGATCGGCCGCAATTAAAGCGGCGCAAATAGCGTCCGCATTTAATTCTACTTGGGCGGTGCCGTAAAGTACGTTCCCCGCCCGCTCGCCACCAGCGCGCCGTCCTTGTCATAAAGGTACGCCTCGGCGGTGGAGTACTGGCTTCCCATGCGCACCACGCGTGCCTTGGCGGTGAGGTCGCCCGGCATTGCGGCCTTGTGGTAATCCACGCGCACGTCGATGGTCGGCACCGGCCGCCCAAGTTGCGCGGCGATCGCATAGTCGGCGACGGTGTCGATGATCGCAGCGAGTATGCCGCCGTGGGTATAGCGCCGGTCGGGATTCACCACCCACTCCTCGCGCCATGCCGCCTTGATCTCGACGCCGTCCTCGCTGCTCGTCAACACGGTGAAGTTGAGCCAGCGGTTGAATGGCCCACGGCTGATCAGCTCCTGCAGTTGTCCAGTACTGAGTATTTGCTCGCTCATAGGCACGCTCCTTGAATCATCTGCTCGCTTGATGACCGTCACTTCGTCACTGCGTCACTTCGTCAGCGTACTGATAGCGCCTTCGGCCACCCAATTCCTCAGCCGCTCCCGGTCGATCTTGTTGGTGCCGGCGAGCGGTAATTCCTTCAGGAAGAAGACGCGGCGCGGGTGCTGGTACGCGGGCCCGTTCGCAAGCGCAAACTGCTTGAGTTCATCCTCCGTCACGCTCGCGCCGGCGCGCGCCACGACGAAGGCGTAGGGCACCTGTCCCTTCAGCTCGTGGTCGAACGGCATCACCAGCGCCTGGTGGACGGCGGGATGGCGCTGAAGCAGGGCTTCGACCTCGCCCGGGTAGATGTTTTCTCCGCCCGATACGAACATATCGTCGGTGCGCCCGACGAAGTAATAGAAGCCCTCGCTGTCGCGGCGGCAAACGTCACCGGTGTAGTACCAGCCGTCGCGCAGCCGCTTCGCGGTCTCCTCCGGGAGATTGTGGTAGCCGAGCAGGTTGCCCGGATTTTTCAGCACGAGCTCGCCTTCATTGGGGCCCGGCCCGCTGACAAGGCTCGCCTCGGTACCCGCGTAGGGCACGCCGAGCGATCCGATCGGGCGTGGCTTGCCCTCTGGGTGAGGGCCAAGCGGCACCGGCCCGCCCTCGGTCACGCCGTAGACCACCAGCGGCTCGGCGTTCGGAAATTGCGCCCGTAGTTCCGTGATGAGTTGCGGCGAGGAGGGCGCAGAGCCCATCATGATGGTGCGTACCGACGTCTTGTCGATTCCCGCCAGCTGGTCCTTGCGCGTGAGCATCATCGCCATCATGGTTGGCACGCCGGAGATCACCGTGCAGCGGTAGCGGCCGATCGCCTCGATGTAACGCTCGATGTCGAACTGCGGCATCAACGGCAGGGTCGCGCCGGCCGTGAGTCCCTGCTTGATCGCATTCAGCGCATTCTTGTGATAGAGCGGCGCGGCCACCAGGATCACGTCCTTCTCGGTTGTGGCGCGCGTGTACGCAAGGATACGGCGGCTCCAGTTCTGGCCGTAATGGGTGAGCAGCACGCCCTTAGGACGGCCGGTCGAGCCCGACGTATAGGGTTGAATGGCAACTGAGTCGGACTTGGGCTCGAACGCCTTGAACGGCCCGGGATCGAGAAAGCGCTCGTAATCACCTCCGTATTCCACGACGCGCAGCCCGGCCGGAATCAGCCGCTTCGCATCGGGTTCCGCGAACGCGACACGGGCGCCTGCGTCGTTGAGGATAAAGGCAACGGCATCGGCGGCAAGCTTCACGTTGACCGGGACCGGTACGACGCCTGCGCGCATTGCTCCAAGCAGCGTGCTTACGAACTCTGCGCGATTGAGCGAGAGGATGCCGATGCGATCGCCCGGTTTCAATCCCGCCCTGACAAGCCCGCGCGCAACCGCGTTGCAGACGGCGTCGAGCTCGTGGAAGCTCACCGGCCGCGGCTTGTCCGGGTCGCGCAACTCGATTATCGCCGGCCGCTCCGATTGCGCGTGATGGGCGAACAGCAGCCCCAGGTTCCCTGAATACCCGCGCGGCTCAGGTTGTGAAACGGTCATCTAATACTCAGGCATGAGTGTTTTGAGCATCATGCACGCAATTCTAATGCTTGACTTGCTGACAGGAGCACGGTGATTTGAATTTCTCCTGCAATGTGTATAGAATTCATGAATCATACACATCAGGGGTAATTCATGAGAACCAATATCGTGATCGATGAAGGCTTGATGCGGAAGGCGAAAAAGCTCAGCACCTTGAAAACCAAGCGCGAGGTTGTGGAATGCGCATTGCAACTGCTCGTGCAGGTCAAGGAACAGGAGGAGATTCGCCGAGTGCGCGGCAAGCTCAAATGGTCGGGTGATCTCTCGGCAATGAGGACTGACCGTTGATCCTTGTCGATTCCTCGGTCTGGATCGACTATTTCAACGGCGTGGATTGCCCGGAGACGAATCGCCTCGACCGGATGCTTTCAAGTGAGCCGGTCCTGACCGGCGACATCATACTGACCGAGGTGTTGCAGGGCTTCAACGATGAAGCCGATTTCCGGCGCGCCCGGACTTTGCTCACCCGCCTGCCTTTTGAACCCATGCTCGGCTGGCAGGTTGCCCTGCAAAGCGCCGCCAACTATCGCCGGTTGCGGCGGCAAGGCATCACCGTGCGGAAAACTATTGACGTCATGATTGCGACCTTCTGCATCCTCAACAATCATGCATTGCTGCACCGCGACCGCGATTTTGATCCGCTGGAGCGCTGGCTCGAGTTGGTGATTGCGAAATAGCCGCGAAAGTACCCTTACGACTGTTCTTTGGCGATTTCCTTCGCAATCGTCTTCAGTATCTCGATGAACCGCCGCGCGGCGGGGGAGAGGTAGGCGTCCCTTCGATAGGTCATTCCAATTTTATGGGGTGACAACGACCTTACCAAATACTTCCCGGCTCTCGATCAGGCGCAGGCCCTCGGCCGCGCGTTCGAGCGGCAGCACCTCGTCGATCACGGGCTTCAGCTCGCGCCTCTGGATCATGTCCATGAGCGCCTTCAGGTTCTCGTCATAGAAGCTGTTGGAGCCGATGACTTGCAGCTCGAAACTCCAGATGTAGCGCAGGTCCTCCTTGGGGTCGTAGCCGGCGGTGGCGCCGCACACCAGGATCTTGCCGCCGCGCTTCACGCAGCGCAGCGTCGGCGCCCAGGTGTCGCCGCCGGTGAAGTTGATGACGACATCCACGCCGCCCTCGTAGGTCCTGCGTTGCGGCTTGCCATACGTGTCGACCGCCCACTTGGAGAAATCGGTTTCCTTGTAGTTGATGACGTGGTCGGCCCCGAGCTCCTTCAGCCGCTGAATCTTGTCCTCGCTGGAAGCACACGCGATGACTTCGGCGCCCAGGAGTTTCGCGAGCAGCACGCAGCCGGTGCCGACGCCGCCACTCGCGCCGAGGATCAGCACCTTGTTGCCTTTCTTGATGGTGTCGTGCGTGAAGATCATGCGGTGCGCCGTGCCGTAGGCGACGGGGAGGGAGGCCGCTTCCTCGAACGAAACCTTGTCCGGCATGCGGATCAGCTGGTGCTCCGCGACCAGGCATCTCTCGGCGAGGCCGCCGTGCATCATCTCGCCCATCAGCCCCTTTTGCTTGTTGAGCGGGTTGACCAGGACGCGGACGCCCGGCCTCCAGCCGCTCACGCCGGGCCCGGCTTCGAGGATCTCGCCGGCCATGTCGAGCCCGATGATCATGGGCAGCGGCACCTTGATGCCGGGCATTCCGCGCACGGTGAAGACGTCGTGGTAGTTGAACGAAGTCGCTTTCACCCGGATCACGACGTGCCCCTCGATCACCCGGGGGTCGGGGAAATCGGTCACGTACTTGAGCTCATCGAGCCCGCCGTGCTTTTCCAGAACTACTGCTCTCATTACTCGCTCCGTCAGTGAATCGTGAACAGTGAGCGGCCCCCTCACCCTAGCCCTCTCCCCCAAATTGG
>Ga0214473_10008019_pt1 | contig 12510 bp, 8 predicted proteins | sample RVTome_7_FD_203509 | JGI IMG/M metagenome (GOLD analysis project Ga0214473, IMG submission 203509) | Soil microbial communities from uranium-contaminated site in the Upper Colorado River Basin, Wyoming, United States - RVT98D197 | ecosystem: Environmental > Terrestrial > Soil > Contaminated >... | reverse complement strand
GTGGGCTCGGCTCTTCTACAGCATCGAAGTCCGGGGGAAGACGAACTTCACGCGCTCCCCTTCCACCATAATCATCATCAACCACCGGCGGGACCCCGACATCCCAATCCTGGGCCCGGAGGTCTATTTCCGCCGGGGCCTCCTGCCCGGGAAAAGGCCCTGGTTCTTCACCAGGGAGGACTTTTTCTACCCCGGCGGCCTGGCGATCTACTTCCAGCTGCGGGGCCTGCTGGGCAGGCTGGCCTTCGCCGTGAACATAGGCCCTGTCCTGCGTGCGATGAGGGCCCGCCCTATGCACCAGTTGGCCGATACCAGGGTGAACCAGATGCTGCGGGAACTCCACCGCGCCTGGGGCAATATTGAACTGGAGCGACTCGTCAAGCCGGAGGGCCTGGAGAAGCTGGGCCAGCCGGATGAGGCCCTCGGCTCCAGGCCCATCCTCGACCTGTTTTCCTGGCGCTACTGCAGTCTCCTGGCGAGAAAATGGGACTGCAGTCTGATACGGGAGGACGTGCGCCGGCGCGTCGCTGAGATCCAGAGAGCACTGGCATGCAAACAGATAGAGACCTTCGCCTCGCTGCTCCGGCGGGGAGAGACCCTTTTCCTCGCCCCGGAGGGGAATACCTCCCAGGATGGCTCCATGCTCCCCTTCAAGAGCGTCCTCTACCGCGTCGTCCGCCGATCTGGCACCGCCGTCAGGTTCCTCCCCGTCCACATTGTTTACGACTCCATGACCACCGGCAGGACAAAGGTCTTCGTCACCTTCGCCCCGGAGGTGCGCGCCGGCCACCTGCCCAGGAAGACGATGATGGAGAATGTGCGGCAGGTCCTGGCCCAGGCGGGGGTAGTCACCATGAGCCAGCTGGGGAGCCTGTTTGTCATGGAGGCAGTCCAGTGTGGACAGGAGGTCATCACCAGGGAGGAGTTGCTGGAATGGCTCCAGGCGAGAGCGAGCGAGCTGTCACGGAAGGGGACAGACGTGGACCCCAGGCTGCTTGCCCCTGCCGCCCTGGGAAAGCGCCTCACCGATTTCCTGAGTTTTTGCACCAGAAAGGGACAGCTTTCTCCTGCCGTCGCAGGAAGCTACTGGATAAACCGCCCGGCCATTCTCGACCCGGGTAGGAAGGCATTCCAGGAGAACCCGGTCAGCTACTGCTACAAGGAGTTCCAGAGCCTCTGCCCCCAGCCCTCTGCCGCCTGAGTCGAAGCTCCCTCACCCCTGCAAGTGAATCCTGTTCATGCGTCGGCAGGGGTGATATCATTGACCTGCCTGTCTGCGGACAGGGCACTTGTGGCGCATAGGAGGTGAGCAACAGATGGCGAGGGCGTTTTGGAAGGGAGCGATCAACTTCGGCATGGTCAGCATTCCGGTCAAGATGTATGTCGCCACTGCAGGCCAGACTCTTGCTTTTCATCTTCTGCACAAGAAGTGTCTTACGAGGCCCAAGCAGGTGCTCTACTGCCAGCAGGATAACGAGCACTTCGCCTCCAAGGAGACCGTGCGGGGGTACGAGTATTCCAGGGACCAGTACGTGGTCCTCGAAGACAGCGACTTCGAGAAGGTGCGAATCAAGACAACTCACACCATCGATATTGCTGGATTTGTCACCGCGGCGGAGATTGACCCCATCTACTTTTCCGGCGGTCACTATTTGGAGCCTGAAGATTTTGCCGTGAAGCCGTTTTGCCTGCTGCGGGAGGCGCTGCGCAAGACCGGCCGTGTCGGCGTGGCCAAAGTAGCTTTCCAGAGGCGGGAGCACCTGTGCTGCCTGCGTCCGCTGGATTCGCTCCTGGCCCTTCACACCCTGTATTACCAGGACGAGGTTGTGGCGAGGGACACGATCACGGTCCCGGATGTTAAGGTCATTGCGAGTGAGCTGGAAATGGCCGAGTCCCTGATTGCCATAATGGTCCGTAAGTTCCAGCCTGAGGAATACCAGGACGCTTATCGCGCAGCGCTGAAGGAAATCATAGAGGCCAAGGTCCGGGGTGAAGAAGTCAAGGTAATGGAGATGCCCAGCCTCGAGGAAATTCCCGACCTGATGTCTGCGCTAAAGGCCAGCATAGAGGCGGCAACAAAGGAATCGGCAAGCCAGCCCAAAGGGCGCGCGGCGGCCAGTCCGAAGAAATCACGCAGGTGAAGGGCTAGAGTCTCCCAGCATCTCGCTGAGTTGGCGGGCGTTTGTGGCCGGGTAGTCGCGATACTTGTTCTTGAAGATAACGTGCAGCTCAGCCGTCTTTTCGGCCATGTCGCGTATCTTTGGGACCCATTCCCGCAGCTCGTCCTCCGCATATAGATAGTTGAACCTGTCCTCGGCCGAGATTCCTTTCCGCTCCCAGTTTTCGGCGTTTCGCCCGTGGAAGCGGATGAAGCCAAGGGGCGCGGTGACATCGGCCAGGGGTGGCACGCTGGACCTGAAACCCTGCGGCTCGTCGACACAGACCAGGGCCGTTTGGTGTTCCCGCAGCAGACCCAGGGTGCGTTCCCTGTTGGCGTCGGCAAACCAGCTGCCTGCCCGGAACTCCACCGCCAGCGGGAACACAGACAGCCTTTTCCGGCACTCCACGATGTGGTCGAAGCTCTCCGGGCCAGGGTGAAACCAGGGCGGGAACTGGAAGAATACCGCCCCCAGCTTACCCGCCGACTGTATTAGCTCAACGGTACGCGCGAAGCCCTGCCAGAGCTCATCGAGGGCCTCTGCCGGCAGGTGATGAGAATAGACGTTGCGCTTATGCTCAATCAGGTCTCCATACTTCTCCCGCAGGCTCCTTGGCAGTGAAGTGTAGGGCGTGGGGTGGCCGGTAAACAGGCTGAACGCCTTAACGTCGAAGATAAAACCCGGCGGCGTGTTCCCCAGCCAAAGGTCCAGATTCCGCCCGGTCGGGAAGAAATGGTAGCTTGCGTCAATCTCGGCGAGGGGAAAATTACGGCTGTAATAATTCAGGCGGCCAGCCGGCGTCTTCACCTCGTTAGGGTAGAATCCGCTTTCCACAAGCGACCTGTCCGACCACGAGGAAACCCCGATGAGTATTCGTCCCATCTTGACGCTCCGCGGCTCTCTATTATGTCATCATCCCGGCAACAAAGCTACTGCTAGCAAGGGTATAATGTCTGCGATGGGGCTGAAGGAATACCGGGAGAAGCGGGATTTCGCCCGCACCCCGGAGCCGTCTGCGGCGCAAGCTGCTGAAAGGGAGGGTCCGCTGGTGTTCGTGGTGCAGAGACACTCGGCGCGGCGGCTGCACTACGACCTCCGGCTTGAGCTTGACGGCGTATTGAAATCGTGGGCAGTCCCCGAGGGGCCATCGCTGGACCCGAAGGTCAAGCGGCTGGCAGTGATGGTGGAAGACCACCCGCTCGACTACGGCTTTTTTGAAGGGACTATTCCCAGGGGGGAGTACGGGGCCGGCCAGGTGGTGGTCTGGGACTACGGCGACTACTCTCCAGAGGATGGGGGCCGTCTCCTTTTCGGGGACCGCGCCAGCGCGGAGGAAAGGGTGCAAGAAGGACTGGCGCAGGGCAAGCTCACGATAGTCCTGCGCGGGCGCAGGCTCAAGGGGTCGTGGGCACTGGTCAAGATGAAACGCGGCGAAAAGGACTGGCTCCTCATCAAGCACCAGGACGAATTCGCGGCGCCAGAGAGCGCAAGAGAAGATGAGGGCGCATCGGTCCTCGACGCGGCGCGAGAACCCGACGCCAAGCCATCTGCCCCGGTCGTGCTGTCGGGAGTACCCGGGGCCAGGCCGGCGGCCATGCCCCGGACTCTGTCACCTATGCTGGCCTCCCTGGCGGACGCGCCGTTTTCTGATCCAGCCTGGCTTTTCGAGCCAAAGCTGGACGGGTACCGCACAATCGCGGCCGTGCAGGATGGCAACGTTCGTCTTCTCTCCCGGAGGGGTCTGGATGTAACCGCGAAGTACGCCGGCATTGCGGCCGCGCTACGCCGCCAGCCAGCGGCGCAAGTGGTGCTTGACGGCGAGATTGTTGCGCTGGACAAGCGCGGCAAGCTTTGCTTCCAGTGCCTCCAGCGATATCTGGAGACGATGAAGGGGCCAGATAGTCAGGGCGAGGAGGCCGCCGCCGTCATCTACTTCGTCTTCGACGTCCTCTACCTGGATGGCTATGACCTCCGCGAGTTGCCGCTGACCCGCCGCAGGGAAATACTCGGGCGCGTCCTGGCCCCTTCGAAGCTGGTGCGTCCCCTGGAGCAGTTTGAGGGTGACGGCGTGGCGATATACCGCGGGGCGGTGGAGGCAGGGCTGGAGGGCGTAGTTGCCAAGAGAAGGGACAGCATCTATGAATCGGGACGCCGCTCGGCAAACTGGCTGAAAGTGAAATCGGCCCGCACCGACGACTTCGTGGTGGGGGGCTTTACTCTTGGGACGGGAAATCGTGCAGCTTACTTCGGCGCGCTTCTCCTCGGCCAATACGACGGCAGTGGCCGTCTCATCTTCGCCGGCCATGTCGGCACCGGATTTGACGACCGCGCCCTGGCGGACTTGAGTAAGCGACTGGACGCCCTGAAGACGGAGAAGTGCCCTTTTGCCGAGGAACCCGAGGTGAACACCCCGGCAACCTGGGTGCGTCCGGAGCTCGTCGTTGAGGTCAAGTTCTCGGAGTGGACCCGCGACGGCAGGCTCCGCGTTCCCGTCTATATGCGTGTACGTGACGACAAGCCAGCGGAACAGGTCGCGCGTTCTGAAGCAACGGCCGAGCCTGTCCTCGACGCCCCCGCGAAGCCGGACCCTCCGGACAGTGAGCTTCGTCCTATCCTGGAGCAAATGAGGAATCTTCGTTCCGAGTTCACGCTTCATGTCCAGGGCAGCAGGGTGGGGCTCACGAATCTCGACAAGGCCCTCTGGCCGGAACGGGGTGCGGTCCGGCCGTTGACCAAGCGCGATCTGCTTGTCTACCTGACGAAGGTCTCGCCTCATCTGCTGAGCCATATGAGGGACAGGCCGCTCACGCTCAGCCGCTATCCCGGCGGCGTTGGTGGAGAGCAGTTCTTCCAGAAGCACTGGCGGGACAATGTGCCCGACTTCGTGGAGACCATTCCGCTGACCGAGCAGCGTCAGAAACGCCAGGACTACCTGCTCTGCAACAACCTCGCTACCCTGCTCTGGCTGGGGCAGGTCGCCAACCTGGAGTACCATACCTGGTTCTCCCGGATCAGCCCTGGTCCGGATAGAGACCTGCCCGCGGACGTCCCGGGCTCTGAGGCAGGGGATTTCATATCGCGGTATCCCGACTTCATCGTGTTCGATCTTGACCCGTACATCTACTCCGGCGCTGAGCCCCCTGGCGCGGAGCCAGAGCTGAACCGAGAGGGTTTCGCCCGCACCTGCGAGACGGCCCTGTGGCTGAAGGAGGTGCTAGACGAACTGTCGCTGCCCTGCTTCGTGAAGACCTCAGGTCGCAGCGGCCTGCATATATATGTCCCAGTCGTGCGCCAGCTCGACTTCCGGGCCACCCGCGCTGCGGGCAGAACAATCTGCGAGTTCGTGCAGAGACGTCACCCGGAGGCCGTCACCACCTACTGGGCTGTAGAGCGGCGTTCGGGCAAGGTGTTTCTCGACTTCAACCAGAATGCGCGCGGCAAGACCCTGGTCTCTGTGTATTCGCCACGCGCCGCCCCCGAAGCCACCGTTTCGTGTCCTCTGCGCTGGGACGAGCTGGGAAAGGTCTACCCGACCGATTTCACGCTGCTGAGCCTGCCTGACAGACTTGCCAGAATTGGCGACCTTTGGGCAGGCATTCTGGAGGCCAGGGCTGACCTGAAACAGCTGGCCAAGCTATCCTGAGCCGCCGCTGTTGCTACAAGACCCACCCAAGGAGCTTTGCGGCAACACCGCCGATAAGCAGGGCGGTCGCAAGGTTGGCCCCAATAATTGCCCAGGCCGGCCTCCAGCCGAATTCGCTGGTCAATGCCCCAACGGTTGCCATGCACGGGTAGATGGTGCCCACCAGGGCCAGGACTACGAGTTGAGCAGGACTGAGAACGGCTGCCAGGTTTGCGCCGAAGAGGGCAACAGCCATGAGCAGGATTAGCTCCTTCCGCGCCGCGCCGAAGATGAGAAACACGCCCGCGATTGCCGGTAGCCCCAGCCAGCCAACGGTGAGAAAGGACAGTGCGCTGTTTACCGGCCCAAGCAGGCCCAGCGCGTAGGCCCCCTGGACCGCTGCGCTTCCCACCATGTAAATCGGGAATACCATGCGTATCAGCGACTCGGTCCGTGCCCATGTCTGCTTCGCGACTACGGACATCGAGGGAGTCTTGAAGGAGTGCATTTCCATTATCAGACCCGTTAGCTGGCCAGGGACGAACCTCAAGGCAACCCTGACCACAGCGAACATCAGCAGCAGGTCAATTACGTAAAGTGCCAGTGCCCACGGGATACCTACGAATGCGGCTACTAGGCCGAAGATAACGATAGTCTTGGCTGCGCAGGGCGAGAAGGTGATTGCGAAGGCCGCCAGCAGCCGCTCCCGCCTCGTCCCCATGATTCTGGTGCTGTATATGGCCGGCACGTTGCAGCCGTATCCCAGGATTATCGGGATGATTGCCTTGCCGTGAAGGCCCATCTGGTGCATCGCGCTGTCCATCATGAAGGCAACCCGGGTCAGGATGCCGGAGTCCTCGAGCACGGCCAGCATCAGGTAGAATGGAACAACATAGGGTATGACCAGGGTGACCCCGGCGACGAAGCCCCCGAAGATGCCGTTCCAGACGACTCCCCAGATGGTCCCGCTTACCACTGGATCAACCCGCTGAAAGAAACCGAAGGCGCTGGTAAGCAGGCCGGAAAAGTAGCTGCCGACGGTGAATGTCCAGAGGAGCAGCCCGGCTATGACCCCAAAGGAGACAAGGTAGCCGAAGACTCCGTGCGTGGCCAGTTGGTCCAGCCGGTCTGAGAACCGGGGCCGCACCGGTGCCTGCGTCTGGATGTCGCGCGCTATCCGGCTGGCGACTGCGTATCTCTGTGAGGCAACTACGGTGAAGTCCGGTTGCTGGTACTCGTCTTCTATCTGCTTGGCGAGGGCGACAGAGGCCTGCATGACCTTTTCTGACTTCTCGCTGACCGCTTCTCTGACACTGGCGTCACCGGCAAGCAGCTTCATCGCGACGAAGCGGGAAGGGTACTCCAGATTGAGCCCCTCTGAGTCGATCAGCCCCGTCAGCTCTGCCGCAGCGGATTCGACTTTGTCGCCGTACCTGACCGCATTATTGCCGGGCAACTGGTGGTTCTCGGCCACATTGATGGCTGTTTCAACCAGTTGGCGCACTCCCCGTCCTGTCGCCGCCACCGTCGGTACGACCGGCACGCCAAGGATCGATTCCAGTTTGGCGGCATCAACCGCTATCCCCTTGCCAGCGGCAATGTCCACCTGGTTGAGACAGATGACCAGCGGTACGTTCATTTCCAGGAGCTGCAATGTGAAGAACAGGTTCCGCTCAAGGACCGCCGCGCTGATGACGTCGATAATGACGTCCGGCTTCTCGTGTGCGATGTAGTCCCGGCTGACCACTTCTTCCTCGGAGAAGGCAGAGAGCGAATAGGTCCCGGGCAGGTCTACCACGGTGACCTCGTAGCCGTCAAGGCATAGAGTGCCTGTGGCCCTTTCCACGGTCTTGCCGGGCCAGTTGCCTATGGTCTGGCGCGAACCGGTCAGTTGATTGAAAATGACGCTCTTGCCGACGTTGGCGTTGCCGGCAAGGGCGATGGTCAGCTTTCTGCCATCTGTGTGTTGTTTGTGTCCGGGGCTTCTCCCCCCCGGGGAGGCCTCAGAGTGACATGACGCAAGACCAGGCAATCAACGGCCTCCACTTTCTACTGCCGTCTTCTCCACAAAGACGTTGCAGGCAATCTCGTCCCCCAGAGCGAGCCTCGAACCTCTGACGGCAATCTCCACCGGCCCCTTGAGCGGGGCAATTCTGGTGACGCTGACTCTGGTCCCCGGCGTCAGCCCCAGGTCCAACAGCCTGCGAAGGACTTTGCCGTCTCCCCTGATGAAGGAGACCGTGCCTTCCTCTTTCTCCTTCAATGCGGCCACCGAGATTACGTTAGCCTTCCTTCCGCCAACCTCTTCCAGATTGGTGCCACGCCACTTCCGGCACTCGCTGCAGCTGGAGAAACGGAGGTCGCAGGGCGGAACGACCTTCTCATCATCGGGGCACCTGCCCGGTGATTTGAGGGTCAGACAGAGGGCCCGTTCAGCCTCATCGGACAGGGCATGTTCCATTTCACAGGCCTCTTTGTGGACCTTGTCGTTTCCAATCTTCAGCACGTCGTGCAAGAAACGCTCCAGCAGTCTGTGCTTTCGTGTCATCTTCTGAGCCAGCCTGGTGCCTTTCTCGGTAAGGGTGGCCCCCTGGTACGGCGAATAGTTCACGTAGCCGCCGCCCGCCAACTTCCGCAGCATTTCCGTTACGCTGGCCGGGGCGATCTTCAGGCGCCTCGATAGCTCTGTGGTGCCCGCCGCTTTGCCGCCCTGGGTCAGCGTGTAGAGGGCCTCCAGGTACTCTTCCGTGCTGGCGCTCATTCGAATCCTCCGCTGTTTAGGCAGACCTAACATTTAGGGTCGCCTAAGATTAGCATGGAATGTTCGGGATGTCAAGGAGTCTAGGCGATGGATGCCGGCATGGTTGAAGCCCTGCTGGTGTGAGCGTGCAGTGGGAACCTGAGGAGCAGGCGGAGGAAGCAGTGAAGGCTCTTGTAGTGTACGATGGGGTCTTGGGTTGCGACTGCTGGTCGGAGCCTTCGGGTATGCCGCGGGGCGCATCGCGGAGAGCTTGAAGGGCAAGGGCGGTCATCTGGCAGCGCCGCCGGAGGGCTTCGTAGTCGAGGGCAACGCGGGGCCTCCGAGAGACGGAGAATTGGAGCGGGCGGCCGCCTGGGGCAGGGGGCTATGGGGAGGCTGAGGGGCTGAAGCGGTCAAGGCGTCAGTCTGACTTGAACCTCCGCGCGCTCGAAGTCCGTTGCCCGCAAGAAGGGCTGCGGCCGGAGCCCGGCCAGGGCGGCAACAAACCTGTCGGGTATGATGGCCAGCCGGATGTTGTAGAAAGCGGCGACCCCGTTGAAGTAGTCACGCGCCAGGGCGATGCGCTGTTCGGCCTCCGTCAGCGCTTGCTGGAGTCCCAGGAAGTGGTTGCTGGCTTTCAACTCCGGGTAGCCCTCCATGACCAGGCGCAGCTCCGGCGCGAGTCCCCTGAAGTCCGGACCGGCCACACCCGGGGGGGTGGCCGCAAGTTGCGCGCGCAGGTCCGCGACGAGCGTTTGCACCTGGCTCTCGTGGGCGCGGAATCCCTCCACTGTCTGGACCAGCTTGGGAATAAGGTCGTTGCGCTGCTTGAGTTGCACGTCTACTTCCGACCAGCCCTGCCGCACCCGCTGCCGGAGGTTGACGAGGCTGTTGTACACAGTCCAGACCCAGCCCAGCCCCACCGCGACCAGGAACAGGAAGACCGCCAGTGCATGCCACTGCCAGGGCCCGGGCAGAGGCAGGTCCTGGAGCATGGCCCACAGCGCGGCGCTGCCGGCGGCCACCACGAGCCCCAGGGACAGCCAGAACCAGTACCAGCGGCCCAGGCCGGTGGTCACCTGCTTCTCTGTGCGCGTTGTTATCAGGAAAACGGGCGCTTCCTTGTGGCGGACAATCTCCGGTGCAACGGCATCCTGCCGCTCCCGGGCCTGCCCGATCAAGAATATCTCGGCGTGCAGCGGGATGGCGGTCTCCCGGAAGCGCCGGCGGTGGCTGGAACTGGCTACCTCGTTTGGCCGGGCCTTTCGGAAGTACAGGGGGCTGGCAGGGGTGACGGTTTCACTGAATACGGTGGCCGCCTCGATTCTGGCGCCCTCCGGGACTACGCGGATCACGCCGGTATCGTCTCTGAGATAGAACGGGGCGGAATCGCCGCCGCCGCCAACCCGAGCCCATCCGCTTTCCGTGCGGGTGCGGGTCTGGGTGCGGCCCTTGGAATCGGTGTGTGTCTCGGTGACTGTCCTGGACCAGTGCTCTTCGACCACCCAGGCGTATTGCACGCAGGAGACCTCCGCGAGGTAGCTGGTCAACGGCGTTTCGCTTTCTGCCGTCCCCTTGAGCTCCACCAGACCCATGAACACTCCCTGCGCCTTCGACGTCGGCAGGTCCTCAAGCAGACGCTTGCGGCGCAAGAAGCTCAACGCCATGACCAGGCAACCAAAGGCGATGAGCACGCCCAACAAAACCGGTAACCCTGCTGGCATGTTCCGCTGCCGGGTATTGTACGATTGGCCGGGCAAGCCGTCCAGGAGTCACAGTCTCAGCAGGCCAGGCAAGTCTGTGCTAATATTCGGTTAGGGGAGCGTCGCAGAAAGGAGCGGCTAAGATGAGGGGTGGCATACCTATTGGCAGGCTGTTCGGTGTGTCGCTGAGGCTTCACTATTCGTGGTTCTTGATCTTCGCGCTTGTGACCTGGGCCTTGGCCGGCAGCTACTTTCCGGCCACTCAGCCGACTTGGAGCTCGGGTGCGAGAATAGCGGCGGGTGTCCTGACCAGCCTTCTGTTTTTCGGCTCGGTCCTGGCTCACGAGCTGGCCCACAGCATAGTGGCCATGCGGCAGGGCGTCCGGGTTCTTTCCATAACGCTGTTCATTTTTGGCGGCGTTTCTCAGATAGAGGGGGAGCCCGAGAAGGCGAGCGACGAGTTCCGCATGGCGCTGGCGGGACCCATGAGCAGCCTGCTCATAGGCATCGTGTTCTGGGCAATATGGAGGCTGTCGAGTGGGGCAAATGACTTCGTTACCGCCATATCTTTCTGGCTGGGGTGGATCAACGTCTCTCTGGCCGTATTCAATCTCATCCCCGGCTTTCCGCTGGATGGCGGGCGTGTGCTGAGGTCCATACTGTGGTGGCGAAGCAAGAACGTGCGCAGCGCCACCAGGATCGCCTCTAACATCGGCCGGGGGGCAGGATACCTCTTCATCTTCGGCGGCATCTGGCTGGTCTTTTCCGGATACTGGCTGAACGGCATCTGGTTTGCCCTCATTGGCTGGTTCCTGGAGAGCGCTGCCGTTGGTAGCTACGGGCAGCTACTCCAGGAGGATATGCTCAAGGGGCATGTAGCCAGCGAGGTGATGTCAATAGACTGCATGGAGGTACCTCACGACTCTACCGTTGAGCGGCTTGTGAACGAAAACATACTGACCTCCGGGCGGCGCTGCTTCGTGGTTACGTCTGGTCGCGGCGTGGAAGGCCTCATCGGCATACACAATGTCAAAGAGGTTCCCCGCAACCTATGGACCACGAAGCTGGTCAGGGATGCAATGACACCCGTGGACAGGGTCAAGTCCGTGAAGCCTAACGAGGATCTGAGCACGGTTCTGAAGACCCTGGTCCAAAACGACATCAACCAGGTCCCGGTGATGCTGAACAACAAGGTTGTCGGAATGGTGACCAGGGAGAACATCATCAACTTCATGACCGCCCAAAGCGAGCTTGGCAAGTCCTGAGCGCGCAATATCTGCGCGTCGGGGTCTGAAGGAGGGCCGTGCGCAAGCATTCACCATGAATGACATCAGCCTGCAATCTTGCTCGCTCTGGTTTCATGACTTCGCCAGCAGGTGATGGTCAAGATGTGTATGGCCCGATGAAGGGGCGGTAGACGGTATGCTCTCAGGATTTTGAGAGGAGGTAAGCCATGTTGGAGTTCGCTCTGCCCGCAACGAGCAGCCTGATTGTAGCCGTACTCGCGTTAGTTGCCGGCATCATCATCCTTGCCTTCCCCCACATCATCAGCTACGTCATTGGCGTCTGGATGGTAGCGGTAGGTGTAGTAGGGATTGTGGGTGGCGGCTGGCTTCCCGGCATGATTTCCATCGCTCTTGGAATTGTGGTACTGGTGTTTCCGCATATCCTTAGCTACCTTGTGGGGGTCTACCTGGTCCTGCTGGGCCTGTGGTTCATATTCGCGGGTCCGAGCCTGATTGCCGGCCTGGTGACACTTGCTGTCGGTATCATCGTGATGGTCTCCCCGGATATCCTGAGCTACGTTTTCGGTCTCTACCTGCTCATAGGGAGCGCGATAGCAATCGCACGCTACTATGGCTTGTTCTAGTGGAGAACACATGGGCGGTGGGGGATTTGAACCTCCGACCTCCTGCGTGTAAAGCAGATGCTCTAACCGCTGAGCTAACCGCCCCAGGGAATGGCGCGCTTGGCGGGATTCGAACCCACGGCCTCAGCCTCCGCAGGGCTGCGCTCTATCCGCTGAGCTACAAGCGCCAGTGCCGAGGGGGAGATTTGAACTCCCATGGGCAATGCCCACTGCGCCCTGAACGCAGCGCGTCTGCCATTCCGCCACCTCGGCCAAGAAAATTCTACTCGCTGCACCGCCTCCAGGTCAATGTCTCCGATCTTCCAGGGCGAAAGCGTATAGTTGAAGGGGGTTGACGCTATGGCCGAAATATATTTCCTGGACGGTGCCAGCGAGGACAAGTCCATCCTCGGCAACAAGGGGGCAAACCTGGTCAC
>Ga0214473_10008018_pt1 | contig 12510 bp, 13 predicted proteins | sample RVTome_7_FD_203509 | JGI IMG/M metagenome (GOLD analysis project Ga0214473, IMG submission 203509) | Soil microbial communities from uranium-contaminated site in the Upper Colorado River Basin, Wyoming, United States - RVT98D197 | ecosystem: Environmental > Terrestrial > Soil > Contaminated >... | reverse complement strand
TTCTTACTCAATGCAAAGTCAATAAATTTTTTTACCTCTGGTTTGGGATTTTCAGGCACTAAAAGGAAAAGGGGTCTTTTAAATGGATATCTATTGTTTGAGATATTTTTCTTGTCCGGATAAACACCGTTAAGCTTTAGCATCTTAACATTGCGCTTTCTTGCGCTTGAAAAACCTGTTACTGCAAAGCCTTCCGCTGTTTTTTCTATCATCTGCTCTACTATGCCTGATGAAGCGAGGGATATGGTATTCGGGGTTTCAACCAGGTTTTTCCCCTCTAATATTACCTCCTTTGTAGAGCTTTCAACACCGCTGAACCCTAGGCCCCTATGCGGCTTTGATATAAAAACCTTTATCGGTGTATCAGCGCCTTTCAGTTGTTTCCAATTAGTTATTTTGCCTGCATATATTGCCCTGACATCGTCAAGGGATATATTGTTAATAGGGTTTGATTTATGAACAATAAATACTAATGCATCCCACGCAACCTGTATAAATTCAATATCTTCAGGGTCGTCCTCCAACCTGTGTCTGCACGAAGCCGCAAAGTCAACTTTATCGCTCCGCAAATCTTCTATGCCAAGCATGCTGCCTCCCCCGCGGACGAGCACTTTCACGCCAGTGAGTTTCTCATAATCTTTGGCAAGTTCTGTTAGATAACCAAGATTGCTTACCGAACAGCCGCTTCCTGTAATATGTTCCGAATGTGCATCAGATACATTTACAAAACACATTAAGAGGGAAGTCAGGAGTAATAATTTATAAAAATAGAATCTTGTTTTCATATTCTTCACGTCCTTCTTTATGGATTTTTCTACGTTATATTTTACTTTGGTAATTCTAAAAATGAAATAAAAATTTGTAGGCTAATGTTGAAAGGTCTACAAAAGAAACAAAAAATTTTATCGGGATATTACAATATTCCGTCATTCCGCACTTGATATGGGGCAGGAATGACAGCAGACGACTTAAGTTGTTTTGATATTTGATACCCTGCGGTCTCTGCCGCAGGGTTGTTCATTAATATAGCTTCAGTTCTTCTGCACTTCTGCTCTATTTTGCCTTCACCACCAGCACTGCGCACTCTGCGTGGCCGATGATTCTTTCTGTGACACTTCCCATGAGGAGTCTCGAAATGCCTGTCCTTCCGTGGCTTCCTACTATAATGAGGGTTGCTTTTTCTTCCTTTGCAATTTCCAGAATGGCGTCATAAGGTCTGCCTGAATAAATCAACCCTTTTACCTTAACCCCGTTTTCTTCGGCGAGTTTTTTTACGTTCTTTACGATTTTTTCAGCTTCTTGGAGTTCTTTATCAATGATGGCTTCCTTCTGCATTTCCGAATGGACAATATCAAAAGGTGATGCAGCTTCAGAGGGTACGACGGAAATAATAGTAAGATTCGAGTCGCAACGCTTTGCAATTGCGATCGCCTCTGAAACCGCAGCCTCGCTGTACTTTGACCCATCTGTAGCCGCGAGAATTTTTTTAAATTCAATGTGTGCGGCTCTTGGCACTACAAGGACATTACATGGAGAATGCCCAATAACCTTTGCGGTTACGCTCCCCATCATTAATCTCTTAAGTCCTTTTCTTCCACGTCTTCCCATTATTATCATACTGACCTGATGTTTTGCTGCCTCGTCAACAATGTATTTATAGGGGTCTTCGCCTTGGCGTGCTGTTATCTCGCAGTCAACACCCTCTTTTGCAGCCCTGTTTTTCACTGATTCAAGGTGCTGTCTTGTCTCTTTTTCTGCCTTTTCAATAAGCTGAGGGGCAATAGACTCGTACTCGGGATTGGTCTCTATAACTGAGATGACAAACAGTTTGCTCGAACATGTTTTTGCAAGGTTGATAGCCTCTCTTATAGCTCCTTCGCTGAATTCAGAGCCGTCCGTGGGTAATAATAATTTTTCTATTTTTGCTGTCGGACATAACTGTGCCATATTAGCGCCTCCCAATCAACGAGGGATGATGGTTGGATCTTTTTAAAAATTATTTCTTTGTTTTTATTGGGACAACCAGTACTCTGCATGGAGCGTGCCCGATGACCCTTGAAGTAGTGCTTCCCATCATAAGTCTCTTAAGCCCTGTGCGGCCGTGGCTGCCCATGATTATCATTTTTACTTTTCTTTTTACTGCCTCATCAATTATATACTGGTAGGGGTCTTCTCCCTGGTGTATGATAGTTTCACAGGCAACTCCTTCTTTAGAGGCTTTTGATTTTACTGTCTCGAGATGTTTTCTTATTTCCTTTTCAGCCCTTTCAACAATTTCAGGAGCGATAGACTCGTATTCAGGATTTATTTCCACAACTGATAATACAAATAATTTACTTGAACATGCCTTTGCAATATCTATTGCTTCATTAATAGCAGCCTTGCTGAATTCGGAACCGTCTGTAGCTATAAGCAGTTTCTCAAATCCAGGCGTCGGGCATATGTATTTAGCCATTAGTGTCCTCCTGCTTTAAGAATGCCGCTTGCTGCAAGGATTAAGACAGCTACTTCAAGTATTGCTATCACAACATAAGGCGTATCCTTTTTACGAATAAGAATTGGCAGGATGATGAGGTAGCACAAGACAGTAAGCCCTGCAAGAGCTGCTATCCCGATAAAATTAAGATAATCACCTTTGCCTATCATGGCAGTCCATGCCCAGCCGGTTGGCGCATGCGATTCATGAATATAATCCTTTACCTTCATGCCCCAGTATTTTGATACCTCTCCGACAGGAATAAAATTCTGGAGTATCCCTGACACATAAATGACAAAAAATACCACAAGCGCTAACAGCCCGATCCACATCCCAATATTTAGAATATTCGCATATGCTATCTGCTCTTCTGATGCCTTAGTTTTTAGTTCTGCCATTTTATCCTCCTAAAAAATCAAATTGCCAATATAACTACAGGGAAAAGCATTGCAAAATTATCATTTAGCATTTCAAATTTTAAATTGATAAGTTTGCATTGTTAAATTTGCAATGAAATCTTTGTATTATTTCCATATCTCAAGCCCTTTAAGTAATGCCCTGAGTCCCGCAAAAAGCAGAAGGACAATAACCATCCATTTAATTGCCTTTGGTTTTGCTCTTACAAGTATCTTAACTCCCACAATGGAGCCGAGCATGATTCCTACTATGGACGGAACGACGATCATGGGTAATACCGCACCTTCATTGATATAAACCCATGCTGCGCTTGTATCTGTTATAGAAAGCAGGAACTTGCTTGTTGCAATAGAGATTTTAAGGGGAGCGCCCATAAGGAGATTTAAAGCAGGGACATTTGCCCATCCTGCGCCCAGGCCGAACATTCCGGCCATTACGCCAATGACTATAAATAGGAGTAAACCTTGAGGTGTTCTATGTATATGCCATTCAATATCTTTTCCAAGGGATTCTTCTCTGTAGATTCCCATTATCCCGAGACTTTGAGAGAGACTATCAGGTTTTGGGACTTCCGGGAAATCGGATTTTTTAGCTGACGCCATAATTATCACTATAAATATAATTGTTGCGCCGAGCAATGTCTGGACTACATTGGTTGGAAGGGCAAGACCAATCATTGCGCCTACGATAGCGGCAGATGATGCAATTAGAGCTACAGGCAGCGCCAGACGAAGGCTTGCAAGATTTCTCTTAAGGAGCCCGGGTCCTGCTGCAAGTGACCCTGCAAGCGCTACAAGAAGACCTGCTCCTCTGACAAAATCCAGATTAAACGGGAAAAAGCCCGCGACTATTGGCACATATAGCACCCCGCCGCCAACGCCCCCAAGAACCGCAAGAATACCTAAAATAAAAGTGACAATAAAAAGGCTTAACGGCCAGACCCACCATGCAACATGTGAACCTGATGCCGGAGGAATCGGCGCTTCTGCAGTTTCTGTAGATGCAAAAACAGATGTAACTGCTAAAATTGAGGCTAAAAGGAGGAATATTACAAAGAACATCCTTTGGTTTTGTTTTAACATGGTTGTCCCTTCCTTTATATTTAAGAATTCTTTTTTTTGAATGTTGTTGGTCTACGACTCATAGAGTAGAGCGAGAGGATATGCTCTCAGAACAATCTTCTCAACTCAAGAAAGTTCTAACTTTTTATTTACTTAAATACGCGAAATAATTTTATATCTCATGCATTTCAATTTGTATCAGAACTGTTTTATCTTGAAACAGGTGTAATATATACCAATTAAATAATTTAAATCAATAAATTTTTTGTTATAGCTAATTTAAAAAATTTTATTTTTATAGATTACTAAGTTAGGTTTCTTTTGTCTGCATGAAATACGAAAAAAGCTGTTCCACTCTCTCGGCAAGCTTGTCAGGGTCAGGGTCTGTGCCCTTGTTTACATAGTTTGCAGGCGCTAACATTTCCATCTGGGTTCTCAGGTCGTCATCTGCCTTAACAGATGAAAAGAATGTTATCGGGACGTGGGGGAAATTATTTTGTGATTCAATGCCTCTTATAATCCTTGCGGCAGTGAGTCCATCCATTACAGGCATATTAATGTCTATAATAGCTGCATCTACGGGTTTTTTCTCTGTTATCAATCTTGCAAAGGCTGACGTTAATTCAAGGCCGTTTTCAAAGGCAAGGACGTTGTCCGCGAGTTTCTTTTCAATTAATAAGTCCTGGATGATTTTTCTTGTAAATTTTGAATCGTCTGCTACAAGGACAAGCCCGAACTTTTTTTCTTCTGGTGATGAAGTAGTCTTTTCAACGGTTAAGGCGGGTTCATCATCAGCGGATAATGGAAAGCCGCAATATATACATGTGAACTCTGTGCGATTGCCGCGTTCTATGCGGTTAAATTGGACTTTTTCGCCGCAGCAGAGACAGTATTTAGTTTTTTCCATGTCATTATTATATAAGTAGGAAGTGGTTATTGCAAAATAAATAGCAATTATAAAAACCCTTGACCAATAAAGCTTAAAATGTAATAATTCAGATTATTAAATGGATAGCGAGCGTACCTGCCTGTCGGCAGACAGGTTCCCTGCAGCAAGTTGCAGGGTCAAGCGAGCGAATATAAAAAAATAATTTCCTTACATTAAGATTCCCTGTAGCTTGCTACAGGGGAGATTTAAACGGAGGTGATTTTTTAATGAAAAGACTGATTATAGCGCTTTCCCTGATATTAATTATTAGTTTTTCTTTTGCGGTTAGTTGTAAAAAGGTTGAGACTCCAAAGCGTGCTGAAACTCCGCCAGGCGTTCCAACAGAGCCGGCGCCTGCTCCGGGCGAAGAAGGGGCTAAATAATTTAATTTAGCCAATGCAGGACGTTACCACTTGCTTTTTTTACCGTAACTATGTTAACTTCTTAACAAGTTAAAAGAGTATTTCTCTAACTATCTAACTGTTTGATTTTTTTAAAGAGTGGGCCTTCCCACTCTTTTGTTTTTAATACAGAAAAATGAATATAGAAACGATGGAAGCAAAGGTTAAAGAAATTATAGAGCCGGTAATAAAAGGTCTGGGAGCGGCTCTTGAAGATATAGAATTAAGGAAAATGGGGAGGAGGGTTTTTTTAAGAGTAATTATTGACAAAGAAGGCGGGGTTACTATTGATAATTGTGAACAGGTTAGCAGAGAAATTGAGGCGCAACTTGATGTAGAAGACCCGATACCATATCCATATACGCTGGAAGTTTCATCCCCCGGACTTGACAGACCCCTTAAAACACCGGGAGATTTTAAGAGGTTTTGCGGAAAAACAGCAAGGATTGTGACATCTGCTCCTGTAGAGAATCAGACATTTTTTATTGGAGAGATTATTGAGGCAGGAGATACTGATGTGACATTGCTCTTGTCTAAAGATAAAAAGATAAATATACAGTATAAAGATATGGTCCGTGCAAGACTGGAGGTGGAATTTTAGTTATGAACCGCGACTTGATTAATATTGTAGAACAGATGAGCAGGGAAAGGGGAATACCCAAAGAAGCTATTATTGCGACTCTGGAATCTGCGCTGTTGTCTGCTGCAAGAAAAAAATATGGTATCTCAGTAAACATAACTATTAAGATTGACCCTAAATTAGGCAAAATTTCTGTGAATGCATTCAAAAAAATAGTACAGAAGGTAACCAACCCGCGGGAAGAAATATCCCTGGAGGATGCAGTAAAGCTGGACCCGTCAAAGAAAGTGAATGATGAGGTTGAAACTCCCATGAACCTTGTTGACTTTGGAAGGATCGCGGCACAGACTGCAAAACAGGTGCTTTTCCAGAAAGTAAGAGAGGCTGAGATAGAGGCTATTTACGATGAATATAAGGATAAGGTAGGACAGATTGCGAGCGGTATAGTAATACGCAAGGAAAAGGGCAACTATTATGTAGCTATTGGCAGGGCTGAGGCAGTACTGCCCCAGAAAGATACATTGCCAAACGAGACACTTAAAAGGGGAGAAACAATAAGGGTATATATAGAGGATGTAAAACCGACTTCCAAGGGGCCGGGCATATTTCTCTCAAGGACACATCCAAATTTTGTTGGAGAACTTTTTAAAATGGAGGTTCCCGAGATTTACGAAGGCCTTGTTGTTATAAAAAATATTGTGAGGGAGCCCGGCGACAGGACCAAGTTAACTGTTTACTCTAATAATTCCACAATTGACCCTGTCGGTGCGTGCGTTGGCATGAAGGGTACGCGTGTGCAGTCTATAGTGCGGGAGCTTAAAGGCGAAAGAATTGATATAATACCATGGACTGATGACCCGAGGATGCTTTTAATAAAAGCCCTTAGTCCTGCTGCTGTTGAGAAGATTGGCATAAATGAAGAAGAGAAATCAGCGGTAGTTGTTGTCAGCGACCAGCAGCTTGCAGTAGCTATTGGTAAAAAAGGCCAGAATGTAAGATTAGCCATTAAACTTACAGGTTGGGATATTGATATAATCAGCGAATCAGAGTATGCCAAGATGAAAGCAGACGAGCTGCAGGCCCTTGAAATACAGGAACAACCTGAGAAGAAAGAAAAAACCGGCAAACGCACTCAGGCACGCAAAGATGAGCAAACCTGACGATAAGAATTCAAAAATCAAAATTGTGGAGGGGAAATCAAGTTAGGTAGGACACAGATTTTCACAGATACACACAGATAATACTAAGGAAGCCATAGGTAAAACGATAATTTTGCGTCCATTTCTGTCATTGCGGCTTGTCCGCAATCCTTCTTTGAAAGAAAGATTCCCGACAAGCGGGAATGACAAACAAGTGGCTCTACTTATGAATTTATTATTAAGTTTCTCTTTAAAATTTAAAATCTTACTAATCTGTGTTTATCTGTGTCCAAAAAGGAAATTCCTATACGTTTTAATTAATAAAAAATTCCTTAATTTTGCATTTTGAACTTTGAATTTTGTATTTTTTTCTGGATAATTGGAAGAAAAATCAACAATTAAGCCCCGGCCGCTTAAAGATACTTCTGTGCAGTATGTTAAAGGAGTGGGTCCCAGGCGGGCCCAGCTCCTTGACAGGCTCGGAATAAAAAACCTTGAAGACCTCCTTTATTATTTCCCGTGGCGCTATGAAGACAGGAAGAATTTTAAGAAAATACGCGACCTCACTTATGGAAATCTTGAAACAATCGTTGGCGAAGTAATTGCAACTAAGGTTATCACTACATGGAAGAAAGGCATGAAAATTTTTGAGCTTACTGTCACCGATAATACAGCTTTTCTCAAGTGCAAATGGTTTAATCAGCCGTATATGGAAAAATATTTTAAAAAAGGTCAGAAGGTTATTTTGAGCGGGGCAGTAAAAGGCAATCCTTCTTTAGGAATCGGTTTTAGTCGTATGAGTCTGACTTCAGGGTTTGAGATGGAGAACCCTGATTTTGAGCGCCTTGAAAATGATGATATATTTATACACACATCAAGGATTGTACCTGTATATAAAGCCACTGAAGGTTTTAGTCCAAAACAGTTAAGGACACTGATGTTCAATACAATCAATACACATGCCGCTTCTGCAAAAGATTATCTGCCCGGAGCTGTTCTTAAGAGAAACAATTTAATGTCGTTAGAAAGGTCCATCAGAGAAATTCACTTCCCTGAAGAGTTTAATAATGTAGATACACTGAACAGGGGAGCAAGTCCCGCACATGTGCGGTTGATATTTGATGAATTTTTTTTGTTGGAGCTTGGGCTTGCACTTATGAAGAAGAAAGAGGTTTTAGAAACAGGGATAAGCTTTAAAGATAAAAATATCCTGGTTGATAACTTCCTTAAAAACCTCCCTTTTGAGCTGACCAATGCACAGAAAAGGGTTTTTGAACAAATAAGAGCAGATATGAAAAGCAATTTGCCTATGAACAGGCTCGTCCACGGCGATGTTGGCTGTGGAAAGACGGTTATTGCCCTTTTATCCATGCTGATTGCAGTTGATAATGGTTATCAGGCATGCCTTATGGCGCCGACTGAAATACTTGCGGAGCAGCACTACATTAATATACATAAAATGGTTGAGGGACTCGGGTTAAGAGTGGCATTGCTGACTTCAAGCTGCAAAACAAAAGATATTGAAGGAATAGCTAATGGCACAGCCCGGATTATTATCGGGACTCATTCTCTTATTCAGGAGCAGATAAAGTTCAAAAATCTCGGCTTTGCTGTAATTGATGAACAGCATAAATTCGGCGTCGTTCAAAGGGCAAACCTGCGCAGAAAAGGCTTCAACCCTGACATACTCATCATGACCGCAACCCCGATACCGCGGACCCTGGCGCTGACATTATACGGAGACCTTGATATCTCACTCATAGATGAGCTGCCTTCAGGAAGAAAGCCGATTATGACGAAGGTGTTTTTCCCCGCGCAAAAAGATAAAATATACTCTTTAATAAATGCAGAGCTTTTAAAAGGCAGGCAGGTTTATGTTGTGTATCCGCTTATTGAAGGTTCTGAAAAACTTGACCTTAAGTCCGCTGTTGACGGTGCAGAAGCATTTAAGAAGATTTTCCCAGAAAGGAAGATAGGACTTATACACGGAAAAATTCGTCAGGAAGAAAGGGAATCAATTATGGCTTCCTTTAAGTCAGGAGATATTGATATGCTTGTAGCTACTACGGTTATTGAGGTCGGGGTGGATGTTCCTAATGCCTCTCTTATGCTCATTATTCATGCTGAAAGGTTCGGGCTTGCACAGCTTCACCAGTTACGCGGAAGGATTGGAAGGGGCAATTATGAGTCTTATTGTCTGCTTATGGCATACCCGCCTTTTAGCGAAGAAGCAAAGAGGAGGATTAAGGCAATGGAATCTACAGGCGACGGATTTAAAATAGCAGAGGAGGACCTTGCTATAAGAGGACCGGGTGAATTTTTTGGCACCAGACAGTCAGGAATGCCGGACCTGAAAATTGCTAATATCATAAGGGATGTATGGATTCTTGAGGCAGCAAGAAAGGAAGCTTTTGCTTTGGCTGATCCTGACCCGACTTTGAAAAATTATCCTTTGCTTAAAAATACTCTATACACCAAATGGCATGGGAAGTTAGAATTGATAAAGAGTTAGGAGGGGGCATGTTATTAGATAAGATAAAGAAAAATCTTAATGAAGGCGTTAAACAGGTTAAATGGTTTGCAGCGTTTCTCTCGGAAAGGACGAGGGTTGAAACCTCTATGGCAAAGCTTCTTTTTGAAAGCAGCAAATTAGAAAGCAAACTGGACAGTTTTTACTGTGATATCGGTAAGAGGGTATTGGAATTAGAGGGAAAAGGAGAAAAAGCAATATTGAAGGATTTCATGGTAGTTCAGGCCATAGGCGAAGTAAAGAAACTTAAGGAACAGATAGAAGACTATAAAAGCAGGGCACATGCCCTTGGCAAGTCCTCAGAATAAAAAAATATGCAAGCAGCTTTATATATTGCAGCTTTTTTATTTGGCTCTGTAATTGGTTCATTTCTAAATGTCTGTATATACAGGATGCCCAGGGATTTATCAATTATAATACCTTCATCAAGGTGTCCTTCATGCAATAACCCTATCTATCCATGGGATAACATTCCTATATTAAGTTATATTTTTTTAAACGGCAGGTGCAGATTCTGTAAAGAAAAAATATCATTTAAGTATCCGCTTGTTGAATTTCTAAATGCGATTTTATATGTGATTGTTCTGTGGAAATTCGGCTCTCATTTCTCATGGTTTTTATTAATCTATTTTGCCTTTGTCTCATCCCTGCTCGTAATTACTTTTATTGACATTGAATACCAGATAATTCCAAACAGTATAACCCTGCCGGGCATCCCTCTTGCATTAATTTTTGGTTCTACTATTATGCCCGACCCTTTTTCAAGAGTTGATTTATTGGGGTTCAAGGCATCAATCATAGGAGTTTTGCTCGGCGGCGGGCTCTTTTATATTGTAGCCGTAGCAGGAAAGGCGCTTTTTAAAAAAGATGCAATGGGTGGAGGAGATATAAAAATGATGGCAATGGTTGGGGGAATTTTAGGTTGGAAAGGCGTTATACTTACTACTTTTTTAGGGAGCCTTCTGGGTTCAATAATAGGAGTTTCTCTTATCATAATAAAGGGCAGGGAAAGGGGTTCAAGGATACCCTTTGGCCCGTACCTAACTTTTGGCGCAATCCTGAGCCTGCTTACAGGTCAGGAAATTTTGACATGGTATTTATATGCAAGATAATTTTTTCACAAGATTCTTTATAGTATTTCTGTTTATATTCTCAGGGCTCTTAATAGGAATTCTTCTGAGCCCGTCTCTTCACGGCACGAGTATTCGGGTTATTTTAGGCATAGGCATCTTCTTAATTGCGATTGCGGGTTATTCAGCAGTGAAAATCTATATCATAAATCAAAGAAAGGCGCTTAAAACATCAGAGGACGTAAGTAAAAAATCAGAAGTTGGATTTGTAGTTGATACCTTTCAGGAGCTTGTGAAAAAACTCAAAGAAAAGGAAAATGAACTTGAAAGGCTCAGGGCGCTTGCGGAAGACAGGGCCGTCAGAATGGAAACTTATAATGAGAATATTTTGCAAAGCGTTCCAAGCGGCGTTGTGAGCATTGACAACACAATAAAAATAAAAAGCATAAACCAGTCAGCCGAGAGGACCCTGGGGATTAAAGCCGAGGATGTAATAGACAAAGATTGCACAGAGGCCTTTGATGAGCCCCTGCTGGATATTTTGAGAGATAACAAAACAGTAAGCAGGGGAGAATATCCTTATGTCACGAGAGACAACAGGCATATCTGGCTTGGCGTAACGACTTCTCATCTGAAAAATGCAGCCGGTGAAACAATTGGGTTTATACTTGTTTTTACTGACCTGACAGATATAAAGGCATTACAGACGCAGGTAGAATTGAAAAAAAGACTTACCCAGCTTGGAGAGATGTCGGCAGGCATTGCGCATGAATTAAGAAATCCAATGTCCGTGATTGCCGGCTACGCAAAACTTTTGAGCAAAAAAGTGGAGCTGCCGAATAAGGCCACCGTAGATGCGATACTGACAGAGATTGAGAGCATGAACAGGATTATCTCTGAATTGCTTGCGTTTGCAAAACCAACTGATTTAAGCAAAGAGCATTTAAATCTGCAAAGCATTATAGAGGAGACAATCACAACCGCAGTTGGTGATAATCAGGAGATTAAGGTTTTGATAAAATCAGAAAAACCGATATCGGTTATGGGGGACGAGGTTTTATTAAGGCAGACATTTACAAATCTTTTTATCAATGCTGCTGATGCAATGCCCGGGGGCGGCACTCTCACTGTGGAATTAAATGATTTTCAAGATAAGGCAAAGATAACTGTTCATGATACAGGGTATGGAGTTCCTGAAGATATAAAACACAAAATATTCCTCCCGTTTTACACAACAAAACAAAAAGGCATAGGACTCGGACTTGCAATTGCGCAGAAGATTATAATTTCTCACGGAGGCAGCATTGAGGTTGATAGTAAAGAGGGAGAGGGGACTACATTCAGGATAATTTTACCTGCGATAGCATAATTGCAAAAACTTTTTATTCTATGGCAGGCATCCGGATCGACAGAAACCCTTCTGAAGATAAACTCAAATCAATGGGAATCTTCCGCTGGTCCATCTGGACAAAAGAAGCCTCAGAATTCCCCTGGCACTATGACGAAGAAGAGACGTGCTATTTCCTTGAAGGCGATGTCGTGGTGACGCCTGACAAGGGCGAACCCGTTCATATGGGAAAAGGAGACCTTGTAACGTTTCCAAAAGGTATGTCTTGTACTTGGAAGATAAACAAGGCAGTACGGAAGCATTATAGGTTTGGATAGGGGGGCTTAACAAAAGGGGTTTCTATTCAAAATACAAATCCTAACCCTAAGATAGTAAATGTCCATTGGCAAGCCAGACCCCATTTTATAACAAAAGCGTCTTGTCTACGACTCGTAGAGTGGCACTCGTTCAAGTGCACGCAATGCTTAGGTACTTTTAATCTCTTTAATTAATAACGCAGTACCTGGACAAATATATTTCTCATCCGAAATTACGCGTGAAATTTCTGGAAATATCCAAGC
>Ga0214473_10008017_pt1 | contig 12513 bp, 11 predicted proteins | sample RVTome_7_FD_203509 | JGI IMG/M metagenome (GOLD analysis project Ga0214473, IMG submission 203509) | Soil microbial communities from uranium-contaminated site in the Upper Colorado River Basin, Wyoming, United States - RVT98D197 | ecosystem: Environmental > Terrestrial > Soil > Contaminated >... | reverse complement strand
CGGCGCCGCGATGAGCCACAGTCCTCAAGCTGCGTAGCGCCGCGCAGGCTGAAGCCTGCGGCTCTTCTCGCGCGTCCTGGTCAAGATGCGGTTCCGACGAGGCACTGCACTACGTCGAACCCGCCCAGGGGAATTCGCGGGGCGCGTCGCTGTGCTTGGCACGCTGCGCGTCCACATGCCAGAAGCGGAGCGCGTCGCGCCGCAGGTCGAGCGTGGCGACGCTATGGATGCGGGCGCGGTGCAGGGCGCCGGGGTTGATGAAGCGCACCGCGCCGGCGCGAACGTCGTACCGTGTGTGCGTGTGGCCGAAGAGAACATAGCGCGCGCCGTCCACTGCGGCTTCCGTGCGGTTCGCGTCGCCGGCTTCCGCGAGATCGGCCAAACGAGCGAAACGCGACTCGTGGCCGTGGAAGACCGCGAGGGTATGACCGGCCAGTTGAACGCGGAGGGGAACCCCCGTCGGCGGCGTCAGACCGATGGAGCGGGCATAGAGCGCGAGCCGCGGCTCGGGCTCGTCCGTGTTGCCCCAGACGAACCACGCCCGCAGGCCCGCCAGCTCATCGAGGACGGCGGCGCCGCCGACGTCGCCGCAGTGGATGAAGGCCTCGGCGCCCACGGCCTTAAGCACCTGCACGGCGGACGCGGTGATCGCGGCATTGCCGTGGGTGTCGGAGAGGATGCCAAGGATCACGTGAGGCGGTCCGTAATTCCCATAGGTAGCGCCGCGCGGGCTGAAGCCCGCGGCTCTTCTCCGCAATCCCAGGCGCTTAGGAGCGCAGGCTGTTCAGGAAGGATTGTAGGTCGGCGTGCGGCTGCATGCGCTCAAGGAGCGTGAGCATCTGCTTGGTCGGCGGCAGGCTGTCAAGCTGCCGGCGCAGCATGTAGACCTTTTTGAGCGTGTCGGGCGGCAGGAGCTTCTCTTCCTTGCGCGTGCCGGACAGTTGCAGGTCCATCGCGGGCCAGATGCGCAGGTTGGCCAGCTCGCGGCTGAGGACCAGCTCCATGTTGCCGGTGCCCTTGAACTCCTGAAAGATGAAGTCGTCGGCGCGGCTGCCGGTGTCGATGAGGGCCGAGGCGATGATGGTGAGCGAGCCGCCGTGCTCGATGTTGCGGGCGGAGCCGAAGATTTTCTTGGGTTCCTGGAGGGCGCGGATGTCGAGGCCGCCGGTCATCGTGCGGCCGCTGCTGCCGACGAAGGCGTTGAAGGCCCGGGCCACGCGCGTGATGGAGTCCAGCAGGATGACGATGTGCTGGCCGGCCTCCGCCAGCCGTCGAGCGCGCTCGATGACCAGCCGCGCCACCCGCACGTGCGACTCGATGCTCTCGTCGTTGCTGGAGGCGATCACCTCGCCGTGCACGTTGCGGCGCATCTCGGTGACCTCCTCGGGCCGCTCGTCGATGAGCAGGACGATCATGTAGACTTCCGGGTGGTTGGCGGCGATCCCATGGGCCATCTGTTGGAGCAGAATCGTCTTGCCGGTGCGCGGCGGAGCGACGATCAGCCCGCGTTGACCTCTGCCGATCGGCGTGAACAGCTCGACCACGCGCATGGTCGCCGGGCCGCCGGGAGTGTCGAAGTGCAACGCCTCGTCGGGGTCGAGCGCGGTGGTGTCGTTGAGCGGTTTGGGGGGCAGCCAGTCGGCGACGGGGATGCCGTTGACCAGATGAACGCGCGTGATCTGCGGCCGCCGGCCGCCGGTCCGGTTGACGGAGCCGGTGATCGTCTCGCCGCCGCGCAGCGCGAACTTGCGGATGGCCTCGGCGGGCAGGAAGGGGTCGTCGGGGCCGACCTTTAGGTGCTTCTTGAGATCGCGGAGGAAGCCGCCGCCACCCTGATCGATTTCCAGCACACCCTCAAAGAGGCCGTTGTCTGATGGCACAATCTTTACTCCCAGATGCGGTCCGACCGTGACGCGCGCCCGGTCAGCCGCTGGCGGCACGCACGTGATTGACCAGCGTGCCGAGGCCTTCGATTTCCACCTCGATCCGGTCGCCCGGCCGCAGGAATACGGGCGGCTTACGGGCAAAGCCGACGCCGTCGGGCGTGCCCGTCAGAATGACCGTGCCGGGCAACAACCTGATGCGACACGTAACTGATTAAGTATCGGCAAGAGAAGATCATCTGGCTCGTATGCGAATCCTGCATGACCCGGCCATTGAGCCGGCTGCGAATGGCGCAACGGTCCGGGTCCAGCGCGTCCGGCGTAACCAGCCACGGACCGAGCGGACAGAACGTGTCAAAACCCTTGGCGCGGGCCCATTGCTTGTCGCTACGTTGGCAGTCGCGGGCGGAGACGTCGTTCGCGCAGGTGTAGCCTTCCACGTAGTCGCCGGCCTTCTCCGGACTGACGCGTCGCGCGGTGCGGCCGATGACGATCGCCAGTTCCGCCTCGAAATCAACCTCATGCGGCGCGGCCTCCGGGAGCAGAATCGCACCCTCGTGCGGCAGGAGCGACGTGGTAGCTTTTTGAAAGATCAGCGGGACCTCCGGCAACGGCGCGCCGGTCTCCGCGACGTGCGCGCGATAGTTCCGGCCGATAGCGAAAACATTCGGCGGGTCGGCCGGCGGCAAGAGCTGCATGACGCGCACCGTCTCGCGCGCGAATTCGCGGCGAACTCCGGTGCGCGAGCACAACGGCCGCGCCAGGTCCTCAGCGACCAGCTCGCCGATACGCACCTCATTCCGCTCGTCCAAAAACCGTGCGATTCTCACGAATGCGCGATCCCAAAACACTCCGCCCCCGGTGCGAGATTGGCTGACTCGTCAGGCGCAGCGACGTGCGACTGGACGCCGTGCCACGATCGCCGACCCCTAATAGAAAACGGTGACGAATAAGTTCGGGTCGGACGACGACTTACCCTCCATGACGCCGATACAGTTGGTCGCGAACTTGAGCTGGATGCCATCGTGCGAGTCGACCCACTCGTTAATCATGTCATTCAAGTGGGCGAGGGATGAATCGGTCAGCTTGCAATGAAACGTACGGCAACGGGTGGCGCGCGGGGAGTTCGGCTCCAACGAGCGCTTGTAGCGTCCCTCGACGAAGGGGGCCCCGAACGTCGTGCCGCCGCTGCGGCCACCGCCGCCCACGGCGCGAATCTGCGTGGACGACTTCTCGGTGGCCGGCTCCGTATCGTCGTCCAGGGCGATCGTAAGCGGTTCCGGCTCCGCTTTGGCCAGCGTGTCCGCGTAGGCCGCCGCGGGATTCACGGCCGCGATGGCACGCCGCTCCTTGAGACAATGCCCGCAGAGGAGCTTGCCCATCCAGTGATCGGCCGTGTGCTTCTTGATGTGCTCGGGGTAGATGCTCGCGCCGCACATCTCGCACGCCTTGACATGCTCTTCACCCTTGGACATACGTGAACCTCCTCGCGTCGTCCTGCTCGACGTCCGGCGTCGGCCGCGGCCTCGCACGGTCGGCGCCACACCAGCAGTCGGGTACACGCTCAGCACCGCGAACGAAGGCCGTGGGCACGTGACACCAAGCCATCCGCAACCGTTCGGGGGTCGCCACTACGGATCGCTCATCCGGCGGACGCCGCTCACGCAAGCCCGCATACTCCGCGCGGGCCTGGCCGCGAGCCTCACCCTGGACCTCAGAACGTCCGAAGTGCCTATGGTAGTATACACGCGATGGCGCCGCCGCGCCAAGACGGATTGGACAACCCGGTCGATCGGTCGACCGGTCGGCCGGTGCCAGCGACACAGATGGCCATTGGAGAGCCCTATGAGGCGGTGGGGTTGGCTGCGGATGATGGGCGGGATGTCGTTGTGCGGGGTCGTGATCGCGGTGGGCGCGTGCATCGCGCCGCCGGCGGGCACCGGCACTGGGTCATCGAGCACGAACGAACCGCCGGCCGAGGATCAGCTCTTGCCGGCCAATCAGGCGCCACGGGCATACGCCGGTAACGATCAAGTGGCACGCGCTGGGGACCTGGTCCGGCTGGACGGCGCTGCGTCGGCGGATAACGACGGCGACCGGCTCAGCTTCATCTGGCAGCAGACAAGTGGACCGGTGGTGGAGCTGGGCGGCCGGTTTTCGTCGATCGCGCGCTTCCCGGTACCCGCGGGGGCGGTGGCCGGCACAACGTTCACGTTCAGCCTGACGGTGACCGACGGGTTCGTGGTGGCCAGCGACGACGTGCAGGTGACGATAGTCCCGTAGGGATAGCCACGGGGGCTTACGCGTTCAACAATGGTGACATCGGAGGAGCCGCGGGCTTCAGCCCGCGCGGCTGCCCGAACACGCATGCGTTTTCCCGTCGCGAGCGTCGGCTGCCGCTACCGCCCGGGGGCCTGCTCCAGCGCCGAGGTTGGCGATCCACTCGAAGCGCGCTAAGATGCACACCCGGTGGCGAGACGGTCGCGCCAGAACCCGTCTCGACGCCGCCCGCGCCGGTTGGAGGCCAACGAACGTGCTGCGGTTCAAGGTCTATCCCCCGAGCCAACACGCGCCGTTGAAGGAGTTTCACGGCTTGCACCTGCTCGGCAACGACGGCGTGCCGGTGCGCGGTGACGTGCACGTGCGACACGGCGAAATCCAGTGCCAGCCGAAAAACCAGGACCCGGCCGCGCTGTCGCTGCTGTGGCCAGTGAACGGGTACGGGGTGATCCAACTGGAGACCACGCGCTTGCCGGAGCGCGACCAGCCCTACGTGTTGAACGTGGAGCTGGCGCGGCACCGACTGATGCGGATCAGCCTCAAGCGGGAAGAGTGGGGGCTGTTCGACTACCACGGGATGGAGGAGATCAGCGGCCAGCTCGACAGCGCTCGCGATCTGTTCGTCGAGGCGCTGCAAAAGAACAAGCAGCCGACCGCCGCCGCCCGCCTGGCCGACCAGTCGCTCCAGCTCAGCCTGTCGGCGGGCGAGGGGATGTGTCAGTTCCATGCCGCCGTGTTCTTAGGGCGGCGCCATCAGAGCGGAGGCTTCGCGCGGCCGTTTCTGGGCGCGGCGATCTGGCCGAGCGTCCCGCCCGGCGAGTTGCCGCGCCGCGCGCAGACGGCGGTCGAGTTTGTCCGGATTCCGTTCGTCTGGCGGGAAATCCAGCCCAAAGAGCAGGACGTGCGGTACGACGCCATCGACGCGTGGGTCCAGAGCTGCACGGAGGCGAAGTTGCCGATCCGCGGCGGCCCGCTGCTGAACTTCGGCGTGCAGTTCGTCCCGGACTGGATGTACATCTGGGAGAACGACTTCGATACGATTCGCGACTACGCGCAGGAGCACGTGCGCCGCTCGGTGCAGCGCTACGCGGATCAAATCCAAACCTGGGTGGTCGCCAGCGGGCTGCACGCCGACAACGTCTTCTCGTTCAACTTCGAGCAAATCATGGAGATCACGCGCGTCGCCGCGACCGCCGTTCGGCAGGCGGCGCCGCGCGCCCAGATCGTGCTCGATCTGACGCAACCCTGGGGGGAGTACTTTGCCCGCAACCAGCGTTCGGTGCCGCCGCTGCTGTACGCGGACCTGGCGGCGCAGAGCGGCGTGCCATTCGATGCCTTCGGGCTGCAATTCCTGTTCGGCATTCACAGCGACGGTTACCACTTGCGTGACGCGCTCCAGATCAGCGCGATGATCGATAAGCTGGCCAACCTGGGAAAGCCGCTGCACGTGACTTCGGTCGCCGTGCCTTCTGCGGTTGAAGGGACCGGCGAGTTCGGTGCCGGCGGGCAGTGGCACGGCACTTGGACGGAGCCAACGCAGGCAGACTGGCTAGCCGCGTTTTGCGAAATCGCGCTGTCGAAACCCTACGTCGAGAGTGTCTGTCTGGAGATGCTCACGGACCGCCGGGGGGCGGCCATTCCGTCCGGCGGCGTGCTGCGTGAGGCTCTGACGCCCAAGCCGGCGTTCGAACAATTAAAGGCTTTGCGGGAGCGGTTGCGGGCAGGACCCACGAAATGACAGCGCGCGGCAGCGCCGGCGACGGGGTGCCCCCATCGAGCCGAAGTCCGCGCGTGTGCGTCGGCATCGTGGCGGTGCTGCTCGTCGCGCAAATGTCCGGCATGCGCTTTACGGGGCGGCATGTCCCGCCACTCGAGCCCGGCAGCGCTGTGGCGCGGTTACGGCTCGATCCCAACGGGGCGACGCGTGACGAGCTGATGCTCTTGCCGGGCATCGGACCCGCCCTGGGCGACGCGATCATCCGCTGCCGCAACTCGACTGCTCAGACTCCAGTGTTTCGCTCGGCCGACGACCTGGATCGCGTGCCGGGCATCGGGGCCGTCACGATTGACCGGCTGCGACCGCACCTGCAATTCGGCGGGCGACTGGCGCCGCCACGGGACGCCGGCCCATGACCGCGTCGCCCATGCCGGTCATCTTCGACCCCGTTTTTGTGCCCAAACCGTGGGGCGGCCGTCGGCTCGAGAACCTGCTCGGCAAGCGGCTGCCGCCGGGCGAACTCATTGGCGAGTCGTGGGAGCTGGCGAGCCTGCCCGGCTGCGAGTCCCGCGTGCGTGACGGCCCCTTGGCCGGGCGCACGCTGGGCGAGTTGGTCGAGGCATGGGGCACGGCAGTGTGCGCGGCGTCCGAACTGTCGAACGGCCGCTTCCCACTGCTGACGAAGTTCCTCGACGCGCACGAGCTGTTGAGTATTCAGGTACACCCTCGGACGGTCCCGGACAGCCCGTCGACGGCCGCGGCGGGCGTCAAGGACGAAGCGTGGTACGTGGTCCATGCCGAGCCAGGCGCCGAGCTGTACCTGGGCGTGAACGTCGGCGTCAGCGCGGCGGACCTGGCCGGCGCCGCCGGCACGCCGCAACTGCCGGACTTGCTGCGCCGCTGGCCCGTCAAACCCGGTGAGTGCTTTTACCTTCCCAGCGGCACGATTCACGCGCTCGGTGCCGGCATCGTCGTCGCCGAAGTCCAACTGGCGTCGGATGTCACCTACCGGCTCTACGACTGGGGCCGCACGGGCTTCGACGGGCGGCCGCGCGAGCTGCACGTCGAAGACGCACTTCAACATGCGCGCGTGGATTCGGCCGCGGGGGCGCGCGTAAGGGCGGTGCGCCGTCTGGCCCACGCGGGCCTGATGATGGACGAACTGGTCCGCAGCAGCCGATTTCGGCTCGACCGGGTGCGATTGGCGCCCGCGGCGAACAAGCCCCTCTGGCACACCGAGCCGGCAGTTTGGATGATCTTGGGCGGGGTCGGCAACCTGGCCTGCGAGGGCGGGCCAGTGCGCTTCGGCAAGGGCGACACGCTGCTGATGCCGGCGTGCGGCGCCACGCGAACGGTCGAGGTACTCGCCGAGTGCGAGCTGCTGGAAATCCGGACGACCGCCCGGCGATGACGTGGCCCGCACGCGACGCACAGCGCGACACGCGAGGCCGATCGGCTGGGTCGCGCACGGCTGCTGCGCACAGTGGCACGCGCCGCGCGGGTGTGGTAAGCTGCTCACGTTGACTCCACAAACGAAACGAGTCCTGTCTTGGAGGAAGCCGATGAACCGGTGGATGCGCAGCGCCCAGGTCAACAAGAGTCTGATTGTCATCCTCGTCGTCCTGCTGGTGGCGGGTGGGGGCTTTTGGGTGTACCGCTGGCAGAGCACGGCGGCGGAAAAGAAGGCGCTGGTCTCGGGGGAGGCGACGTTCAAGCTCTGGTGCAACGGCGATTGCAAGGACTTCACGGGCGAGTATTCGCGTGCCGACGCGCAGAAAATGGCCAAGGACGCCTCCGGAATGCTCCAGTGCCCCAAGTGCCAGAAGTTCACGGGGAGCTGGGGGGGACCGAGCTCGCCCGCCGGCGGGATCGTGCCATAGGCGCAGCCGCGAGCATTCGCACCGGCTGGTGGCGCGCCCACAGAAGCGCCGCACGCCGCCGAACGAGCCGCACCGCCCAGCCTTGGGCACTCAAGCGCGGCGGGTTGTTCGCTCGATGAACGAGTAGAGGACGCGCTGGGTGCGGATGGCCACGCCGTGCCGCGACGTCGCCGACCGGGTCGTGCCGGCGCTCGGCCTGCGCGAGCCTCGCCGCATGGAGGAGCGCGATGACGGTGGGGTTCGACTGCGTGGCTCGGCGCCGCGGGCTGCGGGCGGTACTGACGACCGCAGCCACTTTCAGCCTGCTCTACCACGTTTCGGCTTTCGCCCAACTAAGCACCGAGTCTTTTTGGCCGAAATTCCAGCGCGACGCCCAGAACAGCGGGTACGCGCCCGTGCTCGGCTACGCCGGCGACCCGCACGTGGTCTGGGCCGTCCGCCTGAGCGACCCCATCCCGGTCGGTGTGGGCGAGCACCACGCGACGCCCGTCTTCTCCCTCGACAACACCCGCGCGTACGTTGGCGGGCCGGCGTCGACGCTAACCGCCGTTGATGTCGCCGCGGCGCGCGTGGCGTGGACCCTCCAGCTCGGCGACGGCACCGGGCACATTTTCCAGACCGCCGTCGTCGGTGCGGATGGCACGATTTACGTTGGAGCGTGGGATACGCAGGCGCCCTTCGATGGATTCAACAAGATTCGCGACGAAGGCGACCACGCGACTGTCGTGTGGACGTTTCCCATGGCCCAGCTTCTGGCCAGTCCGACGATCACACGCGACGGACTGATCGTCGTGGGTGGACGACACGACACGGAGGGCTGGGGCTACTACGGGCTGAAGGACTTGGGGGACACCTACCAACTCGTCTGGATTGCGGCACGCTTCGCCGAGCCGGGGAACCCGGCCAGCACCGGCTGGATCGGATCCAGCCCGGCGCTGTCGCCGGACGGGACGTGGCTCTTCGGCGGGAGCTACCAGAATCGCACGTTCTGGCAGATCGACGCCGCCAGCGGTGCCGAAGCGGCGCGAATCCGGTTGGACTACTACTGCTACTCCCCAAGTCCCGTCGTTAGCGACGACGGATTCGCGTTCGTCGGCGAGGGGATGAGCTTCACCACGCCGGATGACAAGACGCAGGGCAAGCTATACGCGTTCGAACCGGACCCGCAGGGCGTCATGGCGCTTCTGGACAAGCTCGCGCTGGGCGTCGGACATTTGAATGGTGGTACCGCCGCGCTGCATCGGCGGTCCGACGGGCGATTGCGTCTCTACGTTCCGGCCAACGGGTACACGAAACCCAATGCCCAGCTTGTCGCGCTGGACTTCGATCCCGACGGCCCCCACAGCAACCCGCCGAGACCCGCGCTCGTAAAAGCCTGGCAAGTGTCGATCGGCCCGGCGGCGCTGGCGTACCCGCAGGCCGTCGTCACGCGGGACGAACTCGTGTGCGTGATCGGGCCGGGAGATCATGTGCTCTATGGCGTGCGTGACGGGGGCAGTCGTGCGGCCACGCCGTGGACGCTGGCGCTCTCAGCCATCACGCGCGTCAAGGACTGGCAGCCCGGCACGCAGCGTGGACCGCAGGGCGTCGTCGGCGGCCCCGATGGCATGCTCTACTGGAACGCCGTGGACGGCTATCTCTACGCCATCCACGGCTGGCCGACCGGCGACCTGGACGGGGACGAGCGCTTAACAGATACCGATCTCGATTGGCTGGTGGTCATGCTGCTGGATCTGGAGCAGTATCGCCGGCGCTTCCCGGAAATCGACGCCGGCAGCATCGGCGACGTGAACGGCGACGGACGCCTCGATTTCTTCGACCTCCTGCGGATGCTGGAGCTGCTCGGCTAGCGGCCGGCCGCGCCCCGGACGCACTGCGGGCCGGTGACCCGTGGTACCTCGGTCTGGCGTTATACTACACGAGTGCCGGCAAGCTCTGGCGAACCGTCTCGGAGAAATGGAAGGTGAACGAGCAGCAGCAGGTCACCGACTACGCGCGCACCGGCGGCCGCGAGTTCTACTACGACGGCCCGCGGCAGCGGTACCTGTCACGAGCAATGGACGTGAGCGACGAGAATCCCGACAACTGGAAGCCGACGCCGGAGCCGCAGCTTTGGACCGACTACCTGGGGGATGACCCTTATGCGGATTTCGCGGTCACCGAGACGTGGAACGAGCCGCTTCAGCGCTGGGAGGTCGCGGCCCCAACGGAGACGCTCGGTTACCTCTCTGGTTATGGGACGCACGCGCAGCAGGACGCGCAGACCGGCGCGACGCGCTACCTCCACGCCGACCTGATCCGCTCGACCATGCTGACCACGGATGAGGGTGGCACCGCCGTCTCGGCGGTGAGTTATACCGCCTTCGGCGAGCCCATCGGTGACCCTGAGGCTCTGGGCACCCGCTACCGCTACGCCGGCGGCTGGGGGTATGAGGACGACCTGCTGCACCTCGACGGAGCGCCAGGCACCAAGCCCATCGTTCTGCTCCACGTCGGCTGGCGGTGGTACGACCCGAGCCTCGGCCGGTTCGTTCAACGCGATCCGCTCGGCCTAGCCGGCGGTCTAAATCCGTATGACTACGTTCGAAACGCGCCACTCACGCGCATAGACCCATACGGTATATTCCCTCCATTCGACCCATGGGGCCCCTCTTATCCCCCGCCGTGGCCCTTTCCGCCGCGTCCCCCGCGACCACCGAAGCCGGCACCGTCGAGACCGCCCTGGCGACCGGCTCATGCGCAGAGTTGCGCCGAGGCCGAAGCAGAATTAGCGGTCGGCTCGGCATTGATCGGCGGCCTGAGTTGGATTGGCGGGCCGGTTACTGGCGTCCCAACCTGCGTTATTGTCGCGGGACTTAACGTTTATCATCACATCCAGAAGTACAATGAGGGCTACTGGGATTGACGCGGAGTAGTGGGTGCGAACCAAGCGATGCCTATGGCCAGGCCGCGGCGGGCCGGCATATGCCGGTCGATGTGCGCGCCTGGTGGAGCGCATGCCGGGCGGGTCTTGGCATCTGATTGATAGGAAAGGACGAACGAAAGCATGGTTCGGGTGCTAGGTAACCCTCTGTACGAGCCGACCGCGCTGCTAGGATTTCCAGTCGGCCCACGTTCCAAGATACCAAACGCGATCCTGCAGCGCCTGCGCGCTGCCCGCCTAGCCATCGGCGCTCTGCTATTGCTCGGAATAGGCGGTCCCTCGGCGTTACTGGCTCTGGGACTTGTGCGCGGTGTTTGGATCGGTAAATGGTGGTTTCTGTGGTTGTGGCTGGCGGTATACGTGCCGACTGCTCACATCTGGCCATGGCTAGTGAACAAGCGATTTGTGCGCAGCCTGGAGGAGAACGGACTGCGGCTGTGCGTTGAATGTGGTCACTCGCTGCGCGGTCTACCAGACCAACATGTATGCCCGGAGTGTGGTCAGGCGTACAGAATCATTGAGACTGAGCGAGTGTGGTCGCGCTGGTTAGAGGTGACAGGTTGTGCTCACCGGCAGTGACCTGCACTGGGGAAAGTAGGGAAAATAGGAAAATAGCGGAAAATAGGGATAGCCACCTATTTCCGCAGACAGCGAGACGGCGGTCGTGACGTTCCAGTACGACAACCGCGACCGGCTCATCCACGAGACCCGCGTCGTGAATGGCTTGACCGCCTACGACATCGCGTACACCTACGACGCCTTGGGCAACCGGCTGGAGAAACGCGACGAGGCCGCGTCGCCGCGGACGAAGACGACGTACTTTTACGACACCGACCCCGCCAACCGCGAACCTGGATTCCCGACCAACAACAACCGGCTGATGCGCTACGAGGAGTCGGTCGACAACGGCCAGGGCGGCTGGACGCTCACGCGGACGGTCAAGTACGTGTATTACATTACCGGCCACGCGGCGAATATCATCGTCAAGGACGCCGGCGACCTTTGGTACCGCGGGCTGGGCTTTCTTAAGCAAGTGCGCTTCAATTGCCGCCCGGAGATCACCGAGTTCATGCTCGTGCGGCGCGCCTGGGCCACTCCGTTTTGCCCAGGCCGTGCGCGGGCGACGCAAACAAGAGGGCCCCCATGCCGACCAGCATCAGCCAGTGTGCCCCACAGGCGCGCGCCGCTTCCGATAGCCACAGGAGCATGCCGAGCACCCACAAGGCCATGCCCGCCCCGCCGGTCAGGCGGCGCCGGCCCGGCAACCGCTCGCTCGCCCAGCGCACGAACAACACGAGGGCCGGCAGCGCCCACACGAGGTAGTACTGCCGCAAGAGCGGCGCGAACACCATCATCCCCAGCAGATACACGGCGAATTCGACCTGACGCGGCTCGCGCGCGAGCTTCGGCCACGGCGCTCGACTCCACCACAGCAGCACGACCAGCAAGATCGCGAGGACGCCCCGCGCGAGCCAGGCACACGTGGCGGCACTGAGTGTCAGCGGCTGAAATGGCACGTGGTGGGGATGCCCGGGCCAAAACAGCCGCGCCAGCACGACCGGCAGGGCCTGATTGCGACGATCGGTGAAGTGGTCGTCGAGCGTTTCCTCGCCGACGTCGTCCGCCACCATCCCCCGCGCCGGGGGGCCGTGCAGGTTGTACCGCCACCACTCCGCGTGGTACTGCATCGTCCGTTGGGGGCCAAACACCAGTAGTGGCGGCCCGAGCACCAGCAGCAGCACCGTTATGACGAAGGCGCCGAGTGCCCACCATTGTCGCTTCAGCACCAACCAGAGCGCCAGCAGCACGGGCAGCAACTTCACCAACGTC
>Ga0214473_10008016_pt1 | contig 12513 bp, 9 predicted proteins | sample RVTome_7_FD_203509 | JGI IMG/M metagenome (GOLD analysis project Ga0214473, IMG submission 203509) | Soil microbial communities from uranium-contaminated site in the Upper Colorado River Basin, Wyoming, United States - RVT98D197 | ecosystem: Environmental > Terrestrial > Soil > Contaminated >... | reverse complement strand
ATTCAGCTTCCAAAGCCAGTGCGGATTTGTTGGCCCTCTCCTATTTCAAGACTTTCAAAGCTCCGATAATGATTACTCGAGGGACTAATAATTTTGGCCCCTATCAATTTCCGGAAAAGCTGATTCCCCTCTTCATCACCAATGCCATGGAGGATAAACAGCTCCCCTTATACGGCGACGGGATGCATATTCGGGACTGGCTTTTTGTGGAGGACCATTGCTCGGCCCTGGATTTGGCTCTGCATAAAGGGAAAGCGGGTGAGGTTTACAACATCTCCGCCCACAATGAGAAACCCAATAAAGAAATTACTTATCTTATCCTGAAAAATCTTGGCAAGCCGGAGAGTCTAATCAGGCAAGTGCCGGACCGGCCTGCGCATGATAGGCACTATGCTCTGGATTCTTCCAAGATTGAAAAAGAGATAGGCTGGAAACCTAAGTATAGTTTCGAAGAGGGAATGAAATTGACTATTGAGTGGTATAAGAAAAATCGTGGCTGGTGGGAGAATGTGAAAAGCGGTGAGTATGAGAGATATTATGAAAAACACTATGGGACTTTAAAAAACTGACAAAAATATTCAGATATAGATTGTACCACATCTCTAACTCAAAACAACTTTTACATCTAAAAGCTTTTTATTTTATTTTTTGTTGCCCCTGATACTTTGTTCTGACAGGACCTTTAGGAACGGCGCCAAGCCTTTCGAATATAAGTTGGCAGATTGCTAATTTACTAGGGCACAATCGAAGAGGATACTTTCCAAAATTCACCATCTCCAAGACGATTTTTCCCGAGAATCCTGCGTGGATCGTGGGAGCAGTAAGATGGACAAGCAATCCAAGGCGAGCTAACGTACTCCTACCTTCAACACGTGCTGCTATTTTTGAACTCCTGGGTAGTTCTATTCGTTCTCGAGTTATACCTAGGATAAATTTATCCGGTTGAAGTATAAATGACCCATCATTTTCCCGTTTTAGCGGTATGGCATACTTCTGAAGAAAGCTCTGCATATCTATATTACTAGGATTAATGATAAGGTTACGTTCCACACCTTCGGGTTCCTCAGCCGCAAGGTCTCTTTGGCTTCTCAATTCAAAAATCTCATCTCCAAGAAATAGATCTAAAGCAGAAGTAGTGTATTGGTCTTCTTTAGGAGCAGGCTCAATAATTATTTTCTTTTGTTTGATTGCCTGCTCTATCTCCCTATCACAGAGAATCATTATTTAGGGGCAGAACTTAAAAGCGTTGTCTCAAAGTATTGTTTTGGTACTTCCAAACGAGGACCGGATGCTAAGGCTGGCTGAGGTAGGTCAAAGACAACCGATTCTTTTGATCTCTGTACTATATACACTTTAAGTGTACCTTTAACATTACTTCCAGGTTGAGGGTCCTTCTCTACGAAAACATCTTTCTTATCTACAAGAGCTGATATCACACTGTTATCATGCAGTTTAATATCTACACCCCATTCAGCCGAAAACATTCCAGGATAAACATGACAAATAATCCTGACAATTTGATTACGGTTATTCTTGCCCACTATTTCCCTCCAATATAGATGTTTTAAGGTGCATTACGTTTACTTTTTGGCATTTGAAGATGTTTTTTAGTAGCAAAAATAATATCGACAAATTGAACCCGCTACTTTCATGATATCTTCACTGAAAACCCAGCAATTTAGATAATACCTTCGTTCAAACATGTCCAGTTATGCTAGGTCTCAACCCTCAAAGCTCTTGTCTCCATTAATAATATGATACCTCGTCCATACTTTGTCAATATAGAAAAGATGCCAATCTAACCGCTGGAATTTAGCTTGATTACTGTCCTCTACTAATATTTTATTAGTCAAGTAGGAATGAAGAGATTGACTATATGAATATGTCTGTAGACACATCCAGCTGGAACTATAGTGATAGGAAAGGGAAATTCTATCCTGAAGAACTACCAACCAAAGCTAATAATAACTTTAGCCCTTAAAGACTAAAGCCGGACACAAATATCTCAGTAATTTATTCCTTTTTCTCTTCGACCTTCTCCGCGGCTTCAATGCTCAAGCTAATCTTCACCTCTTCCCCTAAGAGCAATCCCCCCTGATCCAAGGTCCGGTTCCAGGTGATCCCAAAATCTTTGCGGTTCAGGCTCAGTTCCGCCTCAAAGCCGGCCCGGGCGTTCCCCTTGGGGTCTTTCATGGTGCCTAAAATCTGGCAGGGGAAAGAAACGCCTTTCTCCATCCCGTGCAGATTCAGAGTTCCCTGCACCAGGAATTTTTTCCCCTTCTTAACCACTTTACTACTCTGGAAAGTTATTTCCGGATTTTTCTCGGCATCAAAGAAATCCGGGCTGCGCAGGTGGTTATCCCGGTTTTCATTGTCGGTGTCTATGCTGGTGGTTTTGATGGTCACATTCACCGAAGAATTTTCTATTTTTCCCGAGTCATAGACAATCGTTCCGGAGAAATCAGTAAATCTCCCCTTGACGTTGCTGACCAGATGGCGGATGCTGAACCCGACCGAAGAGTGGACCGGGTCAATCTTGAAAGTCTGAGCCCAAAGACCGGCCACCAAAAACATCATGAAAATCAAGGACAACCCGATTCGCTTAACTAACATAATTCTTACTCCTTTGGCTTGAAGATTGTGTTCAGGCTTTATGCACTTATACGAAAAATTAGCCTCAATATTAGACCCCCAGCCACGTCCCTATAATAGAGGAATGCCTGATTGACAGGCTCAAGTAAGTTAATATATTGGTTGGTCTTGAATCGGCTGAAGGTGGTTTTAAGGCCTAAAGCCTAAATGAGATAAAGTCATAGTTTGCGCCTTTAGCTCAGTTGGTAGAGCAGCTGACTCTTAATCAGCGGGCCCCAGGTTCGAGTCCTGGAAGGCGCAGTTTTTTATTTAGCTTTGTCTTTTGTAGCGTCCGAGCCTTGTCTCGGACGATTTTCTTGCTCCCTCCCCTTTTAGGGGAGGGGTGGGGAGAGGTTTTGGCAGCTTTGGACTTGATGTAAATCAAGTGGGGGAAGGATTTTTGTTGACAGAATGGGATTAGGCGTTAGCTTGAAGGTAGGTAAGCTGGTTATTTAATAGGTGTTTTTGAAGAGGAAAAGGCCCAGCCGAGTCTGCTCCATGATGAGACGGGCAGAACTCGGAAAAATGCTGTAACGGGGCGACCCGACTGAGACCTGTTCCGATATAAAGAAGGAGCAGGTTTTTTAGTTGGAGCTTAAGATGAATAAAAAATTTCTGCCTGCAATAATGCTGCTCCTGGTTTTCTTCTCCTCGACTTCTGCCATCTATCTTAATGACTTTCTAGTGAATTCTGATGCTCAAAAGGATTTTGACGAGTTTCCTTTTGTTCTGTCTGATGCATATGGAAACTTTAGCGTCTTTTGGACGAAATATAGCAACAGCCCTGCATACGGGAAAGTCTATTTGAAGCGTTACAGTTTAAATGGAATTCCTCTTGGTACAGCTGTCTCTCTGACGCCGGATACATTGAAAGTTTTCGACCCTGCGAGGATAGCTATGCACCCATCTGGATCATTTGTTTTGGCCTGGACGGACTACTCTAGATGGTACCCTCCTTATTATACCAGACATATATACTTTCAACAGTTTGATTCGCTCGCCAATCCGTTAGGACCGCTGGTTAAAGTTGACCAGAATCCCTTAGACAGTCAGACATACGTAGCAGATGTGGGCATGGACGCTCAAGGAAATTTTGTAATTGTCTGGACGGAAGGTTTTGGAGAGGCGATGTTTGCCAGGAGATATAAGAATGACGGGACTCCTGCAGGGCCGATTTTTCAGCCTGCTTTTTGTAGCAGTTATGAATGTAGTGACCCAACCGATCCTAGGATCACAATGCACCCCGATGGACAATTCATTATAGTTTGGTATGACAATATTGTTGAGTTTAATGGTTATGTGCCCATGGGGCGTATGTACGATAGCTCAACCGTGCCTTTGTGGCCAGAGGCCCAAGTACTAACCTGTGATGACAGTATTCTTGTCCCCCGGTGCGGTGGCACCTGGGGCAGTTGTTTAATCGGCAACTCACCGGATGCTGACATAAACATCGGCGGAGACTTCATGATGTTTCACGGGGCATGCGATGGCGAGCCGTTTAACAACAATGTCTACGGGAGGCTCTTCGATCCATTTGGAGCTCCCTCGACCCATAATTTTAAAGTAAATGATGAGAATGCAAACACCTATGACCTTTATCCTAAGGCTCATTTTGTACCAAGCGGCGGCTATTTGTCAATTTGGGCCGACAGCAGGCACAATGAGAACAATGGACCCAGGGATATCTTTTTGCAGAGATATGACGGTTTGGGCAATCCTATAGGCATCAATTGGAGAGTAAATACCCCTCGAGCCTCACCGCGGTATAACTGGATTTCTTATGATGTGGCTTGCAATGGAGATAAGGTATTTGCAGTATGGGCGGATTTCAGGGACAGGATGCCAACCGGAGATACCATCGTAAATAACATCTATGGCCAACTTACAGATATTGGCCAGGTTGGCTTTTTCATTCCAGGCGACGCCAATTTCGATGGGGGTATTAGTCTTGCTGATGTCATTCACTTGGTAAATTACATTTTCAAGCATGCTACGCCACCTGATCCGGAGCTTTGGATTGGGGATGTAAATGCTGATTGCAGAGTTACTCTGGCGGATGTAATCTATCTAGTAAACTACATCTTCAAACCGGGTTGGCAGCCGCCGGCCAAGGGTTGTGCAGAGTAGATAGTTTGACTTTTGAGTCCTGGAAGGCGCAGTTTTTTATGCGCCCACTGACAGAATCTGTCCTGCTTCCAGACGACTCTTCTATGGGTAAATTAGGATACTCTACCTGAAGGATTTGCCTTGAGCAGCCGATAAAAAAACAGTTAATACAGGAGGGAGATTGGACCGAAATACATATTTCCTGAAGAAACACTTCGATAAAATCCTGGCATTATCTCTGGGACTAATTATCGTCCTGGTCAACTTTGTAGTGGTTCAAAAGGGGACCTTTCTGAATCTTTTTTATCTCCCCATCTTGGTGGCCGGTTACCTTTTGGGTCGCAGGCAGGCGGTCCTCTCCGCTCTGGCAGTAGTGGGTCTGGTAGTCTTTGCCACCCTGCAGAATCCGGGCGCCTACTTTTCCCAGAAAAATCAGTGGTTGTTTCTTTCCGAAATTATCAGTTGGGGCGGCCTGTTAATTCTGGCCGCTTACTTAACCGGCTATCTCTCCGAACAGCGGGAGCACAAGATCAAAGAATTGACCACCGCCTACATCGGCATCGTAGAAATTCTCACCAAATATTTTCTGGAATCTTCTGACCGCTACACCAAGGGGCATTCCATCCGGGTGGCAGATTATGCCACTCAGGTGGCGATTAAATTAGGGTTGAATGATTCCCAGGTGGAGAACGTCCGGGTGGCAGCCCTTTTACATGACATCGGCAAAGTCCGGATCGGCAGTGATTTGATTCAAAAAGCCACTTCGGTTGCCATTGAAGAAAAGGAAGTAGCCTACACCAAGACCGTAGAGGGCTCCCGTTTCCTGAACGCCCTGGGAGGAGTCCTGAATAAGGCCATGCCTTTAGTCACCCGCTATCATAAGCTGATGTTGGGCGATATCAGATTGAAACCCAAAGAGACCGAGGAACTCCCCATTGAGGTCAGAATCATCTCGGTCTGCGATACTTTCGACTCCCTGATGATGGGGAACGAATACAAAATGGGTTTAGAGCCGCAGGAGGCTTTGAAAGAGCTGGCCCAGCGCCGGGAGCCCTGGTCTGATCCCAGGATAAATGAGGCCTTAAAAGAAGTTCTGGACAGTAGACTTTATCACGGGAAAAAGGATGTCTCTCTATCCCGGCAGAAACTAACTGAGTCAGAAGAGACCCCGGAAAAGGTGAGCGTGGATTAAGAGTCAGGCGGTTAAGAGTTAGCATAGATAAAGAGTCATCGAGCGTCTTCAAGCCCGCAATCCCCATCGGTTACACCTCCTCGAAATAACCTCAAATTAACTCACCTATAACGAGGGCATGACCCCACCTTAATCCTCCCCTGTTTATGGTGAGCTTGCCGAACCATCAGGGGAGGAAATTTGGCTCCCTCTCCTAAAGGAGAGGGGTGGGGAGAGGTCATTCTTATTTTGAGTTTGGGTTTGTAAGCCTTTATCTGAACGCATGTTCAAAAGAATGTTTCACGTGCAACAATTTGATTTGCGGCTGTCACTGCGAACGAAGTGAAGCAATCTGTAGTTCTGTGATGGTCTTTTGTAGCGTCCGAGCCTTGTCTCGGACGTTTACTCTTCTAGCACCTTTAGGGGTGGCATGAAATGACGTGGTTTATAGTTAGAGCTTTCCATATTAGCTTGACACTTGGATAGACTAAGAATAGTTTTTAATTGTCAACATTAATCTGTGAGCTACGTAAATGACTGCCACAAATCCGGTCAATCTTAGAAAGATAGAGCGAATGGCATATCTTTCCTTGAAAAATGGATTAAGATTACATGCAGATTCTATTTTGCTTTACAAGAACAAGCGTTATCCAACTGCTTTTTTTCTTTCTATCTTGGCACTAGAAGAAATAGGGAAGTTTTTTTTAATTGAGCATTTTTGGGGGCTCTCCAAGTTTGAAGGAAGAATGGAGGAGGAGTGGGAGCGTAAGTTTATTGAATCAATATATTTTCACCGTCGAAAACAAAATGTATTTGCACATCATTTGTTTGGCCCACTACCAAAGGCTGCATTTGCGAGACAATTATTTGATGGAAGTGCGGAAACAGCTAAACAAAATTCCGTTTATGTTGGCCTACCGAAGTCCGGGCGTACGATTTGTCTTAAAGGTAAAATTATCAATCCAATTAAGATCGGGCAAGATAGGGCAAAACGTCAGATTACTAGTGTAAACGACAAGATCCTGGAGCTTATTCTAAGTGTGGTCAAAGATGTTTGGAGCGTTGAGACAGAATTAGCGCAACGAATGATTAACTCGACTCTATATTACAAGATTAGGAAACAGTGGGCACCTGTTAGCCCAAAAACAAGTCGTAGACTAATAAGATTGAATAAGGTGTGAGTTCTGTAACTATCTATTGAAGTGAGCTCGTACTCCACCTTGCCCTCAAGGTGCGACATGCTTTCCCAGGTTGGGGGTTCGACCACGCTCACCCTGAAGGACAACCTGGGCCTACAGCGTTGCATTCCTCACAATCAACACCGGAATCCCAATCCGGTGCCTGACCTCATCGGCGGTTGCCCCGAAGAGCAAATCTTTCACGGTCCGGTGCCCATGCCCGCCCAAGATGAGTAAATCCGGTTTACTCTCTTTGACCAACTCTACTAATTCCCTCACCGAACTCCCATAGCCTAATTTAATTTCTACTCTTCTCCCCTTCTGCCTCAATAATTCGGCATAGTTCTCCAAACGCTGGACATCTGAAACGGTCTCGCTGTCCTGAATCTCGGTTCCCATGGTCTTGGCGCCGGCGCTTTCGACCACGTGCAAGAGTATCAAGGCCGCCTCAGCCGGGGTAATGGCTAAGGCATGGCTCATGACCGCTTTATCCATCTGGCCGAAGTCTAAGGCTAAAGCCACTCTCCGGTAGGGATGGAGCGGCTCTAATTCCTGCACGGCCGGGGCCTTGTGGACTCCTGCCGGAGGTACGGGAACAACTTTTTCTTTACGGAATAAAGCCTTAAACCAGGGCTTGAAAGTTATGAAGGCTAAAAATAAAGCCAGCCCAAATGTAAGCGGTACCACGGTTATGTAAAGCAGAGTCGCTCCTTTTCCGGCATTATTCAGCCAGCCGGTGATCTGGTCAAAGACTAATTTCACATTAAGAGACAAAATGATGCTGGCGGTCAGCCAGGCCAAGGTCTTGACCCAAATAGGTATCACATACTCCCCCATTTTAACTTTGTCGCTGACAAAATGAATCAACGGAATAACGGCAAAGGAGAGCTGCAGGCTCAAGATTACCTGACTTAGGATTAAGAGTTTTCCAGTGGCGCCTTCTCCGAAGTAAATGATGGTCAAAAGGGCTGGTATAATGGCAGACAATCTGGTTATTAACCTTCGCAGCCAGGGGCGAATTCTGATATTGACAAAGCCTTCCATCACTATCTGTCCGGCCAGGGTGCCGGTAATAGTAGAGCTCTGGCCAGAAGCAATTAAGGCCACCGCAAAGAGAGCCGGCGCTAAAGCAGTCCCTACCAGAGGAGCTAAAAGGCCGTGAGCTTCGCTGATATCGGCCACTCCGGTGTAGCCAGCTTTATAAAAGACCGCAGCAGACATTATCAGTATGGCGGCATTGACGAAGAAGGCCAAATTTAAGGCCACGGCCGAATCGATGATATTAAACTTTATAGCTTCCTTTATTCCTGCCGGAGTCCTCTCAATCTTTCTGGACTGGACTAAGGCTGAGTGCAAGTAAAGATTGTGCGGCATTACGGTAGCACCTAAAATCCCTAAGGATATGTATAAAGCCTCCTCTCCCGGCAGGCGAGGAATAAATCCGGTCAGTATCCCTTTCCACTCCGGCCCGGAGAACAGAATCTCGGCTCCAAAGCAGAAGCCGATGGTGGAAACCAGCATGATGATGAAGGCTTCCATCTTGCGAATCCCCAATTGATGGAGAAATAAAATCAGGATGGTGTCCAAAGCAGTGATTATTACGCCGTAGGCCAGTGGAATTCCGAAGAGTAATTTTAGTCCAATAGCTGCACCAAGTACTTCCGCTAAATCGCAGGCGGCAATGGCAATCTCACACAAAATCCAGAGGAAATAGCCGCTTAAACGTCCATAATACTCTCGTGAGGCCTGAGCCAAATCTCTCCTCCCCACTATCCCCATCCGGGCCGAAAGGCTCTGCAGCAAGACGGCCATGACATTGGACATCAAGAGCACCCAGATCAAGGTGTAACCGAACTTGCTCCCTCCGGCAATGTCAGTGGCCCAGTTACCAGGATCCATGTACCCTACGCTCACCAGGTAGGCCGGCCCGGCAAAGGCTAAAAGTCTCCTAAAAAAGCCGGGATGCTTCGGTATCAGTACCGACTCATGGACTTCTGATAATGAAACCTGTCTGGGCTCTAATTCAACTTTAGCCATTCTTTGTTTCTACTATTTCAACTACAAAAATCCCATCAGTTAAAGCCAGGCTCAAGTAATGCTGCTCTGCTCCAATTTTCACCAGAAGCGGACCATCAAAAGGGACTTGCTCGATAACCGTTAATTCCACTTCAGGATGAATTCCAATCCTGGATAAATATCTCAACTTCTCCGGATCTTTATCGCTGACCTGTTTGACAACTACCTTCTGCCCGGCTGGAATGGCGGTCAATTTTAGCAATTTGGACAAAACCATACTGCCGTCTTTGGCCGGTATAGGGGCGCCGTGCGGGTCAGAGGTCGGCTGGCCTAACATTTCCGCCATCTTTTCCTCGAATTCTTCGGAGATTACGTGCTCTAACTTCTCCGCTTCTTCATGTACCCTATCCCAGCTGTAACCCATGGCCTTGGCTAAGTAGAGCTCAAGGAGCCGGTGATGTCTGATAACTTCTAAGGCTATTTTACGCCCCGATTCGGTCAACCGGACACTTTGATAAGGTGTATAGCTGATTAGGTTCATCTCTGAAAGCTTTTTGACCATGCCGGTTACGGAAGGCTGGGTCACCTGTAACCTCTCCGCAATGGCGTTGGTGGTGACTTCTGCCCCGGTCTCTTCGACTTTGTAGATGACTTTTAGATAGTCCTGGATGGCTTCGGTAATCATGGATTTTTACTTATTAACGGATTAATTCTATGAATAATTTAGGCAAAGTCAATAGATTTTTTAGGTAGGACTAAACCTATTAGTATCCAATCAGTTATCAATTTAATAAGACAAGGTTAATTCATTTATCAAGGAATAAAATCAGGTAGTCTAATGTAGGCTAATCCACCTTAAGCCAGCATGAAACCGAAGCTTTTTGGGCTGTGCGAAGAGACATTATCTCTTCACATACTCCTGACAATCACATACCAGTGTCAGAATTGGATTGAGTGATAAGCCTGTTTCTTGACAACCCCCCCATTTATCGTATCATAACTGGCTATGCAGTTATCTCACATTCGCAACTTCTGCATCATTGCCCATATCGACCACGGCAAATCGACCCTGGCGGACCGGCTTTTGGAGCGGACTGAGACTATTCCCAAGAGGCACATGCAGGACCAGGTCTTGGACAACATGGACTTGGAACGGGAGCGGGGGATTACCATTAAGGCTCATGCGGTGAGGATGAATTACACCTCACGAGATGCGCAGGAATATGTCCTGAATCTGATAGACACTCCCGGCCATGTCGATTTCAGCTATGAGGTGAGCCGGAGCCTGGCCGCATGTGAAGGAGCATTGCTCTTAGTGGATGCCTCCCAGGGGGTGGAAGCCCAGACGATTTCCAATCTCTATCTGGCCTTGGAAAACAAGCTGACCATCATTCCGGTCATAAATAAAATTGACCTGTCCGGCGCCCAGATTGAGGCAACCAAGAGACAGATTGTGGAGATTTTGGGAATTGAGGAAAAGGACATTCTTCTGGCTTCAGCTAAGGAGGGAATCGGCATCGAAGAAATTTTAGAGGCAATTGTGCGGCGGATTCCCTCTCCAACCGGTAGGATTGAGGCCCCTTTGCAAGCGATGATTTTCGACTCTTATTTTGACCAGTACCGGGGAGGAGTGGCCTTAGTCCGGGTCAAGCAAGGCCAGCTGCAGAAAGGGGACCACATCAAACTTTTTTCCAGCGGCAAGGAGTTCCAGACCGATGAAGTGGGTTACTTAAGGATGAAGCTCATTCCGGCTGAAAAGCTTACCAGCGGAGAAGTGGGCTACGTGATGGCTAATCTTAAAGATGTCTCGGATACCAGAGTAGGAGACACCATCACCGGCGCCTTAAATCCCACTCCTAAGCCTCTGCCCGGTTTCAAAAACATCAAGCCGATGGTCTTTTCCGGCCTCTATCCCACCATTGCCGACAATTACCAGGATCTGCGAGAGGCTATGGAAAAGCTGAAATTGAACGATTCCTCTTTAGTCTTCGAACCGGAGACTTCCAATGCCCTGGGTTTCGGCTTCCGCTGCGGCTTTTTAGGCCTGTTGCACATGGAAATTGTCCAGGAGAGATTGCACCGGGAATATGGTTTGAACCTGATTGCCACGGTCCCCAACGTTGAATACAAGGTTACTAAGACTGACGGTGAAATTCTCTGGGTAGAAAATCCGGCCCTTCTGCCTTCTCCGGACAAGATGGGAAAAATAGAGGAGCCGTTTGTCCTAGCCCACGTAATAACACCGGCTGAGTTCATCGGCAACCTGATGAAGCTCTGCCAGGAGCGGAGAGGGGTTTACAAAACTACCGAATATGTGGATAAGACCCGGGCCAGCTTAAAATATGAAATCCCTCTCTCCGAGATAATTTTCGATTTCTACGACAAGCTCAAATCGACCAGCAAGGGTTATGCCTCGTTAGACTACGACTTTTTGGATTTTAGGGAGTCGGATTTGATTAAATTAGACATTCTCATCAATGGGGAGCCGGTAGATGCCCTGTCCGCGATAGTTCACCGGGAAAAAGCCTTTCACTGGGGAAAGAATCTCTGCAGCAAGCTCAGAGAGCTAATACCCCGACAGCTATTTGAAGTGGCCATTCAGGCCGCCATAGGGAATCGGGTCATCGCCCGGGAAAGTGTGGCCGCCCTGCGCAAAAATGTGACCGCCAAATGTTACGGCGGAGACATCACCCGCAAGCGCAAATTGTGGGAAAAGCAGAAAGAGGGGAAAAAGAGGATGAAGCAGATCGGGAGCGTGGAAATCCCCCAGGAGGCCTTTTTGGCCATTCTGAAGGTGGAAAGGTAAGCTCTCTCAACTTTTCAGCAGGGCAGCCGATAGTTTCTACTGAGTAAGTATTGGAGAGCTATGGCCTATTCCAGAAAAGAGCACAAACCCCCCGGCAAGCTTAAAATCTATTTAGAAGTGGGGGTATTGGCGCTTCTGATCGCTTTTCTATTGCGCACTTACGTAGTGCAGGCCTTTCGGATTCCTTCCGGCTCCATGGAGGATGCGCTCTATGCCGGCGACTTTGTTTTGGTCTACAAGCTGGCTTACCAGTTAGGGGAAGAGCCTAAGCAGGATGAGGTAGCGGTTTTTCACTATCCTCTGAATCCCTCCAAGACTTATATCAAAAGAATTGTAGCTCTCCCCGGCCAGACGGTTCAGATTATAGATAAGCAGGTTTATATCAATGGCCGGCCCTGGGTCGATCCTCTGACGGTCAAGTACAAAGATACGCAGGTTTTCCCGGCGGTGCTTTCCAACCGGGACAATTTTGGCCCGCTTCAGGTGCCCCCGGATCAATTTTTTGTCCTGGGGGATAACCGGGACGACAGCCAGGACAGCCGGGTGTGGGGTTTTGTGGAAAAGGAACATCTGGTGGGGAAGGCTCTCTTTGTCTATTGGTCCTG
>Ga0214473_10008015_pt1 | contig 12514 bp, 21 predicted proteins | sample RVTome_7_FD_203509 | JGI IMG/M metagenome (GOLD analysis project Ga0214473, IMG submission 203509) | Soil microbial communities from uranium-contaminated site in the Upper Colorado River Basin, Wyoming, United States - RVT98D197 | ecosystem: Environmental > Terrestrial > Soil > Contaminated >... | reverse complement strand
CAAATATCTTCTGACTCTTTAGAAACCAAATTAGCTATTTTTAATTTCTTAGCCAATTCTCTTGTTTCTTTTTTAGTATAATCGCCGACTGGGAATAAGATTCTCTTGAGTTTTTTTTGATTGAGCGTCCATAAAAAATAGCTCTGATCTTTTGTCTTGTCTTGGCCTTTTAAGAGCTTATTGCCAACAATGCGGCTATAGTGTCCGGTAGCCACATAATCAGCTTTTAGCTTAAGCGCTTTTTCTAAAAACAAGCCGAACTTAATTTCTTGATTGCACCAAACACAAGGATTGGGCGTGCCCCTAGAATGTTCTTTTAAAAAGCGATCAATTATCTTTTTTTTAAAATCTTTAGAAAAATCAAAAACCAAAAAAGGAATTTTAAGATTCTTGGCCACTCCCCTGGCTTTTTTCTCAGCGCTTAAATATTTTTTTGATTTAGCCAATCTCATAAAAGCTCCAATAACATCAAAACCCTGTTTTTTTAACAGGGCAGCTGAAACTGAGCTGTCTACGCCACTGCTCATTCCAATAATGACTATTTTCTTTCTGTCCATAAAATCCAGAAAAATTAACTAAGGCTTTTGACAATCCCAATAAACTCTGAGGCGTCTAAAGAAGCGCTGCCAATCAAAAGTCCAGAAAAATTAGCTTGAGTAATATAATCTTTGGCGTTCTTTGAGTTAACGCTACCACCATATAAAACAACTGAATCCTGGCCCAAAATATTTTTAATCAATTGATTCATTTTTCGAGCTTGCTCAATGTTGCAGGGATTGCCAGTGCCAATGGCAAACAATGGTTCATAAGCAATAATAATTTTCTTAATCTCTTTGCCTTTTATTCCGCCAAGCTCTTCTTTAATCTGACTAATTTGATCAATGCATAAAATTGGAATCAACCCATTAGACAAAACAGCTTTTATCTTTTTGTTAATCATCTCGCTGGTTTCTTCTAAATGAAGCCTTCTTTCTGAGTGGCCGATTATTACATATTTACATTTCAAATCTTTTAGCATCTTAGCCGATATTTCTCCAGTAAAGGCTCCTTGGTCTTTCCAAAAACAATCCTGAGCCCCTAACTTGATGTTTGATAATGGCGCAATGTCTGATAAATAAACAAAAGGTGGGCAAATAACTAACTCCATTCTCTTAGCGCTAGCCACTCCCTTTTTTATTAAAGCAAAAAGTTTTTTGGCCTGATTTTTTTTAATTGGATTACATTTCCAGTTAGCAATAATAATTTTTTTCATAATATTACTTTTGTTTCCTTAAAAATTCAGCTGCTTTTTCGGGCTCAATGCTTGAAATCTCCATCATCGTACCTATTTCAAAACCGGCCCAAGTAGAGGTTTTGGGTATAATTGTCCAGTGCCAGTGGTAATAGTCGTAATTCTTGCCACCACAAGGCGCGGTATGCAAATAGAAATTATAAGCAGGATCATCAAAGGCCTTATAAAGCTTAATCAAAGCCTGCTGAAAAGCCTCAGCCAAGGAAGTCTTTTCTTTCTCAGTTATTCTTTCGAAACAAGGAGAGTGTTTCTTGGGAGAAACAATCATTTGAAACATAAATTTTGAAGCAAAAGGACAAATTACCAAAAAATCTTTGTTTTCAAAAACAATTCTTTCTTTAACTTTCCTTTCCCAATTACTCATTTCGCAGTAAGCGCATTTTTTATATTTTTTATAATATCTTTCAGAATTAGAAAGGGCGCTTCTCAAATCTCGATCAATTAATGGCGTAGTTATAAATTGAGAATGGGGATGTGGTTGAGAGGCCCCCGCTTCAACTCCGTGATTATGAAAAATAGAAATATAGTTGACGAACTTTTCTTTCATCAAAGACAAATACCTGGTCTGATAAACATCAAAAACCTCTTTGACTCTTGCCAAAGGAAGTTGAGCCAAGGATTTCTTGTGATCTCTGGTAACCACTATTTCGTGAAAACCAACCGCATTCATCTTTTTATACAAACCTCCTTCAATTGTTTCACCCAAATTATCCTCTGGAACAAAAGCGGGGTATTTGTTGGGAATAGTAATGGTCGTCCAATTCAAAGGAATTCCTTTGCCCAAAGGCATTTTTTTACCATTAGAATAGATAAGAGTAGGTTCTCTTTGAGTATGAATCTGGCAAAAAGGACAATCCTTGGGCGATATTGCTATTCTTTTTCTTTCCTCTTGCTTAAATGTTTTTGGCCTCTTGCCTCTGGCAGCTGCCATCACCACCCAATCTTCGCTTACTAAATCCATTCTTAATTCTGATGAAACTTTTTGATTTTTTATCTTAGATTTTGGCATTGTAATTTCCTTTAATTAAATTTAAACGAATAACCAACAAATCAATTCCCATTTTAACCATTGAGTTAAATTTAACCTTGCTGTCTAAATCATTTTTCCAATAAACGGGTATTTCTTTGATTTTATAGCCAGCCCTTTTGGCTAAAAGCAGCATTTCTGGATCAAAAGCAAACCTGTTTATTCTGCAGAGCGGAAGAATTTTTTCAGCAACAGATTTTTTAAAAGCCTTAAAGCCGCACTGGCTATCTTCAATATCCCAAAGACCGACTATTATTTTTCTCAATAGTTTAAAGGCTTGGCCAGTGACTGCATTTCTTATCCAGGGCTGGGGCGGATCTGAAACTGCGCCCCCAACATCTCTTGAGCCAATAACCACATCAAAACCGGCTTCAAACTGAGGCCACATTTTTTCCATTTGATCAATTGAAGTTGAATTATCAGCATCAGTAAATAAACAATATTTTCCTTTAGCTTCCATCATACCAAATCTTACTGCATATCCCTTGCCCTGATTCTTTTCATATCCAGTAACCTTAAGATTCTTTATGCTTGGTACAAGAGATCGAGCAACGCCAGCGGTTTTGTCAGGTGAGCCGTCATTCACCACCAATATTTCATAGCAATAATTCTGTTGGCTTAAATATTTATCAATTTCTTTTAAGGTATTAGGAATGCGCTTTTCCTCTTTATAAGCTGGTATTATAACTGATAATTTAATTTCATTTTCCATATATATTCATTTTACCTTTTTAAAACCATCCAATCAACAAAACGAAAATGAAAAACAAAAAAAGAGGACCCAATAGAGTCCATTTAAAAAAATCTGGTAAATTACTAAATAGTCAATATCAAGGGACCGTCTTTGGTAACAGCAATAGTGTGTTCAAAATGAGCTGACAAAGAATTGTCAGCAGTTTTATAGCAAAAACCGTCAGGCATTTCTTTAATTTTCCAATCATTGATTGTGACCATTGGCTCTGGGCAGAAAACCATTCCTTCTTGAATTACTGCCCCAGCGTGCCTTTTGCCGTAATTTAAAAACTGAGGGTCTTCATGCAACTCTTGGCCTATTCCGTGGCCGCAGAGCTCTCGTACAATGCCTAAACCCTGGTCTTCAACATACCTTTGAATGGTATTGCCGATATCTCCAAAAGTGTTACCAGCTTTGGCTTTTTTAATCCCTCTCTTGAGCGCTTTTTTAGTAACCCAGATTAATCTTTGAGCTTGGACAGAAATCTTGCCCACCCCAACAGTGATAGCCATATCAGCATGAAAACCATTGCGCTTCATACCAATATCTAAAGATAAAATATCTCCTTCTTTTAAAATCCTTAAACCAGGAATGCCGTGGACTATTTCTTCATTAATTGACGTGCATAATGTTTTAGGAAAACCATCATGGCCCTTAAACGATGGAGTAGCGCCAGAATTTAAAATCAGGGTCTCGGCAACCCTGTCTAATTCTTCGGTACTTATTCCCGGCCTCACTTTTTTTTCTAACTCCCTCATAATCGAAGCTAGGATTTGGCCATTGGCAGCTATTATTTGAATTTCTTTTTCTGATTTTATTGGAATCATTTAATTTTCAGGGCTTTTAAAATGCTGGCAAAAACAACAACCGGTTTAGGCGACCCGTCGATTTGGTGAATTTTTAATCCCTGCTTTCGAAAGATATCCAGCAAAGGCTTGGTCTTTTCTCTGAATTCTTTTAACCTGACCTTAATCACCTCAACATCATCGTCTTTTCTTTCAACTAAATTAGAGCCGTCAATTTGGCATTGAGTTAATTTGGCTGTTTCTTCAGAATATAATACTGGATGGCGCATTAATTCGCATTCCTTTCTGTGGCTGTTTCTAAAAACAGCCTCATCTTCAGTAATGTTAATGTAAATTACTTCAATCGCCTCAGCCCCATATAATTCTTTCAAAAAAGGAGTGACATGTTCTCCTTCATAGGGAGTTCTGATTGCTCCATCAAAAACAATTCCATTGCCTTCATCATATAATTTTTGAATTTTTTCTTTAACAAAATAAGTTAGAAACGCATCGTCCCACAGCTTGCCCTCTTCTCTTATCTTTTTCTGTTCTTCAAAATAATATTTTATGCCATCAATCTCAATAGAAGATCCTGGCTGAGCATTTTCTATTATCCGGCCAACCACCTTACTGCTGCTAAAGTGGTAAAAACCAAGCTTTTCAGATAAAAGATTGGCTTGGGTTCCTTTGCCAGCTCCAGGAGAACCAATTACTATTAAAATTCTTAATTTGTCCATTGATTTTTAATTAAAAGGTATCGTATTCCCTCATTTGAAGTTGAGCATTGATCTGGCGCATTGTTTCTAGAATTACGCTAACCACGATCAATAAAGAAGTTCCTCCAATTAGAAAATCAAATGATATTATGCCAGTCAGTTTGCCAACTAAAGAAGGCATCACTGCAATCAATCCCAGAAACAGTGCTCCAAATGGCAAAACTCTGTTTAAAACAAAAGACAGATATTGGACAGTCGATCCTCCAGGTCTGATTCCCGGAACAAAACCGCCCATTTTCTTTAAATTATCAGCTATGGTATTGGGATCAAAAGTAATGGCTGTGTAAAAATAGGTAAAAAGAAAAACCAAGACAAAGTAAGAAATTCCGTAAACAAACTGATCTTCAAAAAATTTACTTATCTGCTGAAGAATAGTTAATAACGCTCCCCCGCTGGTGCCCAAAAAGTTGGCAATCATTGATGGCAGAACCAAAAGCGATAAAGAAAAGATAATCGGCATTACTCCAGCTGGATTAATGTTTAAAGGCAGATAAGTAGAGGCACCTCCATAAACTTTGTTGCCCCTTACTCTTTTGGCATAAGAAATGGGAATGTTTCTTCTTCCTTCATTGACTATGACTACGCCCATAATAATAGCCAGGGCCATAGCAAAGAAAAGGATATAAGATTTTATCTGGCTCGCATCCCAATTAACTAATATTTGGAAAACGTTGCTGGGAAAATCAGCGGCAATTCCAGCAAAGATTAAAAGAGAAACACCCTCGCCGATTCCTTTCTCGGCAATCAATTCTCCCAACCACATTAAAAGCATGGTGCTGGCAGTAATGGCTAAAACCGAGGCTAATAAAAGATTGGGTCCTAAAACATCAATCACTCCCCGGCGCTCAAAAAGCATTAGCATTGAATAGCCCTGCAGAGCAGCTAAAGGAGCGGTGGCTATTCTGGAATATTGATTAAATTTCTGGCGGCCAGCCTCCCCTTCTTCTTTATATAATTCTTCCAATTGAGGAAAGATCATTGTTAAAAGCTGAAAGATAACACTGGCTGTAATATATGGACCAACGCCCAGCATGACAATAGAAATTTTTTCCAAAGCGCCTCCAGTAAAAATGTTTAAAAGACCGAATATGCCCAATTCTTCAAAAAGAGCTTTGACCTTTTCGGGATTTACTCCGGGAATGGGAATATTGGCCATTAATCTAAAAATGGCAAAACAAAAAAGAATAAAAAGAATTTTATTCCTTAAGTCTTTGATTTTAAATATTTGGATGATTTTATCTAATATCATGCTTTTTTAACTGATCCTCCAGCTTTTTCTATTTTCTCCTGAGCTGATTTGGAAACCAAACAGCCCTCAATAATTAATTTTTTAGTTAAATCTCCCTTGCCTAAAATTTTTATCAAAGGTTCTTTTCTTTCAACCAAGCGAATTAATTTCTTTTCAATCAAAGATTTGGAATTGACTATATCGCCGGAATTAAATCTTTTCTCCAACATAAAAACATTAATCACTCGCTGGTTTTCAGATTGCTTTTTAAAGCGATAACCCTTAAGCTTGTGATATTTTTTAATAAAAACTCTGATGGCTGGCTCAAATTGAGTGCCTGATCTTGATTTCTGGCCCTTTATTCCTTTGCCGCAATAAGTTCCTCTTTTGCCGCCTCGGCCAACTCTTTTTATCTTTTTCTTTTTAATTGTTGGTTTAATTTGATGTAGTTGCATGTTCTTTGGGATTTTGAATTTTCAACTTTTTCAAAGCCTTTAACGTTGCTTGGGCATTATTAATCTTATTCTTGGTATTACTTAACATTTTAGCTGAAATATTTTTAATTCCAACTAAATCGCAAATCACTCTGATTGTTCCGCCAGCCACCAACCCTCGGCCCTTTTTCTGGGGCTTTAAAAGAAGCCTAGCTGCTCCAAACTTAGCGTCAACTTCATGAGGAATGGTATCTTCTAACAGAACAACACTCATTATGTTTTTTTTGGCTAATCTGGTGGCTTTGTCAACTGCCTGGGCAACATCAATACCCTTAGATATTCCCAAACCAACCTTGCCTTTTTTGTCTCCAACCACCACTACTGCTCTGAATCTAAGGCGGCGGCCCCCAGCAGTCATTCTGACCACTCGAGATAAATCCAAAACTTTAGAATCAAAATCACCGTCTTTTTTCTTAAATGGTTCTCTTGGTCCTCTATTTTGTCTTTTATTAACTGGATTGTCCATAAATTAAAATTCTAAGCCTTCTTTTCTGGCGCCATCAGCCAAAGCCTTAACCCGACCATGATAAAGGCGAGTTCCTCTGTCAAAAACTACTTTTTTGATTTTTTTCTCTATTGCCTTTTGAGCAACCAACTTGCCAACTTCAAAAGAAACAGCTGTTTTGCCAGTCAAAACCGATTCCTCTTTGGAAGCAGCTTTGCTTTTTTTAACAGTTACTTTTATCTCGCTGTCTTTAGCTGACACAATTGTTTTTTGGCTTTCATCATCAATTAACTGAGCGTAAGTGTGTTGATTGGAACAAAAAACATAAAGTCGCGGTTTGGTCTTGGTTCCAAAAACCTTAGCTCTGACTCTTTTGTGGCGCCTCAGGCCTCTTTCTTTTTTAATCTTAACATCAATCATATTTTAAAATATTATGCTCCGGTAACAACTCTCTTACCAGCCTTGCGACGAACTTTCTCTCCCTCGTATTTAATCCCCTTTCCTTTATACGGCTCGCAGGGCTTAACTTTCCTTATAGTAGATGCAGTTTGGGTGACCAACTCTTTATCTGGCCCAGAAACAATAATGACATTCTTATCTACAACAAAAGTTATTCCCAAAGGAGCATTGATTTTAACTGGATGGCTAAAGCCAACCTGAAGAAATAGGTCCTTTCCTTCAACTGCCGCACGATATCCCAAACCATCTAATTCTAATTTTTTTTCAAAGCCATTAACTACGCCAATAACCATATTGGCGATTAAACTTCTGAATAATCCCCAAAAAGCATTGCTTTGTTCGGTTTCAACTTGTATTGAAAGTACAATATTATTATCTTTAACTTCAACCTTAATTTCAGGTCGAACTTCTCGAACAAGTTCTCCTTTTGGCCCTGAAATCGTAATCTTGTTGCCCTCTATTTTAACTGTTACTTTCTCCGGTATTAAAATTGGTTTTTTTCCTATTCTAGACATAATGTTACCAAATTTGAAACAATATTTCTCCTCCTATTTTTTGTCTCCTGGCCTCTTTATCAATCATTAATCCTTTAGAGGTTGAAACAACAGCCAGTCCAAAACCAGACTTGACTCTTCTTATTTCATGCCAAGCACAATAAATTCTCTGGCCAGGCTTAGAAATCTTTTTAAAGCCGTTAATCACTGGCTCCTTGTCTTCGTATTTTAAAGTAATAGTAATTGTTTTATCGGTTTTCCTGCCTTTTTTCTCTACCTTTTTAATTAAGCCATTTTTCTCCAATATCTCCAATATCTGGTACTTTAAATTGGAAAAAGGAAGATCAACCGTCAAATGATCAACAGCTTGGGCATTAACAATTCTATTTAGCATGTCAGTAATTGGATCAATCATATTTTACCAAGATGATTTTGTAATTCCGGGAATAAGACCTTTGTTGGCCATTTCTCTAAAACAAATTCGACATAAGCCAAACTTTCTTATAAAACCTCGGTTGCGGCCACATTTAAAACAGCGCCTGACAATCCTGGTACTAAACTTTGGTTTCTTTTTTGATTTGGCTATTTGTCCTTCAACTGCCATTTTATTTTTTAATCTTGTTTAATTGGAAATCCTAATAATTTTAACAATTCTAATCCTTTTTCTTTGGTTTGGGCATTAGTCACCACTGTAATTTCTAAGCTGAAAATTCCTTTGGCTTTTTCTGGTTCTATTTCAGGAAAAGCAATGTGCTCTTTAATGGCTAGGCTTAAATTTCCTGAGCCGTCTATTGATTTGGCAGACAAACCATTAAAGTCACGGCTTCTTGGTAAAACAACATGGATTAATCTTTCCAAAAAGTCATTCATTCTTTTTCCCCTCAAAGTAACCATGGCACCAACTGCCATTCCTTTTCTCAGCTTGAACCCAGAAATTGATTTCTTAGCTTTAGTTAAAACTGGAGATTGGCCAGTCATTAAAGCCAGTTCTTTTAATATCCCCTCGTAAATCTTTTTCTGTTCATCGGTTGTTTTACCGGCGATTCTTTTACCAAAACTAGTGTTAATTACCACCTTTTCAATCTTAGGAACAGCCATAACGCTTTTGTAATGGAATTTCTCAATCATGGCGGGAATTGCCTTTTTTTGATATTGTTCTGAAAGCTTAGTTATCATGTTAATCCTATCATATTAGTGCTTTATCGCATTTTTTACAAATTCGGTATTTTTTACCACCCTCGATGCGATAGCCAACCCTAGTGGCTTTTTTGCATTTAGGACAAATCAGTTGGGCATTGGGTGTGTTTAAGGGAGCGGGCATTTCAATTATCTGACCCTTTTCTCCAGTTTTTTTGGGTTTCTGGTTCTTTTTTCTTAAATTGATTCCTTCAACCAAAATCTGATTTTTCTTGGGAAAAGCTTTTAAAACCTTGCCGGTCTTGCCTCGATATTTGCCAGAAATTATTAATACTATGTCGTCTTTTTTAATTTTCATACTATTTAAATTAATTCCGGAGCCAAGCCAGCTATTTTTTCAAATCCCCTTTCTTTTAATTCCTTAGCTATTGGACCGATAATTCTTCCTCCTTTGGGATCTTTGGTCTTGCCTTCCAAAATAACGCAGGCATTATCATCAAATCGGATATAGGAACCATCTTTTCTTCTCAAGTTTTGTTTTTGTCTAACCACCACCGCTCTGACCACCTCATGGTTCTTAACTAATCTTCTGGGATCAGCTAATTTAATGGCAACTAAAATAATATCTCCGATACGAGCATATTTAACCCGGTTGCCTCCAAAAATATGGATACACTGGGCAATTTTAGCGCCGGTATTGTCGGCCACTTTAAGCATTGTTCTTAGTTGGATCATATCTTTTTAATAACTCGCCAGGTTTTATCTTTGCTGATTGGTCGACATTCCTCAATGACAACCCGATCGTCAATTTTATACTCTTTTTTCTCGTCATGAGCCTTGTATTTCTTATGAACCTTGTATCTTTTGTGGTATTTAGGATGTTTTTTAATTCTTTCAACTCTAACCACGACCGTTTTGGCCATTTTATCAGAAATCACTATTCCTTTTAATTGACGCTTGGGCATATTATTTGCTTTTTTTTAATATAGTAAGTATTCTAGCTATCTCTTTTTTTAATTGACTGATCTCTTTGACATTCTTGATTCTACCCGAAGCTGAGCTGAATCGCAAAACTCCTAAACGTTCTTGATGTTCTTTTAATAATTTCTCCATTTCCTTCTTGGTCTTTTTTCTAAGTTCAGCTGTTTTCATATTATTATATTTTTCATACTTCTCTTTGAATAAATTTGGTCTTAATCGGTAATTTATCAGCCGCTGATCTGAAAGCTTTCCTGGCAATTTCTTCTTTGACTCCAGCTAACTCAAAAATGATTCGGCCGGGTTTCATGGCAAAAGCATAATGATCAACTGCTCCCTTGCCTCCACCCATACCAACTTCGCCTCCTTTTTGGGTAATCGGTTTATCGGGAAAAATTCTAATCCACAACTTGCCTCCCTTTTTCAAATATCTGATAATAGCTCTTCGGGCCGCTTCAATCTGGCGGGCAGTCACCCATTTGGTTGATAAACACTTCAAAGCAAAAGTACCAAAGGCAATCCTATGTCCTCGCTGGGCATTTCCTTTCATTCTTCTTCTTCCTTTAAACATCTTTCGGTGTTTAACTTTTTTGGGCATTAAAATAGACATAGTCTGTTTCTAAAAATTAAAATTTTTCACCCTTGTAAATCCAAACCTTTATTCCAATCTTGCCGTAAGTGCAAAGCGCCTCGACATTGGCATAATCAATATCAGCCCTTAAGCTTTGTCTGGGCATTTGTCCTTCTTGCATCCATTCATCTCGGGCAATTTCAGTACCATTCAATCGGCCAGCAACAGCAATTCGGCAGCCCTTGACTTCTTTGACAGGAGTCACCTTGGCTAATGTCTGCTTTAATACTTTTCGATAAGGCATTCTTTTTTCAATTTGCTGAGCCACCCACTGGGCAGTCAGATTGGCCGAAGACCAGGGATTTTTGATTTCTCTTATTTCTAATTTCAACTCTCTTTTGCTGTCCTGGAATTTTTTGTTTCTTTTTTTAAATAAATATCCTTCTAATTGTTTTCTCAAGTCTTCTATCCCCTTGCCTCCCCGGCCAATAATAAAACCAGGTTTCATGGTTGAAATAATAATATTGGTTTTGTTGGGAAAACGCTCAATTTCAATTTTTTCTATTCCTACCTTTTTCAGCTTTTCGTCTAAAAAGCTTCTAATCATAAAATCTTCCTCTAAGTATTGAGGAAACTTCTTTTCATAAAATCCCCTTGAATCCCAATCGTTAATTTCCCTTATTCTAAATATCTTTTGGTGAACTTTGTGAGACATGGATTTAATTAAATTGCTTTTCTTATAATAAAAGGTTTTCTTGTGCCAACTGTTGCTTTGGGCTTCTGTATTTCTTTTTTAACTTTCTTAGTTGCTGGTTTGGTTTTTTCTGTTTTGATAACCGCCTTTTTTTCTTTTTTTACTGATGCTTGGCTGTCTTGAGCTTTCTTAACGCCTTTTTCTTTTTCATCCAAAACAAGAACTATGTGAGAGGTTTTCTTCTGGATTTCAAAAGCACTGCCTCTAGCGCGAGCTCTCCATCTTTTCAATTTTGGTCCTTCGTTGACTAAAATCTTGGCAATATATAAATTAGATTCAAGCAAATGAAAATTATTAGTAGCTGAAGCAACGGCTGATTTAAGAAGGCCGATTATTGGATCAACTCCTTTTTTAATGGTAAATCTTAAAATGTTTTGAGCTTGCTCAACTGTTTTTCCTCTAATCAAATTAGCAATTAATCTGACCTTGCGCGGAGCTATTCTTAGATAATTTAATTGGGCCTTAACTTCCATAATATTTGATTATTTAGCAGCCGGTGTTTTGACAGCCGGTGTTTTAGCCGCTGGGGCTTTAGCCGCATCGGGAACAACAGCTTTCTGTTGTTCTGTTTGAGCGGTCTTAGCTTCCAATTCTCTCTGCATCTTTCCTCCATGCCTAGAAAACCTGGTTGTCGCTACAAATTCGCCAAGTCGATGGCCAACCATGTCTTCACTGATCTTAACGGGTATAAAGTTTTTACCATTATGAACGGCAAAAGTAAAGCCGATCATTTCCGGAGAAATGGTGCAACTTCTCGACCAGGTTTTAATGATTTGGTCTGTTCCTGGTTTAGAATTTCGAATCTTCTTTAACAATCTTTCATCAACATATGGACCTTTTTTTAGACTTCTAGCCATAATATTATTTCTTTTTCTCAGTTGGTCTTCTTTGAATTATATATTTCTGGGTTGATTTTCTTCTTCTGGTATGAACTCCCAAGGCATGCTTGCCCCAGGGTGTTTTGGGATAGCGAAGACCAATTGGGGTCTTGCCCTCGCCCCCTCCATGAGGATGGTCTTTGGGATTCATGCTCTTGCCTCGGTTGGTCGGACGCCAACCCATTCTTCTTTTAGATCCAGCATTAATAAGTCTTTCAAATCTTTTTTCTGGACGAGAAATCTGGCCAATTGAAGCAAAGCACTTTAAGAAAATCTTTCTGATTTCTTTAGACGGCATTGTCAAATTACAATACTTGCCTTCTTTGGCAATAATCAAAGCTGACGTTCCAGCGCTTCTGACTATTTTTCCGCCAGTGCCGGGTATTAATTCAATATTGTAGATCTGAGTGCCGGATGGAATATTTTGTAATCTCATTCTATTGCCAATTTTTGCATCAGCCTGT
>Ga0214473_10008014_pt1 | contig 12516 bp, 23 predicted proteins | sample RVTome_7_FD_203509 | JGI IMG/M metagenome (GOLD analysis project Ga0214473, IMG submission 203509) | Soil microbial communities from uranium-contaminated site in the Upper Colorado River Basin, Wyoming, United States - RVT98D197 | ecosystem: Environmental > Terrestrial > Soil > Contaminated >... | reverse complement strand
TCCGCTGATCGCGACGATCTACCTCTGCTGCTCGGGAATCAGGCTCCCACAGCTACAGGTGATTTAGGAGACCCATAAGCATGGTATTTGTAGTCGGTCGGAGCGCGGACATGCTCGTGTCGATCGAAGCCGCCACGCACCTGCCACACAGGATTCGAATAATCCCTGGATGCGAAGCCGACACCACATTGCACCCACCTGTCACGCACTACAGACCAAGGTGCGACCGGGCTGGCATAGTTATGTCCTGCAGTCAGCAGAAAATTGTCACCGATCAGCACCCCCGAGGAGACGAACGCCAAGTGCCATACGAAGCCGCGAACCCGCACTGTTGTAGATCGGCAGACGCTTTCGTACGGAGGCCGCATGGGACCGGTCACTTCGACGAGCTTTCCAAGGGGAGGAATTGAAGCGTCACTTCCGGCTGGTACAGGATTGACCGGCTGATATACAGTTGCACAACCTGCGAACAGTCCAGCAGCGACCATGCACTCGGCGAGTGCAAGTTTTCGGAATCGATTACAGGGCCTCAGCAGCATAGCCACCTCTGCGGAAATAGGTACTATTGGGGCAGAATCACCAGCCAGGTGTGCACCGTTGGGCCGTTCTGTCCAATAGCGGCCGTAGGTCGGTTTCATCCGCGCCAGCACGCAGCCGTCGTCACACTCGTCGCCGCGCACGCCACCCTGCGCGGCCGCCCGGCGACGTTCCATTCGGCGAGCCGGAGAGCCTTTGCACGGGTAGAAAGAGGACCGGGACCAAGCGCTTTAGCATCTGGTTCCTCCGTAGGGAATTGAGAGTCGAGGCAGACCAGCGAGTCTGCCCCGGGAATGCGGCAGTGGGAGTCAATCGTCTCACTCGCAGGCTGCCGGTAAGTGCCAATCCACGGGATTGACGTGATCCGTGCTCGGTATGCGCTTCTGCCAAGTTCGCTCCCGAGCCGCACGCGCAATCGCACTCCGTGCCCCTGAGTTACAAAGCCGATCGCAACCCAGCGGACGCACATGCTCGATCAGGCCCGGTGACTTCCTAGGCGTGTTCCAGGCCACGCGCGTAGAGCTCCGCGTGGCGCCTCTATGCTGAACCGTGGGCGGGGTGCTTGCTGGGCGTCGTCGCCTGACGTGCTGCTTGTGTGTTGTGGAGGACGCCCATCCCCCGCCGGGCATACGTGTGCAACACCGCGCCGGTGCGCCTGTGGTGCAGTGGGTGCAGCCCTGGCAGGTCCGGACGAGTCCGGGAAGGGCTACGGATCCAGCCGCGTGTCCATGGGCGCAGGGGACCGGGTGGGCCGGCTCACGGGCTTCGTCCGTGGGGACGGACGGGCCGGGGAGCTGGCTTGACGGTCGCCCGCTGACGCAGGTTGATGAGCAACGTGGGGCGGGGCGGCTGCTGCGTCAAGGTTCTTCTTGCTGGGAGCGCTCAGCTGCGGCGCTCGGCGCGGCTCGTGGCGGGCCGCTTGCGGCCCGGGAAAGGGGTAGCAGCCGGCCGGCGCGTGGCCGCGGTCGGATGCGCGTGTATCTGGAGTGGAGCTGCGTCGCTTACCATGGAGGGATAGGTGGGCGCCTGGTGCTTACTTTGTATCGAATGCATTGCCACAAGCGAATCATGTCTCCATTTTGTTCGCATGCGCTTGTGCAAACAAGGGGGCATGGGATGAAGTACAATTTCGCGGACGGTGTTCGTCGGGCTCTGGCGGCGGCCCGTGATCATGCGAACCGGTTGGGCCATGACTTCGTCGGCGCGGAGCACATGCTGCTCGGCCTGATCGACGTGGCTGACCCCGTGGTGGTGAGCCTGCTGTCCAGGCACGGTGTGCAGCCGGCCGATCTCTTCGACGCGATGGAGTCCCGCGTTCCGCGGGCGTCACGGCTGAGAACCTGCTGAGCGCGCCGGCGGGTGGGCGGCCGTCGACCGGCGGCCTTGCGTTGCACATCGATGACGCGTCCGACCGCTCCATCTACGAGCAGATCGTGGAACAGGTCCAGGAACAGGTGGCGGTGGGCGCCCTGGTCGCGGGCGAGCGCCTGCCGACGGTGCGGAGGCTCGCCGATAGCCTGGACGTTGCTCCCGGGACGGTGGGCCGCGCCTACCGGGAGCTCGAGCGCCTGGGGCTGGTCACGACGCAGGGCGCCCGCGGCACACGCGTGGCGGCCAGAGCGCGGGCAGCGTCGCCCGACCCGGAGCGGGCGGAGACGCTCACGGGGCTGCTGCGACCGGTGGCCGTGGCGGGGTTTCACCTCGGTGCCTCGGCGGAGGAGATGCGTGGGGCGCTGGAGCGGGCTATGGGGGGGATTTTTTAGGGGGGTTGGGGGGTGTTGGCTGTCGTGGCTCGCGGCACCCGAATCACCGTTCACTTCGTTCGCGATTGATCCAAACCTCACGTCCTCCGAGAGCCGCAAGCGTGCCCTGGGTAAGCGAGAAGCTTACGATAAACACACCAGGTGAATCGTCGGATGCGAGGGCGACACCCATGCCAATCCCAGCAAGCAAGCCCACGACCGCACCGGCTGTATTGCCGAACTTGGAGGGGCGACCGCCGGTGAGCCTCTCGCCGACGTGAGCACCTACTGCAGCACCGACAACGCTGCCAATCCCGAACCCTTTGACAACCTCCCAAACGCCACAATCGGCTTCCTCGACACGGCACTTCACACTCGCATCAGCGATTGTGGCGCCGATCCACGCTCCCGCAAAGGAGCCTACGGCGCCCGAAGCGACTGAGATGGGCAGGTTGCCCTTGACGGGTGCGGCTGGGTTCTGCTGGGCGAGGAGCGATTGAGGGAGGAGCAGGAATAGTGCAGCGAGGGGGAAAATGGATTTTGTGGTGCACATGTCTTTTCTTGGATTTCCGGTTCCGTCGGTCGTGGCCGATGGCGGATAGCGTGCAGCGGCTTCCGAACCGCCCCCCGTCAGCCGTGCTTTCATGCGGCCAGAGTACGGCCGCCCGCATCCGATACGAAACCCCCTCCGGCCCGGTCGAGGCCGGTTGGGACGGAGCGCCGCGTTCAGCGGCGCGGAGCCGGAAGCCTGGAGTTATGGGATCTGGCATCAACCGAGATGTCTCAGACCTCCGCTGGTTCAGGCCTTTCCTGGAGGTCCTCGAGGAGCTGGATCCGCACCCGACCTTCGGGGAAGCTGGCGCTTATCTCCAGTTCTCCACCCATGGCCTCGACGAAGCGCCGAAGCGAGCTGAGGTACATGTCGGTGCGGCGCTCGAGCTTCGAGATCGTGGCCTGGTTGAGGCCCAACACCTCGGCCAACTCCTCCTGAGAGAGTTCGCGGGCTCGGCGAAGCTCCTGGAGAGGGAGCTCGGCGAGCAGCTCTTGAGTCCGCTTCTCAATGCGCTCCCGGCGCTCGGGAGGCATTTTCGCGCGGATTTCCTTGAAGTTCGTGGCCATCAGATTAAGCCCTCCTCCTCGAGGATCCTGAGGTGCTCATCGTAGAGGTCATCCGCTCTCGGGACGTGGACATCATACCACCGGTTTGGCGAGAGGACGCCACCCCGCTGCTGTATGGGAAGGGCAGATGGGGACCCTTCGCCTCCAAGAGCCCGATCGACGCGGCGAGCCCGTCCTGCTCCTCGACGCCCAGGGACTCGTACCAGCGGAGCCATTCGTCGGTGACCTCGACCTCATACGCCATCCAGCAAGTATGCCATACCGTGCATACCGTCGCAATGGCCAAATGGGTCCCCTGATCGGTCCGCTGCCGCCAGTTCCCATAACTGTTTGTTGGTGAACCGAAAGGTCGGGAACGAGCACCGCGGCGCTCAGCGTGCTCGTGGCAGGCCGCTCGCGGCCCGGGTAAGGGTAGCGGCCGGCCGGCGCGTGGCCGCGGTCGGATACGCGCCGGGCGGCGCGAGCGGAAACCCCAACTTGTAATGCGCAGTTGCGCCAACCGGCGCCATGTACCGGCGACCAGATGGGCAATGGTCGTTGTCCGAGCTACTCAAACGATTCTGCAAACCTGTCCGCCAAGTAATCGTAGTAACCCCATCCGATCCCCTTGGCGCGATCAACAACTCCAGCGGCTCGCAATCGAAATGATTCCTTCGTCTCGCCACCTGTTCTGTCAAGCGTTTTCAGGAAGCGATCATACATGGACTCCAAGCTGTCATAGAACCCTTCATCTATGTCGCCGAAATCCGCAGTAAACGCCGTGCCTCGCTCAACGTAGTAGATCATCAGCTCCAACACGCCGGGCAGGTCGTCAGCGGCCTTCTTGTACTCAGTGACAGCTCGACGGGCAGCGGCAATACGGATGGGCTGTCGGGAATACACATCTGGATAAAGTGCGGAATCGATACGTTCCTTGTATGGCTTCAGGGGATCGGGGGTCACTTCCAAACGCGCTTCTACAAACGCCCTGTTCTCATCATCCAGATTAGAAAGGTCGAGGACAAGCCGCGCCAGCACCTCGGAACTCGCTTTCTGGATCCTTGATTCCAAGGCACTGGCCTTCCGCCGCTTCGCCGTCATTCTCCGCGCATTCGCTTACTGTCTTGCGTCCACATCGTCAATGTCCGGGCAAGGGACCGGATGAGCGGAGTGGCGAGGAAGGTCTCCTCACTCACGTCCACGAGGTAGGACTCGATCCGGGCGATCGAGTCGCGAATGTGGCTGATGTAGACCGTGTCGTCACGCGGCGCGCTCATACACGACCTTCGCCTCGCGGAGGATCCTCCCACGGAGATAGGGACTCAGAGAATCCTCCGTTAGGAGGTCGACCTTGCGCCCGAGGTGCTCGGAAAGCACCCGCTCAATCTGCACCAGGTCCAAGAGGCTCTTCCGCTTCGTGAAGTCGGCGAGAAGATCGACGTCGCTGGTGTCCGAGTCGTCACCGCGGGCGAACGATCCGAAGACACGCAGACGCCCGATGTCGTTGCGCTCGCATAGCTCGCTTAGCGTCGTCAGGTCGATGCTCATGCGGTCAATCTCGCGCTGTTGATTTGCGGGGTCAAATGCAGCGAACTGGGGGCAACCGCCAGCCTCGGCGCCCTTGTCGCGAAAGACACGACGCCCTAGATTGTAGGGCATGAACCAGCTAACTTCCTTCCTCGGCTCCCACGCACGGGCGCGACTGCTGGCCCATTTCGTGGCTCATCCCGACTCGGAGCTTCACGTCCGCGCCCTCGAGCGGCACACGAGCCTGGGCAAGCGCTCGCTTCAACTCGAGCTCGCGAGGCTCGCCGAGATGGGCCTCATCCGGCGCACCGAAAGCGGATCCCGCGTCCTGTACTCGCGCGACGGAGCTCATCCTTCGTGGGAACCGCTCGACGAGCTCGTTGAAAGGTACGCCCCGGACCTTGTCCTGGCGGATACGCTTGGGGATGTGCCCGGCATCGAGGCGGCGTTCCTGTTCGGGTCCTGGGCGCGTGGTGATGCGCGCGACGACAGCGACCTCGATCTCCTGGTGTTCGGGGATGAGATCCACGACGAGGCTCTCGGCGCGGCGCTGCTAGATGCCGCGTTGGTGCTCGACCGCAGGATCGACGTGAAGCGCTACGACACACAAGCCTTTCAGCGGGATCTGGTCGCGGGCGCAAGCTTCCTCCCGCGAGCTTTGGAAGGGCCCGTCCAGTGGCTTGTCGGGTCGGTTGACCGCCTCCCGCAGCGGACCGCTGAGGAGGCCGCTTGACGGACCGGATTGCGAATCTGATCAGCATCGGGCGGCTCGCTCAAGAGCACGCCGGTGACGACGAGGTTGAATACGGCTGGCAGGGGGTGCCAACACAGACGAAGTCGACCGTCTACTCACGGTGCTACAACCGCTCTTCGAGCACTCGGCGAGCCACCTTCGGGAGCAGCGACCTACCATAGAAATGCGAATCGAACCCGCCGGCACTCAGGCGGACTTACTGGACCCGGCTTCCTCGCGCGCTTTGAGAATGTCCTGGTAGAGGCGATCTGGTGCCACATCCAAGCCCCCTGGCCAGACTACAGTTCCCATGACGGGATCCACGCTAGCTTGGCCGAACTCCGACGGATCCTCCCTCCAGCGCGAGAAGACGCCCTTACCGACGAGGGCTGATAGGTCTACCTCCCCTTCGAGCCCATCCTCGAAACGAACCCAGATGACGAAATTGGGTTTAGCCTCGGCCTGGACAACGTCATAGAGCATCTCAGTGCTGCCCATTCCACCACCAGCCCGTGAACCCGCGGTGATAGCCTCCCGGCCAAGACGCTGAAGTCCTCGATCGCGATGCTTGCCTTCTCGCCGGAGTAGCGAACGTGAAAGTGAGGCGGTCCATGGTCACCCCAGTAGATATAGATGGAGATGCCGTGCTCGGCGCGCTCTTGGCGGGCCGCTCGCGGCCCGGGAAAGGGTAGCCGCCGGCCGGCGCGTGGGCGCGGTCGGATGCGCGTGTATCTGGAGTGGAGCCGGGTCGCTTACGATGGAGGGATGGGTGGGCGCCTGGTGTTTCTTTGCATCGATTGCATTGACACAAGCGGATCACAAGAAGACGCTCGAACTGGCCATGGCGGCCGGGCGGCGGGGCAAGCGATCGGAAATTGGTCCTGAACACCTGCTCCAGGCGCTGCTGGTCGCTCGGTGGCTCGCAGCACCGACGACCGTGCGCCCTTCCAAGCACCAAACAACTTTCTCCTAACCGACCAGCCGTGCATCGAAGGTAAAGGGCTCCTGTGTTACGACCTTCACGCGCTCCATTTCGCGGTGTTCAGGATTGATCAGGACGTTGCTTTCTCTAGGCATGACCGCCGAAGGGACCCTTAGAAGGAGTGTCCGCGAGGAGGCCACCCATTCGTCCCCGAGTTGGACGCAATCCGGGTGGTCAGGCACTGAATTCCAGTCGCGCGGCAAGTCATCCGGCCGAACCTCCGTGATCCCGACGTTGTCAGGTACGGCTATCTCGATTAGCACCAAGTCTGTGGGAAGGTCCTCAACGTCAAGTGTACCAGTAGCTCAAGGACTGCAAGCGGAGCGGAAGTAGCTGCGTAGACGACCGGGTAGCCTTCCGAATTCCAGCGTCCACCGTTGAGCCGTGTGCCCTCTCCGTCGAGCGGTTGATACCTCGCGCGGGCAATGCGCCACAGCTTCATAGCGGCCGCGGATCAGCTGAAGACGCCGTGCTCGATCCTCCCCAGAACCTTCTCGACTGCCCGTGCGCCAGCTTCGCTAGAGAGCAGTTCCAGCGGCGTCTTGCCCTCTAAAGCCCGGTTCGGCTTCCGAATCCAGCGATAGGCGCGCTTCGCATCCCCCAAAGCGTCTTCGGATCTTGAGTACACCCGAAGAACCCGCGCGAGGCGATCAGACTCCTCTGAAGTGAGCCTCTGATCCTTTGCCTTGCGGTGTGCCAAGGTTCGTCTGGGCACCACGAATTCATACATGACCCCGGGTTCGACAATGCCCGATTTGATCACATCCTCGACGGCATTGGTGGACACCCCGGTGTCGATTGCCTTGGCAACGCCCAAGTCAGTAAGGAGATCATACCCACGGACCTTCGTCTCCAGGAAGTACTTACCATAAAGCGAGGAAGCCTTATCCCGTCCGACAACCTTCCCGCTCCGGGCCCGAACGCGCGCCTCTGTTGCCGACCCGCGAGCCGCAGGCTTGCGGCCTTGCTTGGCGGCGGCCTTCTTGGCTGCCGGCTGCTTCGGTCCTGTTTTCTTGCTCGACGACTTCTTCGTTGTCATCCGCGCCCCCGGGTTGGCAGACTTGCACGATAAATATGGCAAGATTGCCAGGAAGAGTCAACGACCCATCCGCTCAAGCGCATTGCCGACAGGGGCTGATCACGACGCTGCCCGCCCGGTATTCTCAGTGAGGTGGCGGTTCTCCAGCCAGAAGGCACCCCACCACCTTCAGCGCTGTGGGATGGTCCTCTGGTATGGGGTTGGGGAGCGTGCGGGCGTCCGGGAGCATCCTTCGCTTGGCCCGGATGTCTGGATCGAGGGCCGCCACCTTCTGCTCGAAAGCTCCCACGGCGGCGTCATTCAGGGTCCAGTACGCCTTCGCAAATGTCTCATGTTCGGGAGCCGTTCCACCGTCCACAACCCAGAGCATGGGGGTATTTTGCAGCCGGTTCCCCGCTGCGACACGTTCCCCATCACTCCATTCCCCCTGAAGGTGCTGGGTCCGGGGATGACGGTCAGAGTGTCGATGGACATCCCAAGCTGGAGAAGCGGCGCCTCTCCACGGAAGATCCCATCTCCCGGGCCGAAGAGGCTACTCCCCGCTAGAAAGCGCTGGCCGTTGCCAGCCTGAACGAGTCGATGGAGAGCCCCGGCATGAAGCCGGGGCAGCTCCACTGCGCTTCGCAGCGTCCCATCGGCGTTCAACTCTACGATCCGCCCACGCCTATGATCGTACGCCGCCACACCCCCGTCGGCGAGCGCATGGATCCAGCCCAACGACTGGAACTCAGTGGGCCCATTTCCCGCACCACCCATCGTCTGCACCGTCTCCGTAGCCGGTTGGAGGCGCAGGACCCGCTGAGTGCTTCCCTCCGCGACCAGGAGGTGGCCATCGGGCGCCATGGTAGCGGCAACCACTCGGTAAAGGGGACGACCAGCGTCGTCCGCGGATACAACGAGGTCGGGCACCGTATCCACGACCTGGGGAGGCGGAAGCGCATCGTACTCCAACTCCCCGATCCACACCCCCGCGCTATCCCGAGCCGTGATTACCGGCGCAGGGCTCGGCTCCCCGCACGCGGAGGCAAGGAGGCAGGCGGTGATTAGCATGGTCACGTGGGCCGGAGGGGGCGGTGGCGTCAAGGTTCTCCTTGCTGGGAGCGTTCAGGTGCGGCGGTCGGCCCGGCTCTTGGCGGGCCGCCCGCGGCCCGGGAAAGGGGTAGCGGCCGGTCGGCTCGGGGCTGCGGTCGGATGCGCGTGTATCTGGAGTGGAGCTGGGTCGCTTACCATGGAGGAATGGATGAAGTACAATTTCACGGACGGCGTTCGCCGGGCTCTGGCGGCGGCCCGTGATCATGCGAACCGGTTGGGCATGACTTCGTCGGCACGGAGCACATGCTGCTCGGCCTGATCGATGTGGCTGATCCCGTGGTGGTGAGCCTGCTGTCCAGGCACGGTGTGCAGCCGGCCGATCTCTTCGACGCGATGGAGTCCTGCGTGCCGCGGGCGTCACGGCCGAGAACCTGCTGAGCGCGCCGGCGGGTGGGCGGCCGTCGACCGGTGGCCTTGCGTTGCACATCGATGACGCGTCCGACCGCTCCATCTACGAGCAGATCGTGGAACAGGTCCAGGAACAGGTGGCTGTGGGCGCCCTGGCGACCGGCCAGCGCCTGCCGACGGTGCGGAGCCTGGCGGATAGCCTGGACATTGCTCCCGGGACGGTGGGCCGCGTTTACAGAGAGCTCGAGCGCCTGGGGCTGGTCACGACGCAGGGCGCCCGCGGCACACGCGTGGCGGCCAGAGCGCGGGCAGCGTCGCCCGACCCGGAGCGCGCGGAGACGCTCACGGGGCTGCTGCGGCCGGTGGCCGTGGCGGGGTTTCATCTCGGCGCCTCGGCGGAGGAGGTGCGTGGGGCGCTGGAGCTGGCTATGGGGGGGATTTTTGAGGGGGTTTGAGGGGTGCTGGCTGTCTAGGGTGAGTATTCGTGTCGCAGCTCGAAGAAGTTGCGGAAGCTAGGGGAGAAGGTGTGACGCGCCCCTCCCCAGATCGTCCAGAAGCCTGCCTCGTCGAAGCGCGGTTGGGCCACTCCGTAGTAGTCGAGCGCCTCTTCATCAATCAGCCCCTCGGCGACCTGAGAGTAGACGCCTTCAAGACGGGTCAGCAGGGCGATCGTCGAGAGGTCCACCTTGAAGCGTTCCTCAGGGGAAAGCCCCTCGATGAACTCCACAGTCCATTCCCGGGACCAGAGGAGCGCGAGCTCGTCGTCTTCACCGAGCCGAAGCAAGTAATCCCAATTCTGCCCGGCGAGCTCAAGGTGTGCCTGAGCCCGGGACGCCAGCGTATTCTGGCGAATCTCGGTGCCGACAAAAACGAGGCCTACCATGACCCCGATTACCCCGACGATCTCACTGAAACCACGCCACGAGAGTCGCGCCGCCCTGTCGTGGGAGTCCATAGGTGGCTCCTTGTTCTGAGCATCGGGGACGATCACGTCGTGAGCGCGCGCACAACCACCTTCGCGCCTCGACTACAGGAGGCGCGCCACGAGAGTTGCCGCTGCGCCGACGAGAAACAGGCTCACCGCGAGCACGGCCAATGCCCATGGCGGATCCGCCGCTGTCCTCGTGCGGATGCGGTGCACTCCGACAAGTGTCGGGATGCCGATGGCCAGCCCGATCATCGGCACCGCCCATTGCGCCCACACCTCGCCTGCGCGGAACGGGAACACGACCAACACCGCCACACTGATGCCAACCGCGAGGAACCCGCCGCCAGCGAGTAGCTGCACAACGCGACTGTCATTCCTGGGTGCATGCACTTCTCGGGAAGTCGGCCAGTTGGATTGCAGCGACGGTCGTCGTCACCCTAACACAATTAGACTGCACGAGCGAGCCGATCAAGGGGTGCAGGCATGACTCATAACGTGTCAAGGGTACCGACGCGGCGCGCCCCGCGCGCCGTGTTTCGCGCAGCGACCGAAAGGAGCGAAGGCGGTACCCGTTTGTTCGCCGCTGTCTCCAACCACGACGCCTACCGGATCACTCCCAATCCGTCACCCGACCTTGGTATCGGTACGTTTCTTTGGACGCCGCGGGCGGACCTTTGTCAGGAGCACCTCCGGGTGCTGCTCCGCCACCTCGAGGAGTCGAAGCGTGGGACCGTCGGGTTCTCTCTTCCCCTGTTCCCATGCCCGGACTGTCTCCGGACTCACATTCAGAGCCGCAGCGAAAACAGGCTGAGACAATGCCATGACGTCCCGGATTCCCTTGATCCTCTCCGGCACGTATTGAGGTGGCGGTATTACCTTCGTTTGTGCGGCAGTGTACTTGGTGACACGGGCCGGCGTAGCGTCACCTCGCTCAATCTGCACTGCCTCTCTTGCGGACTCGATGAGCAGTTGCCCAAACGTGCCCCTCTTCTGTGCCTTGGTCACCGTTCTTCCTCCAGTGTCTTTGCCAGCTTCCGCAGTTCGTTCTCCTCCGCCCGGGTGAGAGTGTCCTTCACCCCTTTCGCAAATACCAGGAGCAGATAGATCCGGTCTCGTCGATCGAGTTCTCAAAGCTGTGGGTCGCAACGAATTCGATACGAGCCTCCCGGGTCAACTCCTGCTTAAATATAGTACTCAGTACTACCTCACGTCAACCCCGAATCCACCCATGCAGGCATGGCGGCTAACGTTCAAGGGCCTCCGAACCGGCCCTCCTGTTCCTTCGTTAGTTCTGCTTCCTTCGTCTAATCACCTTCGCTGACCGAAACCAGCCTCGTTGGGCCGGTTGCGCCGAGGGCCGCCGCAAGGCGGCCCGAGCCGGAGGCGCAGTGTTAGGCGTCGATTGCCCCCTCCTGCTCCCCTGCCACCCTCTCCCAAACCCACTTGGACCACCGGAAGCGATCTCGGAGAACGGTCAGTCCAAGTGCTAGAATCAGCGTCACGGCAAGTAACGTAAGGAACCGACGATCCCCTACCGCTACTTCGCCGCTCATATAGAGGGAGCCGGCAAAATTACCCAGCGCGTGGAGGAAGAACACGAGCCACAGATTCCGGCCCCAGCGGAAGTAGATCCACGCCAGACCGAGGGCCGATGCCCCGACAATGCCAGCGTTCGCCAGCTGGCCACCGAGATCGAGGCCGGCCGCCGCGGCGTTCGTCATGTGGCCGATGCCAAATAGTGCGCTGGTCAATAGTGCGGCTGGCCAGAACCCAAGTCCCGAGTACGAATAGATCTGGCCAAACGCAAAGCCGCGGAAGTTGATCTCCTCAGCCAGCGGCCATATCCCGGCACCGAATAGCTGATCCGCAAAACCCGTTGCGAGGTTCGGCGATACGCCAAGCGCCACGGGGAAAAACAGCGCCGGAGCGCACAACGCGGTGGCGAGTGCGAGGGCAGGTAGAAACGGGCGGTCCATACCGAGTGCAGCACCCCACCGCCTCGGCCGTGCGCCATGGAGTAGGAGAAGCCCCCCCACAACCGGCACCAGCGGGCGCACGGCGTTTTCGATCCACCACCAGAGTTCAGGCCCACCACGAAAGAACTCGAGATACCCCGGAATGAGCGCCACAAGCTCAAGCGACGTAAAGCTGACCAAGAACGCAGCGGCTACCACCAGTGTCTTCGCCCGACTACGCTCCGAGATCATGAGCACCACGTCTCCCCTAGAATTGACGCCTTACTGCTTGTTGGTGAATCGAAAGGTCGGGAACAAGCACAGTGCCGTCCGGTTTCCGACGCGGGGCGGATGGATCAGTACTCGATGATGCAGGACGGGACAGAGATTGATCTCCACCCACGAACCAGAGGAACGTGTGGGTGTCTAAGAGAAGGGGTCTATAAGAGCTTGTGTGGGTAGAGGTCGAGGCCACCGCAATGGAAGAGGATGGCGATGCGGTAGTTGTCTCGGTTGGCGAAGCCGCGCCCGGTGT
>Ga0214473_10008013_pt1 | contig 12516 bp, 13 predicted proteins | sample RVTome_7_FD_203509 | JGI IMG/M metagenome (GOLD analysis project Ga0214473, IMG submission 203509) | Soil microbial communities from uranium-contaminated site in the Upper Colorado River Basin, Wyoming, United States - RVT98D197 | ecosystem: Environmental > Terrestrial > Soil > Contaminated >... | reverse complement strand
CGAGCTCCTTCTCCGAGCCGGCGGCACGGGAGCCGATCTCGTCTGCCAGCGCGACAACCTGGGCGAAGGCGCGGGCGGGATCGAACTTCGCCGGGCCCAGCCCGGAGCTGCCGTGAGGGGTGGCGGTGGCGGTAGGGACCGCCGTGGGCGTGCGGGCAGCCGTCGGCGTCGGCGTTGGTTGTTTGGAGCCGGCGGAGCAGGCCGCGAGCAGAAGCGCCGCGACAAGGACGGCCGCGAAGGGAGGCCTCAAGGGAGGGTGCGGGCTAACGACGGGAACGCCAGCGCTTCCACCAGGGCGCTTCGCTCCCAGGCTCCAGGTCCATCGGCTGGCCGCGCCATCGCTTCTCCGGCAGACGCGAGGCCGACTGCCGTCGCAGGGAGAAGATGAACGCCCCGATGAAGAGAATGATGCCGCCGATGATGAACAGGCGAACGACCGACTGGCTGCCGAAGGAGTCGCCGAAGACGTAGGCGATGACGATGAGAGCGATCCCCAGCAGCAGCACCTGGCCGACGCTGACCCGCGGCCGGGGGAGCCCGGCGGCCCCCGCTGCGATGGCGCCGGCGGCGTTCGAGAGGCGGCGCCGCAGCCGGCGCGCGGCCGATGGCTTCGGGAACTTATCGACCTGCGCCAGGACCTCTTCGATGTCGCGCTCGAGTTTGCTGGACATAACCTTGTAGAGGGGGTGCGCTGTCTCGCTTCTACCATTCTACCCCGCCGCGGCAGCCGCTGGAAGGGTAGCCCACCTTCACCCGCTTGTGAATGGCCGGGGCGTTGGCAATAATAGACGCAATTCACCGCCGGAGACGCTTATGGATTGGCGCGAGGAGTACAAGCGGAGGCTGACCTCCGCCGAAGACGCGGTCGCGATCGTCGAGAAGGGCGATCTCGTCGTCATCCCCATCGCCGGCCCGCGCGTGCTGCCGCGCGCCCTCTTCCGTCGCGGCCAGGAGGTTGGGCCCATAGACCTGCGACTCTCCTCCCCGCTCAGCGACCCCGGCTGGCTCCAGGCCGACTGGCAGGAGCTGTTCCGCCTGGAGTTCGAAGTATTCATCGGCGATTTCGCCCGCCCCGTAATGGACGAGAACCGCGGGACCTACCTGCCGAACCTCTTCTCGCTCGGCCACAAGCCTATCGACGATGGCCGCCCGGAGGCGCGCCGTCCGGATGTGTTCATGACCTCCGTGACTCCCCCGGACGACGAGGGCTACGTCACCTTTGGCGCCCACAACTGGGCGAAGCGCGGCTACGTCAGGCGCTCCCGCAAAGCGATCGCCGAGGTCGACGCCGGCCTGCGCCCCGTCTGCGGGGACAACCGCGTCCACGTCACGGAGTTCGATCGCCTCGTGGAGGTGCCGGCGGTGCAGATCTCGCGCGGGATGGTGCAGGCGTGGCTGAGCCACGTCGAGGACGAGGCGCTGAGGGCGGAGTACCAGTCGATCGTCGACGAGCTGAAGAGCGTCGAGCGGCTCGTCATCATCGGACCCGTGATGACGCGGGTGCCGCCGGCGCAGGTGAGGCGCGTCCTGGGCCTGGCCCGGCCCACGCCGGAGGCGGAGGCGATCGCGGGCTACGTGGGTGAGTTGGTGCCGGACGGTGCGACGATACAGATCGGCGTTGGCGAGCCCAGCATGTACCTCGTCCGCGCCGGCGCCTTCGACGGCAAGCGCGACCTCGGCGTCCACACGGAGATGGCCGCCCCAGGGCTGGCCAGGCTGGTGGAGGCCGGCGTCATCAACGGCAGCCGCAAGACCCTGCACCCGGGCAAGGCCGTGGCCGTCGCCTGGTCCGGCTCGGACGAAGAGGACCTCGAGATCATCGCCGGGAACCCGAAGTTCGAGGTGTACGACCCGGAGTACGTGCTGGACCTGCGGACCATCGCCCAGAACGATAACTTCTACGCCATGAACAGCGCTCTCTCCGTGGACCTCATCGGCCAGATAAACTCGGAGAGCGTGTTCGGGCCGCGGATGATCAACGGCACCGGCGGCCAGCCGGAGGCGCACATCGGCGCCATCCTCTCGCGCGGCGGCCGCGCCGTCACGCTGCTGCCCTCGATCGCGCTGGAGGGCGCCGTGTCGCGCGTCGTCGCCCAGCACGAGGCGGGCTCCATCGTCACGCTGCCTCGCTTCTTCGCCGATACGATCGTCACAGAGCACGGCATCGCCCGGCTCATGGGCAAGAACCACCGTCAGAGGGCGCAGGAGCTGATCGCCGTCGCCCACCCGGACTTTCGGGCCGAGCTGAGACGCGAGGCGGAGCGGCTGCTGGGGTAAGATGGTGGCGACCATGAAGATCGGAGCGCATGTAGGGACCGCCGGCGGCGTCGACAAGGCGATCGATCGCGCCGGGGAGATCGGCGCCGAGGCGATCCAGATCTTCAGCGGCGCGCCCCAGGCCTGGCGGCGGAAGGAGTACCGCCCGGAGGAGGTGGAGGCGTACCGGGCGCGGGCGGCGGAGACCGGCATCGGCCCCGCGTTCGTGCACGGCGTCTACCTTGTGAACCTGGCGACGGACAAGCCGGAGAACCTGGCGAAGGGGATCGACGCCCTGGTGCACGACATGAAGGTCTGCCACCTGCTCGGCTCCCTGGGGGTCATCTTCCACATCGGCAGCCACCGCGGCGCCGGCTACGAGAACGTCTTCCGGCAGGTCGTGGAGTCCGTCGTCCGCATCGTGGCGGCGACGCCGGAGGACACCTGGCTGGTGCTGGAGAACAGCGCCGGGATGGGTGGCGCCATCGGCTCCAGGTTCGATGAACTGGGCCGGATCATCGACGAGGCGGGCAGCTCGCGTGTGAAGGTGTGCCTGGACACGCAGCACGCCTTCGCCGCCGGCTACGACCTGAAGACGAAGGACGGGCTCGCGGCGGCGATGTCGGAGTTCGAGGATCGGATCGGGCTCGACCGGTTGGTCGCCGTGCACGCCAACGACTCCAAGTGCCCGCTGGCCGGCGGCGTGGACCGCCACGAGAACATCGGTGAGGGGCACATCGGCCTGGACGGCTTCGATAACATCCTTGCCCACCCGGCGTTCGCGGATGTCCCCTTCCTGCTGGAGGTCCCCGGTTTCGCCAACGAAGGCCCGGACCGGCGCAACGTGGACATCCTGAAGGCGGTCCGGGACCGCGCCGGCGCGTCCTAGCGCCGGGCGATAGGGGCGCCCCGTGGGGCTCATGTTTCACGGCTTTTTCACGCGCTCGCCGCGACACTGCGGTTGGGTAGCTGTATATTAGGTTGTTTCGGGGCTGCGCGCCGGCGCCGCCGGCCGTTTGGCTGTGGAGAGTGGTGGAGCGACATATGGCGAAAGGCGCGACCAGGAGTGCGGTCGTCCGTCCGGCCGGGGCCGGAAGACGCAAGCGAGCGGAGGAGGAGATGCGGAGAGCCCTGACGCGCGCCGAGAGCATCGTGGAGACAGTGCGAGAACCGCTGCTGGTGCTCGATGCGAACCTGCGTGTGATATCGGCGAACCGGTCTTTCTATCAGACCTTCCAGGCGTCCCCAGAACTGACAGAGAAGCGTCTCATCTACGAGATTGGCAACCGCCAGTGGGATATTCCTAAGCTGCGAAAGCTACTGGAGGAGATTTTACCCCAAAATACGCAGATCGAAGACTTCGAGGTTGACCACGAATTCACCACCGTTGGGCGCAGAACGATGCTGCTCAACGCTCGCCGCATCTATTACGAGAGCAACCGTACGGAGACGATCCTCCTGGCCATCGAGGACATCACCGAGCGCAGGCGGGCGGAGGAGCGGGTCGTCGAACGCACCGCGCAGCTCGTGGCCGCGAACAAGGAGCTTGAGCTGTTCACCTACTCCATGGCCCACGATCTCCGCGCCCCGCTGCGTAGCATGAACGGCTTCAGCCAGGCGCTCTTGGAAGACCATGCCGACAAACTGAACGAAGAGGGCAAAGACTACGTGCGGCGTGTGCGCGGGGCCAGCCAGCGTATGGGGCAACTCCTCGATGACCTGCTGGCGCTGTCACGCGTGACGCGCGCCGAGATACGCCGTGAGGCCGTTAACCTTAGCGATCTGGCAGAGACGACCGCCGAAGAGCTTCGCAGGCGGGACCCGGCGCGCAAGGCTGAGTTCATCATCGCGGACGGACTCCTGGCTACCGGTGATCCGCAGCTCCTTGGGGTGGTACTGACCAACCTGCTCGACAACGCCTGGAAGTTCACGTCAAAGCACAAAAGGGCACGGATAGAGTTCGGGGCCTCGCGGCAGCAGCCCGGACAACCGGTGTACTTTGTGCGTGACGACGGGGCCGGCTTCGACATGGCATATGCTGACAAGCTGTTCGGCCCCTTCCAGCGCCTGCACAGGACGGACGAGTTCTCCGGCAGCGGCGTTGGTCTGCTCAGCGTACAGCGTATCATTGACCGACACGGCGGCCGTGTCTGGGCCGAAGGCGAGGTGGAGCAGGGCGCCACATTTTACTTCACGCTGTAGGTGTGGGACGGATTAAGGACGGCGCGAAAAAGGAGGATGCATGAACCACTCAGCGATCCTGTTGGTGGAGGACGATGGCGACGACGAGGCGCTGACCCTGCGCGCCTTCAAGAGAAGCACCATCCGCGGCGAAGTGGTGGTCGCCCGCGATGGAGCCGAGGCCCTGAATCATCTGCTCGGTAGCGGGAGGTTCAGTGGTCGTGATGTCACAGTAGCGCTGGCAGTCGTGCTGCTCGATTTGAAGCTACCGAAAGTGGATGGTCTGGAAGTGTTGCGACGCCTGCGTGCCGACGACCGCACAAGATTACTGCCCGTGGTCATCGTTACCTCCTCCAAGGAGGAAAGTGACATCGTCAATAGCTACAAGCTGGGCGCCAACAGCTACGTGCGCAAACCTGTGGACTCTGCCAAGTTTGAAGAAGGGATGCAGGATCTGGGGCTGTACTGGCTCGGCCTCAACGAAGCCGCGCCTGGAGGAGGGAGCGCATGATGGGCACACCCCTTCGCGTGCTGGTCGTCGAGGACTCAGAAGACGACACGGCGCTGATGCTGCGGGAGCTGCGGCGGGGTGGCTATGAGCCGACGCATGAGCGCGTGGATGTGGCCGCGGCCATGACCGAGGCGCTGGGTAGGGAGAAATGGGATGCCATCCTCGCGGACTACATGATGCCGCGTTTTAGCGCGACTGCCGCGTTGACGCTGTTGAAGGAAAGCGGGCTTGATCTGCCCTTCATTATTGTGACGGGCACCGTCGGCGAGGAAATCGCGGTGGCGGCCATGAAAGCCGGCGCGCACGACTACCTCTTCAAAGGCAATCTGGCGCGACTTGTCCCTGCCGTCGAGCGCGAGCTGCGTGACGCGGAGGTGCGCCGGGACCGCAAGCGCGCGGAGGAGATGCTGCGAGTCTCCGAAACTCGCTTCCGGCGGCTCTTTGAAGCGGCCCAGGATGGGATATTGCTGCTTGATTTCGACAGCGGTCAGGTGGTGGATGCCAACCCCTTCCTGGCGCTTGTGTTAGGCTCCCCGCGCGAGGAGATACTGGGGAAGAGGCTGTGGGAGCTGGGCCTCTTTGCGGACGTGGCGGCTTCCAAGAAGGCCTTTGCGGAGTTGAAGCGCGATGGGTATATCCGGTATGAAGACCTGCCGCTCGAGGGAATTGATGGACGGCGCGTGGAGGTGGAGTTTGTCAGCAACGTCTACGACGTCAACGGCTCCAACGTCATCCAGTGCAACATCCGCGATATCACCGACCGCAAACGCACGGCCGAGGAGCTCCGCCGCCTGACCGCGCGCCTGATGGAGGTCCAGGAGGACGAGCGCCGGCAGGTCACCTACGATATCCACGACGGCCTGGGCCAGCTCATGACGGCGGCCTCCATGCATCTGGAGGCGTATGCCGGCTACCGCGCCTCGGCGGACCTGGAGGCCGCAGACGAGGAATTCGCCAAGGCAAAGCGCTGCCTTCAGGACGCCGTCGTAGAGATGCGGCGAATGGTCTCCGAGATGGGGCCTCTGCTGCTGGAGGACGTCGGGCTGGTGGAGGCCAGCAGACGCCTGCTCTCCGACGTCGCCGAGCGCACCGGCTGGGAGGCGGAGTTCGAGAGCGAGGGTCCGGACGACCGCCTGGACGGTATCGCGGAGACGGCCCTCTTCCGGATCGTTCAGGAGGCGCTGGCCAACGCCGCCAAGCACGCCGACGCGCCGAAGGTGAGGGTGGCCTTCAGAAGAGAGCACCACGCTTTACATCTGGAGGTCAGGGACTGGGGCCGCGGATTCCTGCCGGGCGGCGTGCCGGACAGGCCGGAGCGCGGGCGCCACGTCGGCTTGCTGGGGATGCGGGAACGGGCGGCGCTGATAGGGGCGGATCTCTCTGTTGAGAGCGTGCCGGAAGATGGCACCAAAATCACTGTGATAGTGCCGGTGGCGCCGCCGCCGGCGCGGCTGAGCGGCGGAAAGAAAGCGGAGGGCGGAAAGAAAGCGGAGGTGGTTAGGATGGCAGAAGCGACGAAGGTGCGAGGGTCTTCCCGGGACGCGATCACCGTGCTGATAGCGGATGATCACCCGATGGTCCGCGAGGGGTTGCGCAGCATGCTCGACGCGGAGGGGATCGAGATCATCGGCGAGGCGGTCAACGGCGCCGACGCGGTCGAGCGGGCGCAGCAGATGAACCCGGACGTCGTCCTTATGGACGTGCGCATGCCGGACATGGACGGGCTGGCCGCGACGGAGATCATCAAACAGACGACGCCCCAGACCAGCGTGATCGTCATCACCAGCTACGAGAGCAAGGAGTACCTGCGACGTGCCATCGAGGCCGGGGCCGCTGGCTACCTCCTGAAGGGCATGTCCCGCGATAGCCTGATCGATGCCATCCGTCTGGTCAAGGGTGGTGGTTCCCTCATAGACGCGCGCCTGCTCAGCGAGCTCCTGAAGGAGATGGGCGTGGAGGGCAGCCGCTTCCAGGGTGTGGAGGGCGCGCTGGAAGCGCTCACCCCGCGAGAGCAGGAGGTGCTCAACCTTCTCGTCCGCGGCCTGACGAACAAAGAGATAGCGACCGAGATGCACTACAGCGTTGGCACGGTCAAGAACGTCGTCCAGCGGGTGATCGAGAAGCTGGGCGTATCCGACCGGACGCAGGCGGCGGTCTACGCCGTCCGCGCCGGGGTCAACCCGCCGATGTAGCGCTCGCCCTGGCCGGCCGGCATGTCCGGCCGGCTGCCTGCCTGGCCACCTGGGCGCCCCGGCCGGCCGGTCGGGGCGCTTTTGTATGTCCTCCTGACACGCCATGGCCTCGCCGAACGGACGGCCCGAGTTGGCCACTTCCCACTAACGGGGCCCCCTATCGCCGCACGAAACTTAGACCGTGGATATTTCGATGCGGCCAGTAGGGAGTGGGAAGATGGAACGACAAGAGGCGTTGGTTCTGGCAGGCGGCGGTCTTCGCGTCGGCGTCGCACGGAAGGCGGGCGACGACTACCAGCAGGCGTTCATTGAGGCGTACGAGCGTCATTACACAAAGCTGTTCGCCTTCGTCTACAGCCGCGTAGGCAACGTGGAGCTCGCCAAGGACCTGACGGCGGAGGTGTTCGAAAAGGCGTACGTCAAGGGACACGGCGTGCGGGAGGCGGCCGCTTACACCACCTGGCTGTTCATGATCGCCAAGAACGTTGTGATCGGACACTATCGCCGGCAGAAGCGAGAGACCAACGGGATGAACAAGGTGAAGGACTCGCTCTGGCTTTCCGAGCGGCCGACGGATCCGGAAGCGGACACCCTTCGCGGCGAGGCGGTGTCCAACCTCATGCGGCGCCTCAGGCGGCTGTCTCACCGCGATCAGGAGTTCCTGGCCCTCAAGTTCGAGGGCGAGCTGAGCTACGCCGAGATCAGCCGCGTCCTCAAACTATCGGAAGTGAACGTGCGGGTCTCCATGTTTCGCGCTCTAAGGCGGCTGCGGAGCCTGATGAAGGAGGACGGCCGCTAGTGCGCTGGCAATCGCCGTTGCCCGCCGTGAAGGCCGCCTTCGTCAGGCCGCCGGCGCTGCGCTCAGGGGTCTCCCTGGAGCGGCGGATGACGGCCGCACGCCTCGCCGCCCTCAGGCAGAGCCGCGCCCGAACAGCCCCTTCTTCTTCTTAGGCTTCCCGGGCAAGAACTCTCGCACGCCGGACAGGAACTCGTCCGGCGCCTCTATGAACGGGTAGTGGCCGCTCTTCTTGATGACCAGCAGTTTAGCCCGAGGCAGTCCCGCCGCCAGTTCCTTCGACCTTTCGGCGGTCACCGCCCGGTCCTCGGCGCCCGCGATCACCAGCGTCGGCACCTTGATCTCGCTCAGGCGCGGCCGCAGGTCGAACCCCTCCAGGCTTTCCCACACCGCTTGCGTCTCCGGCCCGAACCGCACCGATTCCAGATCCAGCCGTGACACGCGCGCTGGGTCGCGGAAGTAGATTGGTGAAAGCAGCTCCAGGCTCCGGCGCATGACCTGCGCGGAAGGCGGGCTGTCCTGCAGGGATGCCAGCTCCGCCAGCGCGGCCGGCTCCAGCAGCTCCGGCAGGGCGGACTCCACGTCTTCGATGTAGTGGTAGCTGGCGGGCGTGCTGACCAGGATGAGATGGGTAAGCAGGTCAGGGTGGGCGAGGGCGAAGAGCAGGGCGACGATGCCGCCGAAGCTGTGCCCCAGCAGAGCGAACGGCTCCAGCGGAAGACCCTCGGCCAGGGCGGCGATGTCCTCCGCGAACCTGTCGATATGGTAGGCGTCCTCGCCACGGGGGGTGGCAGACCGTCCGGTGCCCCTGTGATCGAAGCAGACCAGCCGTACGTCCCGCGCCAGCGGGCTCAGGTGGGGCGCGATCACCGTGTGGTCCAGCCCCGGACCGCTGTGGTGGACCAGCAGCGGCGGTCCGTTACCCTGCTCCGTGCAGTAGAGGTCTACGTCGACGAGCAGGACGGTGCGCGCGTTTACCATAGCTATCCGAGGAGTGATTCCACTAGGCGCTGGTTGAAGCCGAACATGGTCCGCCCGCCGATGCGGATGATCGGCCGGCGGATGAGGTAGGGTATCTCCAGCATCAGCCGGATGAGCTCGCCGTCCGCAGGCGGATCCTGCCGGGTGAGGTTCGCCGCCCTCGCGCGGGGGCTGTTCCAGGCGAAGGCGTCCGCCGGCGCCGTTCCGGCCAGCAGCGCGCGCAGCTCGGCTTCCGAGAAGGGTTGCTTGAAGAAATCTCTGTCATGCACCGTCACGCCCGCCCGCGAAAGGAACTCCTTCGCCCTGCGGCAGGTGGTTCAGGAGCGCATCTCATAGATATAAACGTCCACGCTTTCACCCCTTGATTATGACGACGATGCGGTCCGCTCCTCCCATCAAACACAACGCTTGAAGGGGGCGGAAAGTTAGGTGAGCCCGCGGCGTCAGGCGACAGGCAGGCTGACGGCGTACATCTCCGCCAGCGCATCGATGAACGCTTGAACGGTGCGGGGCCGCTTGCGGTGACGCTTGTAGATGAGCGAGATCGGCCTCTTCAGCGGCGGCGCGTTCACGATCTCCACCTTCACCAGTGTTCCGCTCGCCAGCTCACGCTCGATCGTGACCAGCGGCACGAGGGCGATCCCCAGACCCTCTTCCACCATGCGCTTGGTCGCCTCCAGCGAGTCCAGCTCCATCGCAATGTTGGGAACAACGCCGGCCTGGCGGAAGAAGCCGTGGATGAGGCCGTAATAGGATGAGCCGCGGTCGAAGAGGACAATCGGCTCGCCGGCGGCTTCCTCCACGGTGGCTGTGCCCGTGGCCGCGAAGGGGTGCTCCGGGTTCGCGATGAGCACGATCTCGTCGTCATAGAGGTGGATCGTCTCAACGTCCGGGTGGGTCAGAGAGCGCACGAGCCCCACCTGAACCTCGTCCGACTGGAGCATCGCCAGCACCTGCTCCGAGCGCCCGGTGCGGATGGAAACGTCGACGCCGCCGTAGCGTTGGCGGAAGTCGTGGAGGATGTGGGGGAGGACGTAGGTGGAGATCGTGAGGGCGGAGCCCAGCTGGAGCGAACCGAGCTGGACGTTGCGCACTTCGTCAATCGCGTCGCGTCCCTCCAGCAGCGTCTGGAGGATCCGTTCGGCGTAGGGGAGAAACGCGTTACCGGCGTCGGTGAGGCGCACGCCGCGTCCGCCTCGCTCGAACATCTCCTCGCCCACCTCACGCTCGAGCGATTGGATGCGGGCCGTGATTGAGGGTTGAGTTAGCTGCAGGACCTCCGCCGCGCGGCTGAAGCTGTGGTGAGCGGAAACCTGGACGAATGCTTCGATCTGACCGAAGTCCATTGAGGACACTCCGAAATCGGCCCCGGGGCTGCCCTTTCTGCGGCGGGCAGCTATCGACGGCGCCTATAGTTAACCATGAAAAACTCTAACGGATTATATCACAGGATGCAAGGCCCGCCACCGCCCGCATCCAGGTTGGGCCTCTAGTGACGTTCGGTGCGGGGACGGAAGGCGCCGCTGGTCTCGTGCGCCTGGAACCACTCCCGGTTCCTGGCGGTGTACGCTTTCCACTCCTCCGGGACGTCATCCTCAAAGTAGATCGCGTTCACCGGACAGACCGTCTCGCAGGCGGCGCAGTCGATACAGGTGTCGGGGTCGATGTAGTACTGCTCGTCCTCTTCCGAGGAGTGGATGCAGTCGACGGGGCAGACGTCAACGCAGCTGGCGTCTTTGGTGCCGATGCAGGGTTCGGTGATGACGTAGGTCATTGGTGTGCCCGCCGTAGAGGAAGCGCTTCCGCTATTTTAGTTGCCGCTCAGTTCGCTAATCAAGCGCTGGGGACTCTCACAGGTCGGGGTGAGGGCGGGCAGGGCTGGGGCTGTACCCTACGGAGCCCCCGGAAGGACAGGCTTTAGCCTGTCGAACCGTGCCGGCCAGCTTGAAGGCTGGCCTTCGCTGTGAGATGGGTTCTGTTCCTCCCGAAGGACAGGCGTCGGCCCGTCGCTGGCAGGGCTGGGCCCTGCCCTACGCGGTCACGAGGTCAGTCCAGCGAGAGCGCGGACGGCCGCGCCGGCCGCACGCCGGGCTTCGTGACGACGACGTCGCCGCGGAGGCGGGCCTGGCAGGCCAGCCGCAGGGTGCCGTTGCGCATCGCCGCCTCGCCGCGCTCTTCGGTTAGCGTTTTGCGCTCCGTGCGGCCGATCGGGTCCAGGTTATCGGCGCCCTCGTCGATCGTGCAGGCGCAGGAGGTGCAGATGCCCTCGCCGCCGCAGGTCGTGGGCCAGTACAGGCCGTGGGCCCAGGCGGCATCCATGATCGTGGCGCCGTCCTCGACCTCGACCGTGAGGTTGAGGGGCTGGATGGTGACTTTCGGCATGTTTGCGCTTTCGCAAGTTAGTCTACCACTCGTCCCGAGGTCACTGAGACGCCGCTGCTGGCGCGAATGCTCCACGGGCGTATAATCGGCGGCGTCGAAGGGGGGATTCACAGAGCTCAGGACTTGCGGTGCAGACCTATCGCCGTATGATTGGCGCGACGCACCAGGGGCATCCCAAGGAGGTTGTAATGGCCGTGCATGACATAGTAGCCACCGTCTCGTTTGTGGAGCAGGTCAAGGGCGGGAACGCGATGGGCTCGGCTACAGGATTCTTCTACACGCGGGGTGACGACCTATTTCTAGTGACAAACAAGCACGTAGTACGCGACGAAGACAGAGGAGTCCTACCTGACCTCCTGCGGTTACGTCTGCACCAGGATGCCAACGACCTAACGAAGAACGGCGTTTATGACGTGCCCCTCTACGCTTCAGGACAGCCTTTATGGAAGGGTCCGCCGCAACCCCAAATTGCGGACGTGGCTCTCTTGAGGCTGAACAGGCCCGAAATCACCCGCACGTTCTTGATAAAGGCATTGTCTGCAGCCAGTTTCTTGCCGGAGAGGTACGTGTTGCACCCCGGCGAAGACGTCTTCGTCATGGGCTATCCTCTCGGTTTCTATGACGAACGGCACAACCTACCCGTATTCAGAAACGCGATGATTGCCAGCGTGCACGGGGTGGCGTTCGAAGGGCTTCCCCTGTTCCTCACCGACGCAAACCTTCACCCAGGCACGAGCGGCAGTCCAGTCATAACTAAGCCAAAAAGCACATGGGTAGATGAAGCAGGGAACACCGCTCTCGTCACCGGCACGGTTTATTACCTCGTCGGTATTCACTCGGGTACGTGGGAGCCCCGTGGGGTGCCCGTAGGACTGGGAGCCGCTTGGTACGCGAACCTCATTGAGGACGCGGCCGCTTCTTTTGAGAGCCCGCCTCCACCCTAAAAAGGGCGAACCGGTGTACGCGCTTGCGGACCGCACGCCCCCTTCGCGTATACTGGGTGAGGTTTGCAGACACCACAGCAGGAGGCAGCACCCCGCATGAAAGAGCTACCCATCGGCGCCAGCGACGAGATGACGATCACCACCACGCCAGAGATGGGTGTGGCCCACCTGCCGGTGCCGATGTACTCCACCCCAGCGATGGTCGCTCACTTCGAGGGGCTCTGCCTGAAGCTGCTGCAAAAGCACCTGGACGCCGGCGAGACCTCTGTGGGC
>Ga0214473_10008012_pt1 | contig 12517 bp, 13 predicted proteins | sample RVTome_7_FD_203509 | JGI IMG/M metagenome (GOLD analysis project Ga0214473, IMG submission 203509) | Soil microbial communities from uranium-contaminated site in the Upper Colorado River Basin, Wyoming, United States - RVT98D197 | ecosystem: Environmental > Terrestrial > Soil > Contaminated >... | reverse complement strand
TATCCAAAAAAGAATATCATCGCCAATCCCAACTGTTCCACCATCCAGATGGTGGTCGTCCTGAAGCCGATTCACGATGCCGCCCGGATTAAAAGGGTAGTGGTCTCTACCTACCAGGCAGTCTCCGGAACAGGGAAGAGAGCGATCAAAGAATTAGAGACCCAGGTTCTCGCTATCTTCAATCACCAGGAGATTAAGAAAGAGGTCTATCCCCATCAGATCGCCTTCAACTGCCTCCCTCACATCGATGTCTTTTTTGACAACGGTTACACCAAAGAGGAGATGAAGATGGTCAATGAGACAAGGAAGATCATGGAGGATGATTCGATCGGTGTGACTGCCACCACGGTAAGGGTTCCCGTCTTCTATGGCCATTCCGAATCGGTCAATATCGAAACCGAAAAGAAGATAAAGCCAGACGAAGTGAGAAAGATTCTCTCAAAAGCGCCGGGGGTGGTGGTCGTAGACAACCCCAAAAAATTTGAATATCCTCTGGCCATCCATGCGGCAGGCAAAGATGAAACCTTTGTCGGAAGGATTCGCGAGGACGAATCCATTCCCAACGGCATCAATATGTGGATCGTTGCGGACAACATCCGGAAGGGCGCTGCCCTCAACGCCGTCCAGATTGCTGAAATCTTGATCCAGAAGTACCTATAAACATCAACCCTAAAAGGAGGTGCTGAAATGAAAGTGTTCAAAAGGAAAGGACTTCTATTATCTTTTTTAATCCTGATTCTCATCGCCTGGGCGTCCCCCGCCTATGTCGCTGAGAAATCTTATAAGATTGGAGTCAACCTCGAATTCACCGGACCTTGGGCAGAGGTGACCAAGACCGTAAGAAATGCCATGGTCATGGAGGTGGAGCGGATAAATAAAATGGGTGGTATTGACGGACATCCCCTCGAGCTCATCTTTGAGGACAATGGCTTCGATTTGAGCAGAGCCGCAGCCAATATGACCAAATTTACCAGGGATAAGGAAATCATAGCGGTTGTCGGTCCTTTTGAGGATAATCTACAAGCTACGACCAGGGCCATCGCCGAAAGGGAGAAGATCACCAACATCATCATCTGTCCTTCCAACCCGATGGTGCGAGCCTTAAAGCAAAAATGGGCCTTTAACATTGCTCAGAGCGATATCATCGTCTCTCAAAAGCTGGTCGATCTCTCCTTAGCCCGGAAATACAAAAAAGCCCTTGTCTTCCATGCGGCTCATCCCTTAGCCCAGAGCCTGGCCGAATACTATAAACGCTTCGGCGAAGAGAAGGGGATGAAGGTCATCATTTCTAAGGAAACCCATAAGCCGACTGACATTGACATGACTCCTCAGCTCATCAAGCTCAAGCCCATTATCGAAAAGGAGAAGATAGATGTCTTCTATGCTTCGACCGCTGGCCCACCTGGACCAATTATCTGCAAAAATTTACGGACCTTGGGAGTGAAGACTCCGATTCTCGGAACCCATGCTTTCGGATTTGGTTTTATCATTGCTCTGGGTGGAGAGGCCATGGAGGGAGTGGAATTCGGTGCTGGAAAACCTGTGGTCCCTGATCAACTTGATGAAAATGATCCTATGCGACCTGTCATCCTTGATTTCGATAAGCGATATAAGGAACGTTACGGCGTTGGGATTGACCAAATAGCCGGTCATGCTCATGATGCTACCTGGCTCGTCTACGATGCCCTGAAACGATGCCAGGGGAAAGTCACAAGAGCGACCTTCAGAGATGCCCTTGAGAATACAAAGGGGTTCAAGAATTCTCATGGATTTTACAATTATAGCCCCACGGACCATGATGGTTTGAGCAAAAAAGATATGGCTTTCATTCGGATCGAAGGGGGTAAGTTCAAGAGGATGAAATTCCCTGGATTCGAATAATTTTTCAGGAACAGAGATGAAAGAGAGCTCTGAAAAACTACTACAAGCTCTCTTGATTACTCACCTGCCTACCGCAGGCAGGGATTTCAAAGATGATTACACAGTTTTTTTGATTTTTTCATCATTTTTCTAATCTCTGTAATCGGCCACTAATCGGTGTAATCAGAGATTTCCAAGCTTTTTCAGAAATCTTTGAAAAATTGCTTGACATCTGAAAAAAACAAACCCTATAATTTTATAGGGTCTAGAAAATATATTTAAATATTTTCTGGAGGTTAAAATTATCGATAGTCGGGCCGCTATCCGGAACACAATTCGGAAAGCGGCTTTTTTTTGGCATCCGTATCCCCTTCGAAGCATCACCCTGATCAAAGAGGCAGTGGATTTGAAGCGCAAGACAAAGGGAACAAACCCAGAACAAACAACATAAAGAGCCTGGAACATAGAGGTATTTTTAGGAAGAAATACATTCTTGACCCTATTTACTTAACCCCACACCAATCCTTAGATTAAATGGAAAAGTAAATGATGGTAACAGAATAAGGAGGTGTTCTATGAGTGATTTTTTTCAACCCGGAGTGATCACCACACTTCATCGATTTAAAAAAGTGAATTTGGAACGGATGGAAATGGAGTTGGAGTTCCATGTGAAACACAATCCGATCGCATTGGTTCTCCCTTCCCTCTATTCCGAACTGAAGGAGAAAGCCCTCAAAACAATTGTTTCAGAGATACAAAAAGTCAAATATATCAATCAAGTTATTATCACCTTAGGAAAGGCAAATGGAGAAGAATTCGATCATGCCAAAGAATTTTTTTCTGTCCTCCCGCAGCAAACGACCGTCATCTGGAATGATGGACCAAGAGTTCAATCCCTATATGGTATCCTGAACAAGAATGACATTTCAGCAGGGGAGGATGGGAAAGGACGCTCCACCTGGATGGCTTTTGGCTACGTGTTGGCCAGCGAAAAGAGCAACGTCATCGTGCTTCACGATTGTGACATCCTCAGTTACGACCGAGAGTTTTTAGCCCGGTTATGCTACCCGGTGGTAAATTGCAACCTGGGATATGAGTTCTGTAAAGGATATTACAGCCGGGTGACGAATAAACTGCATGGGAGGGTCACACGGCTTTTTGTAACCCCTCTCCTACGGTCTCTTGAACGGCTTTTAGGGTACCTCCCTTTTCTGGTCTATCTGGACAGTTTTCGCTATCCATTGGCTGGAGAGTTTTCAATGATTACGGACTTGGCAAGGATTAATCGGATTCCATGGGATTGGGGGCTGGAGGTAGGGGTTTTATCAGAAGTCTTTCGTAACTGTTCCCTGAGACGGATCTGCCAGGTCGATTTAACGGAAAATTACGAGCATAAGCACCAGGAACTTTCTCCGGATGATCCCAGCAAAGGGCTTCTAAAAATGTCGATCGATATTGCAAAGAATCTCTTCCGGAACTTGGCCGGCGAGGGAATCGATCTTTCAGATAGCCTTTTGAAGACATTGAGAGCAACATATTTGAGAATTGCCCAGGAGACGATCACTAAATATCATGACGATGCGGCCATCAATGGTCTCGATTTTGACCGTCATGAAGAGGGAGTAGCTGCGGATACCTTTACCAAGGGAATCGAATTGGCCAGTAAGGCCTTTGTGGAAGATCCTCTTAGCATTCCACTCATTCCAAACTGGAGCAGGGTCACCTCTGCCATCCCGGATTTTTTGGAGAGGTTGAAGAACGCCGTCGATGATGACAACACGTAAACTCGTGATCTTTACAGACCTTGATGGGACCTTGCTCGACCGGAACACTTATTCCTTTGAACCAGCTCAACCTGCCCTCCATCTGATTAAACAGAAGGACATACCCCTCATTTTATCGAGCAGTAAGACCAGGGCAGAGATTGAGTTTTATCGAAGAAAACTGGAAAACGGTCACCCGTTTATTTCTGAAAATGGAGGCGCTGTTTTTGTCCCCAAGGTTTATTTTTCTTTTCGGTTTCCTTACGATAGAGAAACAGATTGGTTTTTCGCTCTAGAATTTGGCATTTTTTATCCCCGGATTATCGAAGTCTTGGAATTGATCAAAAAAGAGACAGGGATTTTAATTAAGGGATTCTCTGATCTGACTGAGAAAGAAATTTCCTCCCTTTGTGGCTTGGACATAAAAGAGGCCGTATTAGCCAAAAAGAGAGAATATGATGAGCCTTTTATCATTGAAGGCGGCGAAAAAGAAGTGGAGTTGGTGAAAGAGAAAATTGAAGAGAAGGGGATGAACTATGCCTGGGGTGGAAGGTTTCACCATATCCTAGGCAAGAACGATAAGGGCAAGGCCGTTGAAATTTTGAAGGAGTTCTATGAGAATCAATTTTTCTCAATCTTCACGATTGGTATCGGTGATAGCCTGAACGATCTTCCCATGTTATCAGTCGTGGACCGTCCAGTTTTTCTCAAAGGAGAAGATAGCGTTTCGCCGGAGGTCCTGCCACCGATTCAAAATTTTACGATCATCAATGGTACCGGCCCTCAGGCTTGGAACGAAGTAATCCTAAACATCGTCAATGAGTTAGAAATTTAAATTGGGAGGGAAAACCCATGCGGTCGTTTTATTGGTTGATCTTTCTAATGGCTATTGGTATTGCCATCTTTGCTGTTCAAAATTCGAATGCCCCTTTGGTGATGATAAAATTCCTCCTGTGGCGATTTGAGACCTCTCTGATCTATACCCTCCTCGGCTCAATTGGCGTGGGAATCCTTATCACTCTCTTTTTTTGGATTCCAAGGGCCATCAAAACTTCAATTCGATCAAGGGAATTGAAGCGAGAGATTAAGAATCTTGAAACGATGTTGTACAGACCTGCCTCTCTCGTACAGGAAGGAAATAAAGCTAAAGAATCATGAAAAAAGCGATTATCATCCCGATCTATCTTAGATTAAATAAGGCAGAAGAATTACCCTATTCAGAAGGACTAAGTTTAGCTAAGAGGGCGATTGAAAGCTTGAACGTATTAGAAGACCAGGATTTTACGCTTGTACTACCCGTTGCCTTAGACCTGAGCGGGGAGGGCAAAGAAGGGGCCCTTGGGGAGGCGAATAGGCTTCTCAGAGAGGAAGTGAGGCACTTTTGTGATGGTAGGAGGGCATTCATCTTTTCTTCCTATCATTTGAGAAGTCTAAGAGAATATTTGGCCCAGAAGGATTCCAAAAAGTTTCATTCGCTTATCGACCTGAAAGGATTTTCAAAAATCCGTAACACAGGCCTTCTTCTCGCCCAAGGGCTTTCCATGGATGTCGCCATCTTTATTGATAACGATGAAGTCGTGGAAGATCCGCGATATTTGAAGGTGGCCTGTGAGTATCTGAATCAAGAACGGGATGGGAAAGTTGTCCTTGGAAAGGGCGGATTTTATATTAACCCGGATGGGACGATCCTTCTTCCTACACAACAGCTCTGGTGGAGATGTCTGTGGAATAAGACAAAATGGATGAATCAAGTCTGGGAGAAAATTCTCTCCTCTAAAGATCGACTTGTTCCATCCCCGATGCTTTTGGGCGGAAATCTTGTCCTTCATCGTCATTTATTTCATAGCGTTCCCTTTGACCCTTACATTCCAAGGGGGGAAGATACTGATTACCTCATCAACGCCACACAACTGGGGTTCTGCGTCCTGTTCGATAAGCAACTCCGGATAAAACATCTCCATCCTGAGAGAACAAAAGTCTATTTTCATGAAGAATTGAAAGGGGACGTTGAACGCTTCCTATACGAACGCCAAAAGGCGAAGAGAGGGCTTTCTATGAACCTTGACCCTTATCCGGGATATTTTCTAAAATGGACCCTCTATCCCAAAGCCCTTCTCACCTCTCTTTTCCTCGCTTTGGATTATTTATGGAAGAAGGAATGGAAGAAGGCAAGGGAGGGCATCTTTAATATGGGACTCCTTTTCCAGGAGAGAAACAAAAAATGGCTAAAATATTTGCAATTTAGAGGAGATTGGGAAAAAGCAATGGAGAAAATTGAGAAAGAAGGGATGGATAGCATTCTGAAAAATGGTTGGGTTTGAATTCTAAGGAGATTGATGGAGAAATCATTTAAGATTCAATCGGAAGGGATTAAAGAGGTCGATATATTGGTTGGTATTCCAAGCTACAATAATAGCCGTACCATCGGTCATGTGGTCCGAGCCGTGATGGCCGGTCTTGCCAAATATTTTCCAAAGGCAAAGACGGTATTGGTAAACTCGGATGGTGGCTCAACCGATGGTACTCAGGAGGAGGTGAAGAAAGTTGGGATCGAAGATTTTAAGATGATCCTCACCTCCCACCCGGTTCATCCCATCCATAAGATCGTTACCCCATATCATGGGATTCCAGGGAAAGGGAGTGCCTTCCGTACCATTTTTGAGACAGCTAAATTGCTCAATGTAAAAGCTTGTGCAGTCGTTGATTCAGATTTAAGGTCTATCACTCCGGAATGGATGGAACTTCTTCTCAGGCCCATTTATGAAGAAGGGTTTGATTACGTTGCCCCTCTTTATGGTAGACATAAATTTGATGGGACGATTACCAACAGCATTGTTTATCCAATCACTCGTGCTCTCTATGGGAAAAGGATCCGTCAGCCCATCGGAGGAGACTTTGGTTTTTCTGGGAAGTTGGCAACTTTCTATTTGACCAAGGATGTTTGGGAAACCGATGTGGCCAGGTTTGGAATCGATATTTGGATGACGACCCTTGCCATCGCTGAGGGATACAAGGTATGCCAATCTTATCTGGGTTCCAAAATCCATGATGCCAAAGATCCGGGAGGGGATCTTGGACCCATGTTCACTCAAGTCGTCTCCTCAGTATTTAGTTTGATGGGAAATTATCAACACCTCTGGAAAGAGGTTAGAGAATCGCAGACAGTTTCTACATTTGGGTTTCATTATGAAGTAGGGCTTGAGCCAGTTTCCGTGAGCGTGGAGCGCATGATAAGAAATTTTCGATTAGGGGTTAAAGATTTAATGGAAATATGGAGAAAGGCGTTACCGTCTGAGACCGCCCTTTGGTTGGAATCTATCGGTCGACTATCGGATGAGTCATTTTCTTTCCCTCAAGACCTGTGGGCTCGGATCATTTACGACTTTGCATCAGCTTATCACGAGGGATCGGTTCATCGCGAACATTTATTGAAATCTATGATTCCTCTCTATCTCGGTCGGGTCGCTTCATTCGTCATGGAAAATCAGGAGAGTACTGCCGGAGAGGTGGAGGCGAAGATCGAATCCCTTTGTAGGGTTTTTGAAGAAATGAAACCTTATCTCATTAAACGCTGGGAACAAGAAAAATAGGAGGTGATGGGTATGGGAGAAGTTTGGAGGGTTACTATTTCAGATTCTTTCAATAAATTTTTGGGAAAAGTCATCACATTCTTGCCCAATCTATTGGCGATGATTACGATTCTCATTATCGGATTTCTCATTGCCTGGATCATCAAAAAGCTCATCTTTCGTTTCCTAAAGGCGATTCAATTTGATAAGGTTAGCGAACAATGGGGTTTGATTGAAGTTTTGTCCAAAGGGGGGTTGACTTATTCACCTGCCAGTCTTTTGAGCCGTTTCTTTTATTGGGTCATCGTCCTGATCACGCTGATGATGGGGATCAATGCCCTTGATGTTCCCGCCACTCAAAACTTCATTGCCCAATTTTTCAATTACCTCCCGCACCTTTTTGCAGCGATACTCATCCTGATTGTAGGTTACTTGATTGCCATCTTTTTAGGTCAAGCCGCATTGATCGCAGCAGTCAATGCCCAAATGGAATCAGCAAGGCTGCTCGGCCAGAGCGTCCGTTGGTTCATTATCATACTCTCATTAACCATGGCCTTATACCATTTAGGCATCGCAGAAAAAGTAATCATTGCTGCATTCGCCATTATCTTCGGCGGAATTGTCCTTGCCCTGGCCATTGCTTTCGGTTGGGGAGGCAGAGAATTGGCCAAGGACTTCCTTGAGAGGCTTTACAGAAAAAAAGAGAAAGGAGAAGGGGACCAGGATCAAATTTCTCACATCTGAAAATGAAGGGTTAATTCTGTCAGAGATATGAGAAAGGAGTGAATAAGGTCCTTCATGCTCTTTGATGCTCAAACCTTTACCCCGGAGGTCTTTCGAACGGTCTTTCCCCAGCGGTTAATGAAAAAAGTTTCATGATATCCCCATATTTTATAAGCCTCAGCACCAGATCCATTTTCGTCGATACCCTTTTCTTTTCCTTTAATGGCAAGTGTAGATTATGAAATCGGAACCTCGCTAATCTGCTCCATTTCTACTTGATTTACACAAGTTAAATATGTTAACTTTCGTGACAGAAATAGTCCTGTTTTTTCGATGACTTATTTATGTTGGAAGAGGAATTCAGATCTTTGTAATCCCCTAAAGATTACCCATGGACTTTTTGGCGTATATTCCCCAACTCCTTTCATCCGGTATCACTATAGGAGCTATCTATGCCCTGGTGGCATTAGGGTTTGTAACCATCTCCAGAGCCTCCCAAATCATCAATTTTGCCCAAGGGGAGTTTGTCATGTTAGGGGGGGTCATCACTTTCTTCCTGCTGAAAGTTGTGAATCTTCCCTACCCCTTAGCTGCCCTGATTGCCATACTGATGGTGATCTTCATCGGCTTCGCGATGCATGTCTCTGTCATCTATCCTTTGCGAAAAGCTTCTATTGTCATCCTCCTCATGGCCACGTTAGGGGCTTCCATCTTCCTCAGCAGTACGGGTGGCCTTGTTTTTGGAACGCTGCCTAAAACCCTTCCCCCTTTCTCCGGTGAGAGACCGCTCCAGTTATGGGAAGTCTCTGTTCTTCCCCAGAGCATCTGGGTTTTGTTATCCACTTTTATCTTACTGATCCTTCTCTATTTCCTTTCACACCGAACATTATTGGGTAAGGCCATGGAGGCAAGTTCTACGGATCCTTTGGGAGCGGATCTCCTGGGTATCTCAAGAAACCTCATGGTCTTTTTAGCTTTTGGAGTGAGTGCAGGCGTTGGAGCTGCTGCGGGAATCCTGATCACCCCGATCTTCTTTACCAGTTACAGTTCTGGAACGCTTCTGGGTCTGAAGGGTTTTATCGCAGCCGTCTTGGGAGGCTGGGGGAAAAACAGTGGGGCAATTCTTGGAGGGTTTGTCCTCGGGGTTGTGGAATCATTAAGCTTGGCCTTCATCCCTTCGGGTTATAAGGATGCAGTCGCCTTTATCATTCTATTACTGATCTTATACTTTCGACCCAAGGGAATTTTGGGTTCACCCTTTATCGATAGCCGCCGATGGTAGAACAGACAAGGAAAGAGATGTCTATTTAGTGTTTAAAAAAAGTCTTGACGAGTTATGAAGCACCAAATCCCAAGCCCTGTACCTAACATGGTGCAGGGCAAGTACCAATAACCAAATAATGATCAAATTTCAATGACCGAAATTCAAGGAAGAATTTTTTGATTGGATTTTGGTGCTTGGACATTATTTGGAATTTGGGATTTGGTGATTGGAATTTTACACGTGAGTGCTCGGGAGAACATGTCTTCAAAAACATCGAAGGTATCACAAAGGGAGTTTAGAAAACGGGACCTCTTTTACTTGGTGCCCCTGTGGTTACTTTCTTTAATTGCGCCCGACCCATACCTCTATCATAAAAAAGAGTTTAAAAAGAAAGACCTCTTCTATCTCGGCGCGATAGGTCTGGCGCCTCTGATCTGGTCTGACACTCACTTCCATCATCTCATGGTCTTGGCAGGCATCTACGCCATCCTGGCCTTGGGATTAAGTCTCTTCATGGGTTATGCCGGACAGATCTCTCTGGGACATGCTGCCTTCTTTGGAATCGGTGCCTATACCACAGCCATCCTCACCACTCATTATGCCTTCCCAACTTTTGTGGCTTTTTGGGCCTCGGCTGTCTCAGCGGCTGCGATTGCTTATCTCATCGGCAGGCCCATCCTCAAACTGAAAGGATACTTCCTGGCTTTAGCCACCCTGGGATTTGGAGAGATCTTTCTCGTAATCGTCAGGGAATCCACTGACCTCACGGGTGGTGTGATCGGGATCTTTGGCATCCCTTGGTTTTCTGTGATGGGTTTCTCATTTGATACGTATCTTAAACAGTACTATCTTACCTGGGGAGTGCTCATCGGGTTATTTATCTTTTCAAAAAATCTGGTTCGCTCCAAAGTGGGCCGGGCCCTTTTGGCTGTGGCAGCCAGTGAGGATGCGGCCTCGAGTGTGGGGATCCATGTTCCCCGGATGAAGTTAGAGATTTTTGTCCTGGGAGCAGCCTATGCCGGATTGGCCGGGAGTCTTTTCTCCTGTGTCATGTCCATAGCCAATCCCGAGGCCTTTAGCCTTGGGCTCACTGTTCTCATTGTCATGATGGTCATCCTGGGAGGGATGGGGAATCTTTACGGCCCTATTGCTGGAGCCATCCTCCTCACATGGCTGATGGATATCTTAAGCAAATATCAGGAATATAGCCTTCCCATCTACGGTGTCATCTTGATCCTGCTACTCATCTTCTTCCCGGATGGTATTGGAACACGCCTGAATGTGAGGGTGATCTACCTGATCGGTTACTGGGCGAAAAAGAAGAAGAGAGACGAGGGAAAACTCTAATGTCACTGCTCTCGATAGAAGAGATCACCAAAGAATATGACGGGATCATAGCTCTTGACCGACTTTCATTAAAAGTGGAACAGGGAAGCATCACGGGACTGATCGGGCCGAATGGAGCTGGAAAGAGCACTCTCTTTCATTTGATCAGCGGCGTGGAAAAACCTGATTCAGGAAAAATCTATTTTAAAGAAAGAGAAATCACTTCCATGGAATCCCACGAGATAGCCGTCTTAGGGATGGGGAGGACTTTTCAGACCCTTCAGATCTGGGGAAACATGACCGTGGTGGAAAACGTCATGGCCGGGATGAATAGGAGATTGAAAGGTGGTCTGTTCTCCTATGGACTCTGGCTGCCTTGGATCAGAAGATCGGAAAAAGAGGCTTTGAAAGAAGCCAAGGAGATCCTTGATTCTCTCGGTCTGTTGGGCAAATGGGAATTCATGGCTTCTCAGCTCCCCTACGGCAAACAAAAACTCCTGGAAATAGGCCGGGCCCTTGCCATGAAGCCGGAACTGCTCCTTTTAGACGAACCCGCATCCGGACTGACCCTGAGTGAAATGGAGCAACTTTCGGAGCAAATCTTACACATCAGACAGGAGGGAGTCACGGTTTTCATCGTCGAGCATCACATGGGGATGGTGATGGAGGTGGCGGATGAGATAGCCGTCCTCCACAATGGAAAACTTATCGCCGAAGGAACACCGGAGGCAGTAAAAAGGAATCCGGAAGTGATTGAAGCCTACTTAACTCCCGGCGCAGGCGGAAGTGAACCCCGTCGTCAAGAGGGGATTGAATAAATGCCAATTTTCAAACCCAGTTAAAGGCCCCTCACCCCCTCCCTCTCCCCTCGGAGGCTGAGTCGTAATGGGGACAGGGGACAGAGAGCCAGCTTCTGGAGCTTTAGAATTGCGGTTATTTTAATGTTATGGGCAACCATCCTGATCGTTGAAAGTGATGTTTGCATGGTAAACAAGCGTATGATTTTATTCACCAAAAGGTTTCGCTCTAAAGCTCACTCAGCTGCCCCTCTGTCCCCTGTCCGATTTGCAGACCGCCAAGGAATAGGTTTTATTTCATGTCAGCTATTTATTGTGACACAGTCTCTCGGGGAGAGGGGGAGGTCGCTTCGACTCTCGCTTCGAGTCGAAACCGACGCAACCGAGGTGAAGGGGTTTGATAGGCAGGCTGATGCTTAAGATTAAAAAACTGACCGTCCAATATGGGCCTTTGCCAGCATTATATGAAATTTCTCTGGAAGTAAAACAGGGAGAGTTTATCTCTCTTTTAGGTCCCAATGGAGCGGGAAAGACCACCCTTTTACTCACCCTCTCTGGAATTCTGAAGACCACCGAGGGAAGGATTATTTTCGAAGGAGAGGATATCACAAACCTGAGTCCTCATCAGATCGTCTCCAGAGGGATCGGGCATGTTCCTCAAGGACGCCATATCTTCCCCACCCTTTCTGTGATAGATAATCTCATGATGGGCGCCTACCTTCACAGGAATGAAAAGAAGGAGATAAAAAAAGATTTGGAGTGGATCGATCATCTCCTCCCCGTACTCAAAGAGAGAACCCATCAAAGAGCGGGGACGCTCAGCGGAGGGGAACAACAGATGCTCTCCATAGGAAGGGCCATGATGGGGCGTCCTAAACTTCTGCTGCTGGACGAACCTTCTTTAGGATTAGCTCCTCGTCTGATGGATGAAGTCTTTGCTACATTCAGGGAAATGAACCGAAAGGGACTCACCCTCTTTATCGTAGAACAAGAGATCCATCTCTCCCTGAGTATCTCCAGCCGGGGATATCTCCTGAGAAATGGCCGTGTGATCAAAGAAGGATCAGCCTCGACACTGATGGAGAGCCGGGAGCTGATGGCCTCCTTAGGCGGCTATCTCCCTGATTCGCACCAATAACGGCTCCTGACAAAGTTATGGCGGAGGCCTTTTCAGGTCCCCTTCCCGCCCCTGTAATAATCGTCACCTTCCCCTTC
>Ga0214473_10008011_pt1 | contig 12517 bp, 11 predicted proteins | sample RVTome_7_FD_203509 | JGI IMG/M metagenome (GOLD analysis project Ga0214473, IMG submission 203509) | Soil microbial communities from uranium-contaminated site in the Upper Colorado River Basin, Wyoming, United States - RVT98D197 | ecosystem: Environmental > Terrestrial > Soil > Contaminated >... | reverse complement strand
CCGGCCAGGAGAAGATCGTCTCCGTGATCACTCCGCCATCCAGGGCAAAGGCCAGGCTGAAGACGAAGCTGGTCACGACCGGCAGCATGGCGTTGCGGGCGGCGTGCTTGTCGCGGATGGATTTCTCCGTGAGCCCCTTGGCACGGGCGGCCATAATGTAGTCCTCCCGCAGCGTCTCCAGCATGCTGTTGCGGGTGAGCAGCATGGTCCCGGCGAAGGAGATCAGTGCCAGGGTGGCAATCGGCAGGATCAGGTGCCACAGAATGTCTGCGGCGTACTTGGCCACCCCACTGGGGAGCCAGTAGGCCAGGATGCCGGCCAGCACGACGACGACGCCGGCCCAGCCGGCCACACGCCGGCGGGAGGGCTCGATGCGTTGTATGACCAACAGCCAGGCGAACAGGGCGATGGTCGACACCACCCCGGTCAGCAGCATGCGCTGGAAAAGCACGACGGCGCTGAGCGGGGAGTCCTGCCAGACAATCGGGTCGATGAACTTGCCGATCGGGAACCAACCCAGCGTGTAGGCAAAGAACCAGATCATCATCAGCCCGAACCAGGGGGTGAAGACGGTGTAGAGGCTGACGCCTCCGATCGTGGTGGCGTACTCCTTGAACCCCCCTCTACTCCAGGCCAGCACCTTACCGGACAGGAAGCCCATGTAGAAGGCCACGACCGTGGCGGTGAGGAATAAGACCAGCGTGCGCGGGGCACGTTCGATGATGACATCAATGACCTGACGTGGGTAGTTGGAGAAGGAGACCCCGAAGTCCCCCTGGGCGAAGCTCTTGAGCCACAGCACATAGCGCTCGGTGACCGGCTTATCCAGCCCCAGCCGGGCCCGCAAGATCTCGCGCTGGTCGGGCGTCAGGCGAGGATCGCCGAGGTAGATGTTGGAGTAGTCGCCCGGCTGGGCATCGATCATGACGTAGACCATGGTGAGGAAGAAGAAGTAGGTGAGGATATTCTGTCCAACGCGCCGCAGAATGTAACCGCGCATGATCGATCAACCTCCGTGAGGCTGTCCCCAACCCAGAGGACGACAGATAAGAAACGAGGGAGGGCGAGGGATAGGCCTCGCCCTCCCTGACCTAACTTGCCAACGCCCGAAGCCCGTGAGGGCTATCGAACATTGACCTCTGCCTGCAGCGTGCCGCCGCCCTGGTGGGCGTACTGCAGCCCGCTCAGATGCTCGGTGTAGGGGAAGTCCAGCGCCGCGCTGCGATAGGGCTCGATGATGCCCGTGTCGAACAGCACGACGTAGGGGACTTCCGTCGCCAGGAGCGTCTGGATTTGGTCGGAGATCGGCTTGCATGTCTCGACCGAGTCGCAGGTGAGGATCTGCTGCGCAAGAGCTTCGAATTCCGGGTTCACATACCCGCCTGCGTTGTTGCCGTCGGTCACCGCCTGCTCCTCAGCGAAGAAGTCGTTGAGGTAGGACGGGAAGATGCTCAGGCTCCAACCCAGGATGTACATGTCGAAGCTCTGTTCGGTGAAGATGATCGGCACGATCACGTTGAAGCCGGCCAGATTGGCCGTCAACGGGATCCCGAACTCGTTGAGCCAGGATTCGATCCAGATCGCAAAGGTAGAGCGGAGAGGATCGTACCCGGCACTCGGGGCCGGCATCGTCAGCGGGGGCACCGGCACGCCGTCGGGCATGAGTAGCTGTCCGGCCTGCGTGACCTGGCGGTTGTCGGCATCCCAGGCAGGCTTCACGTCACCTTCCCAGGTGTAGCCGGCCTGCTCCAAGATGGCGACGGCCAGGTTGGTGCGCTGCTCACGGGTGAGGGCCTGCCCGATCTTGGGAACATCCGCGAAGTACCAGGCGCCGTTGGCCTCCGGCACAAAGGTATAGAGCGGGAAGGCCACGCCCTGCAGGATGGTCCCGGTCACGAATTCCTTGTCGATCAACGCCGCCACCGCCTGCCGGAATGCGCAGTCGTTCATCGGGCGGCGCCGGTTGTTGAAGGACAGGTAGCGGAATCCGTTGGTGGGGTTCTCGAGCACTTCGATGTTGGGATCGCCCAGGAGACGGCTGGTGAGGCCGCGCTGCATCCCCAGCGGGTTCAGCACGGCATCCACGTCGCCGTTCTGCAGCGCCAGGATGGCCGCGTCCTGCGAGCCGTAAACGGAATAGACCACCGAGTCAACGTGCGGCCCGATGATGAACTCCAGTTCCACGTCGCCCTCGGCCGGGCCGTAGAGCACGAAGCCCGGCTCTTCCTGGTAGGCGCCGTTGGTGTACTCGCGTACGATCACGCCCTCATTGAAGTAGCTGGTGCTGGCGGAGTTCTCGAGGAAGGCGCCCGCCTCCCACTGGTCGAAGTTGAAGGAGCCGGCCAGCGGTTCACCTTCAGGAACGTGGGCAAACAGGTTGTCCTGCGCTTCCTGCTGAGCGGCCAGCACGACTTCCTCGGCGGCATCCGCAGCCAGGGCAGCGACCGGGGCCGCAGCCGTGGTCACGACCGGCTCCCAGTAGGCCTTGGACAGGATCGGCGAGCTGAGCACGCCGTACTGGTAGCGGGCCAGACCCGGCTTGGTGTGGAAGAACAGCTTGGCGGTATAGGTATCCACGGCCTCGATGTGATCGAGGTAGTTGAAGTCATACCAGCTGGACCAGTTGCCAGAGATCAACCCGAGGTTCTTCACGGTGTCGGCCGTGAAGGCCCAGTCCGCCGCACCGAAGGGTGTGCCGTCGCTCCAGGTGATGTCGGTCTGGAAGGGGATCTCTACGGTCCAGAAGTCGCCTTCCTGAACCAAGGGTTCTGGCAGTGCGAGAGCAGCCTGCGGGACGAAATCGAACCGCTTGTCCGCCAGAGCATAGGCGTACAGGCGCTGCGGCAGCATGTAGCTGTTCCATACGGTGTTATCGGGGCCGTTGGCGGCCCAGAAGTTCGTGGTGGTCACGTCCTCGAACACACCCACGCGGTACACCTTGCCGGTGGCCTGCGCGGCGGGTCGCGCCTGGGGCGCGCTGAAGATCGAGGTGGTTGCCGGGGCGGTGTCGGCCAGCGAAGCTACGTGCGGGCTGGCGCCGACCTCAAAGGCCAATTCGGGCAGCGGCATGCACGGTACCATGCCATCGGCCGCAAGCGGGCCCTCCTCCCCTTCGGCGGGGACCTCAACCACGACCTCTTCCCCGGGCACTTCGACCACCCGAGTTACTTCCACTACCCGCTCGGTCGGCTGGCATCCGGCGATGGCCAGAAGCGCCAGGAGAGCCAAGGCAAGATAGAGGAAACTGGATCTCTTGGAAAACATACTCTTACTCCTCCATTACGTGAAAGATGTTGACAATCAAGACACGGATCTGTTGCAGCAGCGAGTATTCAGCCCTTGAGCACCTCCTTTTCCACAGGAACTAGTCGCCTCTCAGGGAAGCGGCGATCCAATCTCGGCTAAAAGCAAATGGGACGATGACCTTGCGTTGCTCAAGACCGGGAATATCAAGGACCACAGACATGCGGCCGGGGAACAGCAGTGCTTGGCCCGCCTGCCCTTTGGCGCTCCTCTCCTCCTGGGTCCATGGATTATACCCTGATTCCATCCGATAACCGGCCTTTGCTCCAGAGGTCTCCCATGGATCCGGCACTGCCCTACCAGGAAAAGCGGGGCTTGGGAAAGCCCAGCAGGTAGTTCTGCTGCAGGGGAAGGGTCATCCAGCCGAGGCGCGGAGCGCCGTCGCCCCAGAGGCTGATCCACTCCTGTGCCCGGTAGTACAACACCTCCCGCTCCCAGGCCCGGCCACGCGCCAGCCGGCTGGCGAAATGCAGCAGCTGGCGGCGTCCCTCCGCCGGCGGTTCCGCCCCGATCATTGCACCCTGCAAAATACGGGAAAGGCGGGCATCCAGCCCACCCTGCCAGGAGGATCTAGGTCGGTTCATAGCCCACCGTGTTCAATGCATCTCCTTCCAGGCCCAGGCTCTTCTTTAGCGATTTACGGCCGTAATGCAGGCGGGATTTGACGGTACCGAGTGGCAGCTCCAGCGCCTCGGCGATCTCCAGGATGGATAGACCATTCAGGTAGTAAAGCACCACCACAACCCGTTTCTCCGGAGAGATGGCCTCCAGGGCGCTCTGCACTTCTCCCCACTGCTCTCGCTCTTCCACTTGATGGTGTGGGGAGGGGCGCCCTTCGCGGGCCAGTCGGTCGGCCATCTCCTGCAGCAGGCTGTACCAGCGCCTGCGCTGGTTGGCCCAGGTGTAGGCCATATTGGCGGTCATGCGGTACAGCCAGGGCTCTAGGGGCCGCTGGGGATCGATGCGGTGGCCGAACCGATATAGGCGCAGGAACACCTCCTGCAGCAGATCCGCGGCGGCCTCCCGGTCCCCGGTGATCGCCAACGCGGTCCGATACACCAGGTGGCGGTGTCGATCGTACAGCCCACCCAGCGCATCCAGATCCCCCTGTTGCATCCGCAGGACCAAAGCCAGGTCTACGGGATGCGGCACGTCGGGTTCCGGGCGCACTCCGCGCCTACTCTCCTACTGCTATATACCGGTGTAGCGGGGAACGGGTTCATTCGGGGTTGGGCCATCATGTCATGCAGAGCCCGGGGTCCTCGATCGGTCTAGCAGTCAGCTCCCCGGGTGAGGTTCTCCAGATTCCAGAAGGGGCTCAGGCCGGAGGGGTCGACCACAACCCCGCAGAGGTCGACCGTGTGGGCCAGTACCCGCGGGCGCATGTAGAGCGGCACGGCAGGCAGATTCTCGGCGAACAACTGCTGGGTCTGCTGGACCGCGGCCTCGAAAGTAGGATCGGCTGGCGGGCCAAGCAGCAGCCGACTGCAGGCCAGGTCGTAGGCGGCCTGGTGGAACCCGCCGGCATTGACCCCCAACGGGTGATCGGCAGAGGGGATTTCAAACCCGGCGAACATCTCGCATAGGGGACTGACCCAGGAGGGCCAGGCCCATTCCACCGCCTGGAAACCGCGGCCGAAGACCCTACCGTCCGGCCACGCCTCGAACAGGTCTTGGCTGCTGAGGACTTCCAAATCAGCCTGGATGCCGCAGCGGGCCAGATCCTGCTGGATGCGCTGGCCCACCGCCAGGTGGAGAGCGCCCTGGGGGATCAGCAGGCTGAACTGCAGCGCCGTGCCATTGGGTACCCCGGCCACCCCCTCCGACTGCCGCGCGGTAGCGGCCACGCCGTCGCCATCCACCCAGCCGACCTCCTCCAGCAACCGCACCCCCGCGGCCGGATCGGCCGCCTGTTGGCTGAGATCCTGCGCCTGCAGTGGGTGGTCCGGCGGCAGGTATCCCTGTGGAACCACGCTCATCCCGAAGAGCAGGTCCTGCACCAGGGCCTCCCGGTTCAGACAGGCGGCGACGGCCCGCCGCGTGCGGGCGTCGGCGAAGAGCGCCGGTGCGTTGGACTGCGGCGCCAGGTTGAAATCGAGCCGCTCCATTTCGCTTCCCGCGCTCCAGCTCAAGGCGATTGTGCCGGCCTCTCGCAGTTCAACCAGGCGGGCCAGCCCCTGGACATCCAGGCTGTCCAGCGCCAACGCCTCCAACACCGCCGATTCATCCAACACATCGCATTCCCCGGTCAGCAGTTGATCGATGCTGGACTGCGCCTGGGGGCCGATGAAGCGGAAGATCAGCCGCTCGAAGAAAGGAAGGCCCTGCTGGGAGCGGAAATAGGTGGGGTTGCGGGTCAGGCTGATCTGTTGGCCGGGGAGCCACTCCTCCAGGCGATAAGCCCCCCACCCCACCGGCTGGCGATTGGCCTGGGGGGCGCTCAACAAGTCGAGCGGCGAGAGCTCCCCCAGCACATGTTGCGGCAGCGGCGACCAGAAATTGGAGAAGTACTCTGAATCCATGTAGCCCGGGATCCCGATCCAGCGCACCGTGCGCTGGTCGAGGGCCTCATAGGACCAGGTCCGGTCCACCAGTGTCTTGGGGGTGGGAGTGTCGCGGTGGCGGTCCAGGTCGAAGGCAAAGACCGAGTCCCCGGCGGTCAGCGGCTGCCCATCCGACCATTCGATCCCTTCGCGCAGCCGAAAGTCAACCTCCATGCGCTGCATGCTCACCGCACCACCGGCGTAGGTGCGAACGCAGCTGGAGTCCAGGCAGCCGGTGGGCAGGTACGGCTTTCCCACGGCCAGGCTGTCGGGTTGGAAGGTCTGCGGATTGAAGTAGGCCTCCGTTTCGCTCACGCTGACCTCGGCCAGCCGAGCGTCGCCACTACCCAGGCTCGGCAGATTCTCCAGGATGACCGCCTGGTGGGCATAGCCGACGACATCGATGGGTCCATCGTAGATCGCCTGCAGCACGGCTTCCGCCTCCCGGCTGGATGGGCCGTAGAGGTACGCGCTGCTGAAGCGATAGAGCGACTCCGGCTCATTTCCCAGACAGACGATGAGGGTCTGGGAAGGTGGAGGTCCCAGCGTGGGCTGGACGGCGACAGGCGAACTCCTGGGCGGCGAGGCAGGTGTGAGCGGAAAATCCAGTTCGGGCGACCGGCCGCAGGCGGCCAGCAGGGCAAGCGCGGCCAGGGCCAGTTTGAGCCCCCGCCGGCTGAGGGTCGGCCGCAACTCAGACATGCTCCTCCTTGGCCAGCCCGGCCAGGAAGTCGCGGTCGTGATCGCTCAAGTCGGCCCGCTCCAGCAGGTCCGGGCGGTGCTCCCGCGTCCGGCGCAGGGCCTGCTCCCGCCGCCAGCCAGCCACCTGGGCATGGTCGCCCGAGCGCAGCACCGGCGGCACCTCCCAGGTGCGGAAGGTCGCCGGGCGGGTGTAGTGCGGCCCCTCCAGGAGCCCGCTGGCGTGGGAATCGTGCTCGGCAGCACCCGCATCGCCGAGCACGCCCGGCAAGCAGCGCGCCACCGCGTCCACCACCACCAGGGCCGGCAGCTCGCCTCCGGTGAGCACATAGTCGCCGATCGAAAGTTCCTGGCTGACCAGGTGCAGGCGGACGCGCTCATCCACCCCCTCATAGCGCCCGGCGATCAGCGCCAGCCGGGGATGCCGGGCCAGCCCGCGAGCCATGGCCTGGGTGAAGGGCGTGCCTTGAGGGCTTAGCAGTATGAGGGGGATCTGACCCAGCTCCTCCCCCAGCACCGACTCCACTGCGGCGAAGATCGGCTCCGGCTTCATCACCATGCCCCCTCCGCCGCCGTAGGGCTCATCGTCGGTGGTGCGGTGCCGGTCGCTGGTGTAATCGCGGATGTTGTGCAGCTCGACCTGCAGCAGTCCGGCCACCTGGGCCTTCCCCAGCACGCTGGCCTGCAGATAGGGGGCCATGACCTCGGGGAGCAGGCTGAAGATGTCAACCCGCATTCAGCTACCCGCTTTCCAGCGCCGCAGGGCCTGTCGGGTGGCTTCAAAGGCCAGAGCGGGCAACTCGTCCTGGCTGAAAAAGCCGGCACGATCGGCGTCGTCGCCGGCCGACAGGCGGCCGCTCTCCAGGCGACCCCGGTACAGAATGACGATACTGGCGCCGCTGGGGTGCTCCAGACCGTACAGCACATCCAACAGACCCTGGATCTGCACCATCAATCCGGTCTCCTCGAGACACTCACGCCGGGCAGTCGCGGCGGGATCCTCGTCGGCCTCCACGAAGCCGCCTGGAATGGTCCACTTGCCGGTTTCCGGCTCCACCGACCTGCGTACCAGCAGGACTTTGCCATCCGCCTCGACCACCACCCCGGCGGCGACCTTGGGGTCCAGGAAGTGGACGTGCCCGCAGGCCGGGCACACCGGCCGCAGGCGCCCAAACGCCTCCCGTTGCTCAACCGCCGAACCGCAGGAGATGCAGAAGCGAATCGGCTGCCGCTGGGCCATCAGTGCCGGCGTCGAGTCCGCAGGGTCAGCACGGCCAGGACCAGGGCCGCACCTCCCAGCCCGAGCTCCGCCAGCAGGAAGGCCAGCCCCGAGCCGGCGATACGGTTCAGCGTGCGGAAGGGAGCCGCTTCGCTCAGCTGGCCCGCCGAGGGAGCGCCGCCTGGAACCTGCGCAGGCTCGGGAGCCGCAAGCTGATCGCCTTCCTGGGCAGCCTCGGGTGCCGCAACCTGATCCTCACCCGGAGCACTCTCCGGCGCTTCGACCTGCAATTCCATAGCCAGGGCTTCCGCTTCCGGCGTCGCCTCGGCCGGCTGGGTACCGGCTGCAGCCTGGCCCGTATCCGCGTAGCTGGGTGCGGTGGCGGTTTGCGGCGGCGCCGCGGCCGACTCCTGCGCGGCCGCCGATTCGCCCACGGGTGAAGAGGTGGCCACCAGTTCCGCCGCCCTGGCTTCGGCCTGGGCTGGCTCGGCTGTGCCGGCGGCCTCAGTCGGAGCCGTCAGTGGCTCTTCTTCCGGGAGCGGCTGCTCCTTCTCCTGTACCTGGCCCATAGCCGGCTCCGCCGGCGGCGCCGCGACTTGTTCCTCCGCCACCAGTAGGCGAGGAGCGGCCATCCCGGTGCGGGCGAAGACGTCCGCCCCTACGACCAGAAAGAACGCCAGGCCGGCCAGAGCGGTGGCCAGCTGCAGGCGCGGGTAGCGCCGGGCAGCTGCGGCCCGCTCCGCCGACAGGGTAAACGCCCGCGGGGGTTTGAGCTTTGGAAGGGAACGCAGCAGGCCAGCGGTTTGCCGAATCTCGGCCAACGCCAGGCGCAGCCCGGGATCCTGCTCGAGACGCGCCCGCAGACCTTCGGCCTCCGGGGGCGGCAGTTCGCCGTCTGCGTAGGCCGACAGCCGCTCCAACTCGGGGGGGGATAGGTTGCTCAGGCTGCTCATCCGATCGTCTCACCTTCAAGACGATAGGAGGCCGGCAGGAGTTCCCCCAGCCCTTGCAGGCAATCGCGCAACCGGGCACGGGCCCGGGCCAGCCGGCTCTTCACGGTCCCGACCGGCCTGCCGATGGCGGCCGCCACCTCCTGGTATTCCAGCTCCTGAACGTCCGCCAGAACTGCCACCGCCCGAAACTCCGCCGGCAGCCGCTCCAGGCACTCCTGGATGCCGCGGGCCAGCGCCGAGCGTTCCGCCGCCGTCTCGGGGCCATCGCCAGGGCTGGCCAGCGCCGGATTGGATTCACTCTCGCCGCCCTCGGAATCCGCCTCGAAACCCTCCAGGGAGATGGAGGGCCGGCGCTTGCGCCGCCGCAGTTCATCGTAGCAGGCGTGGGTGACGATGCGCAGCAGCCATCCGCGAAAGGACCCGCCCCGGAAGCGGCGGATGGCCCGGTAGGCCGACAGAAAGGCCTCCTGGGTGGCGTCCTCCGCCGGGGCCGCCTCGCCCATGATGCGGTAGGCCACGTTGTAGGCCAGCCCCTGGTAGTCCAGCACCAATCGGTTGAAGGAGTCGAGGTCTCCCCGCTGCGCCTGCGTAATGAGCGCGGCCTCGTCCATGGCGGGCTCATGATAACCCTGCCCCAGGCCATGGGCAAGACGCGCCCCGCTAGGGCCGCCCGGGCGCAGCAGCTCCAGGGCCCGCCGGTGGCGGGCCCTGGAGGAACGGCTGTGCTTCGAAGAGGAGGATCGGGATTACAGCGTGACGGTCACCACCCCCGACATGCCGGCGCCGTTCTGGCCGCCGTGGAACCCGCAGTAGTACGGAAAGCTCCCGGCGTTGGTGAAGGTGAAGCGGAAGCTCTCGCCCGGGCTCAGGGTGCCGCTGCTGAAGCTCCCGTCATCGGCGGTCACCGTGTGCGAGTTGGTGGCGTTGGAGGTCCACACCACCGTGGTGCCTACCGCGATGGTGATCTCTCTGTCCCGGAAAGCCCCGTCCACGATGGTGACCATCGTCTGCCCGCCAGCGGCTTCAGGCTCCAGCAACTGGAAGGGCACCATCACAACCGCATCTCCCGCCCGCACCGGCCCGTCGTCACCGGGGAACTCATAGGTCCCCAGCTGACCGGCGTCCACGTGCAGCATGGCGTGCAGCACCGGCGTGGCCTGGGCCTGGTCGATCTCCACCGCAACATCCGTGTTGCTGCCGGCCGAGACGGCAGAATAGCCGATAACCGGCCCGGGAGCTCCGTTAGCGTCTATATGGATGACGATCCAGCCGGCCTGGGCGGCCACCACCTGGTCGATCGTCACCGTCCCGTTGACCGCGCTCTGGTCGCTGGCGGTCACCGAGGGTTCCATCGCCGGCAGGGTGACGCTGAAGGGCACATTCACCATGACCTCTCCGGCCATGGCGGGGACATCCTCACCGGGAAACTCGTACTGCCCCACCGCGCCGCGGTCCACGTGCAGCATGGCGAACAGCTCCGGCGTGGCGTTGGCCAGGTCGATCTCCACCGGCACTGCCAGGTTCTCGCCGGGCTGCACCGCCGAGTATCCGATCACCGGACCGGGGCCGCCGTCCACGTTAAGGTGGATCACGATCCATCCTTGCTCGGCCGCGGTGATCTCGTCGATGATCACGGTGCCCTGGCTGGCATCCTGATCGCTGACCTCCACGGCCGACAACGGCTCGGGGGCCGGCACTTCGGTGGCCGGCGCGGTGGTCGGCGCGGCGGTCGGAGCCGCGGTGGGCGCGGGACTGCAGGCGGCCAGGACCAGGACTGCCAGCAGCGCCCACGCCAGGGTATGCTGCTTCACTCTCATTGCGCTCTCCTCCATATTGGCTTGTACACGACGAAAAGTCATGTCGCCAGGAGATACGCAAGTCGCGGTGCAGTTGGATCTTGCCTGTATGAGAGTTGGATAAGAACGCCGCCGGTGGGAAGCTAGAGGTCGCCGCCCAGGATGCGCGGTCCGGTAGGCAGCGGGCTGCCGTCGGCCGGCTCCAGCGTCAGGCCGAACCCGGAGTAGTCTTGCAGGGGGCGGGGGGCCCGGACCACCAGCCAGGCGAAGCCCTGCTCCTCTGGAAGTTCCAGCAGGCCGCCGCTGGTGCGGGTGCCGTCCGCCGAGATCAGCCAGGCCTGGTAGGTCTGCTGCGGCCCCGGGTCTTCCAGGCCCCAGATGTACAGCACGGCCAGGGGGAATCCGGGGTCATACACCAACGTCCCGCGGATCCCGTCCGCCTCCAGCTCCACCACCTGCGAGGAAGGATAGCTGCGCAACGCCTGGGCCGTCTGCCCGGCACGCTGCTGGGCGGCCAGCGATTCCAGCTGTGCCTGCAGCGAAGCGTTGCGCGCCCACTGCGCCAGGTTCAGGGCCAGCAGCGCAACCGCCGCCAGGGCGCCGGCCCAGCCCAGCCGGCGGCCGGCCGGATTGCTCCGGCGGGCGGGCTGCGCAGTCCCATCCAGGGCGGCCATCAGCCGGCCACGCAGGTCGGCGGGCGGTTTGACCTCGGGGGCCAGGTGCAGCAGCCCGTTGGCGATTAGCTGGAATTCGGCCGCCCGGGCCGCGCACTGCTCGCAGGCGGCCAGATGGGCCTGCACCTGGAGGGCTTCGGCCGCCGTCAGGGCGCCCAGGGCGTGCGCCCCAAGCAGCGCCTCGGCCGCGTGTGGCATGTCGGTCGTCGGCTGCACTGTTTCTATGTCTCCCTAGACTAAACGTCCATTTTGCGGGAAATGGATCTGGGCAGCTCCGGCTGCAGCCACAGCCTGCGCAAGCGCTGCATGCCCAGGCGGATACGGGTCTTGACCGTCCCCAGCGGGATGTCCAGGAATTCGGCGATCTCCCGATGCGACAGTCCCTGGTAGTAGGCCAGCTCGATGGCCGAGCGCTGCTCCTCCGGGAGCTCCTGCAGCGCCAGGCGCAGGCTGCCCCAGCGGGCCTCCTCCGACTCGCTGGAGGGATCGGGAATCTGATTGAGGCGATCGTCGGAATCGTCGGCCTGCAACCGGGGTCGGCGGGCCTCGCGTCGGAACCGGTCCAGGGCGGTGCGGCGGGCGATGGTGAGCAGCCAGCTGATCAGGGCCCCGCGGCGGGGGTCGAATTGGCCGGCCCGCGCCCATAGCTTGAGGAAGGTCTCCTGGCTGACCTCCTCGGCGGCCGCGGGTTCCTGCAGCATGCGCAGGCACAGCCCGTAGACCCGACCGGCATAGCGATCGTACAGCGCCAGGAAGGCCGCCCGGTCTCGGGCAGCCACCCTGCTGGCGAGCTCACTGTCTGGCAGCATTCTTTCGGCCCCTAGCGCAGGCGATTATAACCAGTGGACCGGGCCATGGGGGTGCGGTGGGAGGCCGGGTACGGAAAACGAGCGCCGCCGGGCCAGGCCGGCGGCGCGTCGGCGGAGTCAGGCGGGGAAACCGCTTCAGGCCCAGACGGCGAACACTCCCCCCATCACGGCATAGATGACCAGTTGGTAGGCCGCATTCAGCATCCAGACATTGGTGGGCGGCCCTTCGAAGGTGGTGTACACGAAAGTGGCGGTGGCGCCGATTCCGACCCAGGTCACCACCCCCGCAATCAGACCTTGAACGAAGCTGCCTGCCCCGAAGGCCTGGACGATCAGCGAGAGGGCGACCATGGTGATGGCCGAGGCCACCGCGGTGACCACGTACATGCTGGGGCTGGACTGCAGCTCTTCTTGTTTCTTGCCGATCATGCGCAGCCAGGTTTTCCCGAACAGGGGGCCATACCAGAGGAACCCCAAGGCGTTGGAGGCCACGACACCCACCAGAACCGCCAGCCAGTTAA
>Ga0214473_10008010_pt1 | contig 12518 bp, 5 predicted proteins | sample RVTome_7_FD_203509 | JGI IMG/M metagenome (GOLD analysis project Ga0214473, IMG submission 203509) | Soil microbial communities from uranium-contaminated site in the Upper Colorado River Basin, Wyoming, United States - RVT98D197 | ecosystem: Environmental > Terrestrial > Soil > Contaminated >... | reverse complement strand
CTGATAGTCTCTTCAGGATACCTGGGTTACGTCGGTGAAATAATTACGCTTGCAACGGCTTTCTGCTGGTCAATTACTTAAAAGGCAGACTAATTTTTTCTATCATGTATAAATCTATCCTATTTCAGCCTCATCAACTATTTGCATTTATCAAAAGAGTTTCTTAATGTAATAAAGCTTTTTTCTCATCTGTTGCAAAATTCTGATTAAAAAGGAAAAAGCACTTAGTTAATTTTAACTTTTCACTTTTGGTTTTAAGGAGGCAGCCAACTGTGTTTAAGTGTTTATTAAAGTACCCTAAAACAGCATTATTTTATTTTCTAATATCACTTGATGTATTTTATCAGGCTGCTAATGCACAGATAATCGTTCAATTAGAGTTACCGCCTCCTTTCAAATTTAAGATAGAAGACCTCTGGAAGCTCACGATAACAAATCCCGCAGCTCCATTAAATGTTTACCTTTACGCAACTGCTATAAGAATTAAGGATGACGTACTGCTTGCTGAAGCTACCAGTTCGGTATTTACGCTGCCTGCAGGAGTGAAAAGAGTTAATGCCGCAGAGATCAGTCCGATAAATGTAGAAAAACACAGTGACGAGATTGAGAAAACTCTCGACCGCTTTGGAACGTTACCCGACGGAGATTATAGAATTTGTGTAAATGTAGTTTCGGTTGAAAGCAATTTAGTAATCGGTTTCGACTGTACAGAGGTATCCATTCTGACTCTCACCCAGCCGGAATTACTTTCCCCTATGAATAAAGAAGTTGTGCTGGATGTTTTTCCCGTCTTTAACTGGCTTCCTGCCTTTGCAATTCCTTTAGGGAGCAGTGTAACCTATAGTCTGGTTATTACGGAAATACTTGAGCGGCAGACACCTGAATATTCTATGATTGCAAATCCTCCATGGTTTGTAGAAAATAACATCAGAAATAATTTATTTCGCTATCCCCTTGGTGCAAGACCACTAATTAATGGTCAGCGTTATGCATGGAAACTGTTAAGTTTTATTGATGGGGTCCTTCTGGCAGAAAGTGAAGTGAGAGAATTTACTTTTGAAAATATTGCAATCAATGTAAAAGAGCGAAATGAAGACACACGTAAGCAGCTGGAACAGGAGCTTGAAAAAACTGCTTCCGACAATAGAAATTCTTTTTACGATAATAAAATATTCACATATCCGGGGATTAATAATGAGATAATTCCGGCTGAATTACCATCAGGACTTTCTGAAAAAAATCTCCTTGCTTACGCTGATGTGAGTGTGCTGGAATCGGAAATATTTTTACTCAATAGAAACTATGTATCTCCTGTTTTCCCCCCCGAACCAAAAGCTTTTGAATTTTTTACATCGTACAGTGTTGATTATCAATATTCAAATCTTCAGGGCATTGGTTCCGAAATACCACGTAACTTTCTCAACCTGAGATTAGATCCAACTATGGTGATCTATGGCGTTCCTCTGACTTTCAGCTTATTTTATTCAACACAGCAGCAGGATAGGTTTCAGAATATTAATAGTATGGCAATTCTGCTTGATCCACACTATTTAAAGAAAGTTGGTCAGGAACAGGCTGAGTCGAAGATTAAAGAGATGGAAACTGAAATTGAGAGAAAGAAAGCCGAGCTTGAAAATCAAAAAGATAAGCTGTCTCCCGAAGAGATTGAGAAACTGAACGGGGAAATTAATGATGCTTCCGATGAGTTGGAGAGCATGAGAAAGAACCCTGAGAAGCATTTACCTGGTCAGCAGGGATTTTTTTCTATGTTCAACACGCTCGGTATCGGTACGAACTATCCTGTTTACACAAAATATACGATGAACGGTTCGAGAGTAACAGGGCTGAACATGGAGATGAATCCGGGCTGGTTTTATTTTGCTTTTGCCGGATGGAACAATTTAGATGCTGTTCCTAATTCGGCTTACGGCAGAAATTTGTTTGCCGGCAGGATCGGGGTCGGTGCAAAGGATGACAGTCATTTTCATATTACCGGTATGAAAGGAATGGACGATCAGAATTCATTAACAGCAAATCAGATTCCCGAAGGTCTCGCTCCGCAGGAAAATGTTATTCTGGGAACCGATGCTTCGCTGAATTTATTTGATAATCTGTTCGCAATCGGAGGAGAAGTTGATGCATCGGCATACACAAGAGATGTCAACAGCCCTGAATTGGAAGATATTCCCAAAATAGTAAACAGCATAATGAGCGCTAACATAAGTACGCAGGTTGATTACGCTTATGAAATCTTTTCTTCAGTTGATATTAAAGATTCAGACACAAAGCTGAGAGGAGCTTATAAATATGTTGGTCCGGGTTATATTTCGATGGGAGCGCCGGGAATCAGACGGGATGTTTCCGGATTTGATGTTAAGCTGAACCAGATTCTATTCAACCGGATAGTTAACTTATCTGTTTTGTTTGCGAGGGAACAGAATAATCTTATTTCACAAAATATTTCTACATCTACCTATTATAAATATGCCTTTAATCTCAGGATGAACTTCCCTAATGCGCCGTATCTGATAATTGATTACCGGCCGAATTTTGTTTCAAACAATCTTAAAGCAGATTCGACAAAGATCGAAAATAATGCTCACGTTTTTTCGCTGATGACGGGTTTGAATGTTTTCGGTGATAATATCGTCAGCTCGACTAATTTTGTAATAAGCTATCAGTCTTCCTCTTCTAATACAACGACAGAGGATATTTCTCTGTTCAATTTTACCGTTAGTGAAAATTTAACTTTCAATTTCCCGTTATCATTAACCGGGATGCTGGGATTTATTAATTACAGCCCGGGGGATAAAACTACCCTGATGCTGGATTTTTCTACGGGCTATCTTTTCTTCAGCATCTGGAATAATACGGTGGGAATAAACTACGCAACTGAATCCGATGTAAGCAAGAGAACGGGAATTTATTTTACGTCGGCTGTTCCGGTATGGGAGATTGGAAATTTATTTGTGAATCTTCAGCACAACTTATATCGTGAAGATGTTTTCGTTTATGGTGACAGGGACGAGACCATTCTCCGTGCAGGAATTTCAAAAAAGTTTTAGTGGTTGAAAATTATTTTCAAATCAATATAATGTTAATAAAATGAGAGCAGCTACCTCTCTTATACATATAAATAAATTTAACGGCAGGCTTCTTCTGCTGCTGGTTTATTTTTTCACCGGCATACTGCCTGTACTTGCACAGCAGCAGGTAATCGTTAACATTCAGCATCCGCCATTCAATCAGCTGATGATTGAAGATATGTGGAAGCTGACTCTTATAAATACATCGAACAGCACATTTACAGTTTATCTCACCGGGACACTTACAGAAAGCCAGGCAGGACTTATTGCAAGAGGCATTAGCAAAACATTTGATCTTACTCCCGGCACAAAAATTTTTACTGCTGCTAATTACCGTGAACTCGATCCAAGCATAAGTTATGTAAATAAAGATCGAAAATATCAGGAAAGTGCGGTAAGAACCGGCGGATTTCCTTCCGGAGAATACGAGATTTGTATTTCAGTTATTCAAAGCCGGGACAAGCAAGAGTTGGGCGCACAATGTATCCAGCAATCGGTGCTGATGGTAAATCCACCGATATTAATCTCTCCGGAAGACGGGGAGGAGATTAAAATCAGAAATCCGAATTTTGTTTGGACGCCTGTGTCCGGAGTAAAAAATGTTCAATATAAATTCAAGCTTGTTGAAGTGCATCCGGGACAGTCAATGTATGAAGCAATGGAAAAGAACAGGATGCTCTATTCAACAACTTTAAGGCAGACCACTTTAATTTACTCGCCAAATTTTCCACAGTTAATTGAAGGTAAGGAATATGCCTGGCAGGTACAGTCGTTGGATGCGAGCGGCAACCCTATTGGTTTTAACAAAGGATTAAGTGAGATAGCGGGTTTTAAATTTCCGAAAGACATTATAATAGTTAGGCCAAAAGTTTTACCCGATACGCTCATTGCAGCGGGTTTTAAGATAGCAGTTGAAAGCTGGGATAGCCCGTCGAAATCTTTGGATCCGACTTTGCCCAGCGGACTTGGCAGAATTAAGTTTGAATGTTCACCTCCCTTCTTCATTATTCCCTGGGAAGGATTGAAGCTGTTCAAGAAGAAATTTTTTGTAGTTGAAACCTTGAAGGATTCGGTTAACGAGTTCACTTTGAATGAAGCCCGGCTTATTAAGCCGGAAGTTAAGCCTGGTCAGATGATTGAGCTTGAAATGCCAAACAGAGTTAACGTTGCTGAAGTGATGCTTGATAAAAATTTAATAATTGATTTTTACAAAGATCTGTCCCCAAAAGGTATCAGGGTTGCTTTCCGTGATGTGAAGTGGAATCTTCCAACTGAAAAAGTTGAAGTACTTACCGGAGGTTTTGCCTGGTATCCATCAACGCCTCCAATACCGGTTCCACCTGCTGTGCTTGTATTGAGCAGCGGGTTTAAATTAGAGATTGACTCGCTCGCCATCACTCCGGATTCGGCAAAAGTCAAGGGTAAATTGTGCCTGCCTAAAAGTATTATCAGCACAACAGAATGTACCTGTTACAAGCTTCCTGTTCCTCTCACTGACATAACTCCGGCATGCGAGTTTTATGTTGATCTTTCAGATTCATCGTACGAGCCATTTTTTATTGGTGAGACTGATATAGTTGTTCATGGAAAGGGATTCATTATTGATTTCTCTTCAACCAAATCGCCCGGAGGAGTTGTGCCTCCGCTCGCAAATTCCTGGAAGGGGGTTTTGTTGAGAAATGGTAAATCCATAGCTGCCGTAGCTGATTCAATCATTTCGAACAGGGGATATGTGAAAGCAAAATACTCATTCACGAATGCACAGATAGTCACGGGAGGAATGTCTGCCAAGCTCAACGTTGATTCGCTATTTAAATTTCATACACTCGATCCTTTTGGCTACCAGATAATTTTCACTGAAGGTTATTTAAATATTGCTTCAAGCAGGATTTCCGACGGAGAATTTTATAATACGGAAATAGCTCTGCCTACCAAGGCTATTCGGAACGAACACATGGCGCGTATCTATTCAACTCTTACTACTCTGAAAGTGCAGCGGGATATGGACCTTTTTGCCGATTTAAAGATAAAAGGCTCGCTGGTCTGGGGCGAATATTCAATCACTGCGGGTGAACCGAAATTCTACCAGTTAGATAGTGAGGCTGCTTCGCCTCATACGGGAAATTTTTATCTTGCAGCAAGATGGATGAGACCATATTACCCCGTTTCAGGAAACACCTGGGCAAATCCACTGTTTTATTCTCCTATTGATTCAATGCTTGAAATTCAGAGAATGCAGGGTGTGACCATACGACCGATCAATAATAAGAAATTTACAATCTGGACTAAGGATCTGCCCGATAGCGATACTTTGAAAGGATTGTCCTTCCCTAAGGAATTATTGCATAACACATGGATGAATATAATTCGAACCGGAGTTCATTCCGATGTTGTTCTGATGATCAAACTCCACGGAATTGATTCTGTGAAGCTTGGTCCAAGCTGGTCACCTTTATACAGAGGTCTGAAAACATTTGATACAGCCTTCGATATCCCTGTTAAAGCTCAGGAGCGGGTTATGAGAATGCAGTTTGTTGAGAGCGCTGTCTGGGATGGAGACTTCAGAGGATATATTACTCTTGGCGGTGGAATAAACGATACAGTGAATTTCAAAGATATGATGTTTACTTCAACTGCGAATAATGCCGGCGGACAATTGGATTTATCAACTCCTGCTGAGATGGAATACTGGGGAGTTCAGTTAGTTCCGAAAGATCCGACTAAATCAGCCGGAGTAATCTGCGTCAAGCTTGGAGTAATTTATCTTACTGCCGCGGGTATTTACGAGCCGAGGCATTATGCGAAACCGTTCTACCTTACCTGGGGCGAGATTAAAGCTTCGGGAGATCTGGGAAGATTGTTCTTCGATTACAACAACGTCGGACAGAAGTTCGACCGGTTTTATTATACACCTCATTTTGTTGCTCTGTCTCCTTATGCGCCGCCGGATTCGGGATATGTTCATTCATCCGGAACGCTTTCAGTTAATTTCTTCGGTGCGAAGATGATGTCCATCTCCGATTATAAATCAAAGAACACCGGTTCTCCTTTTGACGGAAGAAATATTGTTCTCAGGGATAAAGTCCATATGGATTCTTCACCAAGCGATCTTCATTGGGAAAGAAACTGGGGTGCCGGGCTTGCCGATCTTAGTTTCGATATGGTTTACGATACACTTCTCCAGGATGGTTTCCTTGGCACGGGAACATCATCAATACTTGGAATAACCGGTGACCTGGCTTCAACAATAAGAGTTAAAGCCGAGGGGTCCTGTTTCAGTATATTCGAAGATTTTGCACACGATTTCGGACTTGGTCCATTAGCATACTTTGGTGCTATGGGGAATATATGGGGCTGCGGCTGTATTAAAGGTGAGGTGCTCGAGAAAATTGTGGTTGGTGGTGAGCTCTCAGCATCTGCCGGCGCAGGGGCAAGTATTGCCGCAAGAGCAGGTGCCCTCGTTGGAATTATATTCTCTTATGAACCCACCCGTACTATGCTTGAAATGAACGGCGATATGTTCCTTGTTGTCGGCGGTAAAAATATAGAAGCCACTGCTTTTGCTTTCTTCGTATTCGACCGTGGTGAAGGTTATGTTGAAGGACATCTGAAAGGAACATTGAACATGTCAACCATAATTTCAGGAGTTTATGGTGAGGGAGAGCTACAGTGGCATATCGGCTCAGGCTACCAGGCAATACAGGGAAAAATTGCCGTTGAAATTTTCGGCTTCGGGGGGATAGGCGGAGGCGGCGTTGGAGTTGAATCGGGATTGTTCCTCGGTATAAATGCACCGAAAGAAAAAGCATGGGTTATGGATGGAATAAGCGGTAAATACGGATTAAATAAAAATCTTCTGCCATCGCATCTGACTGGTTTTTATGCTTACGGAAGCGTGAAAATGTCAGTTAATATAGCTTATGTTATCTCCGGCGGTTACCAGGTTTATACAGGATTAGGCGCGTTTGTAGATCTGGCACCTCCTGAATTTGTTCTGGTTGGAAATGTTGGTGTTAAAATCTGGGGCTCCATATTAGGCGGACTTGCAAGTGCATCGGCATGGGGAAATCTGCAGTTGGCTGTCGGATTGCCAAACCCGGGATTTGAAGGTGCTATCGGATTAGAAGCCTGCGTGCTTTGGGTAGTTTGCGGTAGTGTTGATGTTCACTGCGGCTATAATAAAACTGACAGCTTTTACATTTACTAAAAACAAAATAAGAAATGAAGAATTTGTTTAGTTTAACATTAAAGATTGTGAGAGCAAATAAATGCGAGAATGTATGTATGCATAAATGCATGAACTTATGCAGCCAAATCCGCGAAGCGGGGTCTCGCCTATGGCGGACAAACATGCAGCTACGCATTCGTTCTTTGCGTATTCCTGTATATGTTCGTTTGATGATTCTGTGTTTCGGATTGATGTTAAACGGCAAAGTGACTGCCCAGGATTTAGGTGGTTTTACAAAACCATTACCTGACCTTCAGGTATTCCTTACCTGGCAGTCAGATACTTCCGAAACAAATATCAGGTACAATATTTACAGAAAAAGTGCGGTTGATCCCGATTATCCGGTTGTCCCTTTGAACTCATCGCCGATTGCGCCAATAACGGTCTGTGCTGATTTTATGTCTTATATTCCTGCCGGGTCTGATGAATGGAATATTCTGGCAAACACGTTTGCCGATTCCATTACAGGAACACCTCTGGCAGATGTATGTTCGGTTACTTCATTCGAACAAAATTCAAAAAACTGGCAGAAGGCAATGCTTCTTGCGAGAGCGAAACCCAACATCGCTATTGTGTTCGGTGTTGGTTTCCGTGATGTCACCTGCATAAATGGAACCGAGTATAAATACCAGATTCGCAGAGTCGATACAGCCGGAATAGAGTTATCGCTCACCGGTGCAAATGAAATTTCTATTAAAGCAGGTGTACCAGGTGCCGTACCGACTGCTGCAAATATGAGAATCGTAATTGGCGACGCAATGCTTCAGGTACTCTGGAATAAACCTGCACCGCAATATTCCGGCTTTAATTTATATCGTTCCACTGCTCCTGCAGGTCCATACATAAAAGTGAATGATGCAGATGTCAGCTTAAATATTTCTGTTGATATTGACAGCAACACGGTCGCTCCTGTTTCAAACGGATTTACTGATTATGAAAGATGGGACTCACTGGGTAATCCTGCACCGAGAACCGTCCCGGGCAGTATGATTCCCTTCACCGGTCCTGCGAACGGAACAACATATTATTACAAAGTGAAGCTTAAAGATATTCTCGGTAATGAAGGTCCTTTTTCTGCGGTTGTATCAGGAAAGCCGGTAGATAAAACTCCGCCTGCTATGCCTGTGGGAGTAATAGTTGTTCCGGTTGAATCCACGAGCAGTTTTGAAGTAAAGTGGCCTGTTGTAGTATATGATATCGATGGTCATAAAGAAAAAATGGGCAGCTATAAAATTTACAGGTACGAGAACCCGGAAAATCCGAATGTTGGTGCAACACTTATCCCCGGTGCAGTACTTCATCCACCGGCTGCTGATTCAGTATTCATTCTTTATAAAACAGATAATTCTCCGGGTTTGAGAAGCGGTTGCGGCGAAGAGACTTTTTACTACAGGGTTGAGGCGATTGATGCCGCTGGAAATATATCGCAGCGCTCTGTTGCGGTTGGAAATGCTTTGAAGGATACAACAAAACCACCTCCGCCAAAAGGTACAAGTGCTGAAGGATTCGATAATTTCATACGGGTAAAATGGCTCGTTGAAAATTACTGCGATACCAATGTCTACTTAATTTACAGGGCATTGTGCGATTACGGCGAGTGGATTCCATGCAGAGATGAAAGAGAAAAGGAAAAGCGAACACCGCCCGGTCAAACAGGTCGTGATACTCTTAAAGGAGAGCACGGAACCGGCAAGCCGAAAGCAAAAGACTGCGGTGGTCCATTTGTATTAATTGGTGTCCTTCCGCACTGGGAAGCAAGACAGCGCGCATCAAACGACACAACATATTTTGATGATATGACCGTACCTGAAGGCTCTCCGCTTTGTTATGCATACCTTGTTAAAGCACAGGATCTTTCACAAAATATTAGCGGGAGGATGCCCATACCAGATCTGACAAAGGAAACGGTTGTATGCCAGAGGTTGCGTGATAAAACTCCTCCCGAACCGGGAATCATTTCCGGTCTTCTTGCAAGAGACAGTACAATAATTGTTGAATATATCGGTCCTCCGGTTCAGGATATAGCTGCTTATCATGTCTTCCGGTCGGAGACTGGTGAGTTCGGTGCTTACAAATGGGTAGGCGGGATGACCGTAGTCCCTCCGCCGGGCGTTGGTGTTCCGCTGGATTCCCCTTACGTTCCTCCGCCTGCTGTTGACTGCGATCTGATTCCGCTTGTCAGTAAAGATTATATGAGCGCAGGAACGTTTATTGACAAGGATGTTGTACCTAAACAGATCTATTGGTATAAGGTTCTTGGTGTTGATCAGAATGGTAACCAGACTTCGGTTGACAGTGCTGCGGGAATAAGCACATTTACTTTTAAATCTGAAAGAGATAACCCGCCTGAAATTCTTTCAATTGTTGCGACTGAAGATACATGTGCCCTGTTAATTTCCTGGTCAATGACTTTCAATCCCGAAACAATGATGGGCTTTGTGGTATTCCGCAGTCGCATTAATACCGGTCCTTACTATCAGATTGATAATATCGTTAGAGGAAATTCGTTTTCAGATAATTCAGTTGCGAGAAACACTCAGTACTGGTACAGAATTGCATTACTGAAAAAAGACGGCTCGATGACAAAACTATCCGATCCCAAAAATGCAACACATCCATAGGAGAGTATATTATGAGCAACTTAATTAAAAAGCTATTCCTTAATTTTCTTACTCTTACTCTTACTCTTACTCTTACTCTTACTCTTGTACTCGTATCAGTTTGTTCAAAACCGCTTTGGGCACAGCACCCGGCAGAAACTTACGGTTGGGCATTCGATAATTTTTCTGACACAATATATAACTGGGATATTTACTGCCATACTTTCTTTGGAATTCCGTCCGATGAAAGTTCTACCTGGTTCACTGCAACTTTTGATAAAGTTTATTTTGAACTTGCTTTTGAAACCAAGCTTCCAACTACGGGCGGCGGAAACTGCTTTGGATTAAGCCTGCTCAGTTTGATGATGAACAAGTATGGTGGTTATTACGGTTTTTGTGCACCACCTAATTCACACGTAACTGCACTCGATCCAAACGGTGTTCCTTTAAATGCTCTGTTAAAACGGGCAATAAATATAATGCATGGAAGACAGCTTTCACTTGCGGCGATATTGATGTATATTGAACAAGCGTCGGGCGGACATTCGCAAAATGCTACCTATGGTGTCAGCCTCGCAAAGCAGAATATTGCAAAGGAAGGACCTGTACTGGTATGTATAACCAAAGAACTGTTGCCGGATAAAGGCGGTCACACTATGATTGCCTACAAGGTTACAGATCACGGACCCGGAAAACACAGAATCTGGCTTGTAGATCCTAACCGGATCTGGGCTGATACTTCAGCAACTAACCGGGGCTGGTATATGGGTGACAGCAATTATATAAATGTAGATGGAACTAACTGGACATTCAGAATGGCAGGTAAGCTTACCGACTGGCCTACGAATGATGACGATGAAGTAGCGGGAGGCTCTTTGGGCGAAGGTCATCTTGTAATTATGCCGATATCGGTTGTCGGTCCTCCGGGAAGAACCCCTACTTCAATGGGTTTAAGCGTACTCTCAATTCTCACAAAAATTATTATCTGGGGAGGATTGAGTTCATCATTTGATGTGAATGATTCCGGATTGATAAATAAAGTAGCTTCATTTATTACCGATAAATCTCTGTTGAGGCTACCTTATTACCAATCTTTTATGACACGAGCTTTGAAAAAATGTATGCCCGCTTATGGTCAGAACTAAATAAAAAATTCTTATCTCTTTCAAAAAGACTTGTAAAAGATGGGAATCGGTCGGGGGAAAATTCTTTCGGTACCAATTCGGAACTGAATACTTGTAAATTCATTTATTTTCCATTACTTAACTATTTGCAAATATCAATAGACTTTCTTAAAGTAACAGAGCTTTTTTCATATAGTTCCCAATTTACTAATACTGAGGAAAAAGCACTTAATTAATTTTAATCATTCACTTTTGGTAAAAATGGAGGCGCCATCAGTGTTTAAGTGCTTGTTTAAATTTCAAAGAATTTTCGGAATTTGTCTTCACATTCTTATTATAGCTCTCGCTCAGCCGGTTCGCGCACAGGTTATCGTAACTATCCAGCATCCGCCCTTTAATCAACTTACAATAGAAGATCTATGGAGAATAACTCTCATAAATTCTACAACAAATACTTTTACAATTTACCTCAAGGCTGCTCTCACAGAAAACCAGGCGGGACCGATTGCAATTGGTACCAGTTCAACTTTTGAACTTCCTCCCGGCACGAGAGTTTTTACTTTAGCAGATTATAGTTTTCTGAATCCAGCTATAGAATACGTCAATCCTGATCCGAAGTATCAGGAAAGTGTTGTAAGAACCGGCGGTTTACCTTCAGGCGAATACCGGATTTGTGTTACAGCAAATCAGTCCTATAACCAGCAGGAGATTGGCAGGCAATGTATTGAACAGTCGGTACAAATGGTAGCACCGCCGGTATTAATATCGCCAGAAGATGGGGCGCTGGTTAATGTTGCAAATCCAAATTTCCTGTGGACACCGGTTTCAGGTATCACCGGAGTTCAATACCTGTTTAAGCTCGCCGAAATTTTTCAAGGTCAGTCTGCTCAGGATGCAATAAAAAATAATCCTGCTTTATATTCCGTCACCACGCCGCAATCAACGTTTTCCTATCCTCCAACTGCTCCGAAGCTGATAATCGAAAACAATTATGCCTGGCAGGTGCAGTCACTCGATGTTAACGGGCTTCCGATTGGCTTTAATAATGGTTTGAGCGAAGTTGCAAGCTTCAGTTTTATCGGTCTCTCAATTTTGCCTGCAATACAAATCATTCAAAGCTTTAGCCAGTTCAGCGTGGAAAAATCAGTTAATACCGCCGAAGCAAATATTGGCGACGAACTGACTTATACAATTCTTGTCAAGAGAGCAGGAAGGTTAAAACCTGATAAAGTGGAAATAACGGATGCAATCCCCAAAGACACAGAACTAGTTGAAGGCTCTGTTAAGGTAGAAAAAGTTAACGACAAGGGACAGGCAAGTGAGCTTAATAAGAATGATTATGAAGCAAATGCAAAAGACGGAAATCTTGAAGTTAAAATTAAAAAATACCCGGAGAACCATTATATAAGAATTACATTTAAAGTAAAGATTACTTCAGCTCCTGAAAACAGAACCATTACTAACAAAGGTTTGAAGATTC
>Ga0214473_10008009_pt1 | contig 12519 bp, 6 predicted proteins | sample RVTome_7_FD_203509 | JGI IMG/M metagenome (GOLD analysis project Ga0214473, IMG submission 203509) | Soil microbial communities from uranium-contaminated site in the Upper Colorado River Basin, Wyoming, United States - RVT98D197 | ecosystem: Environmental > Terrestrial > Soil > Contaminated >... | reverse complement strand
TTGAATCATTCTAGGGGAATTTCTTTTTTTGATGAGCTAGCCGCGGCTTTTCTAATTGTCCCCATATTTGTATAACGGGAAGCCGCTGATCCGAGAGATCAAGCGGATTTTTAGAGGGTCGAGGTAGCCCCGGTGGATGAGCTCTTGAAAATACTCTGCGGAGGGCGGGCTGTCGAGAAAGAAATAGACGGGGATACGTAAAATGGCGAGGATCAGGACCGTATCCCGGAGGAAGAAATCCGGAGTCCAATTATTCCGGTAGGCGGTCAGGCCGGCATATAACCTGAGCGAGCCGGAGTGAAAGTCGCAAAAAACAACGGCATTCGCCTCGACGCTTTTTTTAATCTGGAGTGATTTCTTCTCTTCAGAAAAATTTCCCATGGGATAAAGGGGAAGGGAACGATAGAGGGGATAGACGGCCAGGAGAGCGACAAGAAGGAATTTGAGGAGCTTCAGTCTCGTTAATTTTTGAGTCAAGGCCAGAGCGCCGAACCCGTATAAGACACCCAATGCCGGGAGGGCCGGCAGGAGATAGCGTTCATGGCGTATGCTCTGGAAGGCATAGAAAATGAAAAAGGAGAGACAAAAGATCAGGCTGAACGAGCCGAAGGGACGCTTCTTTCGGTCGATGAGAACAGCACCCAAGCCCAGGAGGATGACGGCGATTCCCAGCCATCCGCACGTGTTGAGCAAGGTTTTCCCGTAAAAAACAACGCCCCTCGGCAAATAGACAAGCCCCGTTTTGCTGCCGGTAATGGGCTCGTAAACGAGACGGAAGTACGATCCGTAGAGATGGTGACAATAGAGGGCGTTGGGAAGAAATCCGAAGAGGATGAACGAGGCGCCGAACCAGAGCGCATCCTTGATGATGTCCTTCGGTTTGCGATGCAACCTGTATTTCGTGAAAAACAGGTAGAGAAGAGGAAGGCCTCCGAGGACATTGGGATATCTCAACATCACCGCGAAGCCGAACAGCGCGGCGGAAAGGACGACGAGATATCGTTTCGGCGTCTTAAAGCTCAGGTAGAGGAGGAAGAAGCTTCCGGCCAGGGACATCATCGACGGCACGTCGCTCATGATCAGGACCGTGTTTTCAAAAACGTCGCGATTGAAGAAGACAAAAGCGGCCAAGCAGATTCCGAAATGGATATCGACGCGTTTTGTCCCATAAAAGAAAAAGAGGAGGAGAGAAAGCAAAGTCAGGAAAGGCAAGACATAGAAGGCGGCGGAGATTCCGGCGATCTTGACGAACGGCAAGAGGAGGAGGGACATCCCCGGAGGAAAGACATTGTAGATCAGGCCCTTCGACAAGTCATGGACATAATGGCCATGGGGACTCAGAAAGAACTGGAGCTGATCATCGTGGGGTTTGACCTTATAGATCTCGCGGATCCGCGGAATAAGCGGGTCGCTGAATTCCGTGTGAAAGATTCCATGACGGGCCATATTGACGGCGCCCTGAAGATAGGCATAGGAATCGCAGCCGCCCACGGCCGTCGATTTTTTGGCCAGGATGTGCGACCCGTAGACCCAGGCGAGAATCGCGAAAAGGCATAAGGCAAGAAAAGCGAAAAGGTCCAATCGATTCAGGACTTTGCGCCGGACGATGCCCAGGACGGCGATCCCGCTTAAAACCAGAAGGCATCTCAAAAGGAAAATCACATAAGCCCAGAGGCGATCCAGCCTGTATCGACTTTCCGAGATCGGGCCGGGATACACCGGAAGTCGGGGCAGAAGGCGAGACAGCACCCCCGATTTTCTGACGGAAAAATCGATTATGCCGATGTCGCCGGCGTCGAAATACTTGATTTGGATGCGATGCTGTCCCCGACGGAGAAAAATCGTCTTGTCTTTTCGGATCGGCTCGTGCCGGCCTCCGTTGTCAATGAGGAGGTTGTCGTCCAGTGTGACCCAGGAGCCGTCGTCCGAATTGACGGAGAAGAGAAATTCGGCATCGCGCGCCACGAACAGGACGCCTTCCCAGATTGCGCTGTAAGTGTCGGAATACGCGATCCTCGACATCCTGGATTTTTGGAAATGGATCGTTCTGTCGATCTCCGAAGCTACCGCGGGCTCGCCCCAGGATTCGTTATTAAAGTACATCCCCGCAAATCCCTGCCGAGAGCCGAGGTTGGGGACGATCAGGGAGAAGACGAGAGTCGCGAGAAAAATCAGGAAGATCAGCCGCGATCTCTTGACTAAGGCGGTCAAAAGCGAGTTGAGCGCGGGAATAGAGGTTATTTTCGACATCGGGACCAATGGGGGCTGTTCGGAAATAATCGGACGATCATCCTCCTAGAAATATGCGAGAGAAAAACAATTGTCAATAGCGAAACCCGGAGCCGCCCAGGGCGAAAGCCGTTCTTTTCTTGACATCGTCCGTTGGGTTGAATAGTCTAGGCGGACTTAGGAGATCTCGAAACGATGATCCTCAATGAGACTTCGGGCACGTCCCTCCGTTTGAGTCTGTGATGGAGAAACCGGACCTCGTTCTCGTCCATTCCTTTTATGCCAACAGCACCCTGCTCCGCGGCATGATCGAATACCTGGAGGATTTTTTCCACGTCCATTTCATCGACCTTCCCGGTTTCGCCGGACATGTCCCCCCGCTGGCTCGCGTGACCATCGAGAACTTTTCCAGGCATGTCGAACGGCGCATCGAAGAGCTCGGCCTGAAGAGCTATATTCTCTGCGGCATCTCCTTCGGTTTCCTGGTCGCCTGCGGCGTCGACCCGGATCACGGCTGCCGGGGACTGGCGGCCATCGTCCCTTATCTCGATGCCCGCAGCCTTAAACTGGGCTGGAAAAAAAGACTCGCCTACGCCCTGGTGACCAAGTCCGCGGTCCGCTTCGGGTTGGCCGAGGCGGTCTGGCGAAGCAAGCTCGTCCGGAGATTCGCCTACTGGTACAGCGTCTATCCTCCGGAGAGGGTGGATGTCATCTTCGCCGAGATGGATCCCGTGACCTTCTTCCGGACGGGAAAATTGATTCTGGAACACCGCGCTCCGTTCCCCTTCCGGAACAAGCCCACCGCCCTCATTCTCAGCGACCAGGACGGGACGATCGAGAACGATCGAGTCCGGGAGGCCTTCGCCAAAAATCTCCCGGAACTCCTGATCGTCGACACATCGCTCGAACATTACCCGGTCCGCCTGGATAAAGAACATTTCCGGGAGCAATTTCCTCCGGCGGACATCGAACGCATCGTCCGCTTCTTCGAGGACGGAAAGCCGCGGCCGGAGGCCGAGTCTCGTCATCCTTGACTTGGTTGTGCCGGAGACATAAAAATATCTTATATGACAAGGAAAATCCCGCCGTTTCTCGTCCCGGCCGGTCTGATCGCGCTCACCCTCTTCATGGGTTTCGCCAACCTCGGCGGCTGGCTGATGAACGACGACGAAGGGGCCTACCTCTACGGAGCCTGGCGAGTCAGCCTCGGCGAAGTTCCCTACCGGGATTTTTTCGTCTCGCAGACTCCGCTGGGTTTTTATCTTGCGGCCGGATTGTTTGAGCTTGTCGGCCCTTCGGTCGTCGCCGCCCGGGTTCTCAGCTTTCTCTGCGTCTTGTGCGCGTCGTTCCTGATCTATTATGCCTTGCGCAGATATTTCGGTTTCGGCCGGAATCCAGCGCTTCTCGCGGCGTTCATTTGGCTATTCACGAAACACAACTATGCCCTCGGCCGGATGTTCATGCCGGACACCCCGATGATCTTTTTCTCGACCGCCGCCCTGGTCCTGGCTTTGAAAGCGGAGTCCGCGGCCGAACCGGGGAAAAGGAACGGGCCTTTGTTTCTTTTCGGGTGCCTTGCCGGTCTGGCCGCGATGACAAAGCTCAATGCGATCCTCATCCTCTTCGGATATGGGCTTTTCGCGGTCTATCTTTGGATCAAAAAAGTCGAGGACTTCCGCCTGCTCCGGGCTAGGCTCCTCTGGCCATGGGCCGGCTTTGCCCTCTCGTTCGTCCTGCCTTTCGCCTTAATGCTGATCTTTGTTCCGGGCGCATACCAGGCCACGATCGGATTTCATCTTGCTAAAGAAAAGGCGACGGTATCGTTCCTTGCCCCGGTCCTGACAAGGCTCGGCCAGTTCATCGGAAATCACAACTACGGGCTGGTCCCGGTCGCCATCGTCGGTCTGATCTTCGGATTCAGGTTCAAAGACAGAAAACGGGCTCTGCTTCTCTTCGTGACAGGCGCCGTCCTGCTCCAAGTTTTCATCCCGGGGACATTCTATCTGCGCTATGTCGTCTTCGCCCTCGTCCCTCTCGCCTTTTTCTTCGCCGCCGGATTGGCCGAGATCCGGTCCTGGAAAAAAGGCAGGTGGTTCGCCGGGCCGGTCGCCGCCGCGCTTATCCTTCTCTGCCTGGCCCCGTCTTTTAATCCGCGCAGGCTCGGCGCTTATGATAACGGAACCCGAGCCCTGGCCGCCTACGTCCAGAAGGAAACGGAACCGGCCGACTACATCTTCGGCGACGATCCCGGCATTAATTTCTTGGCGCGGAGGCCGTGCCCTCCGCGCCTCGTCGATGTCTCGGGCGCGATGACCCGGAGCGGACAGGTCACCGCAGGCGATATCAAGGCGGAATGCGAGCGGACGGCGGCGAAGCTGATCCTGGTCGAAACCGCCGGCCCCGCCCACCACTTGAAAAATCTCAAGGATTACCCCGCCTTCGAAGCCTACCTCCGTGAATCCTTCGACCGGATCGGGGTCATGCCCCGCGAATTCCTTGTCGTCGACATTTACCGCCGGAGAGAGAAACTAAAGGAGTGATCGCCACGCTCCGCTCGCGATGACTTTAATTTAATGTTTTCAAGAGCCGAAGCCGCGAGCGAAACGTGGCGGGAAGCGACGTGGTGATCACACCTGCCAGGGAAAATCCGCGTGGCGATGAGCGACATGCCCCGAGCTCTCCTGCTTGCTCGAAGCTCGCTTTCTTCCGTATAATCCTGATGCTCAAAATCTTTAAGCCCTCATTTTAAGGAGTCCTCATGTCCAATTCGGGGAACGGCTTCAGCGGATTTCGCGGTGTTTGGGCGAAAGTCAATCTCACGAACCGCCAAGTCAGCGTCGAGCCGGCGGACGCATCTCTCTATCGGGATTACATCGGAGGCCGCGGCGTCCAGGCGCGCCTTATCTATGACCATCTCCGAAAGGTCGGCCCGCTCACCGATCCTCTTGCTCCGGAGAACCGGATCATCCTCGGAAACGGAGCTCTGAACGACACCGCCGTCCCCACGGCCGGCCGGGGCTCGTGTTCATTTGTCAGCCCCATGACCCGTTCGCCCGAGAATGCTCCCTGGATCCCGAATCATCAGCCGGTCTACGGCCACATCACTCACGCCAGCGCGGGCGGGCTCTTTCCTAACATGCTCAAGCGCGCCGGAATCGACCATCTCATCGTCGACGGCCGCGCGGAGAAGCCCGTGCGCATCCTGGTCGTGGACGGCAGGGTCGAGGTGCATGACGCGGAAGACGACCTCTTTGAAAACGTCGACGGCAGAAAGACCGCCGGGACGGCGTCGGCCATCACCGACTTTTTGACGCGCGCATATCCCGGGTCTTCGACCATGTGCCTCGGCCCGGCCGGCTGGAACAAGGTCGCTTTCGCCTGCTTGACCGGCGACCATCACCGCAATTTCGGCCGGGGCGGGGCCGGGGCGGTCTTCGGCTCAAAAAACCTCGTGGCCGTGACGGCTCTCGGCCGCGAAGCGACGACAACCTTCGACGCGGAAAAGTTCCAGAGGTTCGCCAAGGAGATCGACGCCCAGGTCAAAGCTCATGTCGGGGATCCCAAATGGACGGCCTCGTTCCGGCCGACCACCGGGACGACGTGGTGGCTCGACCGGGCCCACAACGGCAAATATCTGGGCAAGCAGGGCGGCTATCTTCCCTGGCACAATTTCGACGAGGGGTATTTCGATCCGTCGGACTACGCCAAAGTCGGGACAGACGCCTTCCTCGAGATATCGGGAAAATACAAAGTCTGCAACCGCTGCCGACACGTCATGTGCACGCGCTCGGCCAAGGTGGAGAGTGGACCCTACGCCGGGGACGGCGTCCGGCCCGAATTCGAAACGGTCGCCCTCTGGATCAACTGCTGCATCCTCGACCGCAACGCGATGTTTCATCTCAATTTTCTCTGCAACGAGCTGGGCGTGGACACCATGACCCTCGGCAGCGTCATGGCCGGGGCGATGGACCTTGAAGAAAAAGGATATCTGAAAAAATATCCCGGGGCGCCGAAATTCGGCAGCGCGTCGGATATGATCCGGACGCTCAAGGCCATTGCCTACCAGAGCGACGACCTGGGACGGCTTCTCGGCGGCTTTTCCGACCGGGTCATCGCCATTCTCAGCGCGAGCCAAAGCAGCGCCGACCTCAAGGACATCGCCGCATGCGTTACGACGGCGTATGGCGGGCTGGGCTATGCCGGCATCGAACCCAAGGCCTTCCCCGGGATGTTCACGGCCTACGGGACATCGAACCGCGGCCGCGGCGATCACACCTATGCCTGGACGATTCAAGCGGAAGAAGGCGGATTATCAGGCGCGGGCAACCTGGCCGCCTATGTTGCGGCCGGGCAGACCGGAAAAGGGCTCGTCGATTCCATGGGGTTGTGCGATTTCTTCACCGAGGACGTCACGTCCGATCTCTTTCTCTCGCTCTATCATGCCCTGACAGGTTTCGAATACTCGAAGGATTCGATGAATACCTGCGGACAAAGAATTTACAACCTCGAGCGGCGAGTGAACAACCTCCAGGGGAGGACGCGGGCGTATGACGCTTTCATTCCACCGAAACTCACCATCCCCCTGACCTCCGGCGGACATAAGGGCCAGGCCGTCAACCCGGCCTATTACAACGAAGTTCTGGACGCCTATTATGCCCATCAGGGCTGGACCAAGGACGGAATCGTTCCGTCGGCCAAGCTCAGGGAGCTGGGGATCTCCTGAATTCGCGAAATTCGTTATGGTCGAGATCGGCGCCCCGCCTGCGCGAAAAATCGGATCAAATTCCAGCCTGGCCCGGTGCTGTTGACTGAAATCCGACTCCTCTTTATCCTTTAATAAAAGAGATCCCCGTTAAACGCGCGAAAAAGAAGTAAATCTTTTCGGGTATTCTGTTCACCCAGGAAACCTTATTTCCCCTGAGAACGTATTAATGTTTGAAGATGCATTCTCTATCGACGGGACTGACGACTTATCGCGGCATCGGCCGTAATCGGAATACATTGTTTCTAAGGAAAGACGGATGAAAAAGACAGCTCTCCTCCTCGCCCTTCTCCTGGTCCTGCCTTTCATTCTGAGCGCGAACGACAAGAAGGACAAGAAAGAACAGATTGTCCCGGAACAAAAAACCGTGCGAGCCGTTCGGGCCGAAGTGCCCATCGCCATAGACGGTCAGCTCACGGAAAAAGCCTGGCAGGGCGAAGCCGCCGAAGGTTTCACGCAAAACGACCCCAACGACGGCGCGCCGGCCACGGAAAAAACCCGAGTCTGGGTCGCCTACGACGACAAAGCTCTCTATGTTGCCGCTTATTGCCATGATTCTGAGCCGGGCAAGATTATCGGCCGTCTCGGCCGCCGCGACGTCCAGGTCGACTCGGACTGGTTCGTGTTCGCCGTCGACCCCTATTACGACAAGCGGACCGGATATCTCTTTGGCGTCAATCCGGCCGGATCGATCCGGGACGAAGCTTTGTCCAACGACGTCAACGACGACGAATCCTGGGACGGCATCTGGGAATCGAAAACGGCGGTCAACGGCGATGGCTGGACGGTCGAGATGAAGATTCCTTACAACCAGATCCGGTTCCCCAAGCAGGACTCGTATGTCTGGGGCGTCAATTTCCGCCGGATCATCAAGCGCAAGAACGAGACGGTCAGCTTCGCCTGGGTGCCGAAAAACGATCCGGCCTTCGTCTCCCGTTTCGCCCGGCTCGAAGGGATCCACAGCATCAATCCGGGCCGCCATATTGAATTCCTGCCCTACACGGTCGGCCAGGCCCAATACCGGCCGAGCGAGCCGGGAAATCCGTTCGAGACGGGGCAGAAGTACCAGGGGAACATCGGTTTCGACCTGAAGCTCGGCCTGAAGAGCAACCTGACGCTCGACGCTTCGGTCAATCCGGATTTCGGCCAGGTCGAAGTCGACCCGGCCGTGGTCAATCTCTCGGCCTACGAAACTTACTTTGAGGAAAAACGGCCCTTTTTCATCGAGGGAGCCTCGATCTTCGACGGATTCGGAAGGGGCGGCGTTTACATCAATGCCGAGATGAACTGGCCGAGTCCCCAATTTTTCTATAGCCGACGCATCGGCCGGGCACCGCAGGGTTATGTCACCGAAGACGGATATGTCGATTTTCCCGACCGCTCGACCATCCTCGGCGCGGCCAAGGTCACGGGCAAGTTGGGCGGCTGGAATATCGGCTTTATCAACGCGCTAACCTCCCGTGAGTATGCCACGATCGACCAACTCGGATCTCGCCTTGACCAGGAAGTCGAGCCGCTGTCGTATTACGGCGTTCTCCGCCTTCAAAAGGACATCAACCAAGGTCAGCACGGATTCGGAATCATGGCCACAGGGGCGATGCGCGATCTCGATTCCGAGGTGCTCCAAGGCATCCTCAACAAGAACGCCTTCAGCCTCGCCGTCGACGGCTGGTCCTTTCTCGACAGCAAACGGACCTATGTCGTCGGCGGTTGGTTCGGAGGGACGCGCATGGAAGGGAGCGCCGCCGACATCCTCAGGCTGCAAAATTCATCGATCCATTATTTTCAACGTCCGGACGCCTCGCACGTCGAAGTCGATCCAAGCGCGACTTCCCTTTCCGGATGGGGCGGGCGTTTCCAACTGGCCAAACAGAGCGGCAATTTCATCTGGGTCCTGGCCGCCGGCGCGCTCTCGCCCGGTTTCGATCCCAATGACCTCGGCTTTCAGCGGAGCGGTTCCGACGTCATCAATCTTTCATTCATCTCCGGATACCAGTGGACCAAGCCCGGAAAAGTGTTTCAGCAGGCGCTCATCGCCCTTGGCGCTCTCCAGACCCACGACTTCGGCGGAAACAAGACCGCCGAAGCGCTCGTCACGGTCGCCCAGGGTGTTTTTCGGAATTTCTGGACGTTCAACACGGAGATCGACGCGTTTTCGGCGAACCTGAGCAAAAGCCTGACCCGGGGCGGCCCGTTAGCCCTCATGCCTTCCGGAATCCAGACCCAGTTCTCCCTCACGACCGATAGCCGGAAAGCCATCGTCATCGCATCTCAGGGCTCTTACACCGGCAACTCCTGGGGAGGCTCGGCCTGGAGCGCCGGAGTCAGCGTGAACTGGAAACCATGGTCCAATTTGAGCCTCTCGGCCGGACCGATGCTGATGCGCGAGGTCGATAACATCCAGTATGTGACCAGGATCGAAGATCAACTCATGACCGAAACCTTCGGCAACCGCTATATCTTCGGCCGAGTGGACCAGAAGATCATCTCCGCCGAAATCCGCTTGAATTGGACGTTCACCCCGAAGCTCTCGCTTCAGGCTTATCTCCAGCCATTCGTCGGCGTCGGCGCTTACGACCGGTTCAAAGAGCTGGCCCGGCCGAGGGCGCGCGACTACAACATCTTCGGCGAAGGCGCCTCAACGATCGGCTTCGAAGACGGAATCTACAACATCGACCCGGACGGTGCCGGCCCGGCCGCGGCGTTCGCCATCGGCAACCCGGATTTCAATCTCAAATCCATGCGCGGCACTGTCGTCCTCCGCTGGGAATACCTTCCCGGGTCGCTTCTCTATCTCGTCTGGACCCAGAACCGGGCTGATTTTGCCAATCCCGGAGATCTTCAACTCCGACGCGACTTCGGCGACCTCTGGACGGCGCGGGGAGACAATATCTTTCTTCTCAAGTTTTCCTATCGCTGGGCGCTCTGAACGAAGGCGTTGTCTCGAAAAAGACGCGAGGAAAGGTTCATCCCTGTGGGCCGAGGCCATTTTCCAGGTTGCCTTCCTTCCAAAAATCGCTACAATAAAAATTCTGATGGCAACCGCCTTCCTTTCGGGCCTCGAACAACGGCTGAAATCGGCAAAGCCGGGGCTCCCGGCCCAGTTGAAAATGGTCCCCTCTCCGCGGCCCGGCCAGAAAACTTACCTCGACGTGGGGGACGATTGTCTGAAAGCCGGGGTGATGCTTCTCCTTTATCCCGATGCCGAATCCTGGCGTCTCGTTTTCATCCGGCGGACAAGTACCGTTCTTCATCATAAAGATCAAATCGGATTTCCCGGCGGGCAAATCGAACCGGGCGAGGATCGCATCCGGGCGGCCCTCCGGGAGACTTGGGAGGAACTCGGAGTCGCGCCCGAAAACATCAGGATCATCGGCGAGCTGACGCCTCTCTATATCCCTCCGAGCGGGTATTGCGTTTATCCCGTCGTCGGGTTGGCGGCGGCACCGCCGACTTTCGTTCCTCATCCGGACGAAGTGGCCGAAGTGATTGAGGTGTCCCTGGATCATTTGCTCAATTCGGCGAACACCCGGGAAGAACATTGGACGATCCGGGGCGAGCCGCTCCAGGTTCCCTTCTATGCCTATCATCATCATAAAATCTGGGGGGCGACGGCCATGATCCTAGCCGAGTTTCTCGAGATCGCGGCTAAGGCGCGGGGATTCCGTCCGCCGCGGCCATAGACATGGAAAGATGATAAATCTATATGTAAGGAGATATCCGCGATGAAAAACGCCATCATTCTTGTTATCGTTCTGGGCTTTCTGGCGATCTCGTGCGGCAAGAAGGAATCCCCTCCGGCCGCGGCGGAGAGCGCCAACCCCTTCTTCAGCGCCTGGACGACACCGTTCGAGACGCCCCCCTTCGACCAAATCAAGGAGGCGCATTATGTGCCCGCTTTCCAGGAAGGAATGGCCCGGCAGAAGAAGGAAATCGAGGCGATCGTCATCGCCGCCGACCCGGCGACATTCGCCAATACGGTCGAGGCCCTCGAAAAAAGCGGCGCGCTATTGACCAGGGTCAGCAACGTCTTCTTTAACCTGACCTCGGCGAACACGAATGACGAAATGCAGAAAATCGAGAGCACGGTCGCCCCCCTCCTGGCCAAGCAGCAGGACGATATCCTCCTCGACCCCGTGCTTTTCGCCAGGGTCAAAGCTGTCTATGGGCAACGCGACAAACTCAACCTGACGCTCGAGCAGGCCCGCCTCCTGGATAAATTTTACAAAAATTTCGTCCGGGGCGGGGCGAACCTTGACGAGGCCAGGAAGGCCGATCTGCGGAAGGTCAATCAAGAGCTTTCGGTCCTGAGCGTGAAATTCGGGGACAACATCCTCAAGGAAGACAACAATTTCGCCCTCGTCATCGAGACGAAAGAAGACCTGGCCGGACTTCCCCAAGCCGTGATCGACGGCGCGGCCGAGGCGGCCAAAAAACGGGGGCTGGACGGCAAATGGATTTTCACTCTTCACAAGCCGAGCTGTATCCCCTTCTTTCAATACTCGGCCCGCCGCGAGCTCCGGGAAAAGCTCTTTAAAGCATTCATCAACCGCGGGAACAACGCCGACGCCTTCGACAATAAGGCGATCGCGGCCAAAATCGCCGCTCTCCGCGAGCAGCGGGCCGTTCTCCTCGGTTATAAGACCCACGCCGATTATGTCCTCGAAGAAAATATGGCGAAGAATCCCCAAGGCGTTTTTAAACTCCTCGATCAGCTCTGGCCGCCGGCCCTGGCCATGGCAAAAAAAGAAGCCCTGGAACTCCAAAGGTTGATCGCAAAAGAAGGAGGCTCGTTCAAGCTCGAGGCCTGGGACTGGTGGTATTATGCGGAGAAGCTCAAAAAAGCCAAATACGACCTCGACGACGAAACGCTCAAGCCGTATTTCAAGCTCGAAAACGTCCGCGACGGCGCGTTCGACGTGGCCCGCAAGCTCTGGGGAATCCAGTTCGTCGAGAGAGACGACATCCCGAAGTACCATCCGGAAGTTAAGGTCTTCGAAGTCAAGGAGGCCGACGGAAGGCACATCGGAATCCTTTACACCGATTATTTTCCCAGGCCGTCGAAGCGCGGCGGGGCTTGGTCGAGCACCTTCCGGACCCAGTCCAGGCGCGGCGGCGTCTTGATCACTCCCCAGGTTTCAAACAACGGGAATTTCTCCATGCCCGCCGGCGGCGGGCCGTCCCTCCTAACCTTCGAAGAGGCGCAGACGCTTTTCCACGAATTCGGCCACGCCCTTCACGACCTCCTCTCGGACTGCACCTATGAAGCCCTGGCCGGGACAAACGTACCACGGGATTATGTCGAGCTTTGTTCCCAGATCATGGAAAATTGGGCCGCCGACCCCGAAGTGATCAAGACCTACGCCAGGCACTACACAACACATGAGTCGATACCGGGGGACCTCGTGGAAAAGATCAAGAACGCCGGCTATTTCAACCAGGGATTCGCGACCGTCGAATACCTCGCCGCTTCCTACCTGGACATGGACTGGCACATCCTTACGGAGGCCAAGGAGCGGGACGCGCTC
>Ga0214473_10008008_pt1 | contig 12519 bp, 11 predicted proteins | sample RVTome_7_FD_203509 | JGI IMG/M metagenome (GOLD analysis project Ga0214473, IMG submission 203509) | Soil microbial communities from uranium-contaminated site in the Upper Colorado River Basin, Wyoming, United States - RVT98D197 | ecosystem: Environmental > Terrestrial > Soil > Contaminated >... | reverse complement strand
GGTGGGCTGGTGCATTCGGCTCGATCCTGCCCCAAGCTCAGAACGGCACCCTCCCCCTTGTGGGGAGGGATGGGGAGGGGGTGAGGTGAGCACCGAACGCGCCAAGGAACTGCGTGCGAACTCCAGTGTTGCAGAGCGGCGTATGTGGCGCCTGCTGCACACCTTTCGCACCGGCGGATATCACTTCCGCAAGCAGTCGCAAATCGGGCCCTACTACGCAGATATTGCCTGCCACCACGCAAAGCTCGTCATCGAAGTCGACGGTGACCTTCATGGCACCGAGGCGGCCCTCAGGCACGACGCGCGACGTGATGCTTTCCTGCGAGCCGAGGGATACACGGTACTAAGGTTCGGAAACTCCGATGTGATCGACAATCCCGACGGCGTGTTCGAGATCGTGTCAGCCGCACTGGAGGGACGCACGAAAAGTTCGCGCTCTAGCCGCAGGGCCGAACAATGATCCTAGCCGCAGCCCTCCTCGATGGGGCCACCCCCTCCCCATCCCTCCCCACAAGGGGGAGGGTGTGGTCCGGTGCATTGGGCTCGATCCTGCCCCAAGCTCAGAACGGCACCCTCCCCCTTGTGGGTAGGGAGGGGGAGGGGGAACGCCCCAAACACAATATCAATAGAAGACCTGCTTCATGACCATCCGATTTGCCGCCATCGGCCTTAGCCACAGCCATATCTATGGCCAAGTGGAGTTGCTCCTGCGTGAGGGGGCCGAGTTCGTCGCCTTTCATTCGCCCGAGGACGATCTGGCGGCGGCGTTTGCAGAAAAATTTCCTCAGGCCAAACGCGTCGCCGACAGGCGTGAGATCCTCGAGGATGCCAGTATCCAGCTGGTGCTGACGGCGGCGATCCTTGCCGATCGCGCAGACCTCTCGATCGAGGCCATGCGGCACGGCAAGGACGTGATGAGCGACAAGCCGGGGATGACCACTTTCGGTCAGCTCGCCGAACTCAAGCGCGTGCAGGCCGAGACCGGACGCATCTATTCGGTCTGCTATTCGGAGCATTTCGAGACCCGCTCGACGGTGAAGGCGGGCGAACTGGTCCAGGCGGGCGCCATCGGGCAGGTCATCAACACGGTGGGCCTGGGGCCGCACGCCATCCGCAACAACCAGCGGCCCGAATGGTTCTTCGATCGCAAGCGCTATGGCGGCATCCTTTGCGATATCGGCAGCCACCAATGCGAGCAATTCCTGTTCTTTTCGGGCACGCTCGAGGCCGAAGTGGTCTCGGCCAGCGTCGCCAACCGCGCCAACACGGCAACCCCCGGGTTGCAGGACGTGGGCGACATGCACCTCAAGACGCCCAGGACGACCGGTTACGTCCGCGTCGACTGGTTCACCCCTGGCGGGCTCGACACCTGGGGTGACGGGCGGCTCATCATTCTAGGGACCGAGGGCTACATCGAATTGCGCAAATACATCGACATCGCCGGGCGGCCGGGGACCGACCACCTGTTTTTGGTCGACGGCAAGGGCACCCAGCACATCGACTGCTCGCAGGTCGAGCTGCCCTATGGCAGGCAGCTGATCGCCGACGTCCTCAACCGCACGGAGACCGCGATGAGCCAGGCGCATTGCTTCAAGGCAATGGAGCTGGCCCTGAGCGCCCAACAGATGGCCGAGCGCGGCACGGTGTGGCAGCAATGAGCAAGATCAAGACAGTCGCCATCGTCGGCGGTGGCATCGGCCGCTCGCATATCGTGGAGGGCTACCTCCCCAACGCCGACAAGTTCAGGGTGCTGGCGATCTGCGACCTCAACCCCGAGCGGCTGAACGCCTTGGCCGACGAATTCAAGGTCGAGAGGCGAACCACCAATTTCGACGATCTCCTTGCCATGGACGACCTCGAGATCATCGATGTCTGCACCCCTCCAATGGTGCACTACCCGATGGTGATGGCGGCGCTGCGGGCTGGCAAGCACGTGATCAGCGAGAAGCCGCTGGTCGGCTCGCTCAAGGAAGTAGACGAAGTCATCGCCCAGGAGAAAGTCTCCGCGGGCAAGCTGATGCCGGTGTTCCAGTACCGCTTCGGGGACGGGGCCGAACAGGCCAAGGCCATCATCGACGCCGGCATCGCCGGCAAGCCCTATGTGGGCACCGTGGAAACGCTGTGGCGGCGCGGGCCGGGCTATTACGACGTGCCCTGGCGCGGCAAATGGAAGACCGAACTGGGCGGCGTGCTGATGACCCACGCCATCCACCAGCACGACTTGTTCACCTACCTGATGGGGCCGGTCAAATCGCTGTTCGGGCGGGTCGCGACGCGGGTCAACGACATCGAGGTCGAAGACTGCGTTTCCGCCTCGATCGAACTCGAAAGCGGCGCGCTCGCCTCCTTCACGGCGACGCTCGGCTCGGCCGACGAGATCAGCCGGCTGCGGCTCTGCTTCGAGAACGTGACCTTCGAGAGCGACCACGAGGCCTATTCGCCGGGCAACAAGCCGTGGAAGATCCTGCCGCGCAACGACGAGGCCAAGGCCCGGATCGAGGCGCTGCTCGAGGATTGGGTGCACGTGCCGCAGCGGTTCGAGACACAGATGGCCCGCTTCCACGATGCGCTCGAGGGCAAGGGCAAGATGCCGGTGACCAGTGCGGATTCGCGCCGGGCGCTGGAGATCGTCACCGCGTTCTATCATTCGTCCGAAACGCGGACGGAGGTGCACTTCCCGGTGGGAAGGGAGCATCCGAAATATCGCAGCTGGCTGCCGGAGGGGTTTCAATGACACAGGATGGCCGGCGGCGGCTGACCCCCACCCCTGTCCCCTCCCCCTACTGGGGAGGGAGACCCTCTCGACCAGCTTTGGCAACCTCACGCGCCGAGCAAGTGGCGTCGTCGTCTCCCTCCCCAGTAGGGGGAGGGGACAGGGGTGGGGGTCAGCGCGCACCGGAATTGCTGCACGGCAAAGGAGGTACTAGCTGATGGCAACGAGCGTCGTCCTGCAGAAAGTCTACAAGAAGTACGGCGACCTCCAGGTCGTCCACGGCATCGACCTCAACATCGATCCGGGCGAGTTCACCGTCTTCGTCGGCCCTTCGGGCTGCGGAAAATCGACGCTGCTGCGGATGATCGCCGGGCTCGAGCCGATCACCGGCGGCGACCTCGTCATCGATGGCCAGCGCATGAACGAGGTGCCGGCGGCCAAGCGCGGCATCGCCATGGTGTTCCAGAGCTATGCGCTCTACCCGCACATGTCGGTTTACAAGAACCTGGCGTTCGGGCTGGAGACCGCACGGCTGCCCAAGCCCGAGATCGAGGCGCGCGTACAACGTGCCGCCGAGATCCTGCGCATCGAGCCGCTGCTGGCGAGGAAGCCCAGGCAGCTTTCGGGCGGCCAGCGGCAGCGTGTCGCCATCGGCCGCGCCATCGTGCGCGAGCCCAAGATCTTCCTCTTCGACGAGCCGCTCTCGAACCTGGACGCCGAGTTGCGCGTGCAGATGCGGGTGGAGATCGCCAAGCTCCATAACGACCTGGGCAACACCATGATCTACGTCACCCACGATCAGGTGGAGGCCATGACCATGGCCGACAAGATCGTGGTGCTCAACGCCGGCGTCATCGAGCAGGTGGGCGCCCCGCTCGAACTCTACAATAGCCCGCGCAACCGCTTCGTCGCCGGCTTCATCGGCAGCCCCAAGATGAATTTCCTCGAGACCAGGATCGAGAACGCCGACGGCGCCGGCGCCAGGCTCCAGGCCGGTGGCACCGCGATCGCCCTGCCCCGGCCGCTGGCTGGCGGCAAGCCCGGTGACGCGGTAACCTTCGGGGTGCGCCCCGAGCACATCACCATTGCCGACGGCAGCGGGGTCAAGCTCGCCGACGTGCGCGTGGACCTGGTCGAGCAGCTGGGTGGCGCCACCATGCTCTATACCACCACCGCCGACAACCAGCCGCTGACCATCGCCGTGGACGGGCAGCGCCAGCTGGAGCTGGGCACCACCATCGGCGCCTATGTCGACCCGGCGCGCTACCACGTCTTCGGGCCGGACGGGATGACGATCTAGCGCCAGACCCATTTCGATGGAATCGAAATGGGGAGCATAAAATATTCGCCGGCGCAGCATTGATTTTTGCCGCGCTGTGGTCGAAATCGGCCAGCCCCGAACGTCGCTCCCTTGCCCGGGAGCGCCGGGTGATGCTGCTGGAGATTTCTGCGATGCCCACCGACCTGCCCTCGATGATCCTGCTGCTCGGCCGCCTGCTGATCGGCGGCGCCTACCTCTATGCCGTGATCGGCAATATCCGCAGCTTCGACAAGATCGCCGGCTTCATGGCCGGTCGCGGCGTGCCGCGGCCGCGGCTGGTGCTGACCGCGGGCACCATCGTCCATGCGGCGTCGAGCCTGCTGGTCATCGCCGGGCTGTGGACCGCCTGGGGCGCCGCCGGCCTCATCGTCTTCACCATCCTCGCCACCTGGATGTTCCACAACTTCTGGGCTTTCGAGGGCACCGACCGGTTCAACAAGCGCAATGCCTTCAGCGCCAACGTGACCATCGTGGGCGGCCTCCTGGTGCTGCTGGCCGTATCGCTCTGCGACCCTACCAGACCGGGGTGAGCGCCGGAGGCGGCTCGCCCCACCATTTGCCGTAGATCTCGGCATATTTGCCCGACGACACGTAGATCGAGGCGAAGAGGTCGAGCCAGCGCAGGAAATCGGGATTGCCCTTGCGGATGCCGAAGCAGATGGCGTCGGATGAATAGACCTCGGGCAGCGCCTCGAGCAGGTCCGGATAGGCCTTGGCGATGTAGTCGATGGCAAGGCTGTCCTCGACATAGGCGTCCGCCTCGCCCTGCCGCAGCAGCAGGATCGCGTCGCCGGGATTTTCCACATAGATGAACCCGGCCTCGGGCGCCCGCGCTTTGGCCATGGCTTCGCCGGTGGTGCCGCGCCCCACGATCAGTGAGCGGTCCGCGCCGATGTCGTCGAAACCGGCGATGCCGGCATTGCGCTGCACAAGCAGCTTGATCCCGGTGCGCAGATACGGGAACGAAAAGTCGATGCTCTTGGCGCGCTCCGGCGTCGCCGTGATGTTGCAGATGATGACGTCGATGGCCCCCGAGAGCAGCTGCGGCATGCGCGTCGGGCCGGTGACCTCGACCAGCTCGAGCTTGACGCCCAGTCCCTCCGCGAGGAGGCCCGCCATATCGACATCGTAGCCGCGGGGAATGTTCTCGCCGTCGCGGTAGCCGGCCGGTTCGGCAGTGAGGCAGACGCCTGCCCGCAGCGTACCGGCATCGAGGATGCGCTGGAGGTCGTCGGCGCGCGCGGGGATCGTTCCGCACAGGATCGCCAGCGCCGTCGCCATGAGCACGCCCAGATGCTTCATCGTTCGCCCTCCTCCTGCCTCCCATCGCCCAGCACCAGGCGTGCCGTGACCAGGTCCTCGATCGCGGCGCCGACCGATTTGAACAGCGTGATGGCGTTCTCGTCGGTGCGGCCCGGATGCCGGCCGGCGCAGAGATCGGCGAGGTCGGCGCGGACATTTGCCCAGTCGAACTTGCCCTCGGCGATCGCCTGGATCAGGTCGCCGGCCTCCGCCCGCGCGCCGCCCGCAGTATCGATGAAGACCTCCGACCGCGCCACGGCCTCGCCATCGGTCTCGCGCATCGCCGGCGTGTAGGCGCCGACGAGGTCGAGGTGCGTTCCGGGCCGCAGCAGGGCGCCCTTGATCAGCGGCTCGCGCGACAGCGTCGCCGAGGAGATGATGTCCGCCTCGCTCGCCACGGCGTCGATCTCGGAGACCGCGCTGACCGAGAGATCGTTCTCGAACCCCACCTGCTCGGCCAGCCGCTCGGCCTGCTCGATATTGCGCGCCCAGATCGAAACCTCCGCGATCGGCCGCACCGCCGCATGGGCCGCCACCAGCAGCGGCGCCATGCGCCCTGCACCCAGGATCAGCAGCCGCCGGCTTTCGCGGCGCGAGAGCAACGTGGAGGCCAGCGCGGAGGTGGCCGCGGTGCGGCGCCCGGTGATGGCGCCGCCGTCCATGGTGGCGCGCAACTGGCCGGTCCTGCCGTCGAAGACGACATAGAGCGAACTGACCGTCGGCAGGCCGAGCGCCCCATTGCCGGGGAAGATATTGGCGAGCTTGACCCCATAGACCTCGCCCTCGATCCAAGCCGGCATCAACAACGCCGTGGCGGCCGGTGCGCCGGGGACCTTGAGTTCGTGGATGTGCCGGTCGGGCGCCTGATGCGGCGAGGTGAAGCCGGCGCGCAGGGCGTCGATGAGCCTTGGCCACGGCGTGGCGGCGGCGATGGCGGCGGCGTCGAAATGGGGAATGGTCATCGATGATCACCCACGAAATCGCGCGGGAGGCCGTCCCCCTCCCCATCCCTCCCCACAAGGGGGAGGGTGCCGCCCAGTGGTCGTGGCACCATCGAGCCAGATTCACCGGACCACACCCTCCCCCTTGTGGGGAGGGATGGGGAGGGGGTGAGCAAAGCGCACAAATCCATGCTTAAACCCCCTCCCCGCCGGCCAGAAGCTCCGCGTTGCCGCCCGATGCGGTCGTGTCGATGCAGACGTGGCGCTCGATGATCAGCCGGTCGGCATCGGCTTCGCTGGCGATCAACGGGATGACCGGACCGTCGCGGTGCGCCAGCGCCTGCCGCCAGGGCTTGAGCGCCGCCTCATCGCCCCAGTGCAGCACGGCATCGACGGCGAGCCCGGCCTCGATGGCGGCGGGAGCGAGACGCTTGTCGACGCCGCCGATCACCGCGCCGTCGCGGCCCAGTTCCTCGGCGATCTTGTGGGCGCCGGGAGCAACGATCAGGACGCCATTGCCCCGGGCGAGCGCGATGCGGGCCTGGACATAGGCAGACGGCTCATCCGGCCCAAGGCAGAGCACGACGCCTCGCGGGTAGATGTAGAGCGTGTTGGACTCGCCGGTCGGCCCGGGCATCTGCGTGCGCGCCGGCTGGCCCCCTTTTGCGTCGAGTGCGGCCCGCACCTGGTCGACCGCCCCGATCGCAAAGCCGATGCTGAGGCCCGAAAGGCCGTTAATCGCCGTCGACGGCGCCACGACCGAAAGCGGGCGCGTGAAGCGCGGCAGGTAATGCGGCCCACCAGCCTTGGGCCCCGTGCCGGAGAGGCCCTCGCCACCGAACGGCTGCGAACCGACGACGGCGCCGATCTGGTTGCGGTTGACGTAGATGTTGCCGGCCCTGATCTGCCCCGATAGCTGCTCCACCCGCGCGTCGATACGGGTGTGCAGGCCGAAAGTGAGGCCGTAGCCCGAGGCGTTGATGGCCTCGACCACCTGGTCAATCTCTCCGGCCTTGAAGGTTGCCACGTGCAGCACCGGCCCGAAGATTTCTTCCTTGAGGTCGGCGATGCCCGAGACCTTGAGCACGGTTGGCGCGACGAAGGTCCCCTTTCCCGGAGCCTCGATGCGCTTGAGCACCGCCTCGCGGCCGGCAAACCCGGCGATATGCGCCTCGATTTTGGCACGCGCCCTGGCGTCGATCACCGGACCGACATCGGTGGTCAGGTGCCAGGGATCGCCGACCGCCAGTTCCTCCATCGCCCCATGCAGCATCTCGAGCGTGCGCCCGGCCGCCTCCTCCTGCACGTAGAGCATGCGCAGGGCCGAACAGCGCTGCCCGGCGCTCTGGAAGGCCGAAGCAAGGATATCGCGCACCGCCTGCTCGGGGAGCGCGGTGGAGTCGACAATCATGGCGTTGAGCCCGCCGGTCTCGGCGATCAGAGGCGCCGTCGGCGCCAGATGATCAGCCATCGCCCGGTCGATCGATTTTGCCGTCGCCAGCGAACCGGTGAAGCAGACCCCGTCCACCCGCGGGTCCGAGACCAGTGCCGCACCGACCACGCTGCCCTCGCCGGGGAGCAGCTGGATGATTTCGCGCGGAATGCCCGCCTCGTGCATCAGCGCCACGGCGCGGGCGGCGATCAAGGGCGTGGCCTCGGCCGGCTTGGCGATCACTGCATTGCCTGCGACCAGCGCCGCGGCGATCTGGCCGGTGAAGATGGCGAGCGGAAAGTTCCACGGCGAGATGCAGACGAAGACGCCGAGCGGCCGGCTCGGCTCGGCCCTCTCGGCCTCGGCCGCGTAGTAGCGCAGGAAGTCCACCGCCTCGCGCACTTCGCTCGCGCAGTCCGGCAGCGTCTTCCCCGCTTCGCGCGCCGCGAGGGCAAAGAACTCGGCTGCGTTGGCCTCGTAGAGATCGGCAGTGCGGCGCAGCATTGCAGCCCGCTCGTGCACCGGCCGTACACTCCAGACCAAGAACCAGGCTCGCGCCGTGTCGAGCGCCGTGTTCACATCGTTTTCGCTCGCGGTCACGACCGCGCCCAAGACCTCGCCCGTGGCCGGGTTCCACACCTCATGGGCCACGTCGCCCTCGACTTCTCCGCCGATCATCGGACCCGAGGCCCAGCGGTGCGTGGCGAACGCGGCACGCGCCGCCTCCAGCAGTTCGATCGTCAGCGGATCGGTCAGATCCACGCCGCGCGAATTCGGGCGCTCGGGCGCAAAAAGATCCGCCGGCATCTTCACCCGAGCCTTGGCGTCGGCGACGGCCTCGAAGGGATCGCGCACCACCTCGTCGGCCGGCACATCGCGATCGGCGATCATATTGACGAACGAGCCATTGGCACCGTTTTCGAGCAGGCGCCGCACGAGGTAGGCGAGCAGATCCGCATGCCGGCCGACCGGCGCATAGATGCGCGTCCTGATGCCCGCTTCGTCCTTGAGAAGGTCGTGCAGCCGCTCCCCCATGCCATGCAGCCGCTGGAACTCGAACTCGGTCGTCTTGGCGCCGAGCGCGTCCGCGATGTGCAGCACCGCGGCCACTGTATGCGCATTGTGCGTCGCGAATTGCGGATAGATGCGCTCGCGCTTGCCCAGCAGTTTTCGCGCATTGGCGATGTAGGATATGTCGGTTGCGGCCTTGCGGGTGAAGACCGGGAAACCGTCGAGCCCGAGCACCTGCGCCCGCTTGATCTCGCTGTCCCAGTAGGCGCCCTTGACCAGCCGCACCATCACCCGGCGGCCGAGCGAGCTCGCCAATGCATCGACCCAGTCGATGACGTGGCTGGCGCGCTGGCCATAGGCCTGGATGACGATGCCGAACCCGTCCCAGCCGGCGAGCCGCGGATCGGCCAGCACGGCGGCGATCACATCGAGCGAGAGGTCGAGACGCTCGGCCTCCTCGGCGTCGACGTTGAAGCCCATATTCGCGCCGCGCGCCATCAGCGCAAGAGCCAGGGTGCGCTCGACCAGTTCGTCCAGCACCCGGTCTCGCTTCGAAAATTCGTAGCGCGGATGCAGCGCCGAGAGCTTTACCGAAACACCCGGATTATCGCGCACGTGGCTCGCGGTGCAGCGCGTCGCCAGCACCGCGATCGCCTCGGCATAAGCGGCACGGTAACGCTTGGCATCGGCCTCGGTGCGCGCCGCCTCGCCCAGCATGTCGTAGGAATAGGAGAACCCCTCTTTCTCCTGCTTGCGCGCCAGCCTGCTCGCTTCCTCGATGGTGCGGCCGAGCACGAACTGGCCGCCCAGAATCTTCATGGCCTGCAGCACCGCCGAGCGGATCACCGGCTCGCCGATGCGCTGCACGAAGCCCTTGATGGTCCCAGCGATGCCGGCGCCGCTGTCGCGCAGCACTTCGCCGGTGAGCGTCAGCGCCAGGGTGGAGACATTGACCAGCGGCGAGTTGGCCCGGTCGAGATGCTCGGCCCAGCGGCTGGGCGCGATCTTGTCCTCGATCAGGTCGTCGATGGTCTTGGTGTCTGGCACCCGCAGCAGCGCCTCGGCCAGGCACATCAGCGCGATGCCCTCGGTGGTCGATAGCGTGTATTCGGCGAGGAAGCTCTCCAGCATACCGCTCGCGGCACCCGCCCGCACCTTCGCCACGAACTGGGTGGCCCGCTGGCTGATCGCCTGGCGCGCGACGGCGTCCAGTTGTGCCGATTCGATGAGCCGGGCGATGCTTTCGCCCTCGTCGGCGAGGGTGGCGAGGCGGATCCGCTGCCTCAGTTCGGCCAGTGTTTCTGCAGGCATTGGGAGTAGCCCCTTTGTGTCTCAGAAATCACGCGAAGCAGGCCGCGCAACGCCCCGATCATACGATGAAGGCGCTTTGCCTGCCCAGCGAAACCAGTGCCGACTCGCGACTGCGTAAATACTGTACGTCGGCAGGAAATGTGGCTTTTTCGGCCCGAGCCCTACTACCGCTCCCCCGGCCCGGTGTGGCTCTCCAGGAAGTCCCGCGTCCCTGTCAGCAGCATATCCATCGCCTTGTGGGCAGCTTCGGGTTGTCGGGCCTTGATGGCAACCAGCACATCCTTGTGCCTGGGGAGGAAAACGTTGAACGGGTCCTTCGATATCCGGTAGCTGACCAGGAGCCCGACCCCGATCAGGCTGCCCATCTGCAGCAAGAGGGCGTTGTGAGCGGCCGCAAGGATCGCCTGGTGGAAGGCGAGGTCAGCGCCGATCGCCGCATCGGTGGTGGTATCGGAGGTCTCCATGGCCTCGAAGGCGCTTTCGATGGCGACAATCTCGGCGGTGGTCCCCCGCTCGGCAGCCAAAGCCGCCGCTTCCGGCTCGATCATCCGGCGAATCTCGAACAATTCCTTGAAGAAGGCCTCCGGCGGCATCGAGGTGTAGCGCCACTCCAGCACGTCCGGATCGAAGAGGTTCCAGCGCTCCGGGGGCAATACGCGGATGCCCGTACGTGTGCGGGATTCGAGCAGGCCCTTGGCCGCCAACGACTTCACCGCCTCGCGGATCACCGAGCGGGAGGCACCGAACTCCCGCCCAAGTTCGGCCTCGATCGGGAACGCCCCGCCCGGCTTGATCTCGCCGCGGACAATGCGGCTGCCCAGCTCGTCGGCAACACGAGAAAAGAGGGTGCGCTTGCCGCGATGGCCGAGAAGGGTTTTGGGGCGGAGCGTGGTCATGGGCGACAACAGATACAGAGCCTCCGGGGATTGACAACCTTGCCGGTCTATTTGTCAGGTAAAGCGGCCCTCAAGCATGCGCAGCGGCGCGGCGACGTGGTATCGCCGGTGCTGACGCGCGACGCGGTACAAGGGAGGATGCCACCATGACTGACCTGCCGAGCTTTGATCTTTCTGGAAAGACTGCCCTGGTCACGGGGGCGGCACGCGGGCTGGGCCGGGCAATCGCCCTGGCGCTGGCAAACGCCGGCGCCGACGTGGCGCTCGGCATGCGGGACGCAACTGCCGATGGCGACCTCGTCGGCGAGATCGAGTCCATGGGCCGCCGCGCCCTGCCGCTGCAGATGGATGTGATGGATCTGCAGCAGGCCTATGGCGCCATCGACAAGATGATCGCCCAGTGGGGCCGGATCGACATCCTCGTCAACAACGTGGGCGGCGGCATCGACGGGCCGGTCGAGGACTTTCCCGAATCCGATTTCGACTTCGTCCTCGACCTCAACGTCAAATCGACCTTTTTCGTCTCCCAGTACGTGGGCAAGCACATGATCGGCCGGAAATCGGGGGCCATCATCAACATGGGCTCGCAGGCCGGCGCCATCGCGCTCCCCGGCGAGGCGATCTACTGCCTCTCCAAGGCTGCCGTCTCGCACATGACCAAGTGCTTTGCCGTCGAATGGGGCATGCACAACGTGCGGGTCAACTGCGTCGCCCCGACCTTCATCCGGACCGACGGCACCGCAGTTGCCTTGGCCGATCCGGGCTTTAAGGCCGACGTCATCGAACGCATCGCTGCGCTACACCGCATCGGCGAACCGAAGGAAGTCTCCGGTGCGGTCGTGTTCCTCGCGTCGGACGCCGCCTCGCTGATCACCGGCCAGACGCTATTGATCGACGGCGGCTGGACGGCGAGGTAGGAGGACCTATCCTCCTCTGCTCCCGCGCCATTACGACTCCTCGGATCGAACAGCAGAGCCGGACATCGCGTTATCCGTCCACAACCACCGGCTTTCGGGTATCCCTAAGTGCGCGCTCTCGACAACAGCGGCCTCCTCGGGCTCAGCCCCCTTCGCTGGAGGATCGTCGTCGCCACGGCTAGAACGCCTCCGCAGTCATCGCAAACGCCGTTCATCGTCCCGTCAGCCCCATTTGGGCAGGATGCTGGCAACGTAGCGTGTAAGTGACAGCCTGCAACAGCCCGTTAACAAAGCTTTGACAGGTGGAACCTAGTATGTTTATTCATCGTATATACATGACGTAGGACCACGTGATGTAGGCCGTAGGGACTAGCGGCAGAAGGAACCACACCATGAACGCGATCGTATCTAAATGGGGCAACAGCCTTGCGCTGCGTATTCCCACTGGCATTGCGCGCGCTCTCGATCTTCAGGAGCAATCTTCCGTTCTATTCGACGTACGCGATGGCGTCCTAATCGTGCGCCCTGTTGTTAAGAAGAAGAAATTTGACCTAGATGTTCTCTTGGCGGGAATCACCAAAGAGAACGTCCATGCGGAAACCAGTACCGGCGCGAGCGTCGGGAACGAGTTCTAGCCAACCCTACTGTCCGGACAGTTGCGACATTGTATGGCTG
>Ga0214473_10008007_pt1 | contig 12520 bp, 13 predicted proteins | sample RVTome_7_FD_203509 | JGI IMG/M metagenome (GOLD analysis project Ga0214473, IMG submission 203509) | Soil microbial communities from uranium-contaminated site in the Upper Colorado River Basin, Wyoming, United States - RVT98D197 | ecosystem: Environmental > Terrestrial > Soil > Contaminated >... | reverse complement strand
CACCTGTCAACATATTGACGAGATAATTTAGTCACTACATTTCAAATCTACTGGTCCGGTATGTGAAATCATTGAGGAATGTCGATCGCGATGCCGGATTTTTCGAACAATGGGGCGAAGTTGGGTTAGTTACCGGCTGAGCGGCCGAGGGCGCCTACGGAGAGGTAAAGGCGAGGACGTGAGGGGTACTTCCCTTGTCGTGGTTCTACGCCACGGGATGAACATAGGCACGCGGCGTCGGTAGTCCTCATAATCCTTGCCCAGGAAATGGTGCAGATCATGCTCCTCGAATTGGACTCCTATGATGATGTATGCCGTTGTTGCCACGGCAAATAGAAGGTGGCCGGACGACATATGGGGCGTCGCCCAAAAAGCTATGATGAAGCCAAGCATGATCGGATGCCGTACATGCTTGTACAGGCCGGTGGTCGTGAATTTGAGATGATGGTACTCTTGGTCGCCGACATGTAGGTAGACTTGTCGCAATCCGAAGAGATCGAAGTGATTGATCATGAACGTGGACAACAGGACTGTTACCCATCCGAGCCAGAAGAGACCCATCAAAACCGCTTCACCAGCAGTATGCTCCACGCTCCATATTGCAGCCGTCATGGGACGCCACTGCCAGTAGAGCAGTATCAGCAGCAGGCTGGCTACCACGACAAAAGTGCTGCGCTCGACTTGCGCCGGGACGATCTTCGTCCACCACCGCTTGAACCCGGGGCGAGCCATGACCGTGTGTTGAACCGCGAACAGGCCCAGCAGAACCAGGTTAACGATTAGGCTCCCGGCAACGCTTGATTCGGCTCCCGAATCGATTGATTTGGGCACGACCATATTGCCCACGAAGCCAATGGCGTAGAGGAAGGAGAACAAGAACGCCGCATAGCAGAAGATACCATAGAAAAATGTCAATACCTTGCCCATGACACGCCTCCTTGTTGTTACCTGTGCCTAAACCGTTCTTCGGTGATGAGCAACGGTGCTTCATTGAGTGGAACCCTCGAACCCGGGTCCCCTGAACTCCACACCTGGGATGTAGTTGTGCGTTAATGCTGTGCCTGCACTCGCGCTATGTCAATGACAATCCAATTTCGCGTAGTAGCTATGTCACGAGTACCCAACGGTAGCAGATGCCCTCATCTGGGCGATTGTCGAGCCGACGCTCCGGTATCAATCGTTTGACGCCAGAAGTCGAAGCCTGGCAAAAGGGTGGAGTGAAGACGACCAAACCCGGCAATGCCAAGGCCGCCGTGAAGACGGCGGCCCGTGCCACCAAGCCTGCTGCCCGAAAACCGCGCGCAAGAACGTCGAGTGCGGTCACACGAGCAAAGAAGGCGAGTGTGGCACGCCCCAAGCGCACGGTTGCCGCGGTGGCGCCGCCGCTGTCTCACCGTGCGATTTTCATCGACGTGGAAAACACCAGCAGCGAAGCAGCACTATTTGAGGTGTTGGAGAGTCTAAAGATCGACCGCCGGGAACAACCCGTGGAGCTGACCGCGGTGGGCAACTGGCGCACCATCGGGCCGCTGGTTGGCCGGCGCCTAGGCGCGTTGGGCGCCCGCCTCGTGCACAGCGCGCCGGCGCGTGGCGTGCGCGACTGGAGCGATTTGTGGATCGCCGTGGCGGCCGGCTGCTGGCTCGGACAGGCCAGCGCAGGTGACGTGCTGGAGATTATTTCCAACGACCGAGCTTTCGACGCGGTAGGCGATGCAGCAGCTGCCCGCGGCGTCGTTTTCCGCCGTCTCGAGCACCAGCGCGGCGCCGTCACCGCAGAGCCGCCACCCGAACCGAGGCGGCCACACCGCACACGTGGCGGACGACGCCATGGTGGCCGACGCGGCGATAGTAGTCCGGCCCCGCCAACAGTGGCTCCAGCCAGTGCCACGCCGCGTCTTCAGGCGGAACCAGCACCCCCGGTCCATACGCAGCCCGCTCCAGCACGCCCGGCTGCGTACGCCGAAGAGCCTCACGGCGCCAGCCGTGAACAGTTCCTGTCCGTCATTCGCCGGCTGACACGCAACGAACCGGGACGCTGGGTGAACGTCGACGTTCTGGAGACGGCCCTCAAGCAAGAAGGCTTCTCTCGGCCCCCCGGTTCGCCACGTTTGGTAACCCGCTTGCGCAGAATCAGAGACGTCGAGGTCGACGCCCACGGCCGCGTGCGTATCGCCCCAGCTGCAGCCGGCGCAATGAACAGACCAGACACAAACGCGCCAAACAGCCGGATATGAGCAAGCGCCGCCTGAGCATTTGACCTCTCCCCTCAAAGCGGAGTATTCAGTTGCCCCGATACGGTTGCGGCTATGGCCAGCGGGTTTTGTGAGGGCACAGCCCCGCTCCGCGCCGCGTCGAGGTGAAACCCATGTCAAGAGAAAAGGAGATCGAATGAAGTACCTCGCTACCATCCTGCTGGTCGCTGCCTTCTCGGGAGCCGCCTACGCTGACGGTGCCGCCACCTATGCCGCCAAATGCAAAATGTGCCATGGCGCCGCCGGTGAGGGAACTAAGATGGCCCCCGAGCCCATCAAGGGCAAGTCGGAGGCGGACGCGCTTAAGGCGATCAGCGAGGGCAAAGGCAAGATGAAGCCCGTGAAGATCGACGACGCCGCCGAGGTGGCGAAGTACGTCGCCAGCCTCAAATAGCACCACTCCATCAGGTTCCGGGAGGGCCGCGGAGCACGCGGCCCTCCCGGAAACAGCTCCATGGCTCAAAACGCCCCTGATACGAGGCGATATGCCAGCCAGAATACCGAGACGCTGACCACCCCCGCGAACAGGAGCGCAATCACAACCCGGACTTCCGTGTTACCCGTCATCAAGCCTCCGTTACAAGTTGTGCCGGTCGACGCTTTCAATGGCGGTAAACAATCGCCGGCTGGTCACAGGCCCAGGATGAAACCTGCCGCCACCAACGCCGTGGCGATGCAGCCAGTCCACGCTATGGCTGCCATGACCATATCTCCGATTTCGTAAGCAATAGCGTCAGTCATGATATTCTCCCTCCGCCTTCACTCACGGAGTGAAGCGGAAATCGTGCCGGTCCAATTCGTACTTATAGATCTTCCAGATAACGCGTAGATATACTTATGCTTTATTGCCGGAATGCGGATAGTGTTACAGGCACCGACGTAGGCCGAGGGTGCGGGCGCCGGCAACTACGAATGGGGCGCGGAGCGGGCTACGAAATCCGCAAAGCCGCTGAGATGCTTGACGATCGCGGCACGGACGCCCTCGTCCACCAGTCGGCCGCCGCGATCCGCTCTTTTGGCTCGCGCACCGGCTCTGGAATGCCGTGCTCCGTTTCGAGATCGCCGTCGTAGAGCGGTATTTCACGGATGGACGCCGCCTCGATGGCGAGACCAGGCGGAACCAACTCGGCAGCGGCGCGCAGCAGAGCCGCGTTGTAGGAACCCCGCCGTAGAGCGCCTGCGATGCCTACGATTACTGCCATGGTTCTTCCTCCTCCGCTGTTCCGGCTCAGTTTGTGACCTGCCGGTGCTTGATGAAGGTTCCGCGATCGATCTCGTCGAAGGCGACCCGCAGCTCCTCCTGCGTGTTCATGACGATCGGGCCACGCCAGGCGATGGGCTCGCCGATCGGCCGACCGGAGATCAGCAGAAAGCGCACCTCCTCCGTCGCGGCGCTGACCGACACCACCTCGCCGTCGCCGAAGAGCACCAGGTGCCGGTCGCCGATCTGGCGATCGCGCTCGGCGTCGAAGTAGTTGTCGCCCTCGGCCTCGTAGCTGTAGGGGTCATGCTGGTTACAGAAGACGCCCTGGCCGGCGATGACGTAGGCGAAGGCCGTGTGTCCGCAGGGAACCAGCCGGCTGAACGTTCGGCCGGAAGGCAGGGTGACGTCGAGATACTCCGGTTCGGTGACCACGTCTCGTACCGGTCCTGTCACCCCTCCAAGAGAACCGGCGATCACCTTGACAGTTGCACCGCTCGCATCGCGCACCTCAGGAATATCCCGGCTGGCAATGCCGCGGTAGCGCGGCTGCATCATCTTCTCGGCCGCCGGCAAGTTCGCCCACAGCTGAAATCCGTACATCGCTCCAGCCGCATCGCCGCGCGGCATCTCCTGATGGATGATGCCGCTTCCGGCTGTCATCCACTGCACGTCACCAGCGGTGATCACCCCTCGGTTGCCGAGGCTGTCGCCGTGCTCGACCTCGCCGCGCAGCACGTAGGTAATGGTCTCCATTCCCCGATGCGGGTGCCAGGGAAATCCTTTCAGATAGTGCACCGGCTCGTCGGAACGGAAGTCGTCGAGCAAAAGAAACGGATCGTAAGTCTCGGGGCGACCGAAGCCGATGGCACGGTGGAGGTGCACGCCGGCACCTTCGATGGTTGCGCGGCTCCTGACGACCTTGCGGATACGCCTGTTCTCCGTCATGAGAAGACTCCTCTTGGCAGCGAGCCGCTGCGCCGGACGTGTCTCGTAGTTACCCGATCATCGTACCGCCAGCACGGCCGAGCGCAAGGTGTTCCTCTGGAACGGCCAAGGAACTGCATCCTTCACCCCCGTAAAGTTACGGAGTCACAAAATTGGGCACATTTTCTAATTGCTGCAATTGTTAAGTGACGTCCGCCGACCGAGCGTCATGTTCAAACCATGCAGGAAGCTTGGCATCCAACATGCTTGCAAGCAGATCAAAGCGCTCAGCAAGGGCCGGGGCATCGGCGGTGGTCAGGGACTCGCGCTGCGGGAGTGGATATGCGAAGCGCCGCATTGGACTCGGTTTTGTACTCGACAAAGCACTTGCGGTTGGTTCCGCATATGACGCGTGTGCTCAGCGCCCTGGCGGGCTGCGTCAGCGGCCCAGCAGGGGGCTTGCCGAGAGAACGGGCCTTCCTGCTGTTGCGCTACACGCTCATCCTCGCGACCGCGTATCTGTTGATGGTGGAGGACCGCTTCGCTTTGCCCCAGACCACCGTTTCCCTGATGATTGCCGCCGCGCTGGCCAGCAATCTGCTTCTAACCTTGGTGGGCTGGCCTGCAAGCAGTTCACCCATCCTGGCCGCGGTTATTCTGCTGTGCGATACGCTGTGGATCACGGCCGCGCTTCTGCTCAGCGGTCATTTCACGCCGGATTTTTTCTACCTGTATTTTTTTGTTTTGTTGTTGGCAGCCATGGGCGAGGATTTGCGGCTCATTGTTGTTGGTGCTCTGGCAGTAGGCGCCGCAAACTTGTACCTGCTCGAGATGACCAGCCCGGGCCTGCCGTTCTGGCATTCCCCGGCCCTCATCCGAATTCCCTTTTTCTTCACCATGGCCCTTTTCTACGGCTATCTGATGGATCAGACGCGCCAGGAACGGGCGCAAGCGTATCGAGCGCTGCAGACGAGTGAAGAGCGCTTTCGCATCGTCTCGGCCCTGACATCGGACTACGCCTACACCTGCAGCGTCACGGCCGACGGCTCGGTGTCCATCGAATGGGTTACGGCCGCTTTTCAGCGCATCACCGGTTTCAGCCTGCGGGAAATCGAAGGCTGCGGAGGACCGTTTTGCCTGATCTATCCCGAGGATCTGCCGGTCGCACGCGAACGTTTCCAGAGCCTGCTGGCGGGAAGGCCCGAGACCGGAGACATCCGCATCGTCACCAGGACGGGCGAGGTGCGCTGGACCCGGCACCATGGCTATCCGCTGTGGGACGCGGCCAGCCAACGTGTCGTGCGCCTTTATGGTGCGATCCAGGACATTACCGAAAGCAAGCTCTCGGCTGAGGCCTTGCAGGTGAGCGAGGAGCGCTTTCGGGCTTTGGTGGAGAATGCGCTGGAGGGAATCACGGTGCTGAGCTCGGACGGAGATGTGCTGTATGCCGGTCCCAACAATCGGCGCGTCCTGGGCCTGAATCGAGCTACCAGACCGGGCGAACGTTGGTACACAGCGGTTCATCCCGACGATCGCGAGTCGTGCGAAAACTGGTGGCATCAGGCGCTCAAACTGCCGGGTCAGCCGCTCACTTTGGAATTCCGGGTGCGCCGCCCGGATGGGTCACCGCAGTGGTTCAGCGCCACCCTCTGCAATCTGCTCGACAAGCCCAGTGTGGGCGGCATCATTTTGAACTCCCGCGACATAACGGAGCGGAAAGAAGCGGAGGAGCGCATCCAGCAGCTCAACACGCAACTGGAGCGACGCGTGGCCGAACGCACAGCGCAGCTCGAGGCCACCAACCGGGAGCTGGAGGCCTTCAGCTACTCCGTGTCACACGATCTGCGGGCACCACTACGTGCGATCTACGGCTTCAGCGAGCTACTGCTCAAACGCTGCGGCCGAGATTTCGACACACAGGGGCGGCACTATCTCCAACGCATCCGCAAGGGGGCCGAGCGCATGAACCACCTGATAGACGACCTGCTGGCGCTGGCGCACGTCTCCTGCAGCGAGATCCACAGGAACAGGGTGAACCTGAGCGCTTTGGCGCGGACGATCTCGGCCGACTTGCACAAGACCAATCGGGATCGTCGCGTGGAGTGGATCATTGCCGAGGGTATGGTAGCTGAAGGTGACGCTGGACTGCTGCGCACGGCGCTGGACAATCTGCTCGGTAACGCGTGGAAATACACCAGCAAGCATGCCACGGCGCGGATCGAGTTCGGACTGCTGGGGCTGGGTCATAGGGGCCAGGGGTTGGGGCAAGAACGTCCTAAACCCCAGCCACCAATCCCTGATCCCAATACCCCCATCTACTTCGTCTGCGATGACGGCGCAGGGTTCGATATGACTTACGCCGACAAGCTCTTCGGTGCTTTTCAACGACTTCACGCCGAAGACCAGTTCGAGGGAACTGGTGTCGGCCTCGCCACGGTTCGCCGCATCATCGAACGCCACGGCGGCCACGTCTGGGCGGAAGGGGCTGAGGAGGCCGGCGCGACCTTCTACTTCACCCTACCAGACAGGAACGCACCGGCCGGGCTCGATCGTGAAAGGACTACGGCTAAGCTCTCCTACAACGAGTGCTACCGCCGCGATCCCGGAGGCGGAGGAGGCGGGTTCCCGACCGGTGGAGGAGGTACATCAGAAGGGTAGCCAGGCGACGCCGCGGAAGGCGCAGGTTGGAGCTGAGAGCCACGGGGTAAGGGTACCTGGTTGCCTTTGGCATACATGCACTGCGTGTATGCCATGTCGTAACGCCGCTGCACGGTGTCCTGTGTACGGCCGGCGCGATCTGCGCCTACAGCCGACCCGCCAAGTAACCCGACTCCCGAGCCCACTGCGGCGCCTTCACCCGGATGCCCGGAGGCAGCGCCGATGGCTGCACCAGCGGCTGCGCCTAGCACCGTGCCAGCCGCAGCAGTGCCGACGCCGGCATTGGCTCCGGCATCCGCAGCCGCAGTGCCACCACTCTGCTGGGATGCCCACTGACGGCAAATGAGGTCTTCATATTGAAAAGTTTCAAAGCTCTTGCCGCTCCCCGGCAACACCATGACGCTCGGGCCGGTGGGTATTCTTGCCGCGCATCCCACGAGCAGCACCGCACTGGCGATCGTAAGCAATAGGTATTTCCGCATTATCATTCTCCCCCACTCCTCTACTGGGGCCGCGGCGGGACTTTAACCCAAGCCTCGCGGCATGTCTCGACTTTAGGATAGTAGGCTTTGGCGCTCGGGCAGTAGTACCAATACCCTTGCGGCTCGGCAGACGACTCCGTCTCCTGCTGCACGTAAACCGAGGGCTCGTCCCTCTCTACCGGTAAGGGATAATAGACCGGATATGGGTACGAATACCAGTAAGGATCCCATCCGCCCCACCATAGCGGCCCGCCGACAATGAAGGTACTGTGCCAGCCGCCGTGCCAATGATGACGTCCTCCACCGTGCCAGCCGCCGCCCTGCCCGCGCCAGCTGCCGTGTCCACCCCGCCAAGCCCCATGTACGGCACCACGGCCCCCTCCGCCACGGCCCCTATCGGCGTGACTCGCTGTTAGAGGAACCGACAACAATGCAGCAACTACTATCAAAATCGCTGCTAGTCGTTTCATGACTCTCTCCGCAAGTTCAAACGCATGCCGGCCGACGAAGTTGCGCTACGTCTGGCCGGTCAGCCGAAGCTGTGCAATATGGGAGCCTGAACGTTTCAGGCGGTTTTCTCGGACGGCGCCCCTGTTTCGAGGCGGTGTCGCATTCCGAAATGCGCAGCCGCATCGATATCGCATCACCCGACAGCCCTCTCCTCGCAGGCTCTGCTGAAATCGGCCGAGGCTTGCAGTTGCGGAGCAGTGGTGCGAGGCTTGCAGTGCAAGGCGACGCGTCGCAGCACGATCGGGCCATGACGATGGTCTGGAGGGGTGCGAATCTCGGCCCAACGCGAGCTGAGCAGAACTCAAGGTAGGAGGTCAGTTAATGCCAACGGCAGTAATCGTCAGTGCGGTGCGGACTGCAGTGGGGACATTTGGCGGCGCCCTGGCGCAGCAGCCCGCAACTCAACTCGGCGCGCTGGTCATCAAGGAGGCCGTGCGCCGTGCCGGAGTTGCCCCTGCACAAGTAGAAGAAGTGATCCTCGGGCACGTGTTGTCGGCTGGGGCGGGCTTGAACCCGGGCCGAATTGCGGCCGTCGGAGCTGGACTCCCCAACGAAGTCCCCAGCTACACCGTCAACAAAGCCTGCGGCTCGGGCCTGAAAGCCGTCGCTCTGGCGGCGCAGTCGGTGGTCCTGGGCGAAGCGGACATCGTGGTGGCCGGCGGCATGGAGAGCATGAGCGGGGCGCCGTACCTGCTGCGCAAGGCGCGCTTTGGCTACCGCATGGGCGACGACCAGATCTTTGATCACATGATCACCGACGCGCTGCAGTGTCCGATCACGCTGGTGCACATGGGTGTGACGGCGGAGAACATAGCAGCGCGCTACGGCATCACGCGCGAGGAGCAGGATGAGTTTGCCGCCACCAGCCAGCAGAAGGCCGTGGCCGCCATCCAGGGTGGCCAGTTCAAGGCTGAGATCCTGCCGGTAACCATCCCGTCGGCCAAGAAGGGCGAGACGCTGCAGTTCGACACCGACGAACATCCGCGCGCCGGAACCAGCGTGGCAGGGTTGGCGAAGCTGCGGCCCGCCTTCAAAGAAGGCGGCACCGTAACCGCCGGCAACGCCTCGGGCATCAATGACGGGGCGGCGGCGGTGGTGGTGATGTCTGACACCAAGGCGCAAGCCCTCGGGCTCAAACCACTGGCACGCATTCGTTCCTGGGCTGCGGCTGGTGTGGACCCGGCAGTCATGGGAATGGGCCCGTGGCCCGCTTCGGAGAAGGCGCTGGCCAGGGCCGGGCTGAGCAAGGATGCCATCGACCTGTGGGAGCTCAACGAAGCCTTCGCGGCGCAATCCCTCGGCGTGTTGCGCGAGCTGCGTTTGCCGCGCGAGCGTGTGAATGTGAACGGAGGAGCGGTCGCTCTGGGACACCCGGTCGGCGCCAGTGGATGCCGGATCCTGGTGACACTGCTCTACGCCATGCAGCAGCGCGGGGCACAACGCGGCGTCGCCTCGTTGTGTATTGGTGGAGGCCAGGGTATCGCCTTGGTGGTGGAACGAGACTAGTAGGACGATTCCCAATTACTGTAGCAATGAGATTATCGCCGCTCGTCCCGATGAAGCCGCGTGTTTTCAAAGGATGATCGAGACGAGTCATACGACCGCGACGCCGTCGGAAGGACTGGTGCGTCTCACGCACATCATTTACGGCCTGCACGCCTTCAGCGCTCTTATGGGATTGATCTCGTCGGCTGCGGTGGTCACGGCGTTCCTCACTGGCTGGCCTTCTATCCTGGCCGTGATCCTCAACTATGCCAAACGGGCCGACGTGCGCGACACCTTTCTCGAGTCGCACTTTCGCTGGCAGATCCGGACCTTCTGGTTCGCGTTGCTGTGGGTGGTTCTTGCGGTTCTGATTGCCCTCACCATCATCGGTATCCCGCTGGCCTGGCTTGCCGTCGTCGTGACCGGCGTGTGGGTGCTATACCGCATCGGACGCGGCTGGCTGGCCCTCAACGATGGCCGCATGGTGGGAACCGCGGGGACGTAAACCGACCGCGAACAAAGGCGTGGACCTTCGTAGCGCAGCGGAGTAGCATCATCTCGATCGACTATCCCGAAAGCGTGCGCTGGAAATGATCAGACGTCTGATACTGTCGCTGCTGTTCCTGCTGCTGACATCCGCAGCCGTCGCGCGGGTGCAGACCGACTGCGGCGGGGAGGGCCAGCCGTGTTGCGGCAGCGGGGCTCGGTGCGAACCAGATCTTACGTGTACCATCTTGGGGACCTGTCAGTGCGGTGGTCACGGGCAGGCGTGCTGCGGCAGTGACCCCCAGTGTGGGCCGAATCTCACCTGTGCTGGAGGGACATGCCAGTGCGGTGGTGAGGGTCAAGCGTGCTGCGAGAAGACTGGGACGCGTTGAGCCGACCAGGTCATCGCTCCCTGGATCGGTCGAGCTGCTTGAGGTATCGGAAGAACTCGCTGTCGGGCGACAGGATCAGCGTGGTGCCCTCGGTGATGGAGAGGCGATACGCCTCGAGCGTTCGAACCAGCTGGTAGAACTCGGGATTGCGGCCGTATGCATCGGCGAAGATCTTCACCGCCTGCGCGTCGCCTTGCCCGCGAAGAATCTCGGATTGCTTGCGCGCCTCCGCCATGAGGATCTGCACTTCCTTCTCGGCTTCCGATCGGATCTTGCGCGCTTCCTCGTCGCCCTCGGCGCGGAATTTCTTCGCCAACCGCTCGCGCTCGGTGCGCATGCGATTGAACACATTGAGCTCGTTCTTCTCCGGCAGGTCAGCACGCTTGATGCGCACGTCAGTGACCTCGATGCCGTAGTCGCGCGCCTTGGCGTCGCTCTCTTTCGTGACTTCGGCCATCACTTCGGTCCGCTTCTCGTTCATGATCTCGCGTAGCGTGTGGCGTCCGAGGCTTTCGCGCACGATGGAATAGATCACGTCGTCGAGCCGTGACTGCCCGCCGGCTTCGTTGCGCACGCTGCGATAGAACTGCAGCGGGTCGCGAATCCGCCAACGCGAGAAGTTGTCGACCACCAGCTGCTGCTTGTCCTTGGTCAGCACTTCGCGCGGCGACGCATCGTACGCCAGCAAGCGCTTGTCGAAGTACAGGACATTCTGAATCAACGGGAGCTTGAAATACAGGCCGGGCTCCTGCACCGTGCGCACGGGTTCACCCAGCTGCACGACGATCGCCTGCTGCCACTGCGGCACGGTATACGCGAAAAGGTTCCAGCCAGCGACGAGCGCCACGCCCAGCACGAGAATAGGAATCCAGCGCCGATCCATTATTACTTCGCTGCCTCCGCCGGCTTCGGTTTGATCACCTGATCGAGCGGCAGATAGGGCACAACCTGCTTGCCAGCAATGTCATCGATGATGATCTTGTTCACGCGCGGCAATACCTGCTCCATGGTCTCGATGTACAGGCGCAGCCGCGTCACATCCCTGGCCTTCTCGTACTCCTGCTGCAGCGCCATGAAGCGTTGCGCCGCGCCGCTGGCGTCCTGGACTTTCGCGGCGCTGTACCCCTGGGCTTCATTGAGCAACTGCGCCGCCTGGCCGCGGGCTTTTGGCACCACGTCGTTGGCGTAGCCGCGCGATTCGTTGATCATCCGCTCCTTGTCTTGCTGCGCACTGATGACGTCCTTGAACGCGTCCGACACCTGATCCGGCGGGTCGACGTCCTGCAGCTTCACCGTCACGACCTCGATACCGACCTGATAGCGGTCCAAGATTTGTTGCAGCAGCGCTTGCGCGTCATGCTGGACCTGCTCTTTGCCTTCGGTGAGCGCGTTGTCGATGTCGTTGCGGCCGAGGACTTCGCGCATCGCGGCCTCGGCGGCGGCGCGCACCGCGTCCACGGGATCGCGGACGTTGAACAGAAAGTCGGTGGCACCGGTCGGGCCGGTCTTCACCTTGAACTGCACGATGAACTGCAGTTTGACGATGTTCTCGTCGCCGGTGAGCATCAGCGCTTCGGGATCGACGTCGCGATAGCGCGCCGGCGGCCCAACCGCGACGGTGCGAAAACCGAACTCTTCTTTGCGGATCTGCGTGACCGCCGGCTTGATCACCTGCTCGAACGGCCACGGCAGGTGATAGCCCGGTCCGGGATCAGCCTCGCGCACCACCCGCCCGAAGCGCAGCACTATGCCGCGCTCGTCGGGGGCGACGATGTAGATGCCGGTGAGCCCATACACCAGCAGAACTATCGCCACTATCAGCCATGGGCTGAAGCGCGCCGGCCCGTGGCTACCGAAAGCTCCGCGCAACCGCTCGAAGAGCTTCTGCAACTCGACCATTGGGTCATCGGACCGCCCGCGGGACGGAAACTCGTACGGATCGGACACAGAGCCCACTTGCTACAGTAGAACGCGACGCCCGTCAAGGCGACAAGGCATTCCACCAGGAGTTCCGCAACTGGCGGTGGAACCGCGGAAGGCGGCGGTTCGATGACCCCGCACGCTGGCGATGGGCGGCAGGGCAGGGATTGAGGCAATGCGCGGCCGAGGCGGTTGATCATCCTGCAT
>Ga0214473_10008006_pt1 | contig 12520 bp, 11 predicted proteins | sample RVTome_7_FD_203509 | JGI IMG/M metagenome (GOLD analysis project Ga0214473, IMG submission 203509) | Soil microbial communities from uranium-contaminated site in the Upper Colorado River Basin, Wyoming, United States - RVT98D197 | ecosystem: Environmental > Terrestrial > Soil > Contaminated >... | reverse complement strand
GGTGTGCCAACGCACGCCCGCGCCGCCCCATCGTGCACGCCAGGTGAGGTTGGTTGAGCAGGGCAAGAACCGCATCGGCTAGCTCAGCGGCCCAGGCGCTGGAGGTCTTATGTCGTAACAGGATGCCGTTGTACCCGGTCCGGACCAACTCCTTCAGGCCGCCGACAGGGGTCGCCACCACGGGTACCCCCGCCGCCATCGCCTCCAAGCCGACGAGGCCGAACGGCTCATAACGGGACGGGACGACCACCACGTGGACGGCGCTCAGGATCCGGGCCAAGATTCCGGCGTCCGCAATCCAGCCGAGGCACTCGACGGCCTGTCCCAGACGGGAGATCAACCGGGCCGCTGATGCTTTGGTTGCCAGCGTCACGAGTCGCGCATCGGGCCGGGCGGCGAGGACGTGGGAAAACGCTTCTGCCAGAAGGTCAGCACCTTTCATCGCGTCGTCGATCCGGCCCGCGAAGAGTACGACGGGTGATCGGTCGGCACCCAGGCGGTGCCGCCAGTGCCGGTCGGGGCGGGTCGGGAATACGGACGTGTCCACCGGGTTCGGGACGACCGCTACGCGTCCCGGCAGCGGCCGAAAGAGTCGCCTGATCAGGGACGCTTCGCTATACGACGGCGCGACAATCAGGTCGGCGATCCGGACGGCGTAGCATTGAATCCGCTCCGGGAATCCGGCGTCGTAACCCAGCGCTAAGGGGGAGAATGGACCGATTCGTGGGAACGGATCGCATGCCTTGCGGTACGCGAGATTGAGAAACTGGAAATGGACTATCACCGGCATGGCGTATTCGGCCCGCAGGGCTCGCGCGACGTCGTAGAAGTAGGAGAGGAAGCCGCCCACGTCATGGATCACATCGATCGACGGGAGTCGGACGTTGTCGCGGAGGTAGCTAAGAAACCGCTCGCTCAAAACGCGCTCCTGCAGGTGACGCTCCGCGCACCCGTCCAGATTGGTCGGAACCCGATGCACTTCCACGCCGTCGATCCGGTCCCGCTCGAGCCGATCCCCAGTGGCCGAGATCAGGTGCACGGCGTGACCCCGCCGCACAAGTCCCGCTGCAACCAGGTGAGCGCACCGCCCGGCCCCGCCGCCGTGCCGGGGATACGTTGCCTCGCTCAGTATCAGCGCGTTCATGGCGAAGCCCGCTGAAACGCGGTGATGGCGGCCAGCGCGATCGCGGTGGAGAGCTCGGGAGATCCCCAGTAGTTGAATGCTTGGAACATGGCCGATGCGGGCCACGTACCGGAGCGTCGCTGAAACAGGAGCAGCTCGGTCGCTAAGCGCCGCCCGACGGCTGCGTCTCCGCGTGTTTCGGCGACGACGCCCAGCCGGAGCGCCGACTCCAACGGGTCGTGCGGCCTCTGCTCGTTGGTTCCCGATCCCGACAGGGCCGGCGGCGCCGCGCCCAGCACGGCAGTGCGGAGTGGGTGCGGGAGACTAGACGCCAGGTAGATTAGCGACCAGTGGGGGTGATAGTAAGTTGTCCCTCCGCACGGCCGAGTACCAAGCTCGCCCTGGAGCGCCGCGACCAAACGGGGCGCCGGAAGGCCGCACGCGTCGAGAAAGCGCAGCACGTTCACGTTCACGCAGGGGTCCACCGGGTTCGGCAGCATGGGGTCGGTCCGGATCCAGGTCGGGAAGAGCCCGTCCGGCCGCTGCAACGCGAGGATGCAGCGCGCGAGCGCGTCATACTGGAACGCTTTGGGCTCTTGCTGGAGCAGAAGCCAGTTGAGCAAGCAGGTATCGTCCAGATCGGGGTCAATACCGGCGGAGAAGAAGGCGAACGTGCCGTCCGGGCGACGCCATGAGCGCAGGTGGGCCAGGCCCCGCTCTCGAATCGCCTCGGTTTCGCTCACGTCCCGGAGCGCCAGCAGGACCATGCCTGTCACGAAGGGCGATGCCACCGCAGTAGGCCGGTCCATGGTCACGGTACGTGACCAGTACGTCGGGAACTCCCCGTTCGGCCGCTGAGATGCGGCCAAGAACTGGAGACCGCGATCAATCGCGCGTCCGAAACGGTCCTGAGCCACGGCGGGCCACCGCGTCGCGATATGGTTGCACCACACTCCGAAGCATCACGGCCAGCGCTTCGCGGATCGGCTCGGCCAGCACCCCTGCGGACCGCCAGGCCGACTCGGCGCCGGCGATGATGAACCGCTCGAGTTCCGCTGGGCTGCAGACGCCGAAGGTCACCGCGTTGAGCGTGCCGGCAATCGCATCGTCCTCCAAGTCGACATAGTCATTGACGAGCTGGGCCAGCTCGTCCATGTCCGCGAGAATGGGGAGGAGCCGGCTCCGTAGCCGCGGGTCGGCCGACGCCAAAAAAGTCTTGTAGAGAATGAGGTTGTAGGCCACCGACTTGCGCCGAATCACCCGGCGATACACGTCCGGCTGCACCGGGGGGACGAGCAACGTCTCGGCCAGAACCCCGACCGACAGCGCGTCGAACATCCGGCAAGCCTGGTCGGCCCAGTCCGCGTGCCCCGATTGGTGCATCCGGCGCAGCGTGAAGTGGAAGAGGCTGAAGCCGATGTACACCGACTGCACGCACGCTTGGTGCGGAGGTGCCTCGGGCCACCGGGCCCGGAGAGCCCCCACCAAGCTCCGGTGACGCCCCTTGTATGAGTCGTGATCGTCGATCCCATCGTCGACCAAGCGGCCGGCTGCGTATCCGAGGAGCCCGAGGCCCAGCGCATCGACCGCAACAGGGCTTGGGCCGTACACCACCGGCCCCAGGACGCCGATGTTCCACCCCAACCAACGGAGCCAGACCATGTACTCACGGATCTCGTCGACCATCGGCTCAAGCACTGGCCAAAGGGCCCGGTCGTGACGGAACTGACCGAGATACGCCTCGAGTTCTTCCCGGTACCGCGTCCCCGCTTGCAGAATGAGCCGTCCGACATCGTCTTGCATAGTCTGCTGGTGGCGCTCGCCCATCGCGTCCAAGGTGTTGAACAGGGCGCCCCGCGGCGCGACTGGCGGCGGGCTGCTCATGACGCGCTCCGGGCGGCAGCCAAGTGCCGCGCCACTTCGTCGGCAGCAGCGTCGACGTCAGCCCGCCAACCATCGACCACCCGTCGGTGGAGGTCGAACATCCCTCGTATGGTGAGGGTGGTGTCGAACGCGCCGACCAGATCCCCCAGCAGCCATCCCCTGACGCCCACGGCCCGCCGCAGGGCTCGGCGCAGGAGACTCCGGGGGAGGCCACGCAGAGTCGGCGGGATCAGGAGACCGGCCCATCGGGCGGGCAGCATGCCCGCGACGACGCCGGCCGCGATGTTGGCGTATTCGCGATCGTGTGCCGCGAGATCGCCCAGCACCCGCACTCCCTCGAGCCAGAACGGGGTAAGGAGACGATTGCGAATCAACTGGGTGAGCAGCCGCGCCACCGACATGTCGGCGCGCAGCTCCTGCTCGACCCTTTGGGCGTAGGGCCCGAACTGCGCCGCCGAGCAGTCGCCTATGGCTACCGCCGGCGTCAAGGTCTCGGACGCCCAGCGGCCGCTTTGAAGGGCGTATTGGATCCCTTCCCCGTTCAGAGGATTCACCAGCCCGGCAGCGTCCCCCACGAGGAGCCGACGCCGCCCTACCAAGGGCCGGCGGTGGTCGTACGTCGGGATCGGCCATCCCACAATCCGACCGACCATGCGAGCACGCCCGAGGCGCGTGCGGAGAGCCGGATCGGTGTCGATCAAATGGAGCAACAGATCCCGCAGGTGCCACGGACTCGGCGGGACGGCATCCACCATCATTCCCACGCCGACGTTGGCCTGTCCCGGAGCAACGGGGAACACCCAGGAGTACCCCGGGAAGCTATCCGGCCCCAAGTAGATGTCGGCCCGATGGACCGGGCCCGCAACGTGCTCGAAGTACGCCCGCACCGCAATGAGGCTCGGCTGGCCCGCGGTTGCCCCCCGCCCGAGGGAACGAGCCACCATCGAGGTGCTGCCGTCCGCACCCACGACTGCCTTCGCCCGCAGTCGGGCCGGCCGCCCAGCATGCACTCCGCGCACGTTCACGCCGTGGAGCCCCGCCGAAACCCCGGTCACCCGAAAACCTTGGATCATGCGCGCGCCGACTCGCAGGGCGGCCCGCCGCGCCGCGTCGTCAAGCACGACCCGGCGCACAACCCTCCCGAAAGGGGGCAGGCCGGGGACCCGTGGAAGCGGCAGGGTGATCACCTCCTGTCCGTCGGAGAAGAGGGCGGCCTGACTGATGCGGTTGGACGGCGCACAGCTCGGGCCGCTGACCCCCAATGCCGCAAGCTCCACGAGCGCTGCGGGGCCGACGAAATCGCCGCAGGTCTTGTTGCGGGGGAAGGTCTGGCGGTCTAGCAGCAGTACCGACACGCCCGCCCGGGCGAGGTGAGCCGCCGCTGCCGCCCCGGCAGGTCCCGCCCCGACTACCACTACGTCGGTGTCGAGTGGGGTCACAGGCGCCCGAGTCGGCGCTGGAGGGCCGCGCGGAGGTTGCTCCCTTGACGTCCCCTGCGCCGGTGGTAGGCGAAGACCTGGATCCCGTTCCACCAAACCGGGTCGCGGTCGCGATCCGAGAGGATGTCGAGGAGGAGCCTCCACTCCGGCCGGAAACGGGCGAACTCGGCTGTCGCCTGCCGAACCACGCCTGACGAGGTGTCGTCGATGATGATGAGAGCCCGGTCCGCGAGGTGCGGTTCGATGCCCCGGAGGGCCCGGAACTGCGCTTTGTAGGAGTGGTCGCCGTCGTAGAAGAACACGCCGACCGGACGCTGGCCGAATGGGCTGCGGGAGCGGAGCAATTCGGCGCATCCCGTCTCCACGACCGCCACCCGATCGGATACGTCGAAGCGCTTGAGGTTCTGCTCGAGCCGCAGGCGCGTGCCGCCAAACTGGGAGAAATCGTCGATGGCGATGAAGCTGGATCGCTCGTTGGCCGAGGCGGCCGCGATGATCGAGAGGCCGTACCAGGCACCCACCTCAACGTAGGCTTCGGTCAGCGGCAGCAGCGAAGCCGCGAAATGCAGGAGCATCAGCTTGTTCTCGCTGGCCATCCCCGGGACCTCGCGCAACAGCCGTGTCAGGCACCGGTCGCGCGGGTGGGGCGAGCGGGGAAAATCGTCCCACAACCGGCCCAGACCGCGGGCGAACCGGTCGGGACTCACACCAGGCTCGCCCCGTGTGTCCCGCGGCAGAGGGCGGCCAGCCAGCGGGCGGCGAAGCGTCCTGGCTGCGGAATGCGGGTCACCTCCGCCTGCCAGGGCATCGAAGGTCTGCGTTCCAGCCAGACCGCCACTGCCGAGAGAACCTGGGTCCAGTTCCCTGAATCGGCCGGCGCGTACCGCACGAACGGTCGGAGCTCCGCCGCCAGCCAGGCCTCGGGAACGCCACCAGGGGCGTCGTATGTGACTACCGGGGTTCCGAGCGCCAGCGACTCCACGATCTGCTGGAAGCCGTTCTTGCACACCACGATCCGGGAACCCCGGAGGTGGGCCGCCAGGTCCGGCTCCGAGGGCATTCCGACGACCGAGACCCGGCGGTTGTTGGGAACGGACATGGTCCGGCGGACCTCGGTCGAAACGATCATTCTCGTCCTAACGTGTGCCGGAAGCCGCCTGATGAGGTCCATCCCGAGCTCGGCCGCGCGGCGGTCATATCCCAGCACAGTCAGGCCCGCCGAGAGGTCGGCGCGGCCGGGCGCGGACAACAGGGGCGGCGCCAGCACCGCTCGGGGCGTGATCCGGCCATAGCGGTGGCCAATCGGCAGGCCGAGCAGCAACCATTGGTCGACACCCGGGGTGTCCCGCACGAACCGGGCGGGCTGGTCGGCGAGGTACAGATTCTCGATGCACAAGAGCCGCGACCCATGTCTCCAAGCCGCCTCGTACGCTGCCGCCATGAGCCCGTCGCACGGACCCTCACCCAGCACGACTACGTCCGGTGCGACCCCGCGGAACAATCGCGCCAGTGCGAGTCTGGGGTGACCCAATCCGAGCATGTGCTGTTGCAGCCGGGGCAGCAGCGCTTGAACGAGGGGGTCCTCGTGCAGGATCCCGCCGAAATGGAGCAGGTGGATCTCCATCACGCCCCGAGGTAAACAGGCGATGAGACGGGCACACCGTTTAAGGACGCCGATCATCGACGGCTGCGAATCGCTGGCGGAGGTCACGCCGTAGGTCACGAATAAGGCGCGGAGCGGCCGCACTACCAGTTTGCTCCGCAACGGGCATACAGCTGCACCAGCTTGACGAATTCCGTCTCCGTCCAGCGATAAAGGTAGACACCGAGCGCCTCCGGCCCGGGGGGTTCCCGCGCCACCGCAGCGGCCAGACGGGACCAGAGGAGCACCCATTCGCGCCCCTGCTCGGGATAGCCGACTTCCACAACTGGGTTCTCCACGATCTGTCTGATGCTGGCGACGAGCCGCGACATGATCGCTACTGTCAGCCCGCCGCGGCTCGCGGCGACCGTCGCCCCGTCAAGCGCTTGCGCCGCTTCGAGGGCCTTCGCTGGCAGACTCGCCCCCGGCCGCGTCGCAGTCAGAAGATGCCTTACCAGAGGTCCGAGTGCGCGCTCAGCACGATCCTCCAAACAGTAGTAACTCCAAGGGCCGGGCACCCAGAACTCCCGGTTTTCGCGGGGGGTGATGACGATCGTTGGTACGCCTTGGAGCGGCGCCAGGTGGCCGGTGAAGGTGTCCACCGACAGGCAGAGGTCGACCTCGGTAAGGACCTGCATCAGGAGAGGGAGGGCCGAGAACGGGGAGGGTGGCTTCCCATCGCCGGTCTCCAACGTGCTCGCGCGGACGGTCGCGTCGTGGGCCTCCACCAGCCGGCAGATCTCGGAAGCGAACGCCTGGGTGCGCGGGTCGAGACCCGGGAAAACCATGACCCGGAGCTCCATTCCCGGCGGCATGACGCGTCGCACCATTTGCGCGAAGCGGGCCCAGTCGCCGGGTCCAAGGCTCGTGGCCTTCGAGGTGAACGGGTTGAGCAGTACGACGACGCGCCCGGGGACCGCGGGCTCCCGCTGTAGCCCAGCTCTGGGCTGCCACGGCACTCCAGGAGGAAGGGCCAGCAGCCGATTGGCAACGGCCTGGAGAAAATAGTAGTAGCTTCGTATGTCTGCCCCAGCGAAGTTCTCAAAGTGGATCCACGGCGAGCCGTGCCGCCTGACCCACGCCGTGAGCCGTCCCAGCGAGACCTCCACAATGTCGCGTCCCGGCCACCGGGCAATCACCCGGCGATGGAGATCGAAGCAGTCAAAGTCCACCACCACGACGAGATCCTGCCCGGCCCGGTCGGATGCGGCGAGTTCCTCGAACGGGCGGAGCGGCCGATCCCGGTAGCTGACTTCCCGGACCCCCGGCACCAGCGCCGACCAGAGTCGGGGATAGAGCGTGTAGATGGTGACCGGCTTCCCCGGGTAGCGCTGCATGAGGGACCGGACTAACCGATAGCACGCTACCTGGTCGCCCAAGCCGAGTCCGTTGCCGAAGAGGACGTGCAGGGCTCGGTAGTGCCTGGGAAGCGCGGCGAGCGGTCCCGGGAGATACAGCGCGGGCGTCGTCTCAGCCGCGGTTCCGCGCTCGAGGCCGTGCAGGAGGTGGAGGGCCTGGCGAGCGCTCTCTTTGGCAGTCTCCGGTTGCTGCTGGGCCAGAAGGGCCTTGAGGGGGCCGAGACGCGCCTGGTCTAGCTCGGCCCGGCGGGGCGCCCGGGCGAGGGCCTCCGCCACCTGGACGGACGCCCGGATGAGCGACCCAAGGAACTCCCGGTTACCCGCCTCCAGCGGCCGCCCAGCGATGACCGCCTGATACGCTCGCAGCAGGTGCAGGAGGTCCGACCTTCGCAAGGACCCGCTCGCGCGTTTCCGGGTCGCTCGCTGCACGCCTCCTTGGCTCCCGCTGCCCGTAGGACCGTCGCTCGGCTGCTAGTACCACATCGACCAGATGTCCCCGCCGTCCTTACCCATGCCGAACAGACCGCCGAGGCCGCCGAAGGTCCCTCCTGCCGCAGGAGGGGTCGGACCCACGCCCACATCGTCGGTCGCTTTAGGGACATCGGGCCGAAGCGCGTAGCTGAAACCGTCGGTCACCCACCCCCGCTTGGTTTTGGTGTGGTGGAGCGCCAGCACGCCCTTGATGGAGTGTTCCTCCCACACCTTCTGGTCGATCCACGATAGCTCGGTCAGGTAGCGGATCAGCGCATCCTCGTTGGTAACCTCGCTCCCCTCGATCGAGAGGATGTCGAAGGTGGGCTGCTCCACCGGGCCGAGCAACTCCTGGGCCGCCTTGATCAGCTCCTCCACGCTGATGAAGCGGCCGTTGATGTTCACCTTGGCGTTGGGAGCCAGTGCCGCCTGTAACGCTGCGCCATCCCGGTCCTCGATCGCCTCCTTGATTCGCAGGGCGCTGTCGGTCAAATGCGCCAGTGCGTCCTCGTGGGCCGATCCGCCGACGCTGCTTCGGGACGCGGTGAACTCGTCGTCGGGCTCGGAAGGTCTGTCGTCTCCCATGGCGCTCCTCCTCGAGGTGTCAGTCCTGGATCCGGTCTATCGCACCCGCTGACTAAGGTACTTCGATATCCGGAGCAGGCGATACTTGGCCGGGCTCTCAGGAAGCCCGTAGGCATGTCGGCACGCTTTGTCGATGAGTTCGCGGGCGCTTCGCTCGGCATATTCAATCGCGCCGATCCGCTGGTACAGCTCCCGGACCCACTGGATTTCCGCGTCAGAGCCCTGGCTGCGCGGCTTGTTGAGGATCGCCAGGAGCCGCTTCTTTTCCATCCGCGAGCCGCGCCGAATGGCGTAGACCACGAACAGCGTCCGCTTCCCCTCCAGGATATCGGAGCCGATCATCCGGCCCTTCCCCCCCGTCAGGTCGAGCAGGTCGTCCTTGATCTGGAAAGCCGTTCCGGCCAGCAAGGCGAACTGCCGCAGAAGTTCCTGGTGGCTCTCGCTGGCGCCGCCCACCACCGCCCCGCCCACCGTGGCGAGAGCCAGGAACGCACCGGTCTTCTTCCGGGTGCATTCCAAGTATTCGCTCAAGGTCGGCGCATCGTTCTCCCGCAGGTTGATGTCGAGCCCCTGCCCCTCGGCAATCTGGAGGCCGAACTCCGCGATCAGCCGAACCAGGCGCAGCTTGACGTCGGTCGTGTAGATGGAATCCAGGATCGCCAGGGCACTGAGGGAGGCAAAGACGTCGCCGATATTGATAGCGTGGGCAACGCCGTAGCGCTTCCAGACCGACCGCTGGCCCCGTCGCTCCTCATCGCCGTCGGCGATGTCGTCGTGTATCAAAGTGAAGTTCTGCATGTGCTCGACCGCCGCCGCGAAATGCAGGGCCCGGGTGGAACTGCCGCCGAACAGCTCGCACGACGTAGCGCAGAGTGCTGCCCGAATCCGCTTCCCACCCGTGCTGACCTGGTAGGTGACCCCCTCCTTCATGCGGTTCACGTTGGGGACCCGGGCCACCGCCCGTCGGAGATAGGGTTCGAGCCGGCGGTCGATCATTAGCAGGAACTCCTCGACGTCACGACCAACGCCCGCGTCGTAGGCCTCCGCGACGTACGCTGCGCGGTCGACCTGCGCCAGGTTCTTGGATCGGAGGCTGCTCGGAGCGGTCATGACCCCCTCAGCGCCGGGCGCCGAGCAGGCGGGAGAGCCCGCCCACGATCAGTGTCCCCGCCCGCATCCCGACGTAGGTAGCGCTGAACGCGATCCGGGTTGCCGCCGGCGCTACTTCCGTGGCAGCCCGATGAGCGGCGATCAAGGCCGCGCGAAGCGGACTCGGTCCCGCCAAACGCCTCGCCGCCGGCATGGACCCTCCGGCCGCCCCAACCTCGAGCAACGCCAAACCCAGATCTTCCAGGCGGTCGAGGGAAACCCGAGAGATCTTCTGCACCACGAGGCTCGCGAGGAATGCCACATCGCGGCTGATGCGGTCGGCGGCTGTCATTGTTGCCCACTTTCCTTCCGGAACATCGTACCGGGCTCCGTAGCGGATCGGCTCAACCCCAGATCCCGAGTTCCCCGTCGAGGATTCGGAGAACTTGTAGTTGCAGCCCTGGGTCCCATAGCGCCTCGGCGTGGTTCAGCGAGTTGGTCCGCCGCACCGAGAAACTCATGTGGGCACGCCGGTCGGCGACTAGCATGTCGCCTTCTCCGCCGGTGATCTCGGCCTCAAGGTTCGGCAGACTGTCCAGCACCGGTGACACCACCGGGATTTCCGTCACCGTGATCCTGTGATGAAACGGAGGCCAATGCCACTGGGGAATCGCACTGCCGGCCGTGTACACCCAGCTGCGGAGACGCGTTAGGGTGACCTGGCTACCTCCGAAGGAATAGTACTCCACTCCCGGGAGGGCGCTTTCGTTCGCCGCCAGTGTCGTCAGAAACCCGCTCCCACTGGCCAGCTCCTGATAGGACGGGGAGCCAACCATGGCCTTCAGCCATCCCAGGGCCGCCGTGATAACAGATCCGAAGGTGTTCTCCAGATCGGCGATCGCCTGGTTCAAGACATTGGCCACGCCGGCCAAGTTGCTGCCGAGATGCGGTGAATGAAGCGTAATGATCTTCCCGATCCGGTTCGCGTCTGCCGGGAAGTCCTTGACGAACTTCCGGATCAGCAGCCCGCCACGACTATGCGCGATTATCACAAACTGGGTGCTGGGGTCTGGGAAGTGCTTCGCGAGGACCTGCATCACTAACCGCAGCTCCCGCACCGGGCGGTCCAGCAGTCCGGTGGGGTCAACCTGGGAATAGGCCACCGTGCGATAACCGTGACTGTTGAGGAACGGACCCCAACCTGTCACCCCTTTGAACGAATCAAGCTCGAACGACCAGACGCCCACCCCCGGATACTCCCGCCAGCCAATGTTCCGATCGGGTGGCAGCGGCGCCGTATGGTCGTAGTTCTGTCCCGGACTCACCGCCGGATTCACCATGTGGTTTTCGTCGCCGCCGTTTCCGTGCAGCAAGACCACCACGGGCTTCCTGGCGTTGCCTTCCGAGGTGTCGGTGACGTCAACCGTTCCGGCGCTTCCGTCGAACTCGTACTGTAGTCTCATCGCTCCCACCCACTCGCGCTACATAGAGATCCGTTATGACCGTCGCCGAGGTCTTCGCCAGAAGAGTCACGGTCTGGCTCACGGCCAGAAGGTGGTCCTCATCCGGGAGCCCGGTGTCATCCTCGACGGCATCCACGGGCTGTCCGTTCACTGAACGAGCGTACTTGTAGAACGCGAACGACGCGCCCGGGTGCTCCGCCCTGTACTGTTCAAGGAGGCGTTTGAGCTCCGGCGGGAAGTCGGCTGGATCAATCGGATCGCGGGCGGGATCACGGAGGCGCGCGCCCACGGGACGCCGCTCGGGAGCGGACCAAAGGTGGCGAAGATTGACGTACGTCTGACGGAACTGCCGGACCAACTCGACGGGATCGAGGGACACGGGTCCTCCCGGCTGGGGAGCCCGGGGCCGGCACGCCGTCGGCTCAAGCGGGCGACGACGGTAGCCGGTTCTGGCTCCAGAGGGCGGGGCGATTCGTGATCCGCGGGCCGTGGGCAGAGCCCCAACACCCACCTCGAAGGGAGACCTCGCGGTCAACCGAGTCACCGCTCCGATCATGCACCGCGATGGGTCGGTTAGCAAGGGGCGGCGCGCCCGCCAGACTGCGCCGTTGCTCCCCAGGTCCTGCCGCCTCACGGAAGAAGCGGTATGTCGTGCCAGAACCTGCGCCGAAACCAGACGCCTTCGCCGTTTTCCCCCATTTCCAACCCTTGCCAGCGCGCCACTTAGCTGCGCTCGTGTTGACAGCCCGGAATCACGGGCCCGCCGTAGGGACCGCAAGCACCCAGCTGAACCTGCGAAGCTCACCACCGCCAGTCGAGCCGGGCCTTTCTTGGCTCGAGCCTGAGACATACCAGATGCCTCGTCCTCCAGAACTGCGGCAACACGAGAGGAACCCGCCCCTCTAAAGTCCGGCGTTTCGTCGAGGGGCGCAACTACTACTAGTGGTAGGGTAATGACTACCACTAGTGGTAGTGGTAGTCCCCAACCGCATGGGGTCGAAGGAGTTATCCCCTCGTTTACCTGTCGGCTCCGATGCGGCCTCGCGCCCGACCGTGGCGGATGCGATGTTGCCGGGGCGGCCCATCCCTGGGCGCCCGCAAGGCGCGGGAGCAGCGGCGCAGCAACCGGCCGAGCAGGAGAGGCAGACCATCACGGACGCCACGCTCCAACAGAGAGCGGCGTGGTTCGGGCGCCTAGTCTCCTACGTCTGGGCTACCGGAGTCGCTTGAGTTGCCCAACGCACACATGGGACACGCTACCCCAGCGTGTGGCTCACTCGGTTCCCGCCGAACTCCGCCCTTCAGTGCTCGTGACTCGTATGGTCGTGCGCCGCCGCGCCCGGAGGCGCGGCCGGCGTGGCGCCTGAGATCTCCGCCAGTGAGCCACGCACCTCGCGCAGATAGTGCGCCCGGTCGAGCTGATAGAGCTGATCGGCCACATCCGGCCGAGGCCACGGCCCCGAGGG
>Ga0214473_10008005_pt1 | contig 12524 bp, 10 predicted proteins | sample RVTome_7_FD_203509 | JGI IMG/M metagenome (GOLD analysis project Ga0214473, IMG submission 203509) | Soil microbial communities from uranium-contaminated site in the Upper Colorado River Basin, Wyoming, United States - RVT98D197 | ecosystem: Environmental > Terrestrial > Soil > Contaminated >... | reverse complement strand
GATAAAAATCGTTCATCGTGTGAAAAGAGAGATCAACCTCAATCGGTGTCTTCCCGCCTCCCAAGTGGTCGACGACCTTGAACGCGGCTCGCGGAGATAGCTCCGCCATGACCGTGTTAAAGGTCTGCTTGTCGATGGGGAGAGGGGCCGACGTGGTCGAGGAACGATCCCCGCAAAAATCGGCAAGAATTAAGAGGCGAAAGGGGGGTCGGCCCGCACTCGCCTGTCGATCATCTTTCGCCATAGTTGCACTTACGGAACCTAATCAGCCTTGCGTCTGTCCATGACTTGAAACCATGCCGCGCGACGCAACACGGTGTGCGTTCCATCTCCGTCACAGTTCCACGTGCGCGACATCCCTGAACGAAGTCCAGTCGCCGCCCCAGGTCAGCTTCTCGGCCTTGGCGCAGGTGCCGAGGTCCGACCAAAACTTAGGGTTCTTTGGGAACTTCCAGCCATATCACCGGTCAATGATGTCCGCGGCGTTGCCGATCCGGTGCTTGCTGTTCATGGTCAGTGAATAACCCAGCGCGACTTTCTCTCGCTGCTCGCTTTCCGATCGGAGCCCGGAGGCCACCACGGGCTGCCATCTCTTCTTCAGGCAATCAAGAACCCTGCGCACCTTCGAAACAAAGACTGCGTTTAGTCCTTCGAGATTCGTGTTCGCCAAGGGGCTATCTCCTGAATGGGCAACCGCCGAATCTGACGGAACGGAGGCTTTCAAAAACCCTCGAACCCGCTCTAAAAGAAAACGTGACCTGTAGAAGCTTAAAGCCGCACCGCTCTTTCGTCAAATCGAGCTTCCGTGCTGCCCGGGGGTGCCGTATCCCGACAATGCGAAGATGTACTGGACAAACCCCGGGATTGTCATCATATTCCGATGTCGGACACGATGGTGTGAGAAAGAGCGTGCCGTCATCGCCGGCAGGTTCGGCGGGAGCGTTGGGTATGGCTATTGTTCCCCTTCATCGTCAGATCACGCGAACGGCGCTGGTTTCTCTGGGGTTCGGTGAGGCCGCCATACGAATCGCCTCGGACGCAAATGCCGAAGTGGACGAAAAGCAAGGCTCGATCGCCAGGGAGTCCAACCTCCACGCCATGCGTGGTTATGTACAAGGTGTAATGCAAACACACGAACGAGCGGTGGAGGCCGTAGAGGCGCTGTTGCGGCGCAGGGTAGAGACGGTGCGAAACGCCTTGTTTGCTACGCCGCCGGACGTCGCAAAAGGGTTGGAAGAACTGGGAGCCGGTTTACATACGGTTCAAGATAGGGCATATCACCACTTTGAACCGTGGCCCTTCGCGGGCATCGGCGATGCGATCTTCAACGCCGAGCGCGGCGCGGCGTTCGGTCTGGCGCCGCACTACATGCTCTGTCACGGATTGCGGGACATGGGCGCGGTGAGCGGACCGTTCATGGTCCAGCCCAGCGCCCTGGATTATGCCGGAGGATACTCATCGTCGGGCGGGGCGTTCGGCCGGCTCTCGGCGGAGGCGACGTTTACGTTTTCTCAGAACGAGGCCGTTCCGCGCGTGGCCTTGGGTGGCGAAGTCCAGTTTGGGTCGGGACGAACGGATGGAGCGTTCGGGATCTCGCTACGCTGGGGCGCTCCGCCGAGCCAGAGTCCCGCGCTGTTGCCGCCAGTGCCCAGGTTTTCTCGATCCGCAGAGTCGGAGAGAGAACGATCCCAGTTATGTCCGGAAGTAACGCAGGCGATTGAGGCGGCGGCGGACGCGATGGAAGCGTCGAAGACGTTCGTACGCCTCGTGCAAACGCGGGTGAATGATTCGAACCGCTGGGTTTGGTTGCAAAACGCCGCGGTTTCGCCGCGCGGGCAATAGGATTTTTCACAACGGGCCGGGGATCACGAAATCGCTGTACGCTGAATCCCCTTCGTCCGCTTGCCATTGAGATCGGAATCTATCTTATGCACCTCATCGACGTACTGGAGGAACATGCCGAAGAAACGGCGTTCTTGTGGATGCTGCGGCAGCGGGCGCTACGCTCCTGGAATTATACGCCCAAGGACCTGGCGCGCTTGGATCAGCGGCTGCTGGCTCACCTGGACGGATTGCTGATAGGGGCCGAGGCGGCGGCGGAAATCCTCGATCCATATCTGGATGGAGGGGAGGAGGGGGAGGCCTTTGCCGCCGCCTACACAGCCGTTGCTTCGGATGTTCCGGTAAAGATCAAGCGGGTTTTTGAGGCATTCGAGAAGGCGGAAGGGGAAACGCTGGACGGCATTCGTCACGCGCTGCGTCACACGTCGTGGCCGGACGTCGAATTGCGCATGTCACGATACCTGGAGGCCGATCGTCCGGAGTTGATTGCCGCGGCGATCGACGTGCTCAGTTTCCGAGGGAGTCCCAACGCGTTTCTGGTGATGCACCTGTTTCCGGAGCGGCCGGCGATCGTGCGGACGGCGGCGCTCACGGCCATCGAGCGGGCCGTGGACGCGAATTATATGCCAAGGGTGGAGGCGATATTGGATGAAGTCGAGGTGCTCGTGCAACAGGCCGCGCCAGACAACATCGACTCAACGGGACACGAAACGGCCGTCAGTGGAACCGAATCAGAGGATAAGTCCATCGCGCCGTACCGGCCCGCCATCGAAGGGCCGGCCGCGATCCAACGGGCGGCGATGCGCGCGGGCTTTGTGCTGAAAAGCGAGAAGGTGCCGCCGCTTTGCCGAAGGATCATCCAACGGCGTGGGGCGAACGCGGATGAGGCGTTTCATTTGTTGGGATTGGCCGGGGAGAAGGGCGATCAGGCGTTGCTCTTTGAGGCCGTGCGCGATCCGAAGCTGCAACCGTATGCGATTCTGGCGTTGGGCGATCACGGCTACGCGGACGCGATTACGCCGCTGCTGGACATGGCCCAATCGGGTCTCATTAAGGACCTTCGCGGCGTCGGGTATGTCGTGAGCCGTATCACGGGGGTGGATATCGCGCGGGATGATCTGGAATCGTGGGCCGACGTGGAAGCCTCCCGCCGCGGCGACGGTCCGACGTTTGATGAACTGGACGCGGAGTTCACCGGAGTAGTCGACGACCCTTACGAAGGCCTCACCCCGCCGGACTTGGAAAAGTTAAGCCCTTGGTTTGCTGCAAACAAAAGTCTCTTTGCGGAAAATATTCGATTGCTTCAAGGCATGCCGATGGGGAGCCGGATCGTTCACCGTGTTCGTCCGTTGGGACGGGTATCTTCGACGTCTGGCATTCGCGTTTCAGTGATCGAAGCACACGCCCAAGGCGTTGCGCGGTTCCCGTGGCCGGACCGCCGTTAAAAGCCGTAACGCGCAGGATTATTGAATCGCTCCCTCGGGTGGAGAGAGCTTTGTCCAAAGTGAACCATCAAACACAATGAGGTCATGATCTCCGACCGACCAAAGAACGCCATCGCCAGCATGCAATCGACGCGTAGTAGGGGCCTCGTTCAGCCCCATATCAATTCGTTGCAGCGCGCCATCTTTCGTTAGGCGCCAAATATTTGAATGATCGGCCAGCCAGATTGCTTCGCGATACCATTCAAGGCCCCAAAACGTTTCCGTAGTCTCGATTTGCTCAATGACCCGCCATTGACTTTTGGCCCCTTGGAGGATTACGCCGCTGCCGCCACATGCATAGACGAGATCAGGTGCCACGCATCGAACCTGTTCTAGTTTTAAGTTTGTTAAACTATCGATACGGGACCATTTCTTCCCGTTGAACCACCACATTTCACCCTTGAACCCTACACAGTAGATGTTTTCTTCATCACACCCGTCGATCGCAAGGAAACCGTTGACATCGGATTCGGCATCTGACTTGCGCATCCCATGATCGAATCGCTCCCAATGGCCACCTGGCCACCGCCGGTAGACCATTCGCGCCATACCCGCCGCATAAACCGATCTACCAATAGGACGCATGCATGTCATGTTTCTTAGAGAGTTTGGTCCAAATGGCGATTGGTCGACATGCTCCCAAGCGAACCCGCGCGGAGTGGCCTTGTGGACACTACCATCAAGAGTAATTGCAAGAATCGTGCGATCGGATTCTGGTAGTACGCAATGAGATGACACCACAGCGGGGACAGGATAGAATCCCCAGATACCGTCCATATGACGAAGGATAAAGGTATGGTCCTCATTGGCTCGATCTAGCACCGAGAGTGCCCCACGCACGTAGACGAGGTTTCGTTGAAAAACCCAAACCCCCGTGTACTTCCGATCGCGCATATCAGCCACCTCCAAGCAGCGGGGCCATTGCTTGCTGACCTTCGGCTCGGAGCCATCTATTGTCACCAGGTGGTCGATTTACGGCGAGGGTTTGCGTGCCAGGATCGTTGAGTGGCCGCGATTCGTCTTCACCGTAAAAGGCATCTAGCTGTGCTTCCAAACAAGGGCGAGAGCACTCCGAATCTTCAAAAACCATTTCGTGCGCAGTTAGTGTGGCACGCTTGCCTGCACCATAATTCCAGTCCTCGGAGGCGCGCGAACCACCCGGCATATATGATTCCTCAATGAGACCCTGCGCAATGTGCATCTCGCCATGTTCGCTCGTAAAGCGACTGCCTTCGACACACACCGTTGGGGCTGCATCGTAAGCAGCCCCTTGTGCCATTGGAAAGGCCGGGTTGTTTGAAGTCCAATGATCCTCGATCATATGATGACCCGTGTTCGCCGGCGCGCAACAGCGATCCTTGTCCTCGCCTTTTGGTACCAATAGACATTTCTGCGCCTTTCGGCAATCGTCATCGCAATTATTGGGACTACTGGCACCTGCACATGCGTTTTCCGCTCGGTCAATTTCTTTTTCACATTCAATTTGTACAGCGACTGCCATTTCATCCACGTGCATCCATGGCGGAGTGTTGGGTGGCATGGAAGCGTGATTATGGGTGGTCATGTCCATATGGCGCACGACATTCTCGTCCTCGATCTTGACATCCATCGACCAGCTCGTGAAATACACCTTTCCTCGATTGACACTCGTGACGAGGCCTTTCTTCGCCGCGCAGCCGGCCTCGTCGCCCGTGCTCTTCTTGAAATACGACTTGTTCTTGAGCATCACTTCCTTGCCGGTGATTTTGACGGTTTTGCTGCCTTCGGTAGTATCGCTGGCCATCCCTGTGTTCGGATAGGGCACGGGGACGCCGGGCGGCGTGGCCGGGTTCTCGGGCGGCGTGAAGCACACGTCCGGGAAGGCGCAGGGGGACTTTCCCTGCCCGGACTTGCAGGAAATCTCACGCCCGTTGGCAAATACGTCGTTGGCCATCAGCCGGTCTTCCCGTTTACGTATCGAAGCACCATCGCCCCGCGCTCGCCCGCGTCGTTGGCCGCGTGGCACAGCACCGTCGCCCCCGGAGCATACCGCTTTCTCGACGCCGCCTCCACCACCGAGAGCATGATCGGCACGGCGGCCGCTCCGACTTCACCCACGCAATCCGCCGGATGCCAGATGTCCATCTCCTCCTTGCGCTGCCGCAGCAACCGCGAAACTACCAGCGCCGCTTCCTTGAATCCGTATTGCTCGCCGCTGACGTCGACGATTCGAAAGTCGACGTCGGCCATGCTCAATCCGGCGTCGTTCAACGCGCTGCGTACCGCCGCGACCATGCCGTCCCCGCGAAACGCCTCGCCGGATTCGATCGTAGCCGACTCCTTGGCAAATCCCAATCCCAGACAACATACGGCGGGCCGCCCGTCGCCGCCGGCCCGTCGAAGTAATACGGCCGCTCCCGCTTCTCCGGGTATGAAGCCGTCCGAGTTCTCCGAAGTCAAGAGGCGGCGTTTTTCCTCGAAGACGGTCAACGTAGGCGCGGTCAAAAACGTATCGACCCCGCATATCAGACACCGTGGGCGGCCCTGATGAATCAACTCGACGGCAAGCCGCATGGCCTCGATGCCGCCCACTCGGCCTTTCGATATTACGCACGAGTCTTTGTGAAACGTATGTCCGGTTCGGTCCTGCACGTCCTTGAGTAGCGACTCATCAAGATCGGCGAAGCGTCCGGGGCGACTCTGCTCCGCAACGCAGAGGATCAGCGGGATTTCGCTAAGCGGTGTTTCTCGATCCGCGGCCAGACATTCCTCGATCACCCGGACGGCGAATTGGATCAGCTTCTCCCGCCCGCGCCACGGCTGTTCCAGCAAGACGCTGCTGCCCAGTAGCCACTCGCCTTTGAACATGAAGTGCGTTTCGGTAAAGCGATCCAGGCGAGCGCGAATGGCGGCGCAAGCCGCCGGGGCCGTCAGCCCGACGCTGGTGACCATCCCGGAGGCAACGATGGCGAGCGGCTCCATGAGAATCCCCGGTTTCCCGTCTTGAACAGGTTAACTCCGCGAGGTGATATAGTCGGCCAGGGAAGTATAATGCGGCTTCCAGGATTTTTTGCGTCGCCACCATTTCGCGGACATCGGCCCGATGATGATCTCGCGCAAGGCGTCGAGCTTGCCCGTTTTTTTCGTCGTGACGCGCCAGATCAACTGTAGGCACATGTCGTCCGACTGAATGACCACGGTGTCGAGTACCGGGGTGTAGTTTTCATCGTCGCGATCGCCGTAGAGAAAGGTCACCGGCATTTCGAAGATCGGCAGGGCGAACGAAAACCGCTCATGCGCCGTCATATTGGAGAGCGTAACCGTCTCTCCGCCTTTCAGATGGGGAACGATCTGATCCGCCGGCGCGGTCTGGAAGTACATCTCGTCAAAGTCATCGGGCAGAAAAGGGAATCGCGCGTCGACCCAGCGTTGATCGTAGGTCCCGGCATAGTTAAGGCGGGGGATCCAGTTCGGGCTGACGAACGAATAGCCCATTGTAGGCGTGGTGTCCCCCCAATTAGCGATGGGGTGCTTGGGGTGTTCCAGGTTCGGCAGGAGCTTGTCAAGGATATGGGCTCGATCCATATTGCGATGAAAGCCGACGCCGACCAGATTCTCCCGGTGACAATCGTGGTGTTTGGGATTAGGGTGCGTCGTGTCGGACCCGCCGAAGGCCCGTTCGTACACCAGGGGCATCGTGGCGAATGGTTCCGGTTCGCTCGGCTTCCAGCCCGACAAAAGGCCCATTTGCCAGCGGCGATCGCCGACCACCTGGATCGTCTTGTCGATGGCGTCGCCGACCTGCAAACCTACGCGGAGTGCTTTGACCGGTTGACCTTTGGGCGAATGGGCCGCGCCCACGACGATGACGTCCGTTTTGGGCTTTTGCAGGGGAAAATCGCAGGCGTACTTGATACTGCTCAGGCCCGGATCGCCGTGGTATTCATCGGCAAAGGCCAATGCGCGTTGGTTTGCCGACAAGCGCGGTGGCGCGCCGTCGGGAAAGAGGTCAAACGTCCCCTTGACAACCAGGACGAAGATTTCCGCCGCCGTTTTGTCGATACCGGCGAGCACGGCGGCCTGCATGGGCGTTTCTTTGGTGATCCGCATGTCGGCGTCTTCACAAAATAATGGCGGCGTAACGGTCACCGAAGGTCAGTTGATGTGTACGCTGCCGCCCTTGATTCGATTCGTCCCCCGCGAATAGGAAAGCAGGTGGTCGCCCTTCAACACGATTTTTCCATTGCGTTTCAACGTGATCGACGCCCGGCCGCAACGAAGCACCAGTTCTTGATCGGCCTCGATGACGACTTCCCGGCCGTCGACGCGGACGTGATGTTCGGCGCTCGCGCCGCCATCCTGTGCATCGGCGATTGATGGAACCGGCGTGGCAATCAGATCGACGATCACCGGGGGGTCGTCCTCGCTTTCGCCGGTGAGAATGAGGACGCGATCGCCCGCCTGGAGCTGCGGCTGTCGGCGCGCTGCGGTCGCCGTCAGGCAGGCCTCCACAGGGTCCCCCAGTCCGCCTTGCGGGCGCACCCAGCAGCGTCCCGATTCGTCCACGCCGACGATTTCGCCGACCCAGTTGTGCCCGGCAAATGGCGCCACGCCCAGCGACCGCAAGCCTTCCAGTTGTTCGTGCATCATGACACCTGTCTTGAACATGTAGGTCTTCGTCGATCAGTTCTCGAGGATTTTCGATCCCTTGATCGTCACATTACCGGAGGCCTTAATCGTGATATCTTTGCCCTCGATCAGAATATCCCCGTTCTTCTTCAGTTGAATGTGGGCCTTGCCTGATTGAACGGTGACTTGGTCGGCCCCGTCGATCAGCACTTTCTTATCCGCCTGCGCGTTGAAGTCCTTTTTGACGGCGATGACGTAGTCCTTGCCCACCGTGGTGGACTTCTGCCCGCCGACGGAGGTGGACTGGTTCCCGCCCACGTCGGTGTCGTCGTTGGCCCCAATGGAGCTGCTGCGGTTGGCGCCGATGCTGTTGGACTGGTTGGCGCCGACGGATATGCTCTGCGCCGCCCCGACATTGATGGCCTGCATGGCCCCGACGTTGATCGTGTCGGAGATGCCGACGTTGCGGTCCCGATTCAAGGCCACGGTGATCGACTCGTTGGCCCCCACCGTCTCCGTCCGATTGCTGCCGATTGTGATGGACTCGTTGGCCCCGACCGTCTCCGTTCGATTGCTTCCGACGGATATGGTCTCGTTGCTGCCGACGGACTCTGTCCGATTGTTTCCAATCGTGATGGTTTCGTTGTTGCCCACCGTTTCCGTTCGATCATTGCCGACGTTCGTTGTTTCGTTGTTCCCGACGACGTTGTTCTGGTCCTTCTGCGCATGAATAAACACCTCCTCGCCGCCCGCCGAGTCATCCAGACGAATCTCGTTGCTGCCCCCGCCGCCGGGAGTCGTGTTGGAGCGGAGCCCGGTCTGCATCTTCTTGCCGGGCAAGGCGAACGGCGGCATGTGCAAATCGTTGTAAATGCAACCGTTCACGATGGGGCGGTCGGGATCGCCCTCCACGAATTCGACCAGGACCTCCTGGCCGATACGCGGGATGTACGCGCTGCCGAAGCCGCTGTCGGCCCATTTCTGTACCACGCGAAGCCAGCACGAGGAGTTCTCGTCGGACTGCCCCTCCCGGTCCCAGTGGAACTGAACCTTGATGCGCAGGAATTCGTCGGTGTAGATTTCCTCCCCCGGAGGCCCCACGACTTTGGCCGTCTGCACGCCGGTGATGACCGGCTTGGGCGTCAAGCGCGGCGGACGATAGGGCACCTCGTCCGGAATGCAGACGAATTCGTTCTCGTAACTGGACGATCCCATCCCCGCCGGACGCCCCTCACTGTCGATCTGGGCTTGGCTCGCTCCGCGGTGCGCCACCGCCGTGCACAAGTATTTCCGGTTGTAGCTGTCGCGCGGGTGGTCGAGGATTTCAAACGTCCGCCCGACCGCCAGGCTCCGGAAGTCGCCGCGTCCCTGGGCGACCCGCGTGTGTGTGTCAATCTCCTCCATGCGCACTCGCACCAGTTGTCGCGCCCGCGACTCGGTGTAAAACCCGCCGGGATAATCGTAAACCTCGGGCTCCTCGGTGAACCAGCCGGACTCTTCCACGACCGGAGCGTTCGCCGAATTCATGAAGTTGTAATCGCGCAAGTGAACCCGTCCAGGGTGTAGGGCGTGGGCGAATCGAAACGATTGGATGCGTTCCTCCAATCCGTCGCCCGCCGCGGCGGTAGCGGAGGAAGCATCGGAATCGTCATCGGCGTCCGAACCCGCATCGTCCGCTCGTGCCTGAACCACGACCGCCGAAAACGGCGCCGCCGGTGTGTGCGTCGTGGGGGAATCTGCCAGGACCATCGTTTCGTGCGTATCGGAGTGCTCAAACCAATAATAAATCCCCTCGTCCTCCAGCAGCCGCGTAATGAAGTTGAGATCGGATTCCCGGTATTGCACGCAGTATTTACGCGGCTCATACGTGCCGAACAAGGACAGCTTGAAATCCGTGCCCGAACTTAGCCCCCCGTCCTGCAGCACCTGGGAGGCGATGTCCGGCACGGACAGATTCTGAAAGATTCGGCTTCGCCGCCGCACGCCCAATCGCCACGGCCTCGGCATGACCGCCACGTCATAGAAACCGGCGCCTTCCGTCGCGCCCGATTCCGCGAACTGCGTGACGATCCCGTGAAAGTAGCGAAACGCCCGTGCCTCCTCCGTTCCGCAGGCCCAGGCGAAGGAGGCCGGCTTGCCCATCACCTCCGCCGGAAGAATCTCCCTGGCGGACGGAGCCATCACCTGCAAATCCAATCGCCCGACTTCGCTGAACGCTTCGCGCAATCCGAAGCGAACCACCTGGAACGAAAGCCCTTCCGCGCCTTCGGATTCATCGAGCGACCTTTCGACCTCCGCCTCCTGTCTCGCCTGCAGATCCTCCCGCGTGGGGAGCGCCAACGCACCCAGCTTGCCCACCGCGAAATGGTAGGGCACGACGTTCGACGGAATGTCAACAACGGCGTGTGTGGTCATGATTTGGGGTTCATTCCATCCGATAGCCGAACGTTCCGGATTCCTCCAGCGTCAGGGTCACCCGGCGAGGTTTGTCCGATTGACCGAGTCGACTGAGCAACTCGCCGGAGAGACTCGGCAGGATCTGTTCCGCGACGGCGTGGTCCAGTTGACGAGCGCCAAGCTCCGTAACCTGGCAGCGGCTCACCAGGGCGTCCGCCACCGCGTCGTCGTATCTCATTTCAATGCCATGCACGTCTCGAAGCCGCCGCGACACGCGACCCAGCTTGAGATCGACGATCTCGCGCAAGACGCCCGGACCGAGGGGATAGTAGGGAATCACCCGGAAACGGGCGAGCAAGGCCGGCTTGAAGTGATTGCTCAGCGTCGGACGTATCGCCGATAGGATCTCCTCCGCGTCCGGACGGGGTTCGATCCCGCACATCTCCGTGATGCGCTCCGAATCCAGGTTGGAGGTCATCAGAATAATCGTGTTACGGAAATTGATCACCCGCCCGGTGCGATCCTCGCAATAGCCCTTGTCAAAGATCTGATAGAACAACTCGAGGATTTTCGGGTGCGCCTTCTCCACTTCGTCCAGCAGCACCACCGTATAGGGACGCTGCCGCACGGCCTCGGTCAGCACGCCGCCTTCGCCGTAACCCACATACCCCGGCGGCGATCCGATCAGCAACGAAACGGTGTGCTCTTCCTTGAATTCCGACATGTTAATGGTCGTGCAAAACCGCTCCCCGCCGAAGAGAATATCCGCCAGCGCCAACGCCGTTTCCGTCTTGCCCGTTCCGCTGGGACCCACCAGCAGGAAAATGCCGATGGGTGCCGCCGGGTTGCCTAACCCGACCTTGTTGATGCGAATGGTCTCCGCCAGTTTTCGTAGGGCATGATCCTGACCGCGAACGCGTTCGCGAAGGCGGTCCTCCAGGTTGAGCAACTTGGGCATTTCCTCTTCGACCATGTTCCCGACGGGAATCCCGGTCCAGTCCGCGATGACTTGGGCCGCCACCGCGGCATCGAGGTGAACCGGAACCATCGGATGCCGGCCCTGAATGGCTCGAAGGCTCTTCAAGGCGTCGGACAGTTTGGACTTGTTCTCGGCCTGTTCGGCGTCGTTCTGGTGTTGTCCATCCGCGGCGTCGCGCAGAGAAACGTATGCTTCGACCGCCGCCTTTTCCTGGTTCCAACGGTCACGCGCCGCCCCCAGATCTTTCTCCGCCTGTTGAATCAGGCCGTCGAGTTCTGCAAGCCGCTCGTGGTGATCGCTCAGCCCCGCTTCGTGGTCGCGTTGCCGGGCTCGTCGTTCAATCGAAAGATTCTCCACGCGTCGTTCCAGATCATCCACGGGGGCCGGCTTGGAGCTCAAACCCACTCTCACCCGAGCGGCCGCCGTGTCCAATAAATCGACCGCTTTTCGAGGAAGTTGCCGGCCCGTCAGATAGCGATTGGAAAGCGAAACCGCGGCGGTAATGCCGTCGTCGAGTATCTGAACCGAGTGATGCTCCTCGTAGGCGTCCTTCGTGCCGCGAAGCATGACGGCGGCCAGGGCCTCATCCGGTTCTTCCACTTTGACCACTTCAAACCGATCCTGAAGGGCCGCGTCTTTCTCGAAGTATTTTTTGTATTCCGTCCACGTGGTGGCCGCGATGCTGCGAAGCTGGCCACGGGCCAACGCCGGCTTGAGAAGATTCGCCGCATCGCCGCCGCCGGCCTGGTTCCCGGCCCCGATGAGTAGATGCGCCTCGTCGATGAACAGCACGACGGCCTTGGGATGATTGGCCACGCCTTCAATAATCTGCTTAATTCGATTTTCGAATTCTCCTTTCACCCCGGCTCCGGCCTGAAGGAGTCCCAGATCAAGCGACAGAATCTCGCTCTCCGCCAGCACCGACGGCACGTCGCCTTCCACGATCCTGCGGGCCAATCCCTCGACGACGGCCGTTTTTCCAACACCCGGCTCGCCGACCAGAATGGCGTTGTTCTTGCGTCGCCGACAGAGGATGTCGACGACGCGGCGCAGCTCGCTGTCCCGACCCAGCGCTCGATCGAGCTTACCCTGGCGGGCCAGTTCGTTGAGGTTGACCGTGAATCGCTCCAGCGCGGACGCTCCGCCCCCGCGGGGAGCGGAAGAGACCGCGGGACCGGCCTCGGCCGATCCTTCCGAGGAACCCTTAATCAGCG
>Ga0214473_10008004_pt1 | contig 12525 bp, 8 predicted proteins | sample RVTome_7_FD_203509 | JGI IMG/M metagenome (GOLD analysis project Ga0214473, IMG submission 203509) | Soil microbial communities from uranium-contaminated site in the Upper Colorado River Basin, Wyoming, United States - RVT98D197 | ecosystem: Environmental > Terrestrial > Soil > Contaminated >... | reverse complement strand
CCGCCTCGAGGTTTCGATCTCGACCGGCACCGGGAAGCTGAAGCTCGCGGGCGGCGTGTCCGGTTCGATGAAGGAATCGATCCAGCGTGCCTTCAGCTACGTCCAGGCCAAGAAGGGTGACCTCGGCATCGCCCGCGATCTCGACAACTCGGATGTCTACGTCGAGGTCATCGACCTGCTAGCGAATCGCGTCGAAGCCGAAGTCGGCATCGCATTCTTCGTCGCCTGCTACTCAGCGATGCGCAAAGCACCAGTGAACCCCGCACTCCTCGTCCTCGGCGACATGAGCATCCAAGGGAACATCAAACCCTTGCGCTCCCTCACCGAGCCTTTGCAGGTCGCCAAGGACAACGGTGCCAAGCGAGCGCTCATCCCCATCGAGAACAAGCGGAACTTCCTCGACGTGAGCGCCGACATCATGGAGCACGTCGATCCCGTCTTCTACGGCGACCCGAAGACTGCGGCGATGAAGGTGCTGGGGCTCACGTGATGGACAAGCTCATTCTCGTCCATCTGTCGGACATCCACTTCACCGGCTCGTCGGGAGACTCCGTCCACGACCTGGACGCCGAGGTGCGGAACGAGCTGCTCAGGGATGCAGCCACGCTCACCAAGGAGCTCGGAGGCGCGACCGGCGTTCTCGTCACCGGCGACATCGCGTTCTCAGGGCAGCGTGCGGAGTACGACAGGGCGGCGTCCTGGCTTGGCGAGTTTTGCCGCGCAATCGGCTGTCCCGACGAGAACGTCTGGGTCGTCCCTGGAAACCACGACGTCGATCGCAAGATCGCGAGCAGCAAGGTCACGAAGACCTTCCACGAGAGCATCCGCGCGAAGCAGGGACCCGCGCTAGACAAGGAGCTCCGGGAGATCCTCTCCGATGAGCAGTCGGCCAACGCGCTTCTGGCGCCGCTCGCCGAGTACAACACGTTCGCGGCACGCTTCCAGTGCTCCTTGTCCGCCGCGAAGCCCTACTGGGAGCGAGACCTCCAGATCCCGTGCGGCACCATCATCCGGCTGCGTGGTCTCTGCAGCGCGCTCGTTTCGAATCAACACGACGCGAAGAACAACATCGTTCTCGGATCGGCGCAGGTGACCGTCCATCGCGACGACGGAGTCGAGTACCTGACGCTGTGCCATCACCCGCCGGACTGGCTCTTGGACCACGACACCGTGATCACGCACCTTGAGTCGAAGGTCCGCATCCAGCTGTTCGGGCACAAGCACTCGCAGCGCGTGCAGAAGATCAACGAGACGCTGCGGATCACTGCCGGGGCAATGCATCCCGAACGCGACGGCGTGGACTGCGAGCCCAGCTACAACGTGCTGGAGATCGAGAGGCGCGACGACGAACGTATAGGCCTGCGTCTGTTTCAGCGTCGCTGGCACAAGACGGCTTGCCGCTTCGTTGCAGATGCGGACCCCGATACCGGGAAGGACCATCGTGAACAGCTCTGGCAGGGCGCTCGGCGTCCTCCGCGCAAGGAGCAACGCGCACACGAACCCCACGAGGTGACACGAGCCGAGCTCGCCGTCTCGGTCGTCGACGCACCGAAGACGACGGCGAAGGACACCGATGCCATGCCTCCCCCGAACCACGAGCGCAGGCTCACTTTCCGCTTTCTCACGTTGCCGTTCCGCCACCAGATCGCTGTCGCCAACAGCCTCAACGTCTTGACCGATGAGGACCGAGCCCTGAGCGACGAAGCGCTGTTCCGCGAACTCTTCAAGCGGGCAACAGCGGACGGACTTCTCGGCAAGTTGTGGGAGGAGACCGAGAAACGTCACGCCGATCCGGCGCCCTTCAACCCTTTTGAGAACGCGAAGTAGCCGGGAGAGCAGCGCACATGCACAAGAACTTTGGCGAATGGTATCGGCTGGTGGCGCTCGAACCCGATGGGGCGCAGCTCCAAAAGCGTTGGGCTGGAGTGAAGGCGTGGGCGACTGAACTTTGTAACGACGACGGGAGCGTCCTTGAGACGGTTCGCATTTTCCAAGGACTCCCGTCCAAGGGGTCCAGGGACGCTTTTCTCGCCGTCTTCCAGAAGCAGGACCCAGCGTTTCCCCAGCGCAACGACCTCGAGCTGCAGGTACTTGCTGGCGCGTCGCTCGTCGCCTGCGTTCAGTCCGTCTGCGCGGATGGCGCGGGAGTGCATACCGCCATCGTCGCTGGTGCAGCGTTGGAAGCCTCCAGCCTTCGCGCCACGGAGCCGGGGCTCGACGAGATCTCGCGTGAGGTACTCGGAGGGCTGCAAGCCATCGCCGTCAAGCACCGAGAGCGAAAACCGTTCGACCCGAACGCGGTCGACGAGAAGGCCGACGCGGCAGCGGAAGCGATGAAGCAGATCCCCACGATCGCCGACTGGAACGTCCTCAAGAACGTCATCACGCCGATCTTCCAGGCACTTGTTGATGCGGTCCGCGCAGCGGATGTCGAGTTGGCGGACGCAGGCCACAATCTCAAGTGCGCCGACGAGGAAACGAACATCCTGTGGTGGCTTGAAGGCGGCTGCAGCCGTGACACCAACAAGCCGTGGGCCGCGCTCAAGGATGGCGCCCCGATCATCGCGGGGACCGAGCTTGCTGACCTCACTGACGTGGCACTGGGGCCCCGCAACGCGGCGGCGCTACTGGAGCGCGTGCTCTCGGAGTCGAAGGGCAAAGCGAAGGACTCGCCCGTGTCCACATACGTCAACGCCCTTCCCGACGAGTGGGCTCGAGACCGAGCAGCGAAGGCCGATGAAAGCGCGCTCGATCTGACGCCGCTCACCCTCGCCGTTTTTCACCGTGGCAAAAGCGACACCGGGAGCTGGCAGCAATACTTCGATGCCTCGAGCGGGATGAAGTCGTCCACCCAACTGAAGGCTGCTCGCGTGGCGCGTCAGGCATACGTCGAGGCGATCCTGTTGCGGGCGCTGGCCGACGTCGATACGGAGGAATGAGATGGCCGACGCCGTCGCTGCAGATGCGAAAGTGGAAGGCGCGGAGCCCGTCGAAGAAGCGGAGGCCGAATACATCGAGCTCTTCTCTGGTGCTGCGCTGAGCGCGACCGACGCGGAGGTCATCACGCTGCGGTCACGCACGCACCTCGTCGTCTTCGCTGGAGCCGAGGGGAGCGGAAAGACGACGGTGCTCGCGTCGATCTACGAACGCCTGAACCAGGGCGCCTTCGCAGAGTTCAAGTTCGCTGGATCGAGGTCGCTGCTCGGCTTCGAGGAGATCTGTCATCTGAACCGGCTCGCGTCGGGTAGGACGCAACCGGAAACCCGGCGCACGCCGGTGACCGACGAGACGAAGTACTACCACCTCGCGTTGAGGGCCGTCGAGCCGTCGGCCACGCGCCGCAACGTCCTCTTGTCGGCGATGTCGGGCGAGCTGTTCCGCATGGCCAGGGACTCGCAGGAGGATGCGGAGCGGCTCACGTTTCTTCACCGAGCGGACACCATCGTTGTCCTCGTTGATGGCGAGCGTCTTGCGACGCCCGCGCAGCGGACGAGTGCCCAGGCTGACGCGGCCGACATCCTCGAGAGCCTGCTCGATGCCAGCATGGTGAGCCCGAGCTGCCGCGTGGAGATCGTCTTCTCCAAGCTCGATCGCATCACGGCTGCTGGCCAGGATGCTTTGGAGTTCCTCGTCAAGACGCAGGAGAAGTTCGAAGGGAAGTTCCGGGCCCGCGTTCCGCACCTCTCGTTCAGGCAGATCGCAGCACGGCCTGCTCCTTCGTCGGCGTCGGAGAAATCGGATGGCGGCCTTGCAGAGGCATTTGTCTCGTGGACGACCGTCGTGCCGTCCTCGTCGACAGACGAGCATCTCGGTCAGCCTGCTCCCGCCCCCGACGACCGCGAGTTCAGCAAGTTCGGTTGGAGGCACTTCGAGCGGACCAGGAGGGACCCGTGAGCACTCCGGCGAACCTTCTCTTCATCGGTCTGCCCGGCTCGGGGAAGACGACCTTTTTGGCAGCGCTGTGGCACGTACTCAGTGACCGGAGTAGCGCGACGTCGCTGAAATTGACGAAGCTGAGCGGCGATCGCACCTACCTCAATCAGATCACGAAGGAATGGCGCGAGTGCTCGCAAGTACCGCGCACGAACCTGCAGATGGAGCAGGTCGTTCTCCTTCATCTCGACGGCGAGGGATTCGGGACGTTCGACCTCTCGATCCCGGACCTGGCGGGCGAAGCGTTCAAGCAGCAACTGACTGAGCGGCGGATGAGCCGCCACCATGATGCTTTCGTCCAGGAGGCGACGGGGGTGATTCTGTTCCTCCACCCCGACGTCCAGAAGGGCACGCAGCTCACCCTGGCGCGACGTCTCGAGGCCGAGCTGCCCGGTGCCCACGAAGAGGATGCGACGGCAGCAAGCGCAGGTGCGGACAACGCCTGGTCGCCCGAGCTGCTCCCGACGCAAGCCAGGCTCGTCGAGCTCCTGCAGTTCCTCCTCGAGCGGACGCAGCGGAAGCTGCGAGTCGCTATCGTGGTGTCCGCGTGGGATCTCGTTGACAACCTCGGAGCGCCCCACGAGTTCCTAGGTCGGGAGCTTCCGCTGCTACAGCAGTTCCTGGAGGCCAACGACGACCTGTTTGAGCACTCCGTCTTCGGGGTGAGTGCTCAAGGCGGTGACATCACTGTCGAGACGGAGAAGCAAACGCTCCTCGAACTCGATGACGCGCTGAAACGCATCAAGGTTCGACAGGAGCAGCAGACCGGTCAGGACATCACGAAACCGATCGCATGGCTCTTGGGGGGCAGGTAGCGCATGGCAGCTGCGAGCATCCATCAGGCGATCCACGGCTACCGTGATGGCCATCGCCTGCTGAGCAGCTCGAGTCCGCTGAGCGCGGACTCGACGCGGGCGATGCTCGTCCTGAGCGACATGTCTGGGCCGTCGATGCAGCCCGGCTTCGACGAGTACCTGACCGGCTATCCATTGCCCGGTTCGGAGGTCTTCGTCTTGGCGAAGACTTGGTACGCGCCGGAGATGCAGCGTCCCGGCTGCGTGTGGACGCACTCGCTGCTCATCCCCAGTGAAAAGATCTCCCATGTGACGACGGCCTGCTTGCTCGAGATGTTTCGACGCCCGCAACTCGAGGGTGTTGAGAGGGCTGCCGCGGTGCCGATCGTGCTCGGCGACGAAGCCGGTGGCGATTGCCGCGGAGATGGGTTCGGCGACCGAGCCGTCGCGGCCGCGTTGGTCGGTGCGGTCCTGGGGCAACCCCGTCCGGTGATCGTAGCCGTCGACACGGCAGCCCAGCTTGAGGCTGTCGTGCTCCGACTCTGGGAGGAGCTCTGGCCCGCAGAGCGGGCACGGTTCTCCTTCTGCACGGGTGCACTCATGCCGCGTTCGAACGCGGGTGCGCTGCTGGACTTACAGACGGTTCCGCGTGCGATTCCGCCGTCGCAGTTCCGCAAGAGCGCCAGCACTGCGCTCGTTCTCGACCTTCGATCTCCGAGCAAGCCGGAGGCCTGGATCGACTTGGTGCTCGACGGTGCGACGCGCGGCGACGCGACGTTTCGGACTTGGCTTGAAGCGGCTGCCGGTGCAGACGCAGGCCGATCCGTTGTGCCGAGCCTCGCGCCGATCTTCGGTGACTGGCATGCGCCCAACGCGTCGGCGCGGTCGGTCCTCGCGAGCGTCGTGAACGCCAATGACCTCGATCCGAGCGCGCGAAACCGCCTCGTCGGGATGGTGTTCAACCGCGCCGACACGGAGGGTGGAGCGACTCGACGCCGAGAGCTGCTTCACGACCTGTGCGGGCATCGCGACACCGACCTCGCATCGGTTGCGCCGGTGCTCGAAGACCACACGCGGAGGCTCTTCGAGGAGTCGCGTGCGGAGGGCGTCGCGCTGGTCCTCTCGCTCCTCGGCAGCGAGCTGACTGATGTCGGGGAGCGCGTGCTTCGCGCTGCGATGATCTTGCTCCTGCCGAAGGATCTCGAAACGCTTGAGGATGCGCAAGCGCCATTCCTCCCGACCATCGTCGGCGCTAACCCATCCCTCGCCTCTTCGCCGGTACTCTGGAACCGGGTCGGAGGTCGAAGCGCAGAGGTTCTCTCGCAGCTCGGCAGCATGAGCCTGAACGACGAAGAGCGCGGCTCCGTCGTTGACGCGATCATCTCCTCCGGGCGCGACGTATCAGTGGACGCGCTCGTTCGATTCGGTGGCAAGGTCACAATCTTTCGCGGGCTCGCCGCGCTCACCTCCGGGCAGATTCAGCTCTCGTGGCCGTGGCGCTCCGCGCTCGCCGCTCAGCCGGACACCGTGATCAAGTGGCTTGAGAGTCTGTCCTCTCCGTCGCTTCGCGACCTCGATATCGGCAGTCGGTTCGTGAGCCCGAAGGCCATGCAGTCGCGGCTTGCGGCGGTGTGGAAGAGCGGCACTGCCAGCGCTGGGACGATCGGGCCTCGCATTGCTGCGTTCGGCCTGACGCTGGCCTTCTGGGAGAGCAACGTGAACTCGCCGCTCCTCGCGGTGTGCTTCCAGCCCACCTACGACGCTGCCGGCAACTCACGCCTCGAGTACGAAGAGTGGGACTGGCTTCGCGAGCAAGCACCGGCTGTGTCCTGGTGGCGCGACTGGGACAAGTGCGAACGCCTTGCGGCGGCTCTCGCCCGCCTGTTTGAGAAGCAGAAGGCATCGCTGGAGACCGTCTTGGGAATCGTCTACAGCCGGCAGGCGATCAGGAAGGTCGCCGCCATCCTCGATGGCGACAGGGACGCGCGGCCCTATCTGAAGTTGCTGAGGAAAACGGCCGAGGCTTCATCGAGCATCGGAACTCGCGAGCAGCGCGAAGCGCTGTTGAAAGACTGGGGATGAACCTGATCGACCGCAACTTGCGCACTACTTGCGCGGTCGGCGGCGCGCGCCAGGGGAGGCCGACGTGACGACTTCGTCTCGCGAGTCGCAGCATCTCGACCGCAAGTCGATCCGCAAGGTCACGGGCTCGACCGCCGATTTCGGCGAGCTTGCGCAGGACTGCGTCTGCTTCGCGAACAGCGCGGGCGGCACGCTGCTCATCGGCATCGAGGACCACGCCGACGCGCCGCCGGCGGGCCAGCGTGTCGATCCCGCGCTGCTCGATCGCATCCGCAAGCGCGTCGGCGAGCTGACCGTGAACGTCCAGGTGGTGCCGGAGCTCAAGCGCCACGAGAACGGCGGCGAGTACATCGCGCTCACGATCCCGCGAGCGGCTGGTGTCGCCTCGACGAGCGACGGCCGGTACTTCCTCCGCGTCGGCGATACATGCCGGCCCATCGTCGGCGACGACGTGATGCGCCTCGCGAACGAGCGCCCGGCCACGCCATGGGAGGAGATGACCTCGCAGGGCGTCCCCAGGGCGAACGCCGACGCCGCGAAGGTCGCGAGCTTCTGCGCCCGGCTCCGCGCCTCGGACCGCGTGAAACCGTCGGTGAAGGAGAAGACCGACGACGAGCTGCTCACGCACTACGGCCTCGCGAAGGGCGATGTGCTCACGAACCTTGGCGTGCTGCTCATGGGCGGCCGGCGGGATCGCGCAGGCCTCGGCAGCGCGTCCATCGTGCAGGCGATCAAGTACGACGAGCGGGAGGTGAAGGTCGCGAAGTGGAGCTGGGACGACCACGAGCTCTCGCCCATCGAGCTGGTCGACACCATCTGGAACGAGATCCCCGACTTCCGCGAGAGCTACGAGCTGCCCGACGGCATGCTCCGTACCAAGCTGCCGGCCTACGACGAGCTCGTCGTTCGCGAGCTGCTCGTGAACACGCTCGTGCACCGGCCCTACACGCAGGGGGGCGACGTCTACCTGAACCTGCACCCCGACCGCCTCGAGGTCGTGAACCCGGGGCGGTTGCCGATCGGCGTCACGCCGAAGAACATCCTCCACGCGAGCCGCCGCCGGAACGACGGCCTCGCGCGAATCTTCCACGACCTGAAGCTGATGGAGCGCGAAGGCAGCGGCATCGACCTGCTCTTCGAGCGCCTGCTTGCGAGCGGGCGCAAGGTGCCGACCATCACCGAGGGGACCGATTCCGTTCACGTCACGGTGCCCCGCCGCGTGGTGCAGCCCGGCATCATCAAGCTTCTCGTCGAGGCGGACCAGCGCTACCAGCTCACGCAGCGCGAGCGCATCACGTTCGCGCTCGTCGCTCAAACCGAGGGCATCTCCGCACCCCAGCTCGCCGAGGACCTCGAACTGCCGGACGCTGCCGCTCTGCGCCCGTGGCTCGGGCGGCTCCTCACGTTGGGGCTCATCGAGCAGTCCGGTCGGACGAACGCCGTGCGTTACTTCGTGCCGCCCGCGCTCCTGCGCGAAGCCGGGCTCGACACGCTGACGACGCTCAAGCGGGTCCAGCCCCATCGGCTGCGCGCGCTCATCCTCGAGGATCTCGAGCGGTTCCCGGACTCGGGGCGTGCGGACATCCACCGCCGGATCGGCCCCGAGATCCACGAGAAGGCCCTTGCCCGCGCCCTCGACAAGCTGCTGACTGAGGGCGCGATCATCTCGACCGGCGAGCGACGATGGCGCAAATACAGGCTCTCGTCCCATAAAGGACACCAGTCGTGATGAAGCTGCCAGGCGGCGGCCGCGAGAAGCGCAAGTCCACGGGGTTGCACGGGTTTCATAAAGGACACCTTCAGGCGGGTGTCCTTTATCCGGCGTCCTTTACGGGCCCGTGGCTGGGCTCGGCGCCAGGGCGACCGTGTGCGGCGCGTACGCGCCCTGCAGCCTGGGGCCGCGGACATCAGCGAGGGCGCCACACGGGCGCCCTGGTCGCGCACGGTGGCCCACGGGGGCCGCGGCAATGACGGCAACTCGGTCAAGAAAGACAGTGAACAAGTCGCTGACTGCGCGTCCTACCGCCACCGCTTGCGACCTGGGTTTCGACTTCGCACGGGCCGCGCCATGGTTCCCTCACGCGCAGGATGCCCCCTATGTGCTCGTGCGCGTGAGTGACGAACACGCGAAGACCTGGGCCGACGCCCTCAGCATCGCGGTCCGCCGCTGCTACGTGAGCGATGCCATCATCGAGGAGCGAAGGAAGGCGACGGGGACAACGAGGGCGGAGATCATCGCTGCCCGACTGCCGGATTCCGGGTCAACGATGGCAGGCGACTTCGGTGAGATCCTCGTCTACTTCTACCAAGCGGCGAAGGAGCTTCCCGCGCCAGCGTTCGGACCGAAGAAGTGGCGCCTCAAACAGGATCGGACGAAGCCGGCCCCGCACTCCGACGTCGTTCACTTCGTCCTCCCGTCCTGGCCCACGTCAAGCGAGAACGACCTCCTCCTGTGTTCCGAGGTGAAAACGAAGTCAACGAACGGGAGTTCCACGCCGATCAAGGACGCGATCAAGGACAGCGCTAAGGACAGAACGAGCCGTCTCGCTCGGACTCTGGTTTGGCTTCGAGAGCGCGCCCTGCTTGAAACGCTTGGCGACGTCGAGGTCGCCCACCTCGATCGGTTCATCAACACCACTGACCACCCTGCGGCTACGAAGCGATTTCGAGCGGTGGCAGTGGTGTGCAGCTCGCTCATCAACGGTGAGCTGCAGCATGCGCCGAACGTCTCCTCTCCTGACTACACTGTCGTCGTCATTTCAGTCCCCGAGCTTTACCAAACATACACGTCCGTGTTCGAAGCGGCCCGAAAGGCGGAGCCTCCCTCGACACCGCAGGTAGGGCCGAAATGAGAGCATCTCTGGCACGGTGGATGGGTGATGCGGATGCGCTCCGTCATCTCGAGCATTTCCGGGTCGAACAGGCATCGATCGACCTGGCGCATGTTCGCAGTCGCGCCGACGACTACTACATCGCGCTGGTGGGCGAGCTCTTCGAGCGTATGCGCGAGGGGTCGGCAGATGGCCAGGGCTGGGCACGCCTTGGCAATGCCCTCGCGCAACTCGCCGCCGACGGACAAGAGGAGATGCTCCACGCGATTGGTGTCTCGAAATCCGAAGCCACCCTGTTTGCAGCAGCGGCGTTCTACTGCGGCGGTTTCCCGGCTTCGGCCCATTTGACGACCAGGTCGTTGGACCCCGCGAACGTGGAGTCCGAATCGTACCGTGCCTGCTTTGACCTCATGGCCCGACCCGGAACCATGCGGTCGGCCGTGGGTCGGCGGCTCATCGGCGCGCTTCGTCGCGGTGACATGCCGGCGCTCGATGGGATCCGAGGTTCTGCATCGCGCTCGGCGCAGGAAGCACTGACCGCGGGGCCGGATGCTTGGATTACAGCGCGCCTCTTCGAGCGCCTCGTTGATCGCTTTCATGCGACCAACATCCGAGCCGTGCTCCCAGATGGCGGGTCGGAGTTCTGGACTCCGTTCGTGGCATCGTTGCTGAATCGAAGCCCGCCGTCGTGGGAGTTCTTCCCCTCGCAGATTGAAGCCATTCAGAAAGGCCTCCTGAGCCGCAGCGACACCTTCTCGCTCCAAATGCCGACAGGGGCGGGGAAGACGGCGCTTTGCGAGACGCTGCTCTACTCGCACGCGAAGCGGACCGAGAGCGACGTCGCGATCCTCTTGGTCCCATACCGTTCGCTCGCATCCGAGCTCCGCGCTTCCGTCGTGAGGCGCCTCAACGCGATGGGCATCTCTTCCCGCTGCGCGTACGGCGGGACGGTTCCGTCCGGTGAGGAGGTGCGAGCACTGGACGACACCCGCGTCATCGTTGCCACACCAGAGGCTCTGTCCGGGTTGCTGGGGGCGGACACCAACTTCTTCCGGCGCGTCTCGCTGGTCATCTGCGACGAAGGCCATCTTCTCGATGGCGGCGCTCGAGGCGTTGGCCTCGAGCTTCTTCTTGCACGCTTGCGCTCGCGTGAAGGCGGCGCACCTCGGTTCGTTTTCGTCTCCGCTATCGTGCCGAACATCGAGGAGGTGAACGTCTGGCTGGGAGGCGCGGCTGACTCGGTGGTTCGAAGTGACTATCGACCGGCGCTTGCCGAGTTTTCGGTCTTGCGGAAATCCGGCAGCGGCGCCGCCACCGTGATCTCGCTTGAGATGCATCCCCACGAAACGCCGCCGATCAAGTTCACCGTCAACGGGTTTCTGACGCGGGCAGACTTCCAGTGGACGAACGCCAACACTGGACGACGCAACACGTACTCGTTCTCGTCGATGAAGACCCAGGCGATCGCCGCAGCGCGGAAAGCGCTTGACATGGGAGCGGCCGCAGTGTTTGCCGCGAACAAGAGAGGCGACCAGGGCGCCATCGGGCTGGCGGAAGAGCTCCTCGATCAGGTTGGGCATCGACTTCCTCTGCCTGCGCCGATCGCCTTTGCGACGACAGCCAAAGTGACGCCAGCCGTGGCCTATCTCGAGCTCGAGTACGGCGACTCGTGGATAGGTACCCGCGCCCTCGCGGCCGGTGCCGTCCTCCACCATGGAGATATTCCCCAGGAGACACGCGAGGTCGTCGAGGGGCTACTGCGTGACGGTGACGTCCTCTTTGCGATCTGCACAAACACGCTCGCGGAGGGCGTTAACCTGCCGATTCGAACGCTCGTCCTCTACTCGGTTCAGCGACGGCAGAAGAGCGGGCGCCCTCAGAACCTGCTTGCCCGAGACATCAAGAACTTGGTCGGGCGGGCGGGACGTGCGGGCGCGACGACCAAGGGCCTGGTCATCTGCGCCAACGAGCAACAGTGGCCTCAGGTTGAACAGGTCGCTCGCCAAGCTCCTGGCGAACCCGTGCGAGGCGCGCTTCGAAGGCTCATCGAGAACCTCCGCAGCGCGCTCGCAGCTCAGAACGTCACATTGACGAACGTGATTCTCGAGGGCGAACCCGCTCTCCACACACTCGTGGACGGAGTCGACGCAACGCTGATCGACCTTGCGGCAGAAGAGATCGGCGAGGACGCCCTCGTCGCCGAGGCCATCCGCCTCGCCGGACAGACCTTCGCGTCCCGCGAGGCGGATCCAGTGTCTCAGCAGCTTCTGCAGAACGTGTTCGAGCTGCGCGCCCGCCGAGTCGTCGGGGTTCGAGCTGCCGGTCGGCTCGGATGGATTCGAGAAACCGGGGCACGCGTTCGCCTTCTCGAAGCGGTGGAAACCGGACTGCTACCCGGGCGCCCGACATGGGACGACCTCCAGGATCCCCTCGATGCGGGGTTCGTGCGCTTGATGCTCGACTGGGCATGGGCGCAGGGAGACATCCAAGAAGCGGTGCGCGAAGCCTACCGCCTCGCTGACAACGCGGACACGGGACCTGTCCGGCAAACCTTCATCGACGCCACCCACGCGTGGCTGGCTGGTTCCAGGTTCCACGAGATCGCCACCCGCTCGAAGCTGCCGCTAGATGAGCTGCTGGGGGTACACGGGCGGGTGATCTCTTTCGTGCTGCAAACGCTCGTAGAGCAAGGAGTCGCGCTGCTCGCCAAGCTGCTCGAGTCGCAGGACCGCACTCTGGCGCCCGCCGTCGCGCAGTTGCCTGAGCATCTTCGCTTTGGGGTACCGACCACGCCTGCCCGAGTGTTGACTGCGGGTGGCATCCGTCACCGCAGCGCCGCGGTGGAACTGGGCGCCGCGCTGATCGCGGCGGGCCACACGGGTGAC
>Ga0214473_10008003_pt1 | contig 12525 bp, 8 predicted proteins | sample RVTome_7_FD_203509 | JGI IMG/M metagenome (GOLD analysis project Ga0214473, IMG submission 203509) | Soil microbial communities from uranium-contaminated site in the Upper Colorado River Basin, Wyoming, United States - RVT98D197 | ecosystem: Environmental > Terrestrial > Soil > Contaminated >... | reverse complement strand
GGTGGGTCAGGGCGGATTGGTGATCGACGCGCGGCCGCACGCCGACTACGCCGTGGGACACCTGCCGGGCGCCTATTCGATCCCGGCGGGCTCGTCCTTTGGCACCTGGCTGGGGTGGGTCGTGCCACCGGATCGGCCGCTCGTCCTGGTGCTCGACTCCGCCGCCGACTGGGACGACTTGCTCCGCCAGGCGTTGCGCATCGGCTACGACGACGTGCGCGGCCACCTCCCGTCTGTGGCCGACTGGCGCGCGGCAGGATTGCCGCTCGAGACCGGCAAACGGGCGAGCGTCGAGGAGCTTGCCGCGCGCCTTGCCGGCGCACCCGATGCGCCGCTAGTGCTCGACGTGCGCCAGCGTGACGAGTTCGCGCGCGGCCACGTCCCAGGCGCGCTGCACCTGATGGCCGGCGACCTGCCCGACCGACTGGCCGAGCTGCCGCGCGACCGGCCGATCGCGACAATCTGCCAGGTGGGCTACCGCAGCGCGGTCGCGGCCGGGCTGCTCGAGCGCGCGGGCTTCGCCGACGTTACCTGGATCGAAGGGGGGCTGCCCGCCTGGCGCCGCGCCGGTTACCCGGTGGAGCGCGGCGATTAGCGGCCACGCGTCCGGGCGGCACGCAGGGCGCCAGTACCTTCTACATTCTTGACGTGCCTCCGCCGGCCGCCAGACTGACGCGAGTGCGACGTCACCCACGCGCCACCTTCGTGCTGCTGAGCGCGCTTGCCTGCGGCGCCCTCGTGTCCCCAACCGTCATCGCCGCCGCCGATCCTGTTGCGCCAATCGACGCTCCCCACGCGACCGACCGCGTGCTCGTCAGCTGGACCGCCGGTGCGGGGCTGAGCCTGCGCGCGGCGGCGATCGGCGCCGTCAGGGCCGTGTCAAGTGAGCGTGTATCACCTGTCTCGGGTAGCGCGGTGCTGCTGCAGCTGCCGCGCGGGCTGGGCGTGGAGCTCGCTCTCAGGCGCCTCGCTGCCATGCCCGGCGTCGAATTCGCCGAGCCTGACTACCTGGTCCGAACGGCAGACGTCAGCGACGACACTTACTACAGCAGCGGCGCGCTGTGGGGCATGTACGGCGACGCGTCGTCGCCGGCCAACCAGTACGGCTCCGGCGCCGCGGAGGCATGGGCGGCGGGCTACACGGGCTCGCGCGGCGTGTATGTGGGCGTCATCGACGAGGGCATCCAGTTCAGCCACCCCGATTTGGCGGCCAACATCTGGACCAACCCGTTCGACCCGGTCGACGGCGTCGACAACGATGGCAACGGCTACGTCGACGACGTGCACGGCTGGGACTTCTATAACAACGACGCGACCGTCTACGACGGCGGCTCCTTCGCCAGCCAAGACGACCACGGCACGCACGTCGCGGGCACCATCGGCGCGGCCGGCGGCAACGGCGCGGGCGTGGCCGGCATCAACTGGCAGGTGACCATCGTCCCGGCCAAGTTCCTGGGGCCTGACGGCGGCTACGTCTCCGACGCGATCAGCGCGCTCGACTACCTGACCGACCTCCACGCCCGCCACGGCCTGGACATCGTCGCCACCAACAACTCGTGGGGCGGTGGCACCGTCGATCCGCTGCTCCAGGCGGCGATCCGGCGTGCCGGCGACGCGGGCATGCTCTTCGTCGCAGCCGCCGGCAACGAGTCGTCGAACAACGACACCACGGCGTCGTTCCCGTCGAACCTGACCTGCACAGAGCATGCCAACGGCACGCCGCGGGGCTACGACTGCATCATCGCCGTCGCCGCGACGACGTCATCCGGTGGGCTGGCGAGCTTCTCCAGCTACGGTGCCACCAAGGTCGACTTGGGCGCACCCGGTGCGGGCGTCTGGTCGACCGTGCCGGTGAGCTCGTACGCGTCGTACAGCGGCACCTCGATGGCCACTCCCCACGTGACCGGCGCGCTCGCCCTGTGCGCCTCGATCGGCGGACTGCGCGGCGGCGAGCTGCTTGCTGCGCTGATGAGCTCGGTCGCACCCACGGCGTCCCTCGCCGGCAAGACGGTCAGCGGCGGGCGGCTCGATATCGGCGCGATGGTCGCCGCGTGCGCTCCGCCGTCGGCACCGGTCAGCGGAGAACCAAGCGACCTGGCCGCGGTCGCGCTGGGCCCGCGTTCCGTCGCCCTCTCGTGGATCGACGGCGCCCAGAACGAGACGGCGGTCGAGATCCAGGGCGCGCCCGGCTCCGGCGGCGGCTGCGGCACCTTCGCGGACATCGGCCAGGCGCCCTCGAACACCACCGGCTTCACGGCGGAAGACCTCGTGCCGGACAGCGACTACTGCTTCCGCGTGCGCGCCACGAACAGCTACCAGGGTGGGAGCGCGTCGGCCTGGTCCAACACGGCGACGGTGACCACGCCATCGTTGCCGAATTACGACTGTGGCCTGACGACCTATTCGTGGATCGATGCCACGGCGGCGGGCTATGCCCTCAACGATGACAGCCAGGTACGGGTCAACCTGCCCGCCGGCTTCGCGTTCAGCTTCTACGGGACGCCCGCGGCATGGATCGACATCTCAGCCAACGGCTACCTTGACATCGGCACGGTCAACGATCCGGAGCAGCCGTGGGCCAACACGGCGCTGCCCAACGCGACCGAGCCGAACGGCATCGCCGCCGCCTGGTGGGACGACCTTAACCCTGCTGGCGCAACCAAGGTCTTCGTCCAGACCGTGGGCGTGGCGCCGCACCGCGTTTTCGTGGTCGAGTGGATGGACGTTGCGCCGTTCGGGTCCGGCTGGAGCTCAGGCGTGACCTTCGAGGCGCTGCTCGAGGAGGGCACCGGCGCCATCTCGTTTGCCTACAAGGACGTGACCGCCGGGCTGGCGGGCTTCGACAGCGGGGCCGGCGCGACCATCGGGGTCGAGGAGCAATCCGGCGGCGTGGCGACGCAGATCTCGTACAACCAGCCAACCCTCAGCGCCGGCACCGCGTATCGCTGCACGACCGACGGCTCCAGCCCGCCTGACACCACCGCTCCTGCGGCCGCATCACCCGCGGCGACCGTGCCGGCGCCGCAGACGCTGGGCACGACCGCGACCGTCCACCTGAGCTGGGCGCCGTCGGTCGACGCGAGCGGCATCGTCGCCTACGACCTCCAGTACAGCAAGTCGGGCGGCTCCTGGATCACTGTTGCCCTGGGCAACCCGACGGCCACCTCAGTCGACTTCGGTGTGACCGTGAGCAAGAGCTACGTCTTCCGCCTGCGCGCGCACGATAGCGTCGGCAATGTCGGTGCCTGGGCGTCGAGCGCGGTCCGGGTCAACCTGCTCCAGGAAGGCGCAGCCAGCGTGACCTATTCGGGCCAGTTCAAGCTGGCCAGCCAGAGCGGCGCGTCGGGCGGCCACGTGCGCAAGACCGGGGTCGCCGGCCGCGTGGCGAAGCTCACCTTCAGTGGCGCAGGCGTGGCCTTCGTGACCACCCTCGGTCCGGCGCGTGGCATCGTCGCCATCTGGCTCGACGGCGCGCTCATGACCACGCTTGACCTGTACTCGCCGACGCTCAAGACCAAGCGCATCATCTGGGCCGCGGCCACCGGCGCCGGCTCGCACACGCTCGAGATCCGACCGATCGGGGCGCGCAACGCCGCTTCGTCGTCCAACCGCGTCGACGTCGACGCCTTCCTGGTGCAGCCCTAGGCGCTCGACCGGGCGTTCGCGGGCGCCGTTGCGCTCAGAGCGGAGCGACAATTGCACGCGCGATGGAGGATGCCGGCCGGCCGTTTGACGCGGTCGTCGTCGGCGCCGGCATCGTCGGCCTGGCGACGGCGCTCAAGTTGTTGCGGCGCTCCCCGGACTTGCGCCTCGCGGTGGTCGAGGCGGCCGACCGTGTCGCTGCCCACCAGACGGGCCACAACAGCGGCGTCGTCCACGCCGGGCTGTACTACGCGCCGGGTTCGCTCAAGGCGCGCCTGTGCCGCTCCGGCAAGGAGCAGCTTGAGCAATACGCGGCCAAGCGCGGCATCCCGATCGAGCGCTGCGGCAAGCTGGTGGTCGCGCTCGACGAAGGAGAACGCCCGCGTCTGGAGACGCTGGCCGCGCGCGCCACGGCCAACGGCGTACCTGGGCTGGAGCTGCTCGGGCGCGACGCGCTGCGCGATCGTGAGCCGCACGCCGGTGGCGTCGCGGGGCTTTGGAGCCCGACCACGGAGATCATCGATTTCGAGCGCGTGGCCCAGGCAATGGCGAGCGACGTGCGTGACGCTGGCGGCACGATCGAGCTGGCGCGGCCGGTAACGGCCATCCGCAGCCGCTCGAGCGAGATCGTCCTCGAGACGCCGCGCGGCCCGGTGCTGACGCGCAACCTGATCAGCTGTGCTGGCGTGCAGGCCGATCGCGTGGCGCGCATGACCGGCTATCGGTCGGCCGCGCGGATGGTGCCTTTCCGGGGCGACTACTTCACGCTCACGCCGGCCGCGCGTCACCTGGTGCGCGGCCTGATCTATCCGCTGCCGGATCCGCGCTTTCCCTTCCTGGGCGTGCACTTCACGCGGCGCATCGACGGCGCGGTGTGGGCCGGGCCGAACGCCGTCCTGGCCTTCGCACGGGACGGCTACCGGCGGCGCGACCTCAACGTGCGCGACCTGGCGGACACCTTGGCGCAGCCGGGCTTCGCGCGCCTCGCCGCGCGCCATTGGCGCATGGGCGTGGCGGAGATGGCGCGCGACTGGTCCAAGCCCCTTTTCCTGCGCAGCCTGCGGCGCCTCGTGCCGGAGTTGCAGCTCGACCACCTCGCGCCCGGCCCATCCGGGGTGCGCGCCCAGTTGCTCGAGCGCGACGGGACTCTGGTGGACGACTTCGTGCTCGGCAGCGACGGCCGCATCCTGCACGTGCTCAACGCACCCTCGCCCGCGGCTACCGCCTCTCTGGCCATCGGCGACGAGCTGGCTGCTCGCGCTGCCGCCCAGTTCGGGCTGAGTGGGTAGCAGGTCAGTTAGGTGGCCCCGTACGCAGGTAACGGCGGCCGGCCGGTCCGGCGGTGTAGGCTGAGCGAGGAGGAAGCCGTGACCACCCATCGACCACGCATCACCGTAGCCGCGCTGCTGCTGGCGCTCGTCCTGACCGGCGCCGGCGCGCTTGCCGGGCCGGTCGCCGCGGCACCGTCTGGCCGCCATGCGCTGCGCCCCTGGCTCAACCTCGCGGCCAGCCTGATGCGCGAGTTCCCGGCGCTGGGCAGCGCGCTGCAGGCGATCGTCGGCCCGAGCTCGGTCGACTATGGCAGCGACGGTCGGCTGAGCGTGCTCGTCCTTGGCTCCGACTTCCGGCCTGCGCGGAACAGCGAGCGCATGGATGCGGTGATGGTCGTGACGATCAACCCGACCACCCACCAGATGGCCGCGGTGAGCATTCCGCGCGACACCGGCGCGCTGCCCCTGCCCGACCCCAACGACACCTGGAAGGGCAAGGTCAACAGCATGTTCTCGCACTACAGGGCGATCGCAGGCTCGCGCAACGGCGCGCTCGCCATGATGCGCAATGCGATCGCCTATGCCCTCGACGTCGAGATCGACTACGTGGTCTTCGCGCGATTCACCGGCTTCGACTTCCTGGTCGACCAGGTCCGCTACGTGCCGATCGACATTCCGGCCGAGATCCGTGACGCGCGCATAGTCGACGACAGGACCAAGCCCCACGGTGCCCTCTTCCTGGCGGGGAACGCCGTCCAGCTGGGCGGAGCAAATGCGACGAAGTGCTACGCCAATGGCCCGCCGGTCAACTGGGCAACGGTGTCTCCGTGCTACCGCGCGCTGCTGTACGTGCGCAGCCGGCACGGGACGGTCGGCACCCAGAACAACAGCAACTACAAGCGCGACAAGCGCCAACAGACCTTCCTGATGGCTGCGCTGGTCCGCGTGGTCCACCTGGTCAACGCCAATGGGCCGGCCCTGACGTCATTGCGCGACGCCGCCCTGACGCGCACAGACGACTTCTACACGGACCTGCCGATCGCCAACAACGCCGACCTGCTGGCCCTGTTCAACCTGTTCAACGGCGCCCAGGGACAGCCCTTCCTGCAGGTCACGCTCAAGCCCAAGAAATACGCCCACTACATTGGATCGGGCAAGTACGCGCTCAAGCTGGACGTCGTGCGTGCCCTGACCCACCAGTGGTTCGCGCCGGTCGAATAGCGTCATAGCGCGAGCGGATGCTCGCGACCGCCCAGCGCAGCAGGATCGCTCCCGCCTCTGGGCGGTGGCGGACGATGGCCCGGTCGCGCCGTACGAGCCATCGCTCCAGCGGACGCAGGTGCAGGCGATGAGCGAGTCGTTGCATGCCGCGCTCGAGACGTGATCGACGCCGACGCGGCGACAGGTCTACTCCGCGTCCCTCGGTCGCCGCGAACGCCCTGACGGAGGCGAGCGTGGCCGGCGCCAGCGCTGCCTCACCAAGCCGGTGGATGAGCGCGGTCGCGGCGCGCTTCGAGGTGGCGAAAGTGCCCCGTTCGAAGCCGGCTTCTTCGATGATCCGGCGCGGGACGGGCTTGTCGTAGTAGCCGCCGACCGAGTACGGGCGCATCTCCGGTGAGTTGGCGAGAGCCACCAGGCTGGGCAGCGCGGTCATGCCTATGAGCGAGATCGGCAGGTCGATCAGGTCAAGGCGCAGCCTGAACTCGGTCATCGAACAGGCTGAGAAGTCGTGCCGACGCAGGTCAGTGCGCGGTTCCTTGCCGCGCAGCCACATCGCCCCGCCCAGGCCGCCGGTGAGCAGTGCCGTATGGCGCAGCTCGCCCTCCATCGCCGACAGGACGACCTCCTCGCCGGTGTAGCCGCAGGCCAGGGACTCTGCCTCGGGCAGGTCGTCGCGCTGCAGGTACGCCTCACGGTCGAAGAAGCGCACGTCCATGCCCAGCGCGCGGCCAAAGTGTTCGCCGCTGTCGTTCCGGTCGCGGGTCCGCACCGGCGGCCGCGCCCGTTGGAAGGTGAGTGCCGTCCGACAGCCGTGACGGGCGGCGATGGTTGCCACGGCCGGGGAGTCGTAACCGTTGGAGAGCGCCACCACGGGCGGGTAGCCGGGCGCGTTGGAGAGTGCTGAGACGAGCGCGGCGTCGAGCCGATCGACGTAGTCGCGAAACGAGGTGAATGGCGCCTCGCGCGCCTTGGCCACCTGCTCGAGCCGGCCGCCGGGCAGCACGCGCAGGTTCTCGTAGAAGTGAAACGCGACGGGGCTGCCCGAGGTCGGCAACTCAGTCGGTGTGAACGCGAGCCCATCGGCCACTCGTGCGAACAGGCTGCCGTAGTCAACGCCGGCCAGCAGCTCGAGGCCGGCGCCCGCGAGCAGCCCGACCAGGGTGTTGGCCACGAGCAGCTCGGTCCCGTTGGTCGTGGTGAAGACCAGACCGAGCGTGTGCCCGGGTGGGATCGCCAGCAGGTCGTCGCCGGCGTCGACCATGCCTGTCCCAAACGGGGTGGTCGAGGCGGCCACCGACGAGAGGCCTGACGGGCCAACCCAGGTGCCCTCGAAGAAGCCTCCCGCCTCGCGCCGAACGGCCGGTCCGCAATCGACCGTGACCACCCTGTCACCCACGCGGGCGACCCAGGCAAGCGGCGGCAGCGCCGGCGACGGCCGGTAGTCGAACCGCCAGCGATCGGGCATAAGTGGACGCATGGTACGGCCCTAGACTGCGCCCGAAGTGCCCGCGCCCCACGAGCTGCTCGCCGCGATCCCTGATCCATGGCGGGGATGGCTGACCCTGCGCCGCGGGCGTCGCTGGGGCCGCGCGGTGCGCTTCGCGCGCCGCCATAACAGCCGTCTGTCGCCGCGCGCTCAGGCGGCAACCTTCTATCCGATGCGCATCGGCCCGACGGCGGCCATGGCGCACGTCCTGCCCCGGGTTGGGCTGCGCATCGCGGAGCTCGGCACGCCCGCCGCGCTGGTCGTGGCCTGGGACACCGGGACCTGGCTGCAACCCGGCGCCATCGCGCGGCTGCCATCGTCCGCCGTGAACCGTCGCTGCACCGACATCTCCAAGACGACGGTCGATCGAGCCTGGGCCGAGGTGAGTGGCTACTCGATCAGCGTCGATCCGCTCACCTGGGACGGCCCGCTGGTCGTCAAGCCGGTGGTCAACGGCGTGCGCGGCGGCCGGATCATGGATGGGCCGCTTCCGTCCCGGCGCGCGCGGGTGGTCTACCAGCGGTTGGTCGACTGCCGCCAGCAGAACCGGGTGCACACTCTGCGCCCGGTCGTATTCGATGGTCGGATGCTGATCGTGTACGAGAAGTGGCGTGCCGCACCGGACTGGTTCAGCGGCCCAGAAGAGGTCGCAGTGCGCCGGCCGGGCGACGTCTTCTCGGCGACCGAGCAGGAACAACTGCTGCGCTTCTGTACGGCGTTGGGCATGGACTACGGCGAGCTCGACGTCGTCCGCGACCGGGCCAGCGGCCTGATGTACGCCGTGGACGCCAACCGGACGCCGATCCGGCCGCGCGGTCTAGATCCACGCGATGACGATGCCGCGTTCGGCCCGCTGGCGGAGGCCATCGCCGACCGCATTACGCTTCAGGGCTGATAATGGCGCCGATCCAACGAGGGGGAGCCATGCGCCGTGTGAACAAGATGCCGTTTCTATTCGCGCTCGCTCTCGCGCTCGGCGGCGGGCTGCCCGCGGCAGCGCCGGTCGATGCCGCGTCGGTCAACAGCCTGCAGCTGCGTGCCACGTACGACGTGACGGCGAGCTTCTCGTGGGCGACGCGCGCGGTCAGCGTGCACACCACCGCGCATGTGACCAACCCGACCGGCAGCGCCGTCTCCACGATCGCCTTCAACCTGGCCACGCTGCGCACCGGCAACGCCAACGTGGGCGTGGTGACGGTGCGCGGCAGCGCAGTCAGCGAGACGATCAGCGACCAGACGGTGCTCGTGCCGTTCAGTCCACCGCTCGGTGCCGGCAGCAGCGCCGACGTGGTCATCAACTACAACGCGACGCTCGCGTCAAAGGCGGGCGGCTACAAGTGGCAGTTCGTTCGCCGTGGCGGGGTCATGACCGCGTATCGCTGGATACCGTGGCTGTCGCGAACGGCGCGCTTCAGCAATGTCGGCGGCGGTGAGTCATACGTCACGCCTTCGAGCACGAGCGTGGACGTACAGATCACGACCGATCAGCCGCTGGTCATTGCCGGCGGCGGCCGGCGCACCGGCGTTAATGGGCTGACGCAGACCTTCGAGGCGCATAACGTGCGCGACTTCAACTTCAGCGCCGCGCCCGACTACCAGACGGCGTCACGCGTCACCAACGGCACGACGATCAGGTTCTACTACCGCACTCTGCCGCCCGCGAGGGTGCTGGACAAGGCGGTGCAGGGCTTCAACTTCCTCAGCGACAAGATCGGCTCGTACCCGGAGGACTTCCTCAACATCGCCGAGGTCGGCCCGTGGTACGGCATGGAGTCGCCCAGCCTGAACTGGATCCCCAGGGATGCGGGCAGCCTGCTCGACTACATGGTCGTGCACGAGGTCGCTCACGAATGGTTCTACTCCACGGTCGGCAACGACCAGGGTCTCGAGCCATTCGCCGACGAGGCCGTGGCCGAGTTCCTGGGCCGCGAGATCGCCGGCACCTGGACGTCGAGCAAGTGCCCCGGCGGCAACCTCGATCGGACCATCTACACCAGCCCGGGCGATTGTTATGTCGCGGTCGTGTACTACCAGGGCTACAAGTACCTGGATGCTTATCGCGACCACGTCGGGAATGCCGATTTCTACCAGGGCCTGCGCAACTACTACGTCGCCAACAAGTACGGCATCGGCGGCACGCGCAAGCTGCTCGATGCGCTCGACGCGGCCTCGAACTATCACCCCAACCACGAAGCGCGCTTCCCCAGCCTCTATCCATAGTCGCCCGCGCCCTGCGAGCGGGTAGGCTGCGTCGATGACGCCGCGCTCGCTGTTCAAGCGCCTCCCCGAGCCGTGGCGCGGCCGGCTGACGGTGCGCCAGACGCGCCGCTGGGTCGTGGCCACGCGCGGCGCGGCGCGCCACAACGCGCGCCTGCCTGCCGATGCGCCGGTGCTCAACTTTTGGCCGCTCCGGCCGCAGCCGATCGCGCCGATCTTCCAGATCATGGACCGGCTCGGGCTGCGCGCCGGTTTTGCACCGCGCGCCGACCAGCCGACGATCGCCTGGGAGACGGGCACGTGGTTTCCGCCTCGGGGCCCGGCACGCCTGCCGGCCAACGCGATCAACGCGCGCTGCCTCGACGTATCCAAGAGTCGAGTCGCCGATGCGTGGGCCGAAGTCGCGGGCTACCCCCTGGCGGTCGACCCGCTCACCACTTCAGGGACCCTGGTCGAGAAGCCAGAGGAGAATGCGCGCCACGGTGGGCGGATCGTGACCGGACCGCTCGCGCGGCGCCGCCGCGGCTTTGTCTACCAGCGCCTGGTCGACTGCCGCATCGATGGACAGATCCACCAGTTGCGCGTCGTCGTGACCGGCACCAACCTGGCCCTGGCGTACGAGAAGTGGCGGCCAGAGCCGGAGTGGTTCACGGGCACGCGGTTGAGCGTGCCGCGCACTCCGGACGAGCTCTTCTCCGCTGCCGAGCAGGCGCTGCTGCTGAGCTTCACCCGAGCAATGCACCTGGACTACGGCGAGCTTGACGTGCTGCGCGACGAGATCAACGGCCTGATCTATGTCGTCGACGCGAACCGCACGCCGACGCGGCCGCACAACCTGCCGCAGAGGGATTGGCCGCGCGTCTACGACACCCAGGCAGCGGCGTTCCGTGAGCTGCTTGCGCCGTGGGGGCTAGCCGAGTTGCCGCTCCTCCAGGCGAGCGCGTAGCCCGAGAAATCGCTACTCCGGAAAGAGGCGCACGTGGTCGGGCTCGACGCGCAACGTCACCGCGGCGCGATCGTCGAGCCCGAGCGCGACGCGTGACGGGACGTCGGCGCTCAGGCTGACCGGCCGCCCGTCGACTTCCGTGCTGAGCGCGAGGCGCGTGACCGCACCGTGGAAGGTCCGCCCGCTGACCATGGCCGGCAGCCCGCCATCAGTCGGCCGCCCGACGACGACGTCTTCGGGCGCGATGAGCGCCATCACGCGTCCGTTCACGTTCGCCGGCGCGGCGAGCTCAAAGGCCGCGCCCAGGGTGACCCGGCCGTTGACGACGGGCAGCTCCAACGCGTTGCGGCCGCCAACGAAAGTCGCCGAGAAGAGCGACGCCGGTGCGCGGTAGACCTCCTCGGGACGGCCGATCTGCTCGATCCGGCCGCGGTTCATGAGCGCCACCCGGTCGGCGATCGCGAGGGCCTCGGACTGATCGTGGGTGACATACACGGTCGTCGTGCCGACCGACTGCTGGACGCGCCTGATCTCGTCGCGCAGCTGCGAGCGAACCACGACGTCGAGCGCGGACAGCGGCTCGTCGAGCAGCAGCACCTGCGGCCGCGGCGCGAGCGCCCGGGCGAGTGCGCAGCGCTGGGCCTGGCCGCCTGAGATCTGGTGCGGATAGCGACTGGTCTCCGCTTCGAGCTGAACCAACTCCAGCAGCTCGGCCACGCGCTTGTCTGCTTGGGCGCGCGGGACGTGACGCACGTCGAGCGGGAAGCGGATGTTGCCGGCGACGGTCAGGTTGGGAAACAGCGCGTACGACTGGAAGACCATGCCGATGGGCCGCTTGCGCGCCGGCAGCGCGGTGACGTCCGTGCCGCCGATCAGCACCCGTCCGCCGTCCGGCCGCTCGAGGCCGGCGACGACGCGCAGGAAGGTCGTCTTGCCGCAACCGGACGGGCCGAGCAGGGCCAGCAGCTCACCCGGCGCGACGTCGAGCGACAGGTCGTCGAGCGCGCGGACACGGCCGAAATGACGGCTGACCCGCTCGAGGCCGATGGCGCTCATCAACCCGCTGCCTCACCGGCTGAAGGCGCTTCGCGCAGGACCTGGCCGCGCGTGGCCCGGCTGACGACCAGGGCTAGCGCGATGAGCAGCCCGAAGACGCTCAGCGTGACCACGGCGAGCGGCGCGAAGCCCGGGCTGTTGTTCCGATCGAGCAGGACGTGGGCGCTCCATACCGGGATGGTGTTGACCGAAGAGGCGAGCACGCTGACGAGGGCATACTCGCCGATGACCGTGGCGAAGGCGAGCATCGCGCCGCTGGCCAGGCCGGTCCGGATGTTGGGCAGCACGACGCGCAGGATCGTCTGGCGGCGCGACGCGCCACATGCCTCCGCCGCCTGGCTGAGCTGTTCGACGCCCGCCGCGGCCATCGCCCCATCGACTGCCCAGTAGACGAACGGGAAGGTGACCACCACGTAGCCCGCGAGCAGCAGCGGGTAGGTCCCCTGCAGCGAGGGCGCGACCACGCCGGAGAACTGGAGCAGCGCCAGGCCGATCACCAGGAAGGGCAGCGCGAACGGGATCGCCGCGGCGGTCTCGAGCGCGACGCGCACGCGCGGGTTGACCGTCCGCGCCCAGTACACCGCGGGCACGACGAGGGCGAGCGTCAGGATCGTGGTCAGCGTGCTCAGTGAGAGCGAGGTCAGCACGGCGTTCGCGGCACGGTCGTCGGCGAAGGTCGTCAGCCA
>Ga0214473_10008002_pt1 | contig 12526 bp, 7 predicted proteins | sample RVTome_7_FD_203509 | JGI IMG/M metagenome (GOLD analysis project Ga0214473, IMG submission 203509) | Soil microbial communities from uranium-contaminated site in the Upper Colorado River Basin, Wyoming, United States - RVT98D197 | ecosystem: Environmental > Terrestrial > Soil > Contaminated >... | reverse complement strand
CTCAAGGGAAGTAGCGTTGTGCTGAACGGTGAGCCGTTGCAGCTCAAGGGAGTTGTCTGGAGGGAAGATCACCCCCTCTTTGGCTCGTCGATCACCTACGAGGCTCTCGAAAAGGACTTCGTCCTGATGAAGAGTCTTGGCGCCAATCTCGTCAGGTTCCTGCATCCTCCGCATCCGTACGCGCTCAATCTGTGTGACCGGTACGGGTTGTTTGCGATGGAAGAGGTACCGTTGGTGAATATTTCTCCAGAAATTGTCTCCGGCGACCAGTATCTTGATCTTGCGAAGTCATACGTGAAGGATATGGTGATGCGTGATCGTTCTCATGTGGCGATGTTCGCGTGGGGATTGGGAGATCAATCGGATCTGGAAAACCCGGACCGGAGAATGTGCGACGCGATGCTCTCGATGCGGGAACTCGTCGCCTCCCTCGACAGCCGTCCCGCGTACATCGCGACCGCTCAGAGGGATGATGACTGCGTTTCCCGCTTCGATGTTGTTGCCGTGAATACGTTCACAGAGGACGCGCAGGAATATCGCGACGTCTTGCAACTGTGGAAACGGCGGTATCCGAACAAACCGATCATTGTAGCGCGCTACGGGAAGGACGTCGAACTGGGGAATCACAACGGGTACAGCGATCCGCTTTCCATGGAGTCGCAGGCGCGGTACGCGATGCAGCATCTGGAAGTGGCGAAGGACCTTAACCTTGCGGGAAGCGTCTGGTGGACGTTCAACGACTGGCGCGGGGATCGGCCGGCGCTCTCGACGCATTCGGGAGATCCCTACGTGTATTCCTGGGGCCTGGTGGGGTACGCCCGCGAACGGCGCACGGCGTACGACGTCGTCCGCGCCGTTTTTCACGGCGAAAAGGTGGCGGCGTTGCCCATCGGTTCGTACTCATCGAGCGCTCCGATCATTTACGTTGTCGCCGGCCTCGTCGTGCTTGTCGCGTTTGCCTTTCTCTACAACAGCAACCGGCGCTTCCGGGAAAACGTGAACCGGGCGATGACCCGCACGTACAATTTCTTTGCCGATGTGCGCGACCAGAGAATCCTCACGTACGCCCATTCTCTTTTTCTCGGAATCGTTATCGCGATTACCTGGTCGATCATACTTTCGAGCATCCTCTCCCACTACCGCGAGAGCCTCATTCTCGACAATCTCTTGAGCCAGGTCATGGGCGACCGTCTGAAGCAGTGGTTTGTCCTCCTGATCTGGAAACCGTCCAATTTCATTCTCATGGTGTCGGGAGTTCTCTTCGTGGCGTTCATGGTGCTGACGCTCATCGTGAAGGCTTTTTCCCTGATCGCGAGAGCCCGAATCACCCTCTACCATTCCGTCGCAGTGGTCGTGTGGTCCATGCTGCCGTTTGTGGTCCTGATCCCGGTTGCGATGATCCTTTACCGGATGATGGAGACGCCGTTCTACATTCTCCCGTCGTTTCTTCTTCTCGCGTTTCTCCTCGTGTGGGTCGGTTGGCGACTCCTGAAGGCCATTTCCGTTATCTATGACGTGTACGCCATCAAGGTGTACGTGGTCGGGATCATTCTGCTCGTCGGAACGATCGCGCTATTGTACGGCTATCTGGACTACACCCATTCCACGTCGATCGTTCTCAAGCATGTGCTCAGGGGTGGCGTCCCTGTTTCGGGACAAAGCGCGATGTAATCAATGTACCTCTCGAAAATAGAAATACTGGGATTCAAATCGTTCGCGCAACGTGTCGAGCTGAAATTCGACACGGGCGTTACGGCGGTGGTAGGCCCAAACGGGTGCGGGAAGACCAACATCGTCGACTCAATTCGCTGGGTTCTTGGTGAGCAGCGGTACGGTGCCCTGCGGTCGGAAAAGATGGAAGACCTGATTTTCAACGGGACGAAGAACCGCAAGCCGCTCAGCATGGCAGAAGTATCCCTCACGATTCAAAACACCAAAGGTATTCTTCCCACGGAGTACTCGGAGGTGACCGTCACGCGCCGCGTGTACCGCTCGGGCGAGAGTGAGTATCTGCTGAACCGGGTGGCCTGTCGCCTGAAGGATATTCTCGACCTGTTCATGGACACGGGAATCGGTGCCGACGCGTACTCGGTTATCGAGCTGAAGATGGTCGAGATCATCCTGAGCGACAAGGCGGACGAGCGCCGCCATTTGTTCGAAGAGGCAGCGGGCGTGACGAAGTACAAACACCGCCGCCGGGCGGCCTATCGGAAACTGGAGAGCGTCCAGCAAGACCTCGTCCGCGTGAACGATATTGTCAAGGAAATTCAGAAGACCGTGAATTCCCTCGAGCGCCAGGCGAAGAAGGCGGAGCAGTACAATGACGTCTCGCAGCGTCTGCGCGCAATCGAGATCGACCTTCTCGAACGCGAGTACGCCTACCTGCAATCCCGGCTCAACGAAGTGAATGACAGGTTGCGGCAGGCGATGGCCGGCAAAGAAGCCATCGACCGCGAACTCTCGGCCCAGGACGCGATGCTGGACGAACTGCGCCTGTCTATGACGCAGACGGAGCAAAACCTCATTGAAGTTCAGCGTGAAGCTGCCGCCCAGGTCGAGAAGCTTCACGGCATTGAAGAGCGTCATCTGGTGGCAACCGAGCGCCGCCGCTCTCTCCAGGAGGCGATTGACCGGTACGAACGCGAGAAAGTCGACTTTCGTCTTCAGGAAGATAAACTCAAGAACGATATCTTCACGCTGAACGAACGGAGAGAAAAGCGCGTCGGGGAAATCGATGTTCTGCAGCAGGAGTACTCCCGGAAAAAAGCCGACCTCGAATCATTCGAACGTGATCTCTCGTCCCGCAAGGCAGAATACCAGAAAGCCAACGAAGAAGCCATGGGCTTGATTCAGACGATCGCGGGGAAACGTAGTGAGGAAGAGAAGCTTCGTAATCGTGTCGAGAACCTGAAAGGCCGCATCGAACGGACGGAAGAAGACAACGGACGGTATGAGCTTGAACTCCACCAGATGCAGGAGCGGGTTCAGCGAATGACAGCCGAGGATAAGGAGCTGCGGCGGCGGTTTGTCGAAGCGGAAATGCAATTGTACCAGGAGGAATCCCGCCGGAAACAATTGCGCGAAGAAGCGGAATCGTTCCAGCATAAAGCCACCGCGCTCAAGATGGAGGTCGAGCGCAAGCTCTCGAAGGCGGATTTCCTGCGCGGCCTCATCGAAGGCGCCCACGGCACGTCCGAAGGGGCTGAATACCTTCTCGCGCAGGAGGAGTGGAAGCAGAGGAATCTTCATACCGTGGCCGACGTCGTCAACACGGAGGAGAAATATCGTGTTGCCGTTGAAGCGGCGCTCGGCGAGACGGCCAACCTTCTCGTCGTCGAACGCCCGGAAGACGCATACCGCGGTGCGGAAGAGTTAAAAGCCAAATCCAGGGGTAAAGCGACTTTTGTCGTTCTGCGTCGCGTTCCCCACGTTCGGCCGGCGCGGCGTCGCAAGAACACGCAGCTTCTCTTCGCGTCCTCGCTCGTCCAGACCGCCGATCGGTACCGGCCGTTGCTTAACGTCCTTCTCAGCGATGTCGTAATCGTTGAGAACCTGGAGCGCGCGAAGGCCGTTGCACAGACTGTTGCCGGGATGCGAATTGTCACCCTCGACGGGCACATTGTCTCGAGCGCCGGTGTCATACGCGGGGGAAGCCTTCGCCAGGATGAGGGCAGGGCCATCGGGACAAAAGCCCAGGTCGAAGAGATCCAGGAGGACGTACGCCGGCTCAAAGAAGAACTCGAAGAGATGAAGTCGAAACAGCAGGAGAAGATGGCCGGGCACGATTCCGTCGAACTCAAGCCGTTCCGCGATGCGGTCAAGTCGATTGAGAAGGACATGACCGCAGTGGAAATCAGCATCGCGCAGCTGGAATTCGAGAAGAAGCGGGCGCAGGAAGCGATGGGAAGGAACGCTGCCGAGATCGCCGAACTCAGTCAGGAAATCGTGGAAGTCGAACGGTCTCTGGAGAACATGGCGGAAGGCTCAGCTAGCCTCGATCAGACGAAGGGAGAATTGGACCGTCGACTTTCCGGTTTGACCGCGGAAGTCGAATCGCTCGAACGTGAATGGGATGCGAGGGCAAGATCGGTCAACGAACTCGAGATTCGATTGGTTGGTTTGCAAAGCGAACAGCGGAACGTCGAGCATGAATCCGAGTTTACGCAGACGTCGCTGCAGGAGGTCGTCTCGACCCTGTCGCGACGGGATGACGAAATACTCCAGGCGCGCAGCGACATCGCCGCGCTGGAGACCGAATCCGAGGGTCACGACGCAACCCTGGTATCGATGCGCGAGGAGATGAACCGCATCGACCGCCGAAAGGATGAGGTCGAGCGCCGTTATTCCCAGCAGCGGGAACAGATCCACGAGGTGGAACTGAAGGTCAAGGATGATCGCCGCCTGCACGATGAAGCAATGGAGACGGTACACGAGCTTGAGCTGAAGGTGTCGGAACTCCACTCGAATATCGAGCATCTGAAAGAGCGCGGGAAGAAGGAATTCGACCTGGAGCTCGAGCTGAAATCCTATGCCGATGACGAATGGGTTGATTTTGCGGCCCGCCGGGAAGAGGTCCAACAACTGAAGGAGAAAATCCGCGCGCTCGGCGCGATCAACTTTGCGGCGTTCGATGAATTCAAACAGGAAGGCGAACGGCTCAATTTCCTCACCCAGCAGCGAGACGACCTCCTGGAGGCGGAGCGGACGCTGCTGAGCACGATCGAAGAAATCAACAATACGGCGCAGAAAAAATTCCTCGACACGTTCGCTCTGATCCGGGAGAATTTCATCAAGACGTTCCGTGGACTCTTCGACCCCGGCGACGAGTGCGACCTCCGACTGGAGGAGGGAGTCGATCCGTTGGAAGCGAAGATCGAGATCATCGCGAAACCGCGCGGGAAGAGGCCGACATCCATCGAGTTGCTGTCCGGCGGAGAGAAAACCCTGACCGCGATCGCGCTCTTGTTCGCCATCTATCTTGTGAAGCCGAGCCCGTTCTGCATTCTCGACGAAGTCGATGCCCCGCTCGACGATTCCAACATCGACCGCTATACGCGCATCCTGCGGAAGTTCTCCGACAATACCCAGTTTATCGTGGTGACGCACAACAAGCGCACGATGGAGGCCGCGAACGCCCTGTACGGTGTCACGATGGAGGAAGAAGGCGTGTCGAAGATTGTGACGGTGCGGTTTACCGAAGGTGCGCGCGTCGAATCCGTGGCAGTTGCAAGCGGCGTCTAACCGGACACACGCACTCAGTTCGGGTGCTATGCTTAAAGTCTTTGTCGATTTCGATAATACCGTTACCGTTGGTGACCTTGGAGACGCCCTGTTCCTGCATTTCGGAGGAGAAGCCTGCGCGCAATATGACGCACAGTACAAGGACGGTCTGCTGACCGCCAAGGAATGCCTGACGAAGAAATGCGAAGCGTGCGGGTTCGTCGATCGTTCGCGCCTCGACGATTTCCTGCGCTCGCAACGCGTCGATTCCACGTTCTCTGACTTCGTTCGGTTCTGCGAAGGACGCCGGGTGACGCTGGCCATCGTGAGCGACGGACTCGATTATTACATCGACACCGTTCTTCGACAGCAGGGGTGGGAACACGTTCCGTCGTTCTCGAACGCCGTGCGTTTCGCGGGGACGGGGGATGGTGTTCGCATGGTGCCGACATTCCCGCACGACGACGAGGTGTGCACCCGTTGCGCATGCTGCAAACGCAATATCATGCTGTCTCATTCCGGCGATGAGGACATCCTCGTTTACGTCGGCGATGGATACTCGGATCGGTGTCCCGCAGGGTACGCCGATATCGTGTTTGCCAAGGGGGAGTTGCAGCCGTACTGTCAGGAGGAGAACATTTCGTACTACGAATTCCGATCGTTTCGCGACGTGCAGACGCGCCTGGAGACGATCCTCGGGTACGCCCGACTTCGAAAGCGTCGTGAGGCCGAAAAAAAGAGGCGCGCGTTGTTCATGGCCGGTTGAACCGTGGATCTTCGCCAGAAGCTCTTTCATTATCGCAGTTATACGCCGATACCGTTCCTGCTGGTCATGGTCTATTTTTCTCATCCCACGGTGGCGAGTTTTTCGGCAGGGATGATCGTGATCGCGGCAGGCGAGTTTCTCCGGCTGTGGGGCGTGTCGATTGCGGGAAGCGAGACGCGAACAACGGGAACCGTCGGAGGAACCTTCTTGATTACGACGGGGCCTTTTGCGCATGTTCGCAATCCTCTCTATCTCGGCAATTTGCTGATCTACGCGGGGATCGGTGTGATGTCGTACGCGTTGTGGCCCTGGCTTGTGATTGTCGCGCTCGCGTATTTCGTCGTTCAGTACACGTTGATCGTGAGTCTCGAGGAAGAGCATCTCGCGTCTGCCTTTGGGGACGAGTACGACAGGTACCGGGCGTCGGTCGGCCGTTTCGTTCCCAGGTTCTCACCATACGGCGCGGGTCGAAATGAGCAGCCGGAGCTCGACTGGAAACGCGGATTCGTTTCAGAAAGGAGGACGCTGCAGGCGTTAACCGTGATCGTGGCGATCCTCGCCGTCCGCTGGATCCTGGAGACCTGACGATGCAGATCATGATGATTGCGGGTGAAGCTTCGGGCGATCTGCACGGAGCGGGTGTCGTGCGTGAGCTCAAGAGCCGCCATCCCTCGGCCGACGTGTACGGCATTGGAGGGGACAAGATGCAGGCCGCCGGGATGCAGCTGATCTATCACGTGCGGGAATTGGCCTTCATGGGTTTCTCCGAGGTCTTGAAGCACCTTCCCGTGATTCGGTCGGTCGAAAAGACGCTCGAGGTTCTTCTGACGGTCCGAAGGCCGGACGCTCTCGTCCTGATCGATTACCCCGGCTTTAATCTGCGTTTCGCGTCGAAAGCGAAGAAGCTGGGTATCAGAATACTCTACTACATCAGTCCCCAGATCTGGGCGTGGAATGCAGGAAGAGTCAAGCGCATGAAAGACGTTATCGACAGGATGCTTGTCGTCTTTCCGTTCGAGGTGGAGCTGTACCGTCGATACGGCATCGACGCCGAGTTTGTCGGGCATCCTCTCCTGGAAATCCTCGGCGAGCCCCAGTCGAAGACGGATTTCTGCAAGCGATACGGCCTCGATCCGTCCAAACGGATTCTCGGCTTGTTTCCCGGCAGCAGGCGACAGGAACTCGAGCGGATTTTCCCTGCGATGCTGGGCGCGGCCGATCTTTTGATCAGGAGCAAAGGTGTTCAGGTCGTCGTCGGTGCCGCCTCGATTCTGGCGCGCGATTTTGTCGCGTCCTTCATCCGTGAAGATTTGCCGGTGACGATCATCCAGAATGCGACCTACGATGCCATGGCGAATTCCGACGTTGCTCTGGTGACGTCGGGAACCGCGACACTCGAGACTGCCTGTTACGGAACGCCAATGGTCGTCGTCTACCGGATGTCGTTGCTTTCGTACCTCATCGGACGGTTGGTTGTACGCATCAAGAATATTGGATTGGTGAACATCGTGGCGGGAAAGACGATCGTTCCCGAGCTGATTCAGTACGGGGTCGAAGCCACCCGGCTTGCCCGGGAAGCGGCGAAATTCATCGACGACGGACAGCTGCGTTCGGAAACCCGGGCGGAGCTCCGCCGCGTCCGGGAAAAACTCGGTACCGCAGGGGCATCGCGACGCGTGACGGATGCCATTCTGGCGACGGTGTGAAAGCGGGCGTGAATGCTGTGAATGTCTTGCTGCTCCCCGTTTCCTGGATGTACGGTTTTGTGATGATTGTTCGAAACTGGTTGTACGCTGTCGGCGCTTTCCGGACACATCCTGTCGGAGTTCCCGTGATATCCGTCGGAAACCTGACGACCGGCGGGTCGGGAAAGACGCCGCTGGTCGAATATATCGTCGAACGGCTGCTTGAGGAGCACCAAGTGGTTGCCGTCGTCAGCCGAGGTTACAAGCGCTCCACGACGGGGACGCACGTCGTTTCGGACGGGCGGTCGGTTCTTTCCACGGCGGATAAATCGGGCGATGAACCGTATCAGATTGCGATGAAATACCCGTCGGCACGCGTCGTTGTCGACGAAGAGCGTGTTCGCGGCGCTGAGTATGCGGTTCGCAATCTCGGAGCTTCCGTGATTGTCCTCGACGACGGCTTTCAACACCGATCGATCAGACGCGACCTCGATGTCCTCGTGATCGACGTCGAGAGACCTCCCCAACGTTCGGCGATGCTGCCCGCGGGGCGGCGGCGGGAACCGCTTTCGGCGTTGAAGCGCGCCCAGGCGATAATCTATTCCCGCTGGTCGGATTCCGACGGTCCGCGGGTTGACAAGGAGGTCAGCGAACGGACCCCCGTTCCCCGCTTCAGAGCTGTCTTCAGGACGGGTTCTGCCGTCCGATTGGACAACGGTGTTCGGGAATCCGCCGGCCTCATTCGTGGCAAGCGATGTCTGGGGTTCTGCGGCATTGCCAGGCCGGAAGCGTTTCGGAAGACATTGGTCGAGTGCGGGGCCATGGTGAAGGATCTTCTGGTGTACCCGGACCATTACGCGTACAGGGACAAGGAAGCGGATCGAATTGTGAAACGAGGTAGTGAACTCGGTGTGGATCTTTTTGTGACAACGGAAAAAGATGCCGTCCGTCTTTCGGATGGCTTTACGAAGCGATTTCATCCGGGTTTTCCATTGTACTACCTGGAAGTGCGCGCGGACATAGTTGAAAAGGCCGACTTTACGGCTGTCCTGAAAGGACTGATCAGGAGTTGAGTATGCGTATTGCCGTAACAGACAATCTCAAGCCGAACTTCACACTCTACATCGATTGGCTCAAACGGGCCGATCCTGATGTTGTCCTCGTCCAGCTTTCCTCCGCGCGTGGGAATCTTCGTGAAATGGAGACGTGCGATGGAATCGTCCTTACAGGAGGCGGCGATGTCGACCCCCGGCGGTATGGCCGGGCGGATGCAAGCGAAGACGTCCGCGACGTGGATCCCGATCGGGACGATTTTGAATTTCGCGTGATCGATCGCGCCGGAGAACTGGGAATTCCTCTTCTTGGTATCTGCCGGGGACTCCAAATCGTCAACGTCGCTTTTGGGGGAAACCTGATTATCGATCTTGTTACGGCGGGTTATCACAATCATCGGTCTACTCCGGACAACGAGGCACGGCATGAAATATCCCTGGTGCCGGGGACAGTGCTTGGGAGGATCATCGGAACATCCGTCATCACGGTAAACTCTTCTCATCATCAGGCGGTGGGAGTTATTGGAGCGGGGCTGAGGAGCAGCGCGCGGTCTCCCGACGGAGTCGTCGAGGGGCTTGAGTGGGAAAACCCGGAAGGAAAACAATTCCTCCTGCTTCTCCAGTGGCATCCCGAAAGAATGAAGGATTTCGAGAGTCCGGCATGCCGCAATGTTCTTCAATCGTTTTTTCAGGAAAAGCGAAAAACAACCTTGAAAGTGTAATACGACCATGAAACGCTCAGTGAGCCGGAAACAAGCGCGTTACGTCTATTCCTTTGGCGGAAGAAAAGCCGACGGCAACGGAACGATGAAGGAAATCCTCGGAGGAAAAGGTTCAGGCCTGGCCGAAATGACGAACATCGGCTTGCCGGTGCCTCCGGGATTCACCATTTCCACGAACGTCTGCACCCATTACTTCGAACACGACAGATCGTACCCGAAAGGTCTCGAAGCGAAGGTTGTACAGGCGCTGCGCGCTGTTGAGAAATTGCAGAAGAAGAAATTCGGCGACCGTGGAAATCCATTGCTGCTGTCTGTGCGTTCCGGAGCCCGGTCGTCCATGCCCGGGATGATGGACACGATTCTGAACCTCGGGCTTAACGATTCCACGGTCGAGGGACTTGTCGCGCGGACCCGGAACGAACGCTTTGCGTACGATTCATACCGTCGCTTTATCCAGATGTACGGCGATGTTGTCCTCAGGATGAAACCCTCTGCAAAAGACGACGTCAACCCGTTCGAAGCGATCATGGAACGGAAGAAGAAAGAGCGTGGCGTGGAGCACGACATCGACCTTACGGCCTCCGATCTGCGCGAACTTGTCGGTCTGTTCAAGCGGGAGATTCGGTCGACCCGGGGCGTTGATTTTCCCGAGGACCCGGTGGAACAACTGTGGGGTGCCATCGGCGCGGTGTTTGGGTCGTGGATGAACGAGCGCGCGATCGCATACAGGAAACTGTACGATATTCCGGGCAGCTGGGGGACGGCCGTCAATGTTCAGTCCATGGTATTCGGCAACATGGGAGACGACTCGGGAACGGGGGTTGCGTTCACCAGAAATCCCGCAACGGGGGAGAACGCGTTCTACGGCGAGTTTCTGATGAACGCCCAGGGGGAAGACGTCGTCGCGGGCATTCGAACTCCTCTTCCTATAGAACAATTGAGGGAGAAGAACCCGAAAGTCTACGGGCAGCTTCTCCGCGTACGTCAAACCCTCGAGCGACACTACCGCGACATGCAGGATCTTGAGTTTACGATCCAGGAAGGCATGCTGTACATGCTTCAAACGCGCGCTGCAAAACGGACCGGCTTTGCAGCGATCCGTATTGCCGTCGACATGGTTGACGAGGGTTTGATCTCGGAGAAGGAAGCGATCGGGCGCATCGAACCCGATCAGCTCAATCATCTCCTCCGGCCCGTTTTTGATTCGGACCAGAAGAGCGTGGCGCTGCGGAACGACCGGCTTCTCGCGAAAGGCCTGAACGCGGGTCCGGGTGCGGCCACGGGCAAAGTCGTATTCAACGCAGCGGATGCGGTTCAGTGGGCAGGAAGGGGGGAGAAAGTAATTCTGGTCAGGGTGGAAACCTCGCCGGAGGACATTAAAGGTATGAGCGCAGCGGACGGCATATTGACCGCCCGCGGCGGCATGACATCGCACGCGGCTCTCGTTGGTCGTCAAATGGGCAAAGTCTGTGTTGTCGGGTGCGGAGCTCTGAACATTGATTATCCGCGCCGCAGCATGAATGTCAACGGAAAGCAGGTCCGGGAAGGCGACGCCATTTCGATTGACGGGACAACGGGCGAGGTCATCCTCGGGGAGATCGAGACCCGGCCGTCTGAAGTTCTGCAGGTTCTTCTTGCGAAGACGCTTTCGCCGGCCAGTTCGTCGGTGTACCGTCAGTACGCGAAGCTGATGTCGTGGGCCGACCGGTTTCGGCGTCTCCGTGTCCGGACGAACGCCGACCAGCCCGATCAGTGCGAAGTCGCGATCGCGTTCGGGGCAGAAGGCATCGGCCTGTGCCGGACGGAACATATGTTCTTCGGCGGCGATAGAATCGACGCGGTACGGGAAATGATCCTCGCCGATACGGAGTCCGGACGGAGGAAAGCTCTTGCCAAACTCCTGCCGATGCAGAGAGAAGACTTCGTGGGCATTTTCCGCGTCATGAAGGATCGCCCCGTAACCGTCAGAACGCTCGACCCTCCGCTCCACGAATTCCTTCCACACACGGAGAAGGAGATAGAAGTCCTTTCGAGCCGGATCGGCGTCTCCGTGGAGAAGATCCACCAGCGCCTCAATCAACTGCACGAGTTCAATCCCATGCTGGGCCACCGCGGATGCAGGCTGGGGATCGTGTTTCCGGAAATAACCGAGATGCAGGTTCGCGCGATTATCGAGGCGGCATGCTCGGTGAAGAAAGAAGGGGTCAACGTCCATCCCGAGATTATGATCCCGCTCGTCGGTCACGTCAACGAGCTGAAAAACCAGGACCGGCTTGTGCGAACAGTCGCGAAGCAGGTGTTCGTGGAATCGGGCATTTCCGTGGACTATCTCGTCGGCACCATGATCGAGCTCCCCCGGGCGGCACTGACGGCGGACGAGATCGCATCCGTCGCGGAATTCTTCTCCTACGGAACGAACGACCTCACGCAAACAACGTTCGGGCTGTCACGGGACGACGCTGGCGTCTTCCTGCAGAAGTATTTCGACATGAACATTCTCGAACGGGATCCGTTCCAGACGATCGACCGGGAAGGTGTCGGATTGCTCATGAAAATCGGGACGGAGAAGGGTCGGTCGGTCAACAAGAAACTCAAGGTCGGCATCTGCGGTGAACACGGAGGCGATCCGTCCACCATCGAGTTCTGTCATCAACTGGATTTCGCGTACGTCAGTTGCTCGCCGTTCCGCGTCCCGATCGCCCGTTTGGCGGCGGCGCGTGCGATGGTTCGAGACAACGGAACGTCGCGCAAGGCCCGTACAAGGAGGTCAAGAGCCGGATGAAACTCTCTGATTTTGGATATCCTCTGCCACGCAACCTGATCGCGAAATACCCGGCTTCGCCCCGTGAGTCCGCCAGGATGATGATACTCCACCGTGCGACGGAGAAGACCGAGGAGAAGGTCTTCGGCGAGATCGTCCAGTACATGAAGAAGGGGGATTGTCTCGTGGTCAACGATACCCGGGTCTTTCCGGCCCGCCTGTTCGGCCGTAAGGAGAAAACCAACGCGCGTATCGAGGTATTCCTCCTCCGCGAACTGAACACGGAAGAGAAGATCTGGGACGTCATCGTTGACCCCGCC